>JADEYI010000263.1_pt1 | contig 90147 bp, 134 predicted proteins | sample 8542331 | NCBI WGS metagenome assembly JADEYI01 (sample SAMN16510988, study PRJNA670497) | mine drainage metagenome | isolation source: biofilm near Copperflume 1 | place: Germany: Marsberg coppermine Kilianstollen | collected 2018-02
ATATAAATATAAATATAAATATAAATATAAATATAAATATAAATATAAATATAAATAACAATAGCTCTGTGGTTTTACCGCAGGAGAGCATGCGACTGTACCCGGTGGTGCCCATGATATTCCGCAAGGCCATGTGTGATCAGCGCGTGGGCGGTTATGTCATCCCCAAGGGCGCCTTCTTCATCGTCCACATCATGGCCACGCACTCCACAGAGCGCCACTGGGAACGAGCAGCTGATTTCCTGCCGGTACGCGCTTATTGCCTACCCCATACCTCTCCCAGGCCCCCAGATACATTTTGTGAGTCGACCCTCATAAGTGCTGCACTCCCGTTCACCCTTTTTCAGCCTAAATTGGCCAGTCACAATCACCGCCATAAAGAACGCATGCTCTGGCAAAGAAGTGGCTCTGGGGCAGCCAATTCGCAGTAAGAACATGCTCTGTAGAGGCTGCTTGGCTTGTGAAGACTTGCAGAACATTGTAAAGGAGGATCTTGCAGGTCAACTGGGGATATACTATATTCTCAGCAGATGCACCTTCCTCAATTTGGTGGGACCAAAAAAATCCTTGCTTGGTCTTGCTTGGATTTGGCGAGTCTATCAAGGGGTAGGATTTTGGCAGCCTTTGACTGCAGCTTGTCTGCAGCCTCTTGGCAGAAAATAGCATGTCATAACAGACCAAAAATGTTGTGCAGGAGCGGTGGCTGGACCCCAACTGCGAGTATGTGCGCCCGGTGGATCCCAAGTCCAGATATGTGCCGACTGGGCCGGCAGACATCTTCGCAGCCGACAAGCCTAGCAACGGCAAGGCCACCGTTCACTCTTCAAACGGCCACATCGTCGCAGATTCGCGTGCAGCCCACATGCAGGAGCACAAGGTGAAATCCTTATTGCTTATCGCCCTGGTGTTTTCTGGACATCTGTAGTCATCCTCAAGCAGCTCAAATGGGGTCGACGTCGCAAGGATGGCAGCCATGCATGTGAGAGGACGCTCCTTGTTTCTGGTGCTGAGCAGTTTCTTGTGGTCATCCCTGAGGGTGTGAATGCCTTTGCAATGGTGATCACTTTAGGAGGTGGCTGTTATGTGGAAGGCAGCCATGCGTGTGAGAGCAAGCCATTTGTTTCTGGCACGGGGCTCTTGCTCTGATTGTGATTTAAGTGCTTGTGCGATGTGGATCAGGTGAAGAGGTGGTTCCCTTATGGCGAGGGCAACAGGCAGTGCATTGGCATGCCCCTGGCCAGGGTCAACCTGCAAGCCTCCATCGCCTCGCTCCTGTCAACCTTCCGCTTCAAGCTGGCAGACGAGGTACTGCCCCGCCGCGATTGCTAATATCCTGCATACTAACACAGGCTTGTAAAAGAGACGTGTATCCTATCTGGATGGTCTTTAAGCGAGCAAAGCATGCCTTGCTATCCTGGTCAGGACCTCTCAAAATTTGCATGTAGGCCGTGCAGCACAACAGGAAGATGTTCAGGCTTGTAGGAGGCATCCATGCAACGTGCAGCATGAACTTGTGCTGTGGAAAAGGGGAATGACACAAGTGCCTTTGTTGAGCAGATGGGTGGGGCGGAGGGCGTGCGGATGTCTGAGTGCTACAACATCACTCTGGCGCCCGAGAAGGGTCTCATGATGCACTGCATCCCTCGAGCAAACCATGCCAACACCTGAGCCAGGGATGCCCAGAAATTTACAGTATGAAGCAGCCTTCCATGACTAATGGCAAGTCTGCGGCGCGCACAAAGCAAGCTACCGGCAGGATAGGATACCTGCAAAGCACCTCATGTGTCTGTTGCACCTCCGCAAAGTAAATGCATCCTCATTTTTTTGAGTTAGTTTATAGGGATTTTTGGCTCTCAAGCACATTAACAAATGAAGGCTGGATGCCAAAGGCGCCTCGGTGCACGGTTTGTTGTGGCGGCTTTGCCCGCCTTTAGATCTCGGCCAAATGAAGCTCATGTGCATGCTTGCAGCTGCCCAGGCAATCTATTGATTGCCGTCTGCAGCACATACCGATTAAGATCTACACGCAGAAAAGAAATTGTCTTCCTGGTTTTAGCTGTCACTTGATACTAGCAGTCTGCATTTGTAAGTCACTTAGTTATACTATCCTGAAAGATTCTGCCATCATGTCATTTTCCAGACATGTTGCAAACCAAGGTGCGATGTCTGGCACAAGACAAGCACCTATGATCACAGCCACCTATCCCTTTTAACATGCCTATCCTCAATGAGATTTGCAGCCCACCGAATATGCAAATGCCTTTCATTAACCTGATCCATTGAGGGCCACAAATGGCTCAATGGACCAACCCTGGTGGCAGACATGCTTGACTGGCTGTTCTTATAATTCTAATTGAGCCAGCCTGGGGAGTGCATGCATGTACATGCCGCCAGCAATGCCTGTCACCAGAGTGTACTGCTCAGCCCTGCGAACTCCCTCTGCTCCACCCATCTGCGCACACAAAATCCCACACCCCATCTCAGGCCAAATGGGCCAAGCCTGTAGGAGCAGAAGTTGAGCTTGCACAGCACTAATCGCCATGCTAGGCGTGCTTACCCCAAATACAGTGTGGGTCTACTGCAATGAAAACTTCAGGACTGCTTGGCGGGTCAAGGCCCAGGGCCAGGGATGTACTGCAGGATGACAGGCATGGCTGCCATTTCAAGAGTTTTGCAGCGTTGGAAAAGTAAAAGGAGGGTGGAGTTCCGAGCGTGCTGTACCTGGTCTGCCAGCTTGAAGGAGAACTGGGAGAGGAGGGTGGCAAGAGTGAGGGGCAGCGTTGAATTTGCCAGGTTCTTGCCCACGCAAGACCTCGGGCCCTCCGCGAATGGCATGTACCTCTTGGGCCGCTCTGCCGCCACACAACAATAAATTTACCATGATTCACCAGTGAGCATACGCTGGCTACCCATCAGGCAGCTGAATTAACACCAGATCAAACACCTTAAAGTGTCCAGAATTGATCCATAGAGACCTTCATGACCACGTCCTCACGTGCAGCTCTGCCTTACAAGGACATCACAGGATTGAGGAAAGTTGTGCTGCATTCAGGTGTCAAGGGAAGCTTCGTAGAGTACCTCCATTGCACAGGTTGCTGCCCTGCTTGCTGGTCAGCCCTTTCCGCAGCTTTATGGGCAGCCCGCACTCCTTCTGTGCATACTCCGCCTCGGGCTCCATCCATCGCTCTGCAGAAGCACACCTCTTTCAAAGCTGCAAAGCTGCCATATGCACCGGCATGTGTGGTAGCGTCACCCCACTCAAGTTTGGCCTGGCTGATAATCTAGAAAGGCTCCCATGGGTGATTTGTATTATAGTCATGATCCCACAACCTTCCTGCCAAAAAAGGTACGGTGCGTCTGCGGACAAGCTGCAGGTTGGCACTCCCACAAATTCCACCCCGAATGGAATGCCAACATCCCAGCAAGACACACTCGGCTGTGGGCACGATCCTCACCACCTATCGGCCTCAGCAGGCCGGGAACCCACGGGAGGCAATAATAAGAAAGTAAAGATGGAGAGAGCCTGTTCCGAGCACGATCATGCAGTCCTGCTACAGGTCAGGAGATCTGCAAATGAGGTATATCACTGGCAAATGCGGACAGGCGTGCCTGGCTTGGTCTGAAGAGAAGGACACAGATAAGTGGCTGACCTGGCAGGAAGCTGTGGGGCTGGTCCCAGTTGGCGCTGGTGTTGTGCATGGCGTGGTGGGGCATCCACAGCAGCGTTCCCCGGGGAATTATGAGTGCGCCGCCGCACAGCACGAGGTCGTGGCTGTGGCTCACCCGGATCTGGCCGATGCCCACCGGCGGATACATGCGCAGCACCTCCTGCATCCAGCATAACAATCTGTCATTCCCCTTCTGTATTTGCACCAGGGGTTGTTAAATATCATTTTAAGGGACCCTGTTTGCACACCAAGGAGAGTGCAGACCATTTGTGATATTCTGTGGACGTGCATGCCACTGATGACACTTAGCTGGAGGAGCACATTGTGACAGGATATGCAAAGCAGGGATGCTTGAACACAGTCCTGGCTCGGGCTATGGCCTTCTTTCTGCCATAATGGAGCAGAAACAGCAGCCCTTCAGTGGCTAATTTTGCGCCGATGCCTACTGATCTGAAGGTCTCAAGTTTGCGAATCAGATTCAGGCATCGGATCAGCGCTATGTTGGCTGGGAGCTATGCGATGCGACTCACCGAGGCAGACTTAACCTGACTGACTGCATGTTGCACTAGTACTACTGTGGCAAGGGAGGATAGAGAGGCAACAGCGCACCTTGATGACACATTTGAGGTAGGTCAGTCGCGCGATGTCGGCGTACTCGGGCTTTCTGGTGTGGTGTCTGTCTGGCGTGACCAGCAGCCCCAGTGCATCAAGCTCCTGCACCACCCTAGCCTCCACCTCTGGGTGCTGCGAAAGCGCATACCTGCCCCCACCAGACAAGTCAAAGATAGTCAGTGAAGCCACAATGCAATTGCTAGAATGCAAGAAAGGACTGCCTAAACCCAGTGGCTGCAACATGCAAGACACCTCCAACTCATCATATTTCTTGGACTTTATCTGGTGCCAAAAAATTCGCACGTCAGCAGCAATATTCAGTGCTATCTTGAGCCAGGTTTGCAGCTAAGCAGGGATTGCGAAGAGTTCTTATTTCCCCGAGAGGGCGGATGCCCCGAGAGGGCGGATGCGCACAGGGTCCATGCGCCGGTGTGGCCAGTGGTGTCGATGCCCGCGAAGAAGAGCGCTGCAACTTCCGGCAGCATCTGCGCAGCCGTCAGGGGAGCGCCTGTTTTGGGGTCTCTGACCTGGCGCAGCAGGTCTGCAAACGAGCCTGGCGTGGCCTCCCTTGACTTCACATGCTCCAGCAGGCCCATGACCAGCTCCTGCATGCATGCATCAGGTGTCATGAATACAAACATCCTTGGAATGTGGATCTGTGCAACCAGATTCTGGCTCCTAGTATAACGCATTATGAGGCGTTGTACCTCAGGTCTAAGACTTTGTCTAGCGGGTCCATCAAGGGGTAGGACATTTGGCAGCCTTAATCTGCAGCTTGTCTGCAGACAGCACCTTGCCTCTTGGCAGGCACAGTGTGCAACAATAGTAATAATAGTGAGACGCTATTGTCGATTGCCCGAGTTGTCATCAGCCTCAGCTTCTGGAGGAAAGTGCAAAGCTAGCCGGATCGGCTGAGGAGAAGTTGATGTTGTGATATCGACAGAAAGGTGGGAAAAGAAACGCACCTTCCATGTGCGGAAGAGGGCGTTGCCTTGGCGCATGCGGCTCCGGAGCGCGCCCAGCATGTGGTCCACGGGCGTCTCTATGCGCCTCACCACCTCCTCAGTGCACCGCAGCATCACCTGCGCACACTCCCACTCACATGTGTAGGGCTGATGGAATACCAAAATTTACAGTAAACCAGGAATATGCAAAGGTATAAGAGGCAGTGCGAGCGCCAAGAATAGTGGAGGGATTGCCCCCCAGTGTTATCATCATGCCTTGACAAATACACCAAAATTTAAAGCAAGATGGAGCAATGCGACCAGGAAGGGAGAGTGCAAGACAGCATTCGGAATGTGAAGCCATAACTCAAACACAGAGAGTGTGATACTTGCAAGAGGATGGGGGTTCTGACCGCAATGTAGCTGCCGGAGTCTTCCCCCGATCCGGCAAGCCAGCCCTCCAACGCTCCCATCTCTATCTGGAACCCCGTCCGCCCTGAACCCACGCATGCATATTTATTTTTTTCAAGTGTTTAGATGTCATGCTGGGCGCTGCCTCTGAAAATCAAGCATTGCAGCATCAAGTTGGCTGGGAGCGATGTAGTCTCACCGACTGACTGACTGAATGCACATCTTATCAAAAGGAGTGATGCTGCAGCACACATGGATCTTCTGGTCGTCTTGAATGTCTTCGAGGGCCACAAATCCCCATTATATCAATATAGGAGCCGAGTGTTGTGAGTCTAAACGCACCAATGACGTCCATGCTGAGTCGCAGCAGGAGGTCGTCAACATTGACTGCAGCATCAGATTGTGTCTGCTTAAGAATGTCCACAAGCTTGAGGCTTCGCTCGATGATGTGCCCAGAAGCATCCCTGCAGCACCACGGCCATTGGTGGTAGACTGGTCGTTGCAACCCGCAGTCACTGGCTTGATTATGCAGAGTCAACAAGTCCTGACACTCAAATGGAGTCAATGAGGGCGGTCACAAATTGTACTCCCTGGCATTGCACAGAGTATCTAGTACCGCAGAGTGCTAACGTTATGGCCTTGGGGGTGTATGTACCTCACATTTGCAGTGCTGAATGCCGGTGCAATGCCTTTCCTGACTGCTCGCCAGTGCTCGTCGGTGTGCCCAGTCAGAAGATTCGTCCCTGACAGGAACTGCAGACAGCACATGTATGCTCAATCTCAAGCCACAAGCTGCAGGCAATATGACACTTCCACACAATATTAAAGCTTTGCTATTGGTTGAAGAGGCTCGTAGAATAGGCTCATAGCATCGCACCGGGTCTAGGAAGGAGTACTGAAATCTGAATTTGTCGAGCAGTTTGCAGCGCAGCAGCTCGTGTGCCAGTGTGGGATCAGTCACCACCACAGCCTGTGCAGCAATGCCCATGCTCTCAGCAAGTCTAGAGAGAAACTTCAAAGCGGGTCTCTAGAAGGACAGACTGTTGCCCTGTGTGGAATTGGTTGAAACGTGCAGGACTGATGGCTGCAAGACAAATTGTGAGGGAGGAGGGAGCGTACATGGAAATGGAGGAATCTGATCTTGTAGATCGGACCGAATTGATCAGCCCAAGAAGTCACATACTGATGGATGTGCCTGCTTTTGAGGGCAGAAATGACTCCAAGAGGTCCATACTTGGGCCCTGGCAGAAGCCTCAGAGCCCGCGCCCTCCTCCCGATGGTCAAATAAAACCTGCACGATGTACAGGAACAATCATCAGCTGAAGGTGCTGCAACTGCAACAGCCAGAAGCACAACCACAAGACCGGCCGTCTTTCGGCAGACATCGCGCGATCGGCAGATGTGGAAATGCGCTCAGCACCAAGGGAGCTTCTGTAGGCACTCATCACCCGAATCCGAAGAGTTTCTAATTAAAATATCATTTTTGTCGAAAGTACCTGAGCGTTCTTCGCAGCCTGTAAATCGTGTGTGTCAGAACAGCGGCGATCAGCAACAACAGCACGGCTCGGAATCCAGAGATCTCGTGGAACGTCAACATTGCAATTTACTCGCAGAGATCTTGAGTTTCTTTTGAATACCGAGTTAAAGTTGAACCAGGCAAGGTGCAAATTCTGTCAAGCCAGAATGTTGGCGAGATACCTTGACCGTTTCTTGGATGATACAATTTGCATTTTGAACTCATCCTCATAGATTACATCCCCAAAACTCGGGCATCACACCCTTGGGGCAACCGTTTGTAGATTGTCTAGCAGCGACGACTTTAAATGGCAAATCTGCTTGCGCTATCAGAATGCCCCTTTGCAGCGCTCAGAGACAGCATGCTGTTTTAACACTAGTCAACGTCTGTCTGCGTGAAGATGAATGTGCTTGCTGCGCCCACTGCAGGTGAACCAACCATCTTTGGCTTCCGAATGGGCGCCACGGCAATATTGTCCTGAGCTGCAGACCTCACCCTCAGAGGTGCCATGACCTCCTCCAAGCTCTCCTCATCTGATGAGTCATCGCCTCCCATGCGCACAGGGTTCCATTCTGGGGCACACACATTGCATCAGCCTTGCTGTACTGTGCAAGATCACTTGTTCATCAACTGGCTTGCTGCTGGCACTTTCACTGCAATAGCACGCATGGCAGCAGCTGATTGAGTCCAGCTGCAGTCAGGTGACACGAAGATTTGTGCAAGTGATCGTTGGCAAAGGCAGCAATCACCTTCTGGCTCCTGCTCATCGTCCTCAGTGTCCTTGTCAAGCTGGAGCTGCGCAAGTTTCTCTGCAGCCGCCACCAGCTCTGGAGGGTCATCCTCTTCCTGTGCAGCAGTGGCTATCCCCTGAACACTAGTCTCGTCCGTTTCATACTTCATCATGCTGAGTCATAGTGAAATGCAGGATTGTAAATGCTCCGTGCCCAGTTCCGTCACTGTGCAGATCGGGAAAGCCTTGCCTGCATAGCTTCTGGCCCTCCCTCCTCATAGAAGGGGTCTGTGTCGCCGGCTGGCATGCCCAGGCTCTCCCGCCTCTGCACCACACCATCCAGGGACTGCTCTGTACCCAGCTTGAGTTGTGCAACAGCTGAACTGCCGTCACTTGTACCACCGCTGCTTTGCACCGGACATGAATGATGCAACAGGTGAAGCACCAACATTTGCACCCCAGCCATGAGCTGCTTGGCAACCGTCTTAAACTCATGCAAGAGGTAATGCACCATTTTGTCCCATACAGCCATCTCCTCCACACCAACTTGAGCGATACAATAGCATGCAGCGCACCGTAGTTTGCAACAGAGCCATTTGAAACCTGAGAAACTTTCTACACTGCATCTGCTGTCACAGTAGAGTAAGACTCTCCGTAAAAAACAGGTGCCCGTGCCTTGCGGAAGCCCTCTTGGCGCACTCGCTGCAGGCTCTCGAAGTTGGTGCGCTGCTGCTCCTCCTCCTCCGCCTGTGCCTGCTGCCGCTGTGCCCTCTCAGCCTCCAGCCCACCCGCAGCCCTGCATGCACCAACCCACTGGCATCCAATCATCTCCCTTCTTGCGCTCACAGTGCCTCCTTTGTCTTGCATTCTGCCTGGAAAAAGTCATGTGAAACAAGCCTGACACACTTAAGGGAAAGGACAAGAGCAGGGTGTGTCTGATAAATGGGGCCCTGGCCCGGTGTATAGAACCTGCACTGCGGCTGCGGCCGGATCGCCTGATACTTGACAATGGTGGTAGTTTGGTTTGTGCGCACCATGCCTCAGCGCAGCGCCTCTCCACGTCAAAAATGGGGCGTTCGTCCAGGTAGGTCAGGCCCGGCAGCCTGCTGATGACAGTCTTGCGGTAGCTCCTGATCGACTCCACCACAGGGTTGCCCTTCAGGTACAGGCAGCGCAGCTGGGGCAGACCTGCAAAGATCTCCAACACCTGCAAACGTTAAAGCTTTTAAATCACCAGCTCCACCAATTAAAAAATTGCAATAAAGTGCGCAGCCTGCCCCATGCATCGATCGCCAAGACCTGGGTAGCTTGCAACGTGGTCGTGACCGTTTGTCTCACCTTGGGATCCTCGATTTCGTTTTCCCTTAGGTCGAGCGTGGAGATTTGTTGGCAGTGGCGGATGTGTGCGATGGACTCGTAACTGCTGAGTTTATTGTTCGAGCATAACAGAGTCTGAAGTGCACTGCAGTGAACTATTCCGGACAGGTCCTCCAGATGGTTGGTACTGATGTTCAGTACCTCGAGCTCAGGGAGGCAATGTAGGCCACTCAAATCGTGAATAGCATTTTGCTGCAGAAACCTGCATACTTTGATACAAAATATCAACTAATGTCCCAAAAAGCATATCATCTGAAACCAGCAACAAGGAAGATGCTGCCTGTAGCGATCTGGCAAAGATCGGGCTGGAACGTACAAGCAACGCAGAAACTCCAGTCTGGGGAGGCCGTCAACATTCTGAAGGGCATTTCCTTCCAGAAAGAGCGCCTTTAAACCAGTGTAGGGCTCCAAATTTGCAATGTTCCGAAACCCGCGCAAGTTACAGAAAAGCTTGTCGTTCACTCCGGGTGTCAGGTACAACTCATGCTGCTTACAGATCTTCCGCAGCTCTTCAACTGTCATAAGCATTTTGAAGAGACTTTCAGATCGATGTAATCCCTGCTTTGCAAGGCAACGGTCATTTTTTCATGGAACGTGGCGTTACAGCGTTACAGCTTGCCAAATTTGGCATGTCCCAGCAACAAGACATATGCAGGTAACTCACTCCTGGGCATGCTTTATTGAGCGTGGAATACAATGCACATGTAAGCCATGGAGTGGCTGCACAGTTATGCGCCAAACTTGGTCTGCCTCCACCTGTGCTGGGCCTCCCATCTGCAAAACGCATGCAAAATCATTGATTCGTACCAAGTGCTTGTGTATTTACAGTTTCAGAACTTTTGAGAACTTTCTCCAGATGATGCAACATGGATGGTTGCTGCACAGCAATACACGCCAATCCTTGTGCCCCACAGTCTCATCATCATTTTACTAGAGTCTACCTTTGCGCTAGATGGACATATTACTAATAGGTGACAAGGACGCACCTTGTCGGCAAGGCGGAAAGAGAAGTGGGACAGAAGCAGGGCCAGGTTGGTTGGCAGGATCAACTTTGCCAAGGGCATCCCTATGCAGATCCGCTGCCCAGCACCAAAGTTGAGGCTGCGCTTCACCTGCGCAGTCAGTGCAGCATACTCACTGCTGCTCAGGCATTAAAGGCCGCCTTTAAAATTGCCTGCTGCACAATATCAGATTGTCCCCGGCCATGTGTGTGCCGGTCAGACACCTCCCATGCATTCCATCAAAACAGGCCCTTTTGCTGTTCTTTACTTCTTTGTGATTGTGCTCACCTTTGGCAGGATAATATCCTTTAGGGCAGAGCTTGCGCTTGCGGAGATGTTTATTACTCCTGCAGAGGGGAGCTTGCCCTTCTCAGCGCGTGCAGGTCTTGGAGTTGCCATCGGAATGGCCGGTGTATAGACAGCATCGGGCTCCAACCACCGCTCCTGAATCGGGACACCTCACATGCTCAGACGGAAGTTTAGCTTTAGAATTCAGCATGCTTCATGAGTGCCTCTGTTTTGGGTGACCCAAGCAGGCAGGCTGGTCAATTGTAAGGGCCCAATCACAGGGTTATCATCCTGCGCCCGAGCGTACCGGCAGAAATTCATCGGGGCGGTCCCAGTAGAGCGGGTGGGTGTTCATGGCCAGGATGTGGATCTCCAAGACGGTGCCTTTGGGTATCAGGTATGGCCCAATGCGCACATCCTTCATCGCGCGCCGCAGGATCATGGGCAACACCGGCCGCTTACGCATTGACTCCTGCATAGCATTGCATGTTGCAAGATATTTTTCTGTTGGCGAAGTTGGGGGACTGAAGGCAACACTCTAGTGTGTTTTTTGCTGACACTTGAGAAATCATTTTGGCAGTCCTGTGGCCTTCGATTTAGATGTAGATGTAAGGGTCAGGCGCACATGGCATGAGCACTGAAACAGCTGGTAGCTGAAACATCAGCAAGAAAGCAGGGAACCAGTGTGACCAATCCAAGACGCACCTTGATGACGCAGTTAAGGTATGTCAGCCGAGACAGGTCGGCATATTCAATGCTGCGAGGGTTGGGCCTCTCAGGAGTGGCCAGCAGACCCAGCAGGTCAAGCTCCTGCACAACCTTGCGCTCCACTTCAGGGTGCTGAGATATGTCATATCTGCACACGCACAGCGGGGATATCACTGTTGTGCTGAAGCTGCAGGCATGCACAAAATTGACAAGTTCATTCTGCACCATAGGAGAGGGGATAGGGCCTTACAAGCACCAGGCCATCGAGTGCGCTGTGGTCTCCATCTGCAGAAGCACAAACACTTTCCAGCTTCAGTTGTTATAATTAAGACCGTGAGAGGTCTTCACGGTCTAAATTTCAATCACACTTCTGCCCGGATGAATGCTATGCTTGCTTGGATGGCAGCATGTCTGAAGCAGCAGCATGAGCAGAGCTAAACAGAGGCTCACCCCCGCGTAGAAGAAAATGGACAGCTCGCTCCACTGCCGGGCATGGGGCAGGGGCTTTCCAGTCTTGTCGTGCACCCGCATCAGGTGCGCTGCAATGCTCTCATCCTCCGGCGATGGCGGCCCCCTGCAGCAAGACTAATATCACGTGTCTGACAGCTCTGCATCCAGAAAAGAATGTTTCCTGGTGAGCATGGACACGGTTTTCCAATGAATTTTAAGTGGGCACAGCACCTGTCATGGACCTCCTGCAGCAGGCCGCGCATGACAGCCAGCACCCTGTTGATGTTTGCTCTGTGTTCTCGCCAGGCCTTTGTGCCGGGGATCCAGCCCACAGGGTTGCGCAGGTTGCTCACCAGCGACTGTGCGGCTGCATTTGCATCAAACACCCTCTTTGCCCCCCTTTAGATCTCCACATGCAGGGGTGAGGATCTCCATTTGTTCTTGTGCCGCAATCAAAGTTGCAAGCTGTGCATGCTACTCGTCGGCACAAGAGCATTTCCTCCCAGAGATGAGGATTTGAACAACTCAGGCCTGCGGGAGCACACCTTGTTCCACGGCATGACAGGCCTTTGCTCCATCGCCTTCAAGGTCTGCTGCAGCATTGAAGTCCTTCTTGAAACCCACGCTGCCGATTGCGTCAAAGGCTTGGCACTGCAGCACCACAACACTGGTGGATAACCATGCTGCAAGATCCTTCTTTAAACCTACATCATGCAGCTCATCAAGTGCTGCAGCATTCAGTCCATTGCCAGCTCAGCCGTCTGCAAGGACAACAAACAGGTATACCTGGATAGCTACATCAATGTTGACGGGTGTGTCTGACCCAATACTGTGCAGCGTATCCACGAGGACTCCAGAAGTCCTGGCCACCTCTGCAAAGCTATTCCTGCACAGCCACAAATAGGCCTTCGGTGCTCTCACTGACGCTCTCCCTTGAAAGCACCTGCCGTCACTACAAGACATGCACTGATTGACTGGACGGGCTGCAATGAGCATTGACGTGTGCTCGATGTGCACCTCATGTTAGTGGGACTGAAGGCCGGCGAGGTGCCCTTCCTCACGCACTGCCAGAGAGGATCTGAAGTCAAGGCACTGAGGTGGCTCTCTTGAGGCGGGCTTGCTGTGGTCTGGAGCAACAGCAAGACCAGCATTGCTGCTCTGATCATGATCCATTACCCCTTGCAAGGTGTGCACAATAATTGTGGCAGTGGCAGTGGTTCATTCCAATGGGGTGTTGCCATTGCTGGCATGTGGGCAGTGGGGGTTGCTGCTCACCTCGTCAAAGGCTTTGTACATCATGCGATCAGAAGGCTTGTCAATATACTCCGGGCATTTGCTGCGATCCAGCACCTCAGCAGCCAGCAGTGGGTCACTAATGACTACCACCTGTGAAAACCTCCTCAGTTATTGCAGTGTCCTGCTTTTCTGCTTTCCAGGCATGAGGCGCTGTGCATCACGGCATGCACATGAAATGCATCAGCAGGAACTCACAGTGTTGTGCAGCATCCTCCGCCAGAATATGCCAGTGTTGAGCTTCCTGCTCCACTCTTGGCCTGATTTGTGCAAATCTGCCTTGAAGATGTCGCCCTGCAGTGAAAGGCAACCGTGTGAGTCAGATTTCTTGATGGTTTGCTGATACTTTCAAGCACAAAGAATTGCAACTGTCCAAAGATGCGTACATCTCCCAAAAGCCAATGTGTCGAAGGTCTTTTTGGTATATTCTGTCTGCCAATAATGAATCTGCATCGAATCACGCGTGCCCAGAATGTGGTGACCTGCACAGACGCACACGAAACTCGATTTAGAATATTACCGTAGGGCCAGACTGGCATCGGATAATATTTGAGGATGAATGAAAACGAATTAACTGAATTCTTACCAGGTATGAGGCATAGAGGCATCCAACAGAAGATAGGATGAGTCCAACATGGACGCCCAACACAGCGAGCATCGCCTCTTACTGCCTATTCCTCCTCGTCACAAGACTGGTGAAAACTTCGAATTCCTGGTGCAGATTTTGCACACCGGTAATACTATCAGATCATCTTCGACCGCTGGGTCAGAGGTGTTCGAATGTCCGAGGATTGGTGCAGGACTGCCTAGATAGGCTCCATGCATGGGTAAACGACGCAAAGACGGCAGTAGCATCAGAAATCTCTGGTGAAAGTGTAATTGAGAAGCTTACATTGTCCTACTGGGTCCTTAACAGTCAATCAAGACATCCGCCTTCTCTGTAACGACACAAAGCTCCTAGGAGTGTCTCCACACAACAACATCTGTAAGGAACAAATAGAAAAATGTCCGGCAAAGCGGGTGGAAAAGCAAAACCATTAAAGAAGCCCAAAGCAGCTGATAAGGATCTTGACGAACATGACAAGGCATTCCTTCAGAAGAAGAAGGATGAGGCAGCTGCTTTGAAAGCTCTAAAAGAGAAAGCAGGTGCAAAGGGAGGTTTCGCAAAGGTCAAAGGCACCAAGTAAATGCCATCAGGTACGCGATGAATGTTTAGCGTCTGCAATAACAGAATACCGTTAATTGACAGCCCTGTCTGATGTTTCTTTCATGCACATCATCTTTGTGTTTTTCGAAGGTATTATGACGGTCCCACGCAATGATTATCTTCTATCGCAGGAACACAGAGTACTGAGAATCCCTTCAAGGGATACAGGCCATTGTGCCTGTCAGACCATGAAGGGGTTCTGCATCTCTGCACTTCTCTGCAGCGCCTGCTGATGGACTGGACAAGCAGGAAGGCAAGTGTCATTGGCCAGGGGCCTCAGGATGCTGTTTGACTATTAAGAATCGTCGGCGGAGAGCTTCACATGCATCTTGCGTGACACAAGCTTGTTGTTGTCCTGCGCTCACTGGGTGGCCTTGCTGAGAGGGGCTCGGGAAATCCTGGACTTGCTACCTGCACAGCAAAGTTGTTGGCATGCTGCAAAATGAGGACAGATGATAACGGCTGAGGGCTTACTCAGCCTGTCCTGTGAGAACCTGGACCCTAGTGTAACGTAGTTGATTTGCTTCAATGTGTGCGGGTTGTCATGATGGGCCGATGTGGAGAAGCATTGTGAGCACTTGACGCAGCTTGTGAACAAGTTAGCCATGGAGGATGCCCTCAGTGATCTGATGTCACCACAAGGGACCTGTCGAGAGTGGGCAAGATTTTGGGCACTGACAGTCTCCCCCGAGAGCATGTCACCTCAAGAGTCTGCTTAGGCGCTGCAGACTGAATAAATTGTGCCTTCTCATTGCTGTTGTAGCTGACATTTGTTGCAGCTGCAGACTGTAGGGCAGCGCTCGACAGTCAACCCCGTATGGCTCCCGCATGCACATCACGAGATGAATCTCATAGAGTTCAACTGGCCATCATGCATCAGGGCTGGTGATGCCACTGCACTCTTACAAGCTGGCATGCCGCTAAGGTGTATTGTAGATGCCATCAGTGTGTGCGCTTCTATGAGTACACCACAACTACATGGTGGCTGGCGCCGGCCGCTCGAGGCGCCTCAGGGCTGCTGGGCTGGCGGCGCCGGCCGGTGGTATCCTGCCGGGGCATTGCCATAGTGGAAATTCGCCCTTCAGCACGCTTGGCGGTAAACTTTGTGTCAGTTGTGTCATGTTGAGCTCCCCATTCGAAGCGAGCTTCCACCCTGAACCCTGCAGGCAGGGTGGGCTGAGGTAAACCTTTGGGTGTATGACTCATTACGTTCTGCTGATCAAGCTCTCTCCTTCTGCTGCAGAAGTTCTGCACGAGAATCAATAGCATCAAGCAGTAGCCTCTGCGCTGTAGCAAGTAGCTGAATAAAGGACGCATTCTTTTGACACCTTCAATGACACCTTCAACTGTAATCCAGCACATAATCTTTGGCAAAGATTAATTGACATTTATTTTTGCTTGTTGAATCCAGAGTGGAATTGTTGTTTAAGTGAACGAAAAATACTGCAGGAGAGGATCTCACTGTTGAAGGCATAGTCTGACAGATATCGCAAACTGCATTGTGATGGGCTTGTGCTGATGGACGTCGAACCTGGTAAGCTATCCTTGTGGGTGAAAACACTTGATAGCATTGTAAAGATTGTTTTTTTGAAATTTGTCATGAGATTTTATTGTTTCGATGTTCTGCTTTACAGTGATAACCGAGAAGACCTGTTGATGGACTGTTGATGGGAACAAGGCAGCGGGTCATTGGATCGATAGTCATCTTCACAAGTGTACCTCCCAACAAAACGATGTACGCACTCACAATTGTTCTACACAGGACCGAACGATGACAAGGTTCCCACCGGTGCAGCACCACCCCCTGCAAAGCGCTCCAAGAAGGGCAAGAAGAAGGTAACAGGGGTGCCAACTGCAGCAGACTACCTCAAAGTCACCCCGATCCATAGCAATGCAGACATTCTTGAGGAGGTGAGATATTTCTGCGCATGTCTTACCATCCTGACTGCCTTTGCTATCACACCTCAGGCCCAGTGTCCGGAGTGTCGTTTGTGCATTGGCTGCACAGGCAGGAATTCCTTCGTTTCAAGCTATATGATTGGATGTCTCTAATAGTCTGTCTTCATGTCATTTGCCAGGATGGCAAGCCCGTGCAGCTCAGCAAGCTCGAGAAGGCGCAGCAGGCCGTTCTCAGTGAGGACGGCATGTCAGTCACATGCCACAAAGGCTACCGCATGGTGCGCCCAGTACTGAACACCTGCGCTGTGGTGTCTTCCAGTACTTAGTGCTGCACAATTCTGCAGCACCGGTCTGATATGTACCCGTTTGCCCATGGCGGGCATGCGGCCACTTTCCTTCACAAGTCACCGCTCCCCTCGCACACAGCTTGCAGGCAGAGAGGGAGCAACTAGAGTGGTTCGCACACAGGCTTTTGTGTATGAAGAATGTTCAATCTCTACTCTTGGTATATTTCTGAAATTACTGCTGTTTTGAGCTCCCCTGCCCCTATTTTTGCAGCTCGGTTTGCAGTGGGCAGGCCATAACAATGATGGCCTCAAGCGCTCAGGTACTCCTCTAGATCGGGCGGACGAACCACAGGGGAGCTGAGAACGAGATTGGCGCAGGCACGGGCGACAAGGGGCGCCTATGTGGGCACGTGGTACTTTGAGATCCGGGTGACGCATCTGGGTTCGACGGGGCACTGCCGGCTGGGATGGTCTACAAAGAAGGGTGAGCTGCAGGCGCCTGTGGGCTACGACGAGCACAGCATGGCCTACAGGGACCTGGAGGGCTCCAAAGTGCACAAAGCCATGCGCGAGGACTACGGAGCACCCTACGCTGAGGTGATTATCTACCTCACTCAGTGCCCCTGCAGTTCCCGAAGGAGGACACCTGCGGAATGCTAGCACTGCATGGGCCTACCAGTTGCCATATGTCTCTTACGTATTGAATTGGGGGTCATGTTTGCCCCCGGAAAATCAGGCAAGCATTTTCTGGCATTTTGGAAAGCCGATCCGAACTGGAACGGTGTGTCCTGGATGCGCCTGAAATGAGTAGTTCTAAATATGCGGTGCATGCTTTGCAGGGAGATGTCATTGGCTGCTTCCTCCACATGCCAGAGGGCGGCAGACCAATGGAGAGCAGCAAAGAGGTGAAGATAACACATGTTGCAGTAACTTCTTTCTTCTGCTGAACAGTGATTCTGCTGAGCACATGCCCGGTCAACGTCCTTTGAAGCAGGCGATGCTTTTAACTGATGCGCTAATGACTTTTTGGCAATGCAGGATGTTTGGAGGCTGAAGAACAGGCTAGTGATTGCTGAACATCCAGAGCAGGAAGCGAAGCAACTCAGTGGCAGTCTTGTTGGGTTCACAAAGAACGGAGAGTTCCAGGGTGCTGCTTACAGGTCCAGACACAGCGCAAACTGGTCCTCTCTCAAGACTTTTATACAAAACAGCTGTGCACTTAAGCTGTATCTTTGACAGGCAAGAATAAAGGGATGATCTAGTGCAAATTGCCATGTGCAGGGATATCTTTGAAGGGACATACTACCCTGCAGCCTCGCTATACACATTGCCAGAGCAGACAGAGGGTGCAACAGTGACCTTCAACTTTGGTGAGTCACCTGAGAAGGCCCCATCCATTGACATCCCTCCCTTGGCGCTCATGTGCAGACGTGTCAGAGGACAGGCAGTGCATACAAACTGTTGCTGTGCCTGATGCAGGGCCAGATTTTGCATTCCCAGCACCTGAAGTGGAGGGATGTCCACCAGCACGCCCAGCCTCAGACCTGTCAGTCAGGACCACAGACCCCAAAGGTATTCTCCCCTGCACACCCTGCACTTTCACCTCTCCCTTGCCGAACTTGGGAGACTGTGGTGGCAAACGCAGAGACCCCAGCTTAACTTGTGCGCTGAAGGCCGAGCAGTAATGCTGAAAATATTTTATTCTTTGTGTCCAGGAGATGCTGTGACAGCTTCAGCCACTGTCAACGGCTCCGGCAATGGCTCAGGCATGAGCAAAGGAGCAGATGCGCAGTCGCTGTCAGAAGCCATTAGCTAGCCGCCCCGCATGCTGTGCATTGCAAAGCAGGCTGCTTGTCAATGTGGACGTCCTCGCAGTTTTTCGAGTGCTTGTGGTGTTTCAGAGTGTGCACGCTATTGTGGAGCGCTGAATAAAGATGACATAAGGCTGACTACCATGCATACAGTTGGAATGGACCAGACAGGGGAAATAAATGCAGGAGAATCATGCAACATCCTTGCTCTTACAATTTCAAATGCTCCTATCCCACACTTGACGTGCTACGCGTTTCAGTATAGTGTGGTGTCAATACTGGACATCTCAGTGTTGATCAGCACCAGTACATGCCCCCATATGTGACACACTTCCAATCTTGCAACCCATGTTATCACTCACTGGCACCAAATGTGCAGAAGCTTTGCCCCTAAGAGCAAAGCACCCTAGTAAATGCCCGGCGAAATACAAATGCGTGCATTGCCTACAGATGAAGTTAATTTGATCAGCACAACTCTGTACCTACAGAACAGTGCTCTTCAGACCAGAGTATCTACAGAGCAGCACTCAGGATAAGAGCACACAGCCGTACTGTCCAGCGGCTATGTCTCTGCGTCAAGGTCTCCCTGCATGGCGGCCAGCTGGCGCACGTAATCGCGGCAGAGGTCCATTGCAGCCACGGCCGCCATGCAGCGCTGCGCGGACTCCATCTTCTCGCGCGCCGCCTCGGGCTGGCCCCGCAGCGAGTACACCTGCGACAGCGCCGCCTGCGCCTCGCACATCTGGTGGTACACCCGGCACGGGAACTCCGTCCTCGCCTGCAGCCCCACAGCGCAAACATACTCAAATCGTTGACTAGGAATCTCAAAGTATCACATCCTCTGCTTGTGACCCGCATTCCGCCAAGTACCACAGTTTGTAATTTACCAAGTGCTGCATGAATGGCGGGCCTGGGTGGGCGTAGAATGGGCTACTCATACGGCCTTCATCTCCCAACTCAATGCCTAAAAATTTGAGAAAGGCTGTGCTGACTCGGCATGTATTCTACAGATAGAGGCTGTGCATTACACAGATAGAGGCCTGCATTCTACAAGAAGAGTAGAGAGTGTGGGAAAAATGTGGGCCAGGATTGGGAAATACATTGCAGTGCTGCATGGCAGAATAAACAGCTGTGCACCTGCACGGCGCGGTCGAAGGAGGTGGTGGCGGCCAGGACGACCTGCTCCACAGTGAGTTCGCCCACATGGCCGCTGTCCTCGTCGATGCCCAGGCTCAGGTTAGCGTGCACCAGGCGCGGGATAAGCTTCACCATCTGCTTCCCCGCCACCTGCCGCGCAGCAAGCACAGGGCGTCGGACAACACTTCTTTTGCAGCCACACAAACCGGTAGGCAGGCAGCACCTCTACAAATGTTTGCCAGACGCGACAAGGCACAGCAGAATAGCTTGACATGTAAACGTTCACATTTGGTACCCCAGCGGGTGAAGTTGCCATCATATGGAAGGGTGATAGCGCCATGACCGGTCCTGTGATGATGAGGCATGCTTGAGAAACAAAACAGAGCTCTGCCGGCTTTGCAGCATCTTGCAGTGGAAATCACAAGCAACGATCCACAAGTCAGGCTGCTTGCATCATAGCATGCAGAGGACAAATGATTAGTCTATGTACTCAGTAGACAATTGCTGACCCAGTGCAGAGAGGGATGATATGGAGGCGGGACAGATGCGAGGCGCATGCCTCGAAGTGCACGGCGGCGTCGGCGAGGCGGTCCTCGGAGAGCATGACCTCGCCCCACTCGCGCTGCAGCCAAGCGTCCTCCGCGTCCGCCGTGTGCAGCCGGTGCACGATGTACACGTGCCCCTGCGACGCCTCAACCGGTGGCACCTCCGGCGCCGGCTGCCCCGTCGCCTTCGCCTTGCGTATCGCCGACAGCACTGCACCGTTACACAGCCATGCCATCAATCCCAGCTGCCACCCTCTCACGATAGGTTGAAAACGATGTCTGAATCGCTCACCCCCCGGTCTCACGGGCTCTCATGTCATTTACTTTGATCCATGGTTGCTGTTTACCCCAAAAATGGGTCATTGCAAGGAGTCCAGGGGACCATATAAAGGAGTTTTTGGCAGGCAGGCAAATGACAGAGGATGAGGCTGCACTGGTAATAAGACACGGTGGCTCACAGCCACCTGCTGATGCCTTTGCCGCAATGCTGCTGTTTGCATATTTAGCTAGCTTCCCGGGTGCGTTTGCCAGTGGTGCAGAAGTTAGGCATGATGAGTCAGTTTCTCGGGGTTTGCCCAGGGAATGGCCGCACCGTGCTCGGGCGGCAGGTGCTGGTGGCGGCAGACGGCGCCAAACTTGGCGATGTAGGAGTAGCCGGCGGTCTTGGCGGGCAGGGAGGTGGGGTCGTTGCGCGACAGGACGCTCATGAGAACCATGCGCGCCTCAAGGCACACCCGCAGCGCCGCCAGCCCATCCGCCACCGCCGGATCCGTGTGATTCACCGGGTCCGCCAGGTACTCCAGGCACGGCTGCATCGTCTCTGCACACAGACACATTCGCAACATCAGCAACTTGCACATTCTTACTGATGCTCACGGGCTCTTGCGTAAACCACCCATCATCCAAAGCAGATTCACTGGATGAAGCCTATGAGGAGGGTTTGCTGTCATGGCATCCATGAAATTTACCATGTGGGGAGGAGAGACGGCAGTCTTTTTGTTGTCACAGCACTCTCGACACAGTTCCGGGCAAGAGAGGTGTGCTGGGGTGGGTCATGTGGCCGCAATAGCGGGCAAGAGAGCTGCGCTGGGGCAAGGATTGAGTTCACACCGGCGATGTCAGCGTCGGGGGGCACAGGGTCGGCGGGGCGGCCAAGGAGGGCCTGCTCGAGGGCGTCGCAGGCCGACTCAACGTGGCGCAGCTCGGGCCGCAGCAGCACGCGCGCCCAGCGCTTGAGGAAGAGGCCCCCCTCCGGCGCCTTCTCCTGCATCGTCGAGTAGATGCGATTCAGCGCCGTCGCCGCGTCTGTCGCCGTGTGTATGCACGCCAGCGAGTCCTCCAGCTCCTGCACCGACACCCCTCCTCTATCAGTCGGTTTGTGTAAATTTTCCCTGTGCCTTGCATGGCAGGGACTAAGAGTGCTTGTGTTCCAAATGGCGTGCAACCTGCAGAAAGGAAATATGGTTGCCATGTCCACAGCAAGAGCAGCATAAGATTTGGCACGCAATCACAATGTCCCATATTCGCACAGATGCAGCTGAGTGCTGGAAGCAAGCAGGCCAGCGCAAGATTCAGGCTACACGACTCAGAAAAAGGCATGGAGGCAGACGAGCTTGTGAGTGCTTTTTATGAGCCTCAGGCATTCTCGGAAAAGGGGGACCGGGGAGGGCAGCGCGCCTGGGCGCCGCGGCCGATGTCGGCACCGGCGTTGATGCGGGTGACGCCGAGCCAGTAGAGCGGCTCGCAGAAGCCGGGCGTGGACAGCGCATGCGCCGACTCAAAGTGCTCCAGCGCCACCTCCCAGTTGTAGTAGCGCCGCTCCGTTATCCCCATGTTCAGCTGCACCTTGGCGCTCCCTGGGCACACCTGCCCGTCCAGGCACTACTCATCAAATGCATGTGCGGGTAGAAGTGCATAGCGTGACTGAGACTGAGTCTCTTTGATGGCGGTACAGGCTTTGACATGCATGGCATTGACTGGAGAAGTATAATGCACGTGCTGCGGGGCATAAGGGGATACTAGGTCTTTGGGGCTTGAGAATCATTTATGAAAGTACCGACAAGAACCATACAAAACATGCCATGAAAGCAGGGCAGGAAGGAGGGAATGAAGGAGGGGCTGGCGCACCTTGAGCGCCGACCTGAACAGGCGCTCCTCGTCCTCCCAGTCCCAGTTGCGGTCAAAGGTGCGCCAGGTGTACCACGCCAGCAACACCGCTAGTAACACTGCCGCCGCCCGACCGCGCCATCCCATTCCCCGCCGCTCCGACTTCAGCCCCTCGTCCTTCAAATGCCCTGCCGTATGCAGCCCTTATCAGATTTTGCATGATGCCGGCAAGCAAGATCATCCTATATAACCTCAAGTGTGGTGCTTTGACCCATTCTCCAGTCTAAGTTGCTCTCAGCATAGCCCACCTATGCATGCCCCCTCAATGCCCATCAGCAGAGGAAGAAACGCTGCTCCTGCTGCCATGTCAGCCCAATTGGTGTGTCTATATGTGCGATTGCAAGTTGTGTGACATGAGGCAGTGGTGCAGCGGACCTGGGCTGTCCCTCCACAGCTGGAGGATCCCTGGCAGCGCATCCCCCGCCAGCCAGGCCACCAAGTCTGCCAGCAGGATGCAGTACCCAATGGACGGCGCGTACAGCAGCCTCTCTCCAATGTACGTACCCACCTGCACCGACAACCTTCCACTTCAAAATCCGCAAATTACCTCAAGGCTGCAGGATCTGGTCGGCATTCTGTGCATGCATACACGCACAGCATCAATGTGTGGGGCTCACCCAGAAGAACAGGTTGGAGGCGGGCAGGAAGGGCGCGACAATGAGGCCGAGGGCCACAAAGCTGCGCCACCGCTGCCGCCTGCGCGCCAGGGCTGCCTTTTGCATGGAGCGCCCGGACAGCGGCGCCGACTCAGCCTCTGCCCCAGCCGCCTCCAGCGAACTGGCCGAGCCTCCCCTGACCAGCCCATTGCTATGCACCGCCCCCTGTGATTCCACATGCCCTGCTATCATACTACGGCATAGCTGAGAGCTGCAGCAAAGTGGCCAAGCAATCCCAAGCAGGCAAATGTCTGGCCCTTCCCATCCCTCTTCTTCTTAGCTGGTCCCTAATATCGAACGCAACTGGGGCACTGGGCACAGCATGAACAGCTCTCAAGTGCCACGAGAAATCCGTTACTGCGGATTCCCAAATGCTGCGTTTATTTTTCTGTAGGTGCCCCATCAACATGCCATATGCTAATCCCATGGGAGTACTTCACCTTCAATTGAAAGACCTGTAAGGCTGTGGGCAGGGAGCGCGCCTTGTTGGGACCGTAAAGCCCCTCCAGGACGACTTCCCAGGGGCGCCCCAGGAGCAGCATGGCGGCCAGCCAGGCATAGACGGCGAAGCTCATCAGGTTGCGCCAGTCGCCCAGGCTCTCAACAAGGGCCACGCAGCGGTAGGACCAGTCGGCGCACATGTGCACGGGGGCCACCATCAGTGCTGCATACTGCGCATGCAGGTGCGCCAGCGACAGCAGCTTTGTCAGCCCCAACGCAAATGCCACCGGGTTCTCCACCTGCGGCCGATCGGCATGCCTTCACGTGAACAGCTTATGTGTGCTTTTACTGTAGCTGCATGGTAACCATGACACAATCTAGGGGGAATTTTGACACAGAGTACCGTTGATCACAATCAGCCTTGGCAAATGCTCTACACTTGCCAGATAGAATGAGACCTGCAATACTGCGTTGCACTGTTTTGTTCTTCTGCGAGTCTACTGGGGACGAGGCCCGAAGACTGCGCTGCGTGGGTTTTTGGAAAACGAGGCTGTGGTGTGTCAGGTGTAGCCCAAAGAAGAGTGACAGGGCCGGTCATCACCTCCCGGTAGATGCGCACGAGCTGGTCCACGGCCAGGAACGAGCGAAACTTCACATAGAGAACCAATGTGACCCCAGCTGCTATGATACGCGCTCCCTTCCGCGTACAGAGCTGCCGCCATACCCGCTCCCCTAATGAGATTTTTGACCCGCTGCACGTAAAACCACACCGTCATGGCTGGCCATGCCCCGTTGAATACTCCTCAGAACGCATAATTCGGGTCACTGCGCAGAAGCAGGCAGCCTGGACCACGGTTGGAAGCACTGCAAGCAGCAAACAGCAGCTCACCTGCGGGGAGGCTGCGCCCTGTCGAAGGGTACCAGGAATGCGTCATAGAGGACCATCGTTGCGGTCACTGTGATGCCGATCTCCTTGGCCAGGGACGCAGCCCACACGCACAGCATGGCCCCCACAACCAGGGCCCAGTGCTGCACCTCCCTCCAGAACCTTTCCTCCGGCGCTGTGCACCCCACTCTGCTGCTGAGCCTGCACCGATGGGAAACAACTGACCATGCATGGCGCCGTTTCCAATCTTGGCTTATTGCTACTGATGACACTCCTGCAGATTCATTACATGCAAACAGCTGCGCTTGCACAAAGAGCTGCGCTTGTGTCGGGACCGTCTTATTGTGCCACCGCATACATCCTGTCGTCCAAAGGACCAGGAGCGCACCAGAGGTCCGCCGCCTCAGCGTACAGGAGCAGAGCAACGATGGAGTACGCCGCGCAGATGAGCTCCGCCTGCCCAACAATCCCCGCCACCGCCTCTGTGTGGATGGGGTGCACCGCAAAGATCACGGCCGCCAGGAATGCCTCCGCCTGCTGCCGGCTGCTCCACGCCCTCAGGCTCGCCCCTGTGCAGGTGCAACTCCCATTCAACCACCCACCTACTTAGCATGCGTCCAGGCCATGAGGTTTGGCTCGCTGTCCTGTCAGAGCACCATTTTTTGTTTTGAAGCGTTTCAGAGGGTTTAATACTGCGAATAAATATAAAGCCTTGCAGGGGAATAGTCGCATCTTCTCAGCTGTGCAATGGGAGACACTGACTGAATAGTAACAGTCTTGGGTGCTACTCTCAATAGAAGGTGCCCCACACTGTCAGGCGGCAGCGGTAACTTATTCGACGCACCATTCCTGGCCCTTTGGCCGCCGCCGTCAGAGCCGGCATACTCTGCGTTTGCAGTGCTGCGCCGCTGCCGCAGGCCGCCCTCGGCGCTCCCCTTCCTCTTCTTCCCGGTGCCAGCGTGTCTGGCACCGCCGTCTGCAGCGTCCGCATCCCTGTGGAGCCCGCTGCTGACAGAACCAGTGAGAGGGAACACCAGGCTGTCCCTGGCCACGCACAGCCGCAGGGCCAACAGGTACAGGAGGCAGGTGACGACCGCATGCAGGAAGACGTTGCTGACATGGAACGGCAGCGGGTCCAGGTCAGCGTCGCTGTTGTCATGCAGGCGATAGACCTTCTCCCAGCCAACCACTGCAACGAGGCAGACAGCTTGTCAGAGGGACCGCCTCAGCATCCAGCCTGATCAAGATTGATCCGGGCACACATCCTCGTACAGTTGATGCTCTTCAGTAGAAGTAAAAGCAGCTCACGTTTAAGGAGCTGGCTCCCAAAACGGTGCTGTAGCCTGAGCGAGAAAACGGTGAGAGGCCTGTAGGATTTGTGGCTCGTCGGCATACTGAGTTTCTGGCCCCTGCGCGGCATTAGAACACAAGAATTTTACCACTTACCTCGAATGTCTGCAACTTCCATGTCTGACCTTAGGATCACTGTTGGGAACAAACATAAAGCACTGCATTGCAGAAGGAGTTCCTTACCAGAAGTCATTCTGCAGCAACTCCGAAATCGGTTTGGTGGCGTCAGTGACATCCGTGTTCTTGATCTGTCGCGCAAGTGATTGCATTATTTCAAAGCTGCAGCGAAGAAGCCAATGCAAGAAACGAACAAGATGGAAACCTCTGAAGCTGCAAATCTGATGAACATTATGTTTACTGTTGATAGGAATTGTGTGAGAGATAAATCTGAAGCTCTCTTGGGACCTACCACTGCAAAGAAGTCGTCATAGGTGAAGCCAGCCTGGATTGTGTTGAAATATGCGCCAGCACTGATGGCCGCAAGGACCGTGAGAATGGCCCACGTGGGGACCCGATTCGGCGCTTCAATCATTACGTTCCGCTTGGATCACGCCATCGTGCAATCTGTGCAAATCGCGACATGGGCTCCTGTGCCTGGCATCACAAGTGTGCAAAGTCCCTTTCCTCAAGCCTATCACCCCGCCCGGCCTTCTCGTACCTTCTGCCATGAGTTCACCCCTCGTCAACAATCTTTCAAACTGTGTTATAACACATCGCTGGTGATGCTCTTGAACCTTGCGCTGGAAGTTCATCTGTGCAGGCTGGGGCGGTCAGCCAGTGCTGCCCGAAGAAAGCTGCCCAGCCAATCAGAGGAGGCACAACAGCAAACCCAGCGCAGGGGCAATATAAGAACATGGCCAAGACGCGCCAAAGTCACCTGTGGGGCTCATCAACCTGATCACGGCGGTGCCTTGGGTTAGAGAAAGGCACTGAATTGCTCAACATGGTAGCCGGTCGGGCAGGCGCTCTCCTGATCGTGGCCCTACTGGGGGCTGCTGCTTGCGTCGCATCAGCAGAGTTCTTTGAGGACTTTAGTTCTGGCTGGGAGAATCGGTGGGCGTACTCCGCAGATGACAAGTACTCCGGCAGATTCGTAGCTGACACGCCTGAGGGCTGGCCCGATGCAGGCCTCAAGGTCAGCTTACTCCCTGTACCTGATCCCCGATGAACCTTCAAGAAGACTAAAGCCACAGCAGGCTCAACTTCATGGTTGAGGCGCTGATGCGAGAAGCCTTTTGGGCTCATGCCATACAAGGCATTTCTTTCAGGGCCGTTGAGCACTTATCGGGCAGGGGCCTTGCCTCGAGGCAGAGCGGTGTCTGTGATGCGTTTTGCTGATCAGAACAGAATTTTATCTCAACCTCTGGTCTGCCGTGCGTAGGTTCCGGAGAAGGCGAAGCACTATGGTTTGACCGCGAAATTGGATACTCCAGTGGATCCCGCGAAGGGTCTGGTCCTCCAGTACGAGCTGAAGCTTACTGATGGCCTGACCTGTGGTGGTGCCTATCTGAAGTTCTTGACCGAGACAGCGGACTTCGACCCAGCTGAGCTCACAGATGGCACGCCATACACTGTCATGTTTGGACCTGACAAGTGTGGCGGCACCAACAAGGTCTGATCCTGATTACAAGCCCATTGCTTGATCAAACCAGTAGTGGCCCGCTGCTGCCATTCTTCATGCTTGCAATCGTGCAGAGGTTTCCTGTTGTAAGGTGACGGTAAAAGTATGATCTGGAACATCTGGAATTATGCACTCATGCAATACTGCTGCGCACAGGTGCACCTCATTCTCAAGCACAAGTCCCCCAAGACGGGCGAGATTGAGGAGAAGCACCTGAAGAGCCCTCCCATGGTGGAGTCTGACAAGGGCACTCACGTTTACACCGTGGTCATCAAGCCTGACAACACGTGAGGATTTTACACCTGACCCACACCATGCAGCCACAGTCTTTGGGAGCTAATAGGAGCAATGCATGACTAAGAGTATGTCATATGCGCTGAGGTTGGGATTTGTTTTGCAGCTACGCTCTGCTCATTGACGGCGAGGAGAAGAAGGCTGGCAGCATCCTTGAGGACTTTGACCCCGCCGTCAACCCCCCTGAGGAGATCGACGACCCTGAGGACTCCAAGCCTGATGACTGGGTGGACCTTCCCAAGTGCGTTGCCATATCCCTTGTCAACTCTTCCCAAACTCCTGCTATTTGTTCGACTCATTTTTTTCCACCCCATTGTGCATGGATATCCTATTGAACCATGTCACCCATACGTGATGGGAAGTAATCACTCGAACAAGTTTGAGTGAAGACTAAATATCGCTGGTATGAAGAGCGTGGTTTTATTAGTCTGTGCTTACAAGGCATATGGCATCACTCACAGGATTGCTGACCCTGAGGCCACCAAGCCGGACGACTGGGATGAGGACGCCCCTCGCATGATCGAGGACGATGAGGCCGAGAAGCCGGAGGGCTGGCTCGATGACGAGGCAGCAGAGATTGATGACCCAGGCACGCCCGAACCCCTTATTCTCCATTTTCTAGTTGAATACCTCAGCTACAAGAGCAACATCTTTCACAGGCAACTCGGGCTGACCTCCCTGAAGGTTGTGCATGCTATGGTCTGCCCAAGCTTGGTCAAATGCTGTGCAGTGAGAAGCTCTGCCCTGCATGTGTCATCAACACAATGTTGTGATGTCATGCAGAGGCTGCACAGCCCGAGGACTGGGATGATGAGGAGGATGGCGAGTGGGAGGCGCCCAAGATCACCAACCCCAAGTGCAAGGAGGGCCCCGGCTGCGGCGAGTGGAAGCGCCCCCAGAAGTCCAACCCCGACTACAAGGGCAAGTGGGCTGCACCCCTCATTGACAACCCCGAGTACAAGGTGCCGCTTCTCTCCTCCACTTCCATTGCTGATCAGCCCTGTCCTTGCTTGACTGGTCTATGTGGCATCTGAAGCAGCCCTGCGGACATGGTTGATAATTTTAGTGGAGCCAAGCGTAACCTACAGCAGCTGTGAAAGCATGAAGGCATGAAGCAGTTATGATGTAGCTGCTGAAGTGGGTGGTGGGCGTTATTAATTCACGTATTGATGCAAGCACACAGCAAATCTGTCCTGGGGCATTGAGCGGATGTGTTGGTGGCTGCAGGGTGTGTGGAAGCCGCGGAAGATCGCCAACCCGGACTACTTCCTGGACGAGTCCCCCCTGGCCAACATCGGCAAGGTGGGCGGAGTGGCCATTGAGATCTGGACCATGGACGAGGGCTACCTCTTCGACAACGTCCTCATCGCCAACGACGCCGCTGCTGCTACCGCCAAGCGCGACACCCTCTGGGCGCCCAAGAAGGAGGCCGAGGTGGGCTGCGCACCTGTGCTTCTAGCACTGCCCACTTCCCTTACTGCATGCCTTTGCTGTGCATGCCCCCTTCTGCCCGCCTAGCCATCTGTTGTGTCTCAAACGATGCTAATTTTGAAGTCATGAGTGAAAGGCAAGCGAGGAATGGTGAGGAAATGTACAGAATCAGACATCACTGGACCCTGGAATGCAAGTGGATAAGAAGTCAATGATACGACATGGATGCAAATATAAGCCCGGCCAGATCTACAGAAGGAAGGGATGTGCCTGACAGCTGTGGGCGGTGGTGTGCAGGACGCTGCAGCGGCCAAGGCCGACGAGGACGCGAAGCTGAAGGCGGACACAGAGGCGGGCGAGGACGACGAGGAGGAGAGCCTGGCGGCCAAGCTGGTGGCCAAGGTGCACAGCCTCTTTGAGCACCCCTCCCTGGCGTCCCTCAAGGCGACCGCGCAGCCCCTGCTCAACCTTCTGGAGGACAACGAGATGCTTGTCTTCGCCGTCCTGGGCGCCCCTCTCCTGCTCCTGCTCCTCCCCCTACTCTCCCTGCTGGGAGGCAAGGTGTGCACCCTGCCCACACCTCTCCACCCGCTACCCAATGAGCAGATGGCCATCATGCATGATTGATTCTCGTTTAATTGCACTGTACAGCAGCTCAAGGTAAGGATTTGGTTTTCCTGTAGATAGAGCCAAGTAAGAAATCTGATATGACTCATGAATCTACAGAGGAGTCACAAGTCTCAAAAAAAGTGGGAGAGCAGGTTTGCATGTTTCTGAATGGTGTGTTGGATGTGCGAGCAGAAGAAGAAGGACACGCCGGTGGGCAAGGCCAAGAAGAAAGATGTGACTGGCCCGGATGATTCCGCGGTCAAGGCAAAGGCAGAGGTGGTCGAGGAGGTCAAGAAGGAGGTGCCTGTGGAAGATGAGGACGAAGACGAGGCCAAGGGCCCCAAGAGGCGCTCGCGACGGGAGACCTGAACAAGGCCCAGAAGCATGTGATGCCCCACTGCTCGGTGGATCTGTTGTGAGCTGCTGACATTGAGATCTCCAGGCTTGTGGTGGAACAGACAATTCTGTGGATGCAGATAATGCACAGAGAGCAGTTGTGAACATGCATCATGTTGTGGCAGCGGTCTTATGGTTGAGGGCATCATGTCTTGGCAGGTTTTAGTTCTGGTTAGCTTTGCCAACATGTTAGGCAACAGCCATGTTGCATGTCAAGGGGTGGAGGGACACAACAATGGTGTGAGTGGTAGCAAGTCTCTTGAATAATCCTGGACTGAGAAAAACTAATTGATTGTGCGAGGTGCCATTTGTTGTAAACTCTGTGCATGACAATCCTCAGACGACATTTCACTGACAACAATCATTACATTGCGGTCAACAAAGCAGACGCAACATGAACATTGATAGGTCAGGGAAAAACTTATTCAATGATCAAGAATTGGGCTTCAGAAACAGGAAGAGCACAGGCCAACACTTCAAAATTAGGGATATTGAATATGGGACGAGGGCAGAAGGCCATACAGCACGAAATTCAAGTCTCTCACTCCTAGGTAACTGACAAATTAAGGCAAGACACGACTGACGCAACTGTTGCTAAGTAAACTGCAAGGTATCACAGGAGAATAATCGGCTATGGGCTGCTGAGAGCAGCGCAACACGGCATGAGCAAGCACGCCCAATGAAGCCCACAGATTGTCCCCCTCTGGAATGCATCCCTCTGAAGCAACCTCATGCTGTGATAATGAGGTGCTGTAGTGCTGCGTGCTACAAATGCTATTGCGAGTTTTTTCTACTGCCATTATGTCAGCTTTAAGCTCGTGAAAAATGCCCGCTCAAGAGTTGCCTTCATGAAGACCCCTACATTCGCAAACACTCGACACTAGCGAAGCGTCATTTCATACTTTGCTAGATTGAAACCCCTCCACCCAAAGATGCTGCCATTCCTGGACAGGTGGACTCCACTAAGGCATTCCACAAATGTTCTGCACATTATTTTGTATAGTGGGACCCCATGCCCCATTGACTTGAAGATGCTATCTCCCTGCTGCGATGCGCCGACCCAAGGTCAGCCAACGCCTGCAGAGCCATTGGTACTACGAGACCACCAACATTGAAAATGGAGTGAACTCTACTTTGATGTTCGCAATATTCTGCAGGCGTTCTAACTGGACTGGATAGCCCAGAGTTTTGGCCTTGCATGGTGCCAGAGAAGCTGCACCTGCACACCTCTACTTCCTAAGAACTGCGCGCCGGAGCACTCATGTGAACACCTTTTGTAATCCATTGTTCCTCAATCTGAGTCCTACTGCGAGCACAATCGGGTGAGCTTGCTTGAGCAAGAGGAGAGCAACACAATCTGTGCAGATTGCTAGCAGCCATCTGGCAACCTCAGGCCAGACACAGCGGCCCCCTTCCCAACCTCACATATTCTTATCTGCTCTTGGTGTGTGATCATGCCCTTCTGTGCAACAAAGTGTTCCTGGCCGTTGCTGCCACCTTGCAGACGCACACAGCGCACAGCAATCATTTCACCTTTGCTCCTTTACGGCTCTTCAGGCTGCGGCGACTGCCGGAGCCGGCCGCTCGCCGCGGCCTTCGCCGCGGCCGCGCGGGGCACGACCCGCGCCAGGGGGGCCGCCTTCGCGGCCACCCCGGCCGCCACGCCGGCCGCCGCGGGCGCTCTCGCTGCGCTCGCTGCCGATGGAGGCGCCGCGCTCCAGGAAGCGGCCGCCAGGGCCGGTACGCCCGCCATCGCCGCGGCCCCCACGGCCGCCGTCACGACCGCCGCGGAAGCCGCCCCTCACAGGGCCCGGCCCGCGGCCGCGGCTCTTGATGAACTGCGGCTTCTTCTCCACCACAGTCACCTGGAAACGCACGTCACACCAACATAAATTTGCTGCCATGCACTGGCATCGTATATGCATGACAGTCACTCGTCTCACCAACTGCTGACAGCTTCTCTACGGGTACATATTGCGCAATGACAAAAGCAGGTGGCCGTGGAGTGCGCCCACCTGGTGGCCGTCGACCAGGACGGGTCCAGCGATGGCGGCCTGCTGTGCGGTGGAATCCTGGAAGTCGACAAAGGCAAAGGATTCCTTGCCCTTCTGGATCTTGAGGTTGACAGGCTTGGCGCCGCGCAGGGCGCCGATCTCCTTGAAGGCCGCCTCCAGCTTCTCCTCGGTCACGTCCTGGGGCAGGTTGCGCACAAACACGCTCGTGCCGGGCAGCTCATCGCGGCTGTAGTACCTGCACAAGCCCACACCGCCTCATCAGCACAGCCTTCAGACCTGCCACTTTCATGCATGCAGATGCAGAGAGCAACCTCGCCTGCCAATTGATAGGGCACAGAAGAGAGCCATTAACAATTGGGTGTCTCCAAGCCATTGAGAAGATTGCTTTGCCATGCAAGCCTATGGGGCAGGAGGTTCACAGCAATACAGAAGTGCGCATGTGATTATTCCACCATCTGGACATGACATGACATGACATGACCGGCTGAGAAAGCTCCTCTGCCTGTGACAAATTGCAGGTGCAGGGGGAGGTGCACCCGTTCTCGGTGTGGTGGTTGCCGTTGGGGATGCCGTTGTAAGGGGCGGGGGCGGTGGGCTTCGGGTTGGTCTGGGTAGGAGCAGGGGCGTGGGCCGCGGCAGGGGCAGCGCTGGGCTGGGGGCGGGCGGAGGGCGCGGCGGTGGTCTGCTTGTTGGTGTTTGCCATCAGCCGCTCCGCGTACGTCAGCGGCACGCTCGGCGCCGCCGGCTGCTGCGGCGCGGGAGCCTCCTGCAGCAAAGCACAACGCTACTCCCATCAGCAGTTTATTTATTTATTTTAGTACATGCTCCTCTTCCAACCATCAGTCATCGCTTGAATGTTTAGCCTGTATGGTTAAAGCCTTGCCAGACAAATACTGAACTTGGCATCCTTTCCAGCAGGAGCTGCAGACTTGACTTGCGCAGCATTTTGAGCTGCAAGAGTAATCAAGTGGCAACCTCTGGCTGAGGCTCTGGCTCCGGTTCAGGCTCCTCTTCAGGCTCTGTGGGGTTGGTCCACTCTGCTGCAGGCTCCTCTGGCTCCGGCACGGGCTCCGGCGGTGACACGGCTGGCGCCTCATGGACCTGGGCAACAGCGCAATGCAGGAATTAAGAACACTGCACTATTTGCACCAGATTCCTGCCAAGCATAATCATAGAAAATTGTCAGTGCGATGATTTTAGGCCGACCTTGTACTGCCTGCACACTAAATCCCTGGTAGATATAATGAGGGACTCACGGGTTCGACGGGCTGTGCAGGCTGGACAGGGGCGGGGGCAGATGGAGCGGGAGTGGCGGAGGGGGCGGCATGTGCGGGGGCAATTGTGGCAGATGGGGCGGAGACCGGCATGTGGGGGATCTGGGCAGGCGCGGGAGGGGTGGCAGGCGCTGCAGCAGCCAGTGGTCTTGCATCCAGTGCGCGGACCTGTGCCACCACCCCGCATATATTGAGATGCCAGTGCACCACCGTGGGACATATTGCACAGTCTGCAGCCATGGAAACAATGGCTGGGAATCTACCAGCCATAGTGAAATGCATCTCAATGCATGCTGCCGTGGCCTGCAGATGAGGAGTGGTGCCATGCAGCACAGGTGGAGTGGAGTGAAGTGGAGGGTACCTGGTTGGAGGGGGGGGCGCTGGCGTAGCCATTCTCCAAGGGAGCTGGGACGGGGGAGACAGTGGCGGGGGCTGGCAGTGGGGTGGCTTGGGGGGCGCTGCGAAGGTAGCGGAAGATATCGTTGAGCACATAGTAGCCCTTCTCTTGCACCGCTAGGAAGAAGGTCTGCACAAAGTTGCGCTGCGGCTTGCCCTGTCACAGCACGGCAGCGTCAGCAGGTGCGGGATGCATGCACATGCATGTCACAGTCCCATCACAGCTGGCCAACTTCACATTTACTCAAAAGATGGTGTGCATACCTTGCACTGCAGGGAACCTGTGACTTGCACGATGACGCCATCGTGGGCTGAGTATTGGCTGTCCACGGACCAGATCTCTGTGACTGCCTCCTCAAAGTCCAGTTCCAGAACCTTCTCGTGAATGTTCTGAGGCAGCAAAGGCACATTTAAGAAGATGAGGGTCTTGCTGAGTCAACACCTCCTTTTATGCAGTGACTTTGGTGCATTTTCTTGCTAGGGATGTCCTACCACATATCAGGCCGACGACTTACACTGTAGATACTCCACTAGAAATGCATAAAAACACGGTAGAGTGAAACAGGTGCCATGGACTTTTACCTTTTGGTTCTGAACTGTGAAGATGCGGCCCGGCTTTCCATCATAACCACCGTCGGAGTGGGTCATCGAGGAGAGATCCGTGTAGAAACGGTGCAGATATCGCGGTGAGGAATGCAAGACCGTGTAGTATTGCTGTACAAATTGGCTGCCGACCTGCAAAGCATGTTATTCGTCATGCATTGTGGCAGATAACGATAGCAGGTTTTATCAGCTATTGCAGAGATGCCCTGCCCCTCACCATACCCATGGCAGTGGAGGCACGAACATCACGGATGTGCATACTGCTCTGATGAGCAATTTGGGGAAAAGGCTTAATCGCCTCAATGACCAATATTGCTAAAACAAACATCGGGCGCGTCCCCTGATGAGCGTTTTTCTGAAAGGCAGGCTCATCTGGCAGACGCCCACCTTAGAAGAATACAGTAAACTTACCGCATGAGCAGGAGTCGCGTAGCCAGGAGATGCATTTCCGGGCACAAGATTAGAGGACTGCTGGGGCGGCACAGACTGATTGATTGCGGCCATCTCTTTGTAGGGGGGGTGAAGGTAACCAACAAGATCAGCTGGCACCTGCAATGGCGTTTGAAAACTGATATGAAAACGGTTGCACGGTATGCAAAGGTGGTCACAGATCCATACAAACTGCCAAGTAGACCCAACGCATCAGGTCATAGACTGTGGCAGGACCGGCGGCCCGGCAGCAATCACGCAAACTAGACAGCTCACCTCTTCCAATGGTCCCAAAGAAGGACAGCGGAATGCCTGAAACGGTCTCTGGTCTATGGCTTTCCCATGGAGCCCTCTGCAGCCTCTATAGCTTGAGATTACTAACTTGCAGTCACTCACTCGATCCAGTCGCTTCTGCTGCTTCTGAGTCTGCTTCTCGAACCCAACCCTTCATCATCTCACTGTGAAAGTGTCACGTAAATGATGGCATAGTCAGGATCTGTTCTGATATGGCATCGCGTGCGGGGTACCGGTTCGCCTCCAGAGCTAGCAGGTACATTCCAGAATGCATGGCCAGCACAAGCAGGGGCTCTGCTCCAACAACTCGCGCCTCCATGGCTTCACGTGCAACTGGCAGAGCCTCTGAAGCTCCCAAGTCGTCATGCGAGACTGGCAGATCTTTCAGCACACGGCGCAGGTGAGTCCTGATGCTCTACAGCATGCTCTAATTTACCTACAGCTTCAATGACCAGTAAAGTGACAGAAGTGTTCATGACAATGCTGCAGTGCCGACAACATCATCAGAAGACGTGCCCTCATCACACAGCTGCCCAACGCAGTACTTAAAGCTCTCGCTCGCCAGACCTCTCTTATGATATTTGACTGGCAAGGTGAGGGCCTCTTCCTCCTTCGTTACACTAGGCACAGTTCCTCAAAGAACGGCAATTATGTGCAGAAGTGCAGCTGCATGGATTGCTGGTGATAAACGAGTTAGCCGTTGTTCTCTGCAGGTGTTGATGATACATAGTGACAGCTTCAAGAGGGTAACTGTAGTTAGCGCATTCACATGCAGGTGACGACACGTAACAGCTGTTAGAACTGTGCGCGCCAGCACCATATCATTAGCATAGGTCACCTGTACCCGAAGTCCTTTCTGTTTGACATCCATTCTTCAAGGAGCCGCACATGTGCAGGCGATGATGATACTTAAGGACGCGGGGCATGATTGTGGGCAAGGTGCCAGTTGCTTAGCATAGGATCCAAATAGAGGACAAAACGGCAGTGGTAGCTGGGCTGCTATGCTGGTGTGCTGATAGCAAAAAACATCTTGCTCAGCATGATCCTGACCAGTGTGCATTCTTCTTACGGGTGTGTCAGAAAGGCAGCAGCTGATGACAACAAAGACTCTGTTGCAAGGAGTGGTGGCCTTAACTTGTAAAGTCACCCCCGCATGTCCTGATTGTTTCTTGCATGCACACCCCAGATGCAATCCTTACACTGTGACTCACAGCAATAGAACGTGATTGACTATCACTCTTGTTATCAAGATCTAGATATTCCTGGCTGACCAACTCTGAACTCAGCTGAAAGCCGTGCTGACTTCAATGCTGAATCTGAAGCGCATCGTGCCGCTCTCTGAGGCGTAAGGCTGCCACATGACATAGTTGGTGCCCCAGATGTTGTTGGCCAGATTGAAGGAGATGCCCTTGGACATGTCGGGCAGATGCCTCACATTCGGAAACGGTGTAGGCTCCCCAGGGCTCACCACTGCCGCATCCAGCGACCTGCACAGCAATCCCATCCATTCAGGTTTCAACTTGAAAGCTTTCAGTCTTTGGACCAATGAGATATCAGAGAGCATGAAGCCATAAGATCTAGTGATTCATCTCAATACATCTGGCTCTTAGGTCAAGGTGAAGACCATCTATCACTCTTGAGGGGCAGCGATGCACCTTATGCGGAGCTCTTCTGTAGATAGGTGATCTGCCCCATTGACAGTGACACCACCATCTCCAACAGCATGCTGTGAGAAAGATCCATTCAAGATGACCTCCAGGGGTGAGATCGGGCGTCTGAGCTTGAACAGGCGCCATGAGGAGGAATTCGCTGAAGTTTATCGGGCGCAAAACTCACCCACACTGCCTGCAAGCAATCAGCAAGACTTTTAGACCCTAAACAGCATACGCTGGCCCTCTTCAGTTTCAAGAAGAAATTGCAGTAGCATCATGACCGCTCTCCTGAGGTATGCTCCAGGTCAGTAAGGATCTGGGCCCTGCCGTGTGGGTGAAGAGGTTCACCTCAGGTAATCTTGTGGCGGTCTTGTTGACCCAGATGACATGATAGGTGAGGGCGTCACTGCTGGCGGCTGACTGGATGTCCAGCCAGACCTCCGCTGGAGCACCTGCATCCCTGACTGCCCAGTCTGGCAGCGTGGACCTCACCAAAATACGGAAGCTGCTGCCACCCTGCACAATGCTCCCCTCAGTAGCATGCATGTAGCGTGTAGCATGTAGCATGTAGCATGTAGCATGTAGCATGTAGCATGATGTCATATGACATCAGCACACCTCACAATGTGTACATTTCCAATGCGAATACGCTTGCGCGTGCCATGTCATGCTCACCTGTGTGACCCAAACATCTTGCACCTGGACACTGGTGTCCGAGCGCCGTGGGTGGGCCGCTGAGCAGTTGGGTTTGCCAAAGTCCTTCTCAACCCACCAGCCAGGGCCACTTGTCGCTGGCTTCATGTTCACGTACTCATCCCAGACATTATTGTAGTCATCCTCGGTGTATGTGCTGTACAGGAAGTGTCCAAGCAGGTGGCCTGGAGACGCCCACTGCACTCCTGGGGCTGAGGCATGCTTGCGCTGGAGCCCACTGAGAGCACCTGCACTGGAGGCAGACACTTTATGAAAAAGAAAATGTTCGTGTAGTAATCAGTGACGTAGTCCAGCAAATTCTTTGTCTGTGTCGGACGTTCCCAGGCCAGCATGGGGCCACGCTGGAAAGGACACTCTACACATCAAAACATGCATTCGTGCATGGTCAAATAGCAAACTAACCAAACAGATCCACCGGTGTCAGTCTCTGCTCTGCTGTTGATATCAATGGTGATGTAGTTGCTCCGCACCAGTCGTGGGGTCAAGCCTGATAACCCACGCTCGGGATTCAAAAGTGAGGTTGGATGAATTCATCAAGGCCATTGATCCAGCATCCCAAGAAGGTGGTTTTTGCAGCGCAGCCCAGCGTTCCATGCCCCGTTCCAGAAGAGCGCCCTGCAGGGTGACCACAAGTGTATTTTACCCCAAATGCCACCCCACCACCACGAGCAGACACTTGTCTTGCACAGGATCCAAAGGAAAAGCATAGAGATGGAGTGGGTCGCAGGGCAGTTCACGCACCATTTCTGTGTTTTCCAGGGCCTGCAGTGCCCAGTCTGTGTAGGATCTCATTCTCGTCCAGCCGTGGGCCATGTCTCTGAACATCAAGCTGAGTGGTTAGCATGCATTCACGCCCCTTCCTGCAATTCTGAATGCTGTATAGCAAAGCAGGGAACACATAGCTTACCTGTAGTTGCTTGCACCAGCTCTGAGTTGCATCTGGAAGGCTGCATTGTCCCAATTCACAGTGTCATCCAGAAAGGCTTTTGCATCCGGTCCCCAGGTGTGCTCCGGGATCTGTCACCTGGGCAGTGACTCAGCTGAGCTCCAAGCATTGCATTAGAGTCACAATCGTTGATAGACAGCCAGACAGTGCCCCTGCCTCATACGTCTCATTTTTTCTCAGCCATTTTCAAGAAGACACAGTGCCTACCATGGGGACAAGCAGGGCTGCTGGAATCTCACCCACCTTGCTCAGAAATCTGCTGAAGTTCTTGTACGATGCAACGTCAACAGCACCAAGCTGAGTGTGCCCATCTTGCTCGCCAAAGCCACGCCTGAGCCGCAGCACCTCTCTGTACTGCGCCACCTTGAGTGCATCGCTTGCAGTACCTGCTCAGTGCCTCCAGGCAACAGTTGCATGCATGCAGCTTGGTGATGAGCATTAGTAATAATATATTCTCTCTAGCCCCTGAAGTCGACCATATAAAATTGATATCACTCAGCATTTGTGAGAGATGCTGCACAACTCACCGCCGATCCAAGAGTCCCCAACTTCTCCGGTGATGACAGGAAGCTTCAGGTGCGGGGCAGCTGCCGAGAGAGGACCGAAAAAGTCATCCAACGTCGATATCAAGACCTCATCTTCGGGGAAGTTGCTGGAAGTGATGTCAAGCACCTCAAGAATCTGCAGTACCTTAAAAGATGTCACTGCATTATGCTTTGATCAATTGACATCAATTTTGCAACAGAGTAGCCTTGAGTATTGCCTCATTCATGTCGTGTGGCCCTGCATTGTCCTGCTTGTATGCCAGGCAGAGCACATGATCAAAGCCTTCCACTGCGATGCACTCATCCGCTGCATCCACAGGGATTCCAGAATACCCGCCTGCATATGCAGCATAAAGATAATGCTAAGTCATTCATCCAAGTGCAATTTGTTCCTGATCAAGCGCAAGGGCTGATGCCATGCAAGATATATCAGAAGGGCATTGTTGATTCAAGGGGTGCTGCTATGGAGCTCGCCTGGATGTTGTATCATGATGGCTTGAGCACCAGAGGACTCGTCTCGCCAAACAAAGGCCTTGTTGTTGGGCAGGTCTGGCGATGCAGACCCGCCGTTGACACCAATGGTGATGGCTAAAACCCCCGCTGACACCAAGGTGGGGATAGCCACTCGTGTCAGGCCCGGCACATCCCTCTGCGGTGCACAGAGAAGAGGATACATTTAATTCAATCTTCACCAATTGCAGACATGCTCAAAAGATCAGCAGTCACTCAGTCAGTCACATTCCATTGCTACAGGCAAATTTAGGCCCTGCGATGCCTGCCTGAAAGTCAGTTGCTAGCATGACATCCAAATCCTCTGAAATTAAATTTGGCGACCACCAACAAATCGTCCTGCCAGAAGAACTGCATCATAGTGGGGCAATGAGAGCGTGAGGGGCTGCACCTGGCTCATAGTGATTTTGGGTGGCAGGCCAAATCTCTTGTCAAGGTCATGCACCAGCCCCACTGATGTCCTGATTAGCTCCTCATTCATGAGCTCCAGCTGGGCATCAAAGGGGAATGCATGCCAGCCGATGACACCCTCCCTGATGGCATCCTCCATTGCCTGCGTGCCCCACCAGGCACATATGTGCCAGTCAGAGTCTTTTGGTGCAGGTGCATAAGTGCAAATGGTGCCTCAGTGGCTGACATGTACCTTGACGGCTTGTGCGGGGGGGCATTGAAGTCCCAGTCCAGGTGGACACTCCAGAAACATAGAAACTAGCCATGCCTATGGAGCAAAGGAGATTATATGATCCGCGGGTACACTCAGCAATACCGACACAGTTCTTGCAGAAATTAAATAAATCTGGCCCAACTATCTATACATGTGGCCTAGTACCGCATCAAGCAAATCAGTGCAGGTGCAGATGCTCGAGCTGATTTCTAGATGGGGAGAGTCAGGCCGTACATGTGTTGTGTACTTGTAGGTGTCTGGATGTCCCTGCATCTGGAGATCATTGTTGGTCTTGATCTGCACAGGGCCACGCCACGTCAACAGAATACAGGCATGCTGAGGGCTTTCGTTGGTAATGCTGATATTGGCTCCACTGGGGGGGAAATGACCTTAATGCAGGTGCATAGACATACCGCCTTGGGGAAAAAGATCTCAAAGGCATTGTTGATGACATGGTCATCTGTTGCAAGGAGCTTTTGACCAGTGCCTTCTTGATGGAAGTAAAATCCAATGTCCTGCATGCAGACATGAAAGGAATCATCAGGAATCTGTGCATGGGGATATGATGTAATGTCATTCTAAAATGAAATCTCTCTAAAGGCTTGGCAACAACTTGAAGAATCTTCAATTTTCAAGAAAGTACCGCATGGCTCGAGAAGACTACGTGAACTTTTCGTGAAGCATTCACGTTGTCCAGCAAGGGGCTGCCAACAGAGAAAGAAAGCAACAGTGTGCTGGCGAAAAGTGCTATACACGCCTGAACCGGCAGGTTGGTCAGCAGCACTGCCATATGGCATTGAGCTGCTGCAGTCTTTTGCGAGTTTCAGGGAGAGAAGACTTACTGAATTCTAGAAAGATAGTGTTTGGTGTGACATCTCCGCGTCCGATGTGTGGAGATCTGCAAAACCTCATTACCCCTATCTTGCATGCAATGGAAACTTCACTGCCAGATTGCAAGTCTGCAGGACCACAGGATATGCACACAAATATCCCAGCGATGCTGCATTGTCAGATTCTTCTTGCCGGAATATGACAGCACACGCAGTAACACGACTTCAGTCCAGTTGGATGAGCCGCTCAGAGCAGAAGTACTTCAGCACTATTCAACTGAGTTGCACACTTTGACGCTCTGCCTGTCACATATGACTGTAGCAACACTTGGAGTCACTCGGTAATGTGGTCTAGCATGTACTGGCTAATGCAGTATGAAATAGCCATGGCGGTGGTGCCAATGATGTACCCCGACAACACTTTACAAGTTTCCCAGCATCCCAACAGCCTGTCACCCTCCTGGACAGCTGGGTATCTGACTCATCATATGGTACAACCAGGTCCAGTTCATGCCCATATCATTGCAGCTTAAGCTGAAGGCAAAAGGCTGCTTACAGTACCCCTCGTACTACTGTACATGCCTACCATGTGCGCAGTATGCAGACACCATGATGGAACGGCCCAGCTTGCATGGCTTGCTGGTCCTACCGCTCCTTCTTTGCCTCGGGTCTCTCTTGTTGCCCAACAGGCGCCACCCCTTTTTGCAGCGGCTTCTTTCTGAGCATCTCTTCGACAGGCAGTGCAGGCGGGATATTGGTCCTGATGATGAGCAACACTGTCTCCATAAGCATCGCGAAGACAAGACCGCCAAGGCCCCCTACGATGTGCTGCACCACACAAAGACATTATCAGATTCTTGCAGACCGCAGATGATCACGTACTTAAAGCATACATTCTCAAGGAGGCAACAAAATTGTCAGGAAAGGGCAGGATTTGCTGCGTGCCGAACAGAATCAAGGTTTAAACTTTGTTGTGTGTTTGTGACGCACGTGCAAGGGGTCTTTAGACAGGTAGGACATCCCCACGTAGCCGGCTGCAAAAAAGGTGCCCATCATTACAATGATGTGCAGTCCGACAGACAGTTGTGCTTTATATGTCACAACGCCTCCTTCACTTTTCGCTGCTGCCTCCCGCTCCTGTTCGGCACAGCAAGGACACATTGACTGTCATGTGCCCATGATGGGAAGGCAAGCAAGTAGAACACTACTCAATTTTGTGACAGCAAGTCAGTGGCAGAAGGGAGCAGTCATGTAGTACTCACTGCGCGTGTGATGTCTTGCACCATGGCATCATATTGTTGCTGCTCAAGCTGCTTCTGAAGAAGGGCAAGCCGAGCTTGTAGTGCAGCGCTCTTCACTCTTGGCTTTGGGCCATTCAGTATGATGCTGCTGCCGACACAGGTCTTGTGCAGCCATGACTTCTCATTATCTCCCCATACCTCCCTGGCTGGTGCACAGAAACGACCAGGATCGGTAAACGTCACCAAGTGCCCAGTGCTAAGTGCATTAGGACTTCTCCATGCAGGACGGAATGGTGTGAAAGACAGACATGCCTGCCGCCGCTATTTCTTTCAAATCCCTCCATTGCAATTCATTCCCTTCTAGCATCCCTTGTGCTAGACCATGGATGTCCTGCGGCAATCGATCCAAGGCATTGGATGTGCCCCTAGTGCATATGCATGATCAAGCAATTAAAACAATAAAGCGCATCTCGCTCGCACACCTCTGGTAATGATGGATCATTGACAACATCTCGAAGATATTGCTCGACGTCAGCAGTCTTCTGCAGTGTTAAGCTAGTCATGCTGTTCCGATGTATTGATCTGGTCCACTGTATGTGCCCCCTACGCGAAGCTAAATAGCACGATATACTTTTTGTTTAACCCTCCCAATCTTTCTTCGAGCATTGATTGCTCCATCTGTGGCAGAGAATCCAATCCACAGGCGTTCAAGCATCGACAAGGGCATCAAAGTATCGTGAAGGGTAAGGGAGGTATCGATTGATGCTTGCCACACGAAGGCAGTCTTTGGAAGGCCTGTGGCTGGCCACTCTGCAGAAGTGCGATTATTTGATGCGTTCGGGAAGTGTTCTGGAGAGGAAGATTGAAGCCTGACTGCAACCCGTCCCGCTCTGTGGCCTTGACAGGACTTCGAAGGGGAAGCTGGCTGCAAAAGTATCTACACAGCTTTTCCGCTGAACTGGAGCTCGCAGACGTTCTCCTTGTGCCAGGTGAGCTTCTACACGAACCATCAGCTGAGAATCTATTAATCTCTGTCAGTGGCGGTGCAGAGAGTGCATCCGGGTATAAGTCCAGTGTGGTAAGGGCTTTTGTGAAGGTTCGCCATTTGCACCATACATCAGCCTCATCCAATGCTCAGGACTGTTATTTGTTGGAAGCAAATACACGGCCACACTTCGGTATGTCTTCGCAAATGCGCGGATTGTAGAGGGTCTCCGGTGTCCCAACAGTCACTGAGATCACAATTCGATGCTGGAGAGTGTGGTAACAGAGAGTAATGCTGGGATTAAAGTGTCAATGCCTTGTCGATTGACCAACACACTGGCTATAATAAATCGCGCCTAGAGAAGAGGGCGCACAAGGGGTTTTCAGTGGCAGAAGTAGGCGTGCACAAGTTGTGAAGGTCATCTTCTGGCTTTGCGGTGTTTGATGCGTACAAAGAATCTCTATGGATTCGAAGAAACGCCTTTAGATATCATTTTAAAGGCTTAAAAGCTTCCAAGCGGCCCTAATGCTTCCTTTTCTTGCTGGACGAGATAAGCAGGCAAGCCAGTGTTCAAGTATACTACGTAGTAAGGAGTGCACCATTACATGAGTTCATCCAGCGTCCACGATTGGCAGAGATTATTTCAAGTAAATAGAGCAAGCTTGGAGCTGCACCTGTCATGTGCACTGACACATGCCTTTGGTATGGCAGGAGGTGTGCGACTTGCCTAACAGAGTTGTTCTCATGGATAGTCACCAAACCAGGAAATAGGGAAGCTTGAAAGAGTGGAAATGGAGGGATCACCTTGAACCACCAACATGGGAAGGCTTAATGGCCATCGCAATGGCTACTTGCCAAAGGAGAATGGATTTGAGGCAACACTTGTCAATCGCACGGGTTCCATGCCAGAAATGAATGGCTCTCTGAAGCAGGTGAGGATGGTGTATGTCTTCACGGACATTGCCCTGACCTGTGTCACCTTTTAGACCTTTTCGTATATGGACTCAGCCCGATATTTGATGTCTGATCTTCTCTATAAATGTGCAGGAATATGACGTTGCTTCTCTGATGGAGGGTGATGACAGACAGCGCTTTCTGCAGCGCATCTCAGCTGGCAGTCAGGCAAGCATTTGACTGCCTTTCTCAACATTCCTATCTTGATGTTTGATGAAATTAGCTTGATGGAGGTGTTGCATGTGGACATTATACCAAGGCCGCCGAAGATGTTGCTTTGGCCCTATTCTGCAGGAGTCTGGCAAGAGCCATTCCAGCAGTGAGGATGCGCCCAAGGCGCGTTGGAAGCTCATGTCAAGAGGGAAGAAGGAGAAGAAGGAAAAGGGCTTGAAGCATGCAGCTGAAAAGGAAGGAGCCCCGGAGAGGTGTGTGCTGCCTGGCTACAGGTCTAGATGCAGTTCTGTCAAGAGAGGGGCTCTGTGAGTGCATCAAGGATTGCAACAGCGCTCATTTTGAAGCTGCTTCTGGCAATGCAGGACGAGCAAGGGTCGGTGGAGCTCATTCTTGACGGGTGCAAAGGCTGCAGAGCGGAGCGGGCCATCGTCCTCTTCGCCCTCGGCCTCCTCCCCATCCAAGCTGTCTGACAGCTCGGATGGCCTCGTGGCTGCGGACATCACGGAAGGTTCAGGGAAAGCCCTGTTGAAGCCCAGAGAGGAGCCCGGTCTTGCTGCGCTTGCCACAGGGCGGATTGACCAGTCCGCTGAGGCGGTGCAGTCCCCTCCAGTGGCGACATCTGGGTGTCTGGGCATGTTTAAGCGCGTGAAGTCTGAGGAGGTCACCATCCGCGGCCTCAGCCAGCCCTTCCTCACAGCAGGCATGCTCCCTGCCTATTTCCCTGTATTCTGCTCATCTGCACATGAATTCTGCGTGCATTATGCTGGACATGATGCGAGCTCTGCTTGAGGGTGTTTTTCTGCTGTGCACCAGAGCCAAAAGCAGACAGGAGGAGCGGGGAGAGGCTTCCACCAAGGACATCTCGGCGCTCAACTGAGACACTCCCACAGCCTATCGGCAACAGCAACGGCTCTCATGACAGCACCTCATCGGCTGTGTCGTCGCGAAGGTCCTCCTTCGAGGAAGTGCATGCACCCGCTGCTGACAGCGAGACGCAGGCTCCCCACACAAGTGAGCACTACTGGATGTGGGCTAAGCTTGTCTGCAGCATTAGTACACAAGAGCAGCTTGTTTGTTTTTGCATGGTCGTGTTCATGCAATGGTCAGATAGTTGTTTGTATTGCTGACTAAGTGTGTCTGTGGGTAGGTGGATTCTTCTCTCGGCTGGTCTCGTCACCATTTGCAGCTGCATCACTCGAGGCTGACACGCCTGCAGCCGGGCACGGGGTAGAAGGCAAGGATGCGAGTGGCGATTCTGCTACAGGTGCATACACATACTGCAAAGTCAGAATGTGTGTTTGTGCAAGTGTAGTGTGCAGAGCAGTCTGAGCACTTCATTCAACCATGAACTCATGGAGAGCTACTGCGGATGACAGGGCCTGAAGGGAGGACGCAAAGCAGCGATGGCAGCGCCGCTAAGAACAACGATCAAGGCGGGAAGAAGGGCCATCGGAGAGTGCACTCTCTTGGCAGCTACCTCCCGTCCTGGGTTGTCAAGAGGACAGCCTCCATCCCAAGCAACCTGGATAAGGCGGTGAGTGCCTTGATGCTTACCTGGCCAAATTGTTTGGCATGCATGTTTGCTGAAGCAGTAATGCCTGCATGGCTGCCAATGACATACATGCATGGAAAGAAAAAGTTGCACCACCCAACAGCATGCTCACACTTAGATGGGCCATTGACATGCTCTACATGCTGACTTTGACTTTTGATGGTGTCATGTAGGTGGAGGCGCAGAAGGATGATGACAAGACGCCGCCATCCCCGAAGACCCCCCGCTCCCAGACCGAAGATGCTGAGGCTGCTGGGGCGTCAGCAGACCCGCCGGCCGTCCCACCCAAGACACCTGAGCTGACCAGGAACCAGTCTGCGCTGTCCTGCTTCGGCCTGGGTGGCAAGGTGGCCACAGGCGAGGATGGCGACGAGCAGGTTGAAAACAGCAAGGGCAGCAAAGGCAACGAAGCGGATGCGATGCCCTCTGGCAGTGTCGGCCTGCGGAACATTGGTAAGGGCACCGCAGCCATCTCCTTTGTGCGAGCGCCATGCCCTCTTTGATCAATGACACTTCTACTACTTTTCAAAATGCCTTCAGCTTGAGCAGGATCAGCTATGCCATGGAACATTGCTGTCTAGATGGCAATACAGGCGGTGGCTTGCAAAAAGGGTGCATCGATGAAGGATTCTCACACGTGCTGCTTGGTGTGTGCAGGCAACACCTGCTTCATCAACTCGGCGCTGCAGGTCCTGCGCTGGACCCCCGGCTTTGCTGAGCTGCTGGTGCCAGACTTGCTCAGCGGGGACTTCCTGCCACTATCCAGCAGCGCCAAGCCTGCTGAGGAGTCCACCAGGGATGCAGCCGTCTCTGCTCTTCCCGCCACATCCAGCCAGATGGCCCCGCTCTCCTTGTCAGCGGCAGCTGCCTCCGCAGAAGCCGAGCCGCAGGCAGCAGCAGCCGCCCCCGAGGCAGTAGAGGGTGGCCTCAGCAGCGGCTGCTCTGCGCAGGAGGACCCTGTCAGCAGCGCCACAATGGAGGATCCAGCCGTGCTCGCTCGCACTCTGGACAGCTCTCCAGTTCCCTCGCCGCTGCCCACCATCAGGGAAAACTCGCCGGCCCTGGCTGAGACAGAGTGCCTGGCACCTGTCCGCACAAAGCCCAGCTTAGAGGGGCATGAAGAGGAGGACGAGGCCGAGACTGAGCCTGCCGCAGAGCATGCGACGCACAGCACGAAGGACGCTCATGCTCTTGGCGCAATCTCTGTGCAGCAAAAGAGCAACGTAGCGCCACAGGAAGGGAGCGGGGCTCCCGAGGAGCTGGGCAAGGTGCAGACGGAAGGAGGTGCCAAGCAGGGAGGATCGCCACTGGGGCCGGTCACACCTGCCCACAGCGAGATCCCCTTTGCGCACCCGTCCCTGGCCAGCCCTCCCAGCAGCTTGTGGGGCCACAATTCCGCGCACAGCGACACATCCACCGGATCAGCGCAGGCTGCGGAGGAGCCTCAGCTCAATGTTGGCGGCGTTAGCAAGGGCAGCGCAGCAGAGGGTGTTGAGCTGGCAGGCTTGGAAGAGGCTGTGTGCGCCTGTGGCATGCACACTGTGGGCCACCTGGCCGGAGGCAGCTCTGCAGTCAACGCTGTCACGGCGGCGGCAGTGCCCATGGCAATCAAGCTGCTTGAGCGGAAGACTCCGCCCCTTGAGCGGGGAGAGATGGCAGATGCCTTCCGCCAGCTCACCAAACAGGTACAACAGCCAATCCCCTTCCACCATCATGGCCAATAAGCTGTGTAATTGTTGAATGTGCCAAAGGAGACCGTTAAGAGGAACTGCACTGGAATTTATCATTATCTGGTGGAGTGCATGAGGAACGCTGAGGGTTGAGTGCATTTTGGTTGCAGGTGTACAGCGAGCGCCCTGGTGCAGCGGTGGACCCCACGGCGCTGGTGAAGAAGCTGTACCAGCTGCCGCAGTGCGCTGACTTCCAGGACGGCGGCCAGCACGACTGCCAGGAGGCCCTGCGCAGCATCCTGCTCGGCCTGCACGATGACCTGGTGCGACCCGCCATGCCTCTGTCAGAATGAATTTGTGCCACATTGGCGCAATTGCCAACACCATCTCTTTAGTGTTTCTGACTGTAGCTGATTTTTAATGGCCAGACGATTACAAAAGTCTTGGTGCCCCGTCACCAATACTGCCAACAAGAGTAGCAAGTAAAAGCTGTCAGGTGATTAAAATAGAATCGACAGGATGGTTGCTGGACGTGCTTGGCTGTGCAGAACCGCGTGGTCAAGGAGTCTGAGAAGCCAAAGGCGGCGCCGGAGGAAGCTGCCGTTGAGGGCAAGGAGCAGGAGGCCGCCCAGGTGGGCTCCGAGGAGGAGGAGGAGAGCGCTCCCAAGCAGGAGGCCAGTGAGGGGCCGAAGGAAGAGGGGGCGGGTGATGCAGAGGGCGTTGAAGTGCCAAAGGAGGACTTGGAGGCCGCCAAGGCGGACCGGGAGTGGGCCCGCCACCTGGCCCAGGACAACTCTGTCATCTATGACCTCTTCAGCGGCCAGCTGCAGTCCAGCATCAAGTGCCACAAGTGCAACAACCGCTTCACAACGTGAGCCTCATTTTCTACTCTACAGTGCCCAGGATTACATCTACTGTGAAATTTCTGTGTCCCCCTCATGTTCCTGCCCTGTTGACATGGAAGCAAGCGCATTTGGCAAGCACATGCTGAGGTGGCGTGTCATGCTGGCATGCAGGTATGAGGTGTTCCTGGACCTGAGCGTGCCCCTGACCAAGGAAGGCAAGGGAGGTATGCTCAACTTCTTCAGCAAGAACTCCACGCCCTCCATCGAGGACTGCTTGCACGCCTTCACAACAGACGAAGTCATGCAGGTACAATTCGCATGGCATGCTCTAGTAATACCCGTTCATCATCAACTGTACATCAAGTGTTGCCAGACATGAGACTATTGTGCCAACATTTTGCGGAGGTTGTACCAATGTCGTGGTGCCTGACTGTTGTGGGACATTAACAGGGCGATGAGGCGTTCCAGTGTGAGCACTGCAATGAGAGGACGAGTGCCACGAAGCACTTCAGGATCCACCGCCTGCCCAAAGTGCTGCTGCTGCACATCAAGCGCTTCAAGTACACGGGCACCACGCGCGAGAAGATCACCACCAATGTCACCTTCCCGCTGAAGGTATTGGCCCCCACAACCACTCTCATTGTTTACAAATCTGCACTGCCGCTGTTGCAGGTCAAATGAAGGCTTGCACTATTCATGTTTGCACTGTTTAGATCTGCTCTGCTGCTGCAATGATAGGTCAGATGCGCTTGAAGCTGCATGGGCTGTGCCATGATATGTTGATTCCTTTAGCTTGGCAGGTCAGGCGCTGGCCTCAGGTGCTGACCTGGGGTGGGTGTGTGATGCTTGCAGAACCTGTCGCTGCAGCCGTTTGTGTCGGACGAGAGTGGGCTGGAGGACGCGGACACGAGCAAGTACGAGCTGTTTGCGGTGTCCAACCACATCGGCAGCATCACCAACGGCCACTACATGGCCGTGTGCAAGGCGCCCCCGCCCCCCGGCGCCAAGGACAAGGACCAGTGGTTCTGCTACAGCGATGACTCAGTCAAGCGTGTGCCTGCCTCAGCTGTTCCCTCCCCCAATGCCTACCTCCTCTGCTACCACCGCAAGGATGCAGAGGCCAAGGCGGCCTGAGAGGGGACGCCTCAGACCAGAGGTGTAGGGCGAGGCGGGTCTGTAGGTAGCACATTCCTTTGCAGCTGCCGGCAACTATGGCTCATGCCATCAGCTCGCGCAGGACGGTCCAGAACTGCACAAAGCAGAGAGATAAAAGAAAATGTCCATTTCATTTGTGCCAGCGTCAGCAGCCTTGACGTGCACAGCGAGGCTCCCCAACTGTAGTACCTGTGTTTTAGCTGTGTCTGGCAGGCGGATCCCACTTCTTTGCTGGGAGGCTTGTATCCATCTTTGCTGATGTATCAGTCCCGGAGCTCACAAGTGGGTGCACATACTGATCTTGCCTTGGGGCTGACAGTCTGTGATTGGCTTTTGCTCTGGTAATGCCATGGTCTTCTAGATAGAGCAGGGTTGCATCCCCCCAATATTGCTTTTAAGGCGGCATGATCTGTAAGCCCAATCAGCAATGCCTTACAGCAGTGCTCATGTCAATTAATCCAAAGTATTGGGCGGCTCCCATGTCTTGGGCCAAAGCAAGGAGGAATCATCTGTTCTAGTGTCATGAGCGAATGAGATGCAAGTGGATTTGCAGAAGCAGCTATCCTGGATCAGTTTCCGCTGCACCAGGCAGCTCCCATCAATCTGTATATTTTTTGTGTAGTGAAGGGTGAGCTGCACAAGGGGTGAGCTGCAGCAAAGTATTGCCACGTGTTTTTTGTGTACGCCGATCCTCAAGGATCAGAGTGCCGAATTTGTGTATCGAAGCCGTCTAACGAATGGCTTAACCAGTGTTCCAATCCTCCTTGCACCGAGGGTTGCACCGAGGGTTGAGAGTTTGGAGCTGAATTTCAGTGTAGTGTAGAGTGCACATGCGGCCAGCTGGCTGGTAGTGCAGCAGGCCTTAGGTGCATCCAGTACTAGGAATGTCTTCTTAACAATCTTATGCATATGGTTTTGTCCAGGTTCATATCTGGTGTCTCAGAAGCCATGGCTTCGTCTCTCGACCTATTGATATTGAGCAAGCATCTTCTGGGACTGAGTTGAAGCTTGTCCTTTTGTAAGGCCTTGCTCTGAAGGCCTTCTCTGTAAATTTTTATATGGCTGATACTCTTTTGAAGTACACGGACGCTGATCCCAGCCTCACGAAGGCACAAAGAGAGCTCGACGTTGCATTACACACATCTTCAGTACCCAGGCTCTACAGCACCTTGACTGGTGAGATGCCCTGGAATGGCCACAAGTGCAGCCTGAGAGAACGCAACTTTACAGGTCTTGCTGCGCTTGCACATACTTTGCAATATCTGAACAGTAGCCCGGAAGATTTACGTGAGCGGATTGATGCGTTCATTCACACTATGGAAACCATGCTAGGTCCCACATGTACCTTCACCAAACAGCCCCGCATTGACTGGAGACAGCAGTGAGGAATTGATGAAGGCTTCCTATTACCAAAACTCCACTATAAAACGATGCTACCTATGTGTCAAGGTAGTTGGCTGCTTTCAGCAACTCCAATGCTATCTCTGGCGGCAGCTGAAACTCTGGGATGGAATTGCTTGACCTGCGCACCAATAGCCAAGCTCGAGGGACTTGCAGCAGAAGAAGAGAGCCTGAAGCATGCATGCATGTCTGTTGGATGAGGGAAAGAACGCACTCATTTTGGTAACGCAGCTTATAGTAAAAGTATTCGCAGATCTTTTCAAGAATTGGCGAAGATATCTCAGGAAAGCTGATCTCGCCAAGCTCCGTCTCAGTGAAGTTACCTTCAAGGGAGCTTCACCTCTCAGCCACACACGTTGTAACTTAAAAAAGCTCTGATATAATGGAATCATACCAGCTTGATCAGCTAGCTTACCTTCACTGGAGAGCATCTGCTTTATAGTGTTCGATACACAGGCAGCTTTGTGGTCAATAATAAACTCAAAGCCCTCAGCACTAACTAGCTTCACCGATTTCTTACTCATAATTCAATACGTTTTCTCACTGTTACCAAGGAGGATGCCCTTCTGCTGCCACCAGTAATAGGTGAATCAATTAAGTCATCATCGAACCCGTATTCTGATCTCAGAGAGCGTGGGAATGCGACACAGGCCTCAAGACCAGCTCACTTCAATACAATCCCATACAAATAAATGTAGGTTTCTCTCCGGGACACGACGACAATATAGTTCTGGCATTCTTTGGTTCGATTTGGATGGTTTAAATCCTCTGTAGCATTTATAATCTTCGGGAATTTACGGAGGGTCTGCGCCCTTCGGGAGCTCCTGCCCAAGGCAAAACCAGCAGCCTGGAGATGGTTTTGGGGTTGCACTGACCATCGTGTACTCCTGAAAGATACAAGTGTTGATATAAGTCTGTTGTTACGGCGTTTTGGAGGGTCATTGCTATCCCCTTCTGGTTGCTACATACCTCTGCTTTTAGAAGCCACGTAACAATCGTCTCTGGCGCACCATCCAATTCCTGAACACGTCCTCATCTTCATTTGGGAACTATTCTTAAGTAAAGACCGCGCGGGCGGACGATGGCTTGGTCAGCTGGACCTCCTGCAAAATAGAGGCTGGAGCTGCATGATGCCCATACAGGCGTGCTGCTTGCTTCCCAAATCATGCACGTTTTCTCGTGGAGTCCTGAAAGTCTAGGGAACCTCTGCAGTCGAAGTTCAGGCGTCATGGGTCGTTTTTGAAGGTCCCTCAATAGGGGCTGGTTTGCACGGATCGCAAGTCCCAGGCTGATGGGAAGCCCACTATTGACGTTCAGATGGCTTGTCAGCGTCATTTTGCACCATCTTTGCTGCTAAAGCTGTGCAGTTGATGCCTGTGAGATGCTCATGTACAGTTCCTTGAGGCAGCATGGCTCACTCTAATTGTCCTGCTTTGCTTCACAGGAATCCCGCCTGACATAGAAACCAGGCCGAGACGCAACTTAACGAGGTGCTTGAGGATATCCATATCACGGCATGTTCTGGATTGTTATTTTCAGCTGAGAAATGCTTGTGGAAAAGTGACAGCTGTCGTGTTTTTGAAAAGGTCAGAGCAAGACTGAGATGAATGCGCCCATCCCGCTCCTTAGACTTGGGACTTTATTCTCGTCATTCAACCTGGGTTTGTTTCACAGGAGATCGCAAACGTAGGGGTGCCGATCGCCCCGGAAGAAGAGGCAGCTAAACCGAACCGATCTCCAGATCACACACTTGTCGTGTGTCAAATCACCTCACTGGAGAGCCAAGCATGGCTAGGCAGCTTCAGCAGACGTGGTCTTCAGACATCATCGCGCGGGTAGGCTGCTTTACCTCCATTGAAATTCTAATTCTTTGCCCTTGACTAGTTCCGCACGTCGTCCGCAAGCACTCCACTCTTCGGAGCTCTTGGGCCTGGATACCAATGTCACGCCATCTCTGCTCGAGCAGTCTTTATATAGACGTGCTGGAAGTGTCTGAAATGTCAGAACCTCTATTATGTCGAAAAATTCCCAGGAGTTCGTCTGGGTATTCAAAACGACTTCGGACAGAAGTGGAGTACTGCATCCGATGACAACAAATGTTCTCTTTCCTTGGCGTGAAGCTTGCCTGCTACATGTAACAGTGTTTCGGAGGTTACGACGTTGTCGGACCGGCCCCTTCGACGCGATCACATAGCTTGAGGAGGTCGATAAATGTCGTTGCTGCTGTGAGAGCTTTTTTCTCTGATGCAGGGTGCCAAGGATCTCCTAAAGAAGGCTGGCAATGAGAGCACAGATTTGCGCACCAGGATAGAGGCCCTGCATGAACTCTCCGAGTCTCTAGAGGCAGAGGAGCGCAAGTATGAGGTGGGCATTACCACTCCACTGAAAATACCACCAGTCTGTTCCAGCCTGCAGCAGATTCTGGGGAGGACTGCTCTGCATCTTTTCTGTTTCCTCCAGGCTGGTGTTGGCATGCTGATGCTGCTATTTCTCTTGTGTGCAGGAGGTGACTGGGGATGTGATGGTCAACATGCGTTCTCAGCAGCCCATTGGAGCACTTCTGTCTGCAGTCAAGGATGAAGAGGAGATCTACGATGAAATCTATGAAAGCTGGATCCACGACCGGCATGTGCGCATCTGTCCAGTGAACACTGCATTGCAGCATAGGGCACATCTTCATGTTTCTGCATGCTAATGTGTTTGTCGGGAGTGTTGAATAACACAACCTGCTCCAGCACCTCCCTCGCAAGGCTCTGCACAACTCTGTGATCATTTATTCTGGCACTGCCCATTGAACCAACATGCAAGATTAAACCAACGTCACAGCTGCACATGGTGAGGCATCTTGCACACATGCAGGCAAGCCTGGAGCAGAGGGTGGCTGCCATGCGATTCTTCCTGGCCTGCCTCTCCGCTTGGCAGTTTCAGAGCCCGCTCACCGAGCCAGACTTTGTCACAGGGCTTCAGGAGTGGGCCACCACTGAAGTCACAAAGCGGCCCTCACGGTGTGCACACTCTCTGCATGGTATCTGAATTAGCACAGCATGTTCCATGTAGTTAGATGTAGGCAACCGGCTCAGTGGCACATACCTTCTTGTCATATTTTAAGGATGTGGGCATCTGGTGCAGCAGTGGAGCTTCAGAGCACACAGATGAGGAGAGTCTGCTGTTGGAGGCGAGGCGGACATATGCCACTGGCCTCTTAGCAATCGCGCTGACGAGGACGGAGGTCTGCGACGAGGCTGTGCGGAGCGGCACCGTGGCCCAAATGGTCCAGGTAATGTCCTGACTAACTGCCATAATTGCAATGCTTGGCGCCTGAGCCTAATTGCATGTACGGTAAGCACACTCTTATTTCTATCATTATTATTAGACGCTGTTCCTGCCAGAGGCAAGGTGCACCTTAATGCCTCGAATTCCTCTGATTGCTCAGCATAGACTGAAATATAAAAGATTGCCACCTGCTCCTGACCATTAAAATGCATGCAGGATCTTGCGCACATGGGTCTGGGGGATTGTGGCAGCGAGGATGAGGACCACATGCTGGCCTCCAGCCCAACCTGTGACATGATTGCTGCGGACAGCCAGCCACAGCCAGACGTGGCTCTGATCCGCGAGGAGCAAGCGTCCTCAAATCCTGCACAAGGATGTGAAGGTAGTTGCTACCCTCCTACCTGCTTCTGCTACCGAGCAGAAACACCCTAGTTGCAGTTGCCAGCTGTGCAATCACTGGCGTCAGCATGCAGTCCTCCAAAGCTGCTGCCGCTTGAATCCTTGTCAGGCCAGCGTTTGTATTGTGAAGAGTTGTTGAGTGGATGTCGGTTGGCAGGATGGGAGGAGCTGAGGGCGCGGCGGCAGCGCTACGTGGTGCAGTGCCTGGGCAGCTTTGGCGAGTACATGGAGTGCCTGGCGCTGGTCCTGGCAGCGGACGGCGTGGCTGTAATGGCGCGCCTGCTGCATGCATGGCGCGAGCAGCCCACCCTCCTTGCCGACCTGCTGCGCCTCCTGGTCGCACTGCTCGTCCACCGCAGGTCTGTGCATGCATGCTGCCTTCCCCTTCCGCAGTGCATCCTTCTTTTTTGCAGTGCATTGCAAATCTGTTGGGTACAACATCCCAGCGCTCACACTATGCCCGGCATTGCGCCATGCTGTGCACAATTGAATTTTTGTCACTATCGTTGCAGTGTCTACATGTTGTCCGACCCCTTCCAGGTGTCCGTATCACAGATGTCCTCATTTGACAAAACACTCCAAATCTTCACGGTCTTTTCAGACAACTTGCAGCTCGAGGGGTGGACGATCCCTGGTATGGAATCCGCACATGCGCGTATGCCTGTCCCAGCTGCTTGCAGGTGCTCTTGATTGCATGTTATTCATGTTTTTGTGGCTGCTGGGCAGGTTTGCGGAGCTGTTTGTGGACTCAGGCGGGGTGCAGCTGCTGCTGTCCCTGCCGCACAACAAGCACACCTTTGTCGGCCTCTCGTTTGCCTTCTTTGGGATGGCCTCCGTCCCCCTGGCCGTCGAGCGAGTGGTGCGTTACTCCTTCCAGAAACGGCCCTTCCCTGTCTTGAGCGTCACTCTTGTTTGCCTGCTTCATGGGGGGTAATCTTCCACATGGATGACAATGGTGATGGCAAATTGTTGGAAATTCATGCAACTTCATGCATCTTCAGTATCAATCTTTATTATATACCTCTTGGAAGGAGGGGCGTGCGACACAAGCGGAGGATCCTAAGTGGAGGTGCCTGGTTTAGAGGGATCCTGATGGGAGATTCTGTCTCAGTGACCAAGAAACAGGGACTGCGTGAAGATCGCGCATGTGTAAATGTCTCCACCCGGTATGGGACTGCAGCCTAAGAAAAGGTTTGCATATGGCAGTGCGCGCTGCCGGCGGCGGTGGTGGAGGAGTTGGTGGAGAGGGCGCTGTCGCTGCTGACATGCGGCTACGACCCGGCGCGCAAGAACGTGGCGCTGTTCTTCGGGGCGGCCATCCACTTCCGCGGCATCCTCGACGTCTTTGACCGCGTCGGCGGCCTGCCCCGCCTCCTCGACGCCATGCGCACTGTGCTCCTCTTACTGCACGCCCCCGTCCACGGCGAAAACCGCGCCGAGAAACAGGCGAGCCCCCTCTTTTGGCGCTCTCCCACGCTGACTGGGAACATTGAACATCTTGGAAATTGTGGATGCTGTAGAACTCTTGCCTTCGCATGGATTCTCTGTCAGCTTCAGGGCTATTGGCCACTGGTGGCACTGCTGACTCCTCCATATGAACAAAGTCAATATTGCTAGATGAGCCAGAGTGCACCAGATGGCACTTCTTTCAAGACTTCGGAGCATTCTCATAAATAACGGATTTCTTTCTTGATGGAGGCTGACATGATGCTCGTCTCTCATCAGGTGGCGTTCCATGCCAGCGCTGCACTGAGGCAGTACTTCCGCACCCACCTCGTCCTCCATGTGGCCACGCTCAAGCGCCGCTACTGCGGCCATGCCGCTGTCAAACAGGTACCTTCAAACCTCTCCTACATACTGCTCTCAATGCATGCAGCATGTCCTATATGAAGTGGATGTATTGTATGCAAGCTATGGAGTGAGCCCAGATACTTGCAGAATGTGACAAGTGATTGGCCAGTAAAAATCAGTTTTGGCATGTCAATGCAGGGAGCATCGGCTGCAGAGCGGACAGTGGATGTGTCAGCCGAGTCGGTGGATGCAGCAGTGTCAGCCGTGGAGAACGACCGGCGTGTGGGCGAGGCATTTGTGCGGGAGCGATGGCCGCCCCTTGAGAAGTTCATACACTGCGGCGGGCCAGGGCTCATGCTGGACTTTGTGCAGCACACACCCGGCGAACGGTGAGACAACGTCTAGTTGCGAGATGGCGAATTCACAATAACGGGCTTCTGCTTGAGCGGGAAGCCGCTCATTCTTGCTCTAATTAGACTTCTTGACAGCTGCGGTGACCTGTGATGTGTGATGCATGGAGTAGCCAAGTAAGTTGAGTGAAATGCTGAGATTTCACGTGCAGGTATTGCAATGAGATCGCACGCCATGCGCTGGAGATCATGCAGATTGCCACGCTGATGCCGGAGTGCCGCCGCACGCTTCTGACCGCCGCTGCCTCCCAAGCCAGCGGCCAGTCGGATGGCATCGCTGCCATTTTGGAAGCTGCACATGGCCAGGCCTACCTGAACGACCCAGAGGTTGGTGACTCCTACGCCGTACTATACTACAAGGCAGTATACTGCCGCTGTATCACTGTCTCCCATGGGAAGCTGCTTTTGAGCACCTTGCAGAAGTGTAAGCTGTGCAGCCATCAGGCTACACTGCTTGCACAGGTTGCAAAATGTCACTCAGCATCACTTGACCGGAGTAATTGTCAGACAGCAGCTCCTCACGTGCGCACATGTATCAAACTTCAATGCGCAGGCAGCCATGCAATGACCTTCGCCTACTTGCTGGCATGTTCGAGGACTTTGAAAGGGCATCAATCACACAACCAGCATGTGCATGCTGTGCGCAGGTCATGCAGCCGGCTTTGGTGGTGGTGGCAAATTGCGTCACGGTGCCCTCCTCCCTTGCCCACCTCTTGCCGCCACCCGACAAGGCGCCCGGCCGCAGGAAGCTGAAGGCCGCGCTGCCGGCCCCGCTGTTCACGCCCCAGCCAGCCGCCGGGAGCTCCATGGACCTGGACCTTCAGAGCACCAGCAGTGCAGAGGTGCTTACATGTCCTCTTCTCCCTGGCCAGCCATCAACCTAAAGCATGTGCTGCTCAGCAACTGGGTGTCCCTTGCCGCTCCCTCGGACTCGAAATCATTACTTGTCCTATCAGATGCATAGGCATAGGCATTTTCGAGGCAACCGTAGGGACCAGCATGCTGGCTTGCAATGCAATGCGCCTGGGCTGCCAAGAATGCGTAGAATGAGACAGTCATCATAATTTTGATCGGCTGGTGCAGCCTGATACATTGATCTTTGCTGTACCAGGATTAGCTGGATTACAGATAGACAGACAGACAGACAAACAGACCTAATCCCAAATTTGAAGGTGAGTGAGCAAATTCTGTGCGATTGATGTGGGTGCCGGTGGTATGCAGGGCGACTTAGTGGCGGTGGAGATGCGGGAGGGGTATGCGCGCGCGCGGCAGGCGGTGCGGCGAGCGGCGGGCATCCGCATGCTGCTGGGCCTGCTGCACGCGCGCTCCAGCATGCCGGCCGGCCAGGTGGACCGCCTGCGCGCGCTCGCCGTCCGCTGCCTGCTCGGCCTCGCCCACGACCCCCAGCTGCGCCACATCCTCGCCAAGCTCCAGGTGCTGCCCCTCCTCCCTTCCTCTGTCTCCCTTTTTCTTGTCCTCACTTAAGGGATTGAAAATGAGGTTTGTGCAGGTTGCTGCACAGCTGGACAAAGAAGGATGAGAAGAAAGGATGAGGGTCGGGTGAAGGCAACAAAGCAGCGGTTGGCGACTGTAGATGCACCACAGCTGCATGTGCTGGCTCCTACATGGCAAGTCAGCTCTGCATCTTGTTTGAAGGGATTGTGAGATGGTTCTCTGGGCTGCAGGTGTGGCGGCTGCTGGCGCAGCTGGTGCACGAGCCGGACAGGGGCACAGTCGGCAGCGGCGGCGCGGCCCGGCGGCTGATCGGCAGCGACGGCAGCTCTCACGGCGGCAGCTCCCTCGCGACCTTCAACAGCCTGGCCATCGACCTCATCAACCTCACCTCTGCAGGTCCTCCTCCCATCATGCCTCATTATTCCCCTCCACAATCTCCTGCTGTGCTGTGCATGACATCCTCTACACTAATAGAGCCGCTCAGATGGGCAAAGCTTTTGCTGTCGTGGGTGTTGCAAAAGGTTGATGCTTGTGCATGGTGAATGCAGGTCTGGGGAAGGCGGGTGCTGCGGCGGCTGCGTCGGACGCGGTCGCGCCAGCGCTGCACAAGATCGAGCGAGCGGCCATCGCGGCCTCCACGCACATCACATACGCGCCCTCCGAGCTGCTGGTTCTCATCGAGGACCACCTGCGCGCGTCGGGGCTGCACGCCTCCGCTGACGCGCTCGCTGCAGAGGCGGCGCTGGGCGGCAGTCAGCCGTCCCTGCGGGCTGAGATGCAGGGCGACGCACAGCAGCCGCACCTGATCACACCCTTCAGCAACATCCGAGCTTCCGCGCCTGCAGAGTCTCCCTTCACTTGCCCAGGTGAACTGACAGCCTCAAAATTTGTGATAAACAGCATGCCCTGCTTGTCCATGACCAGTGCATAATGAGCCTCCGTGCTCTCTAAGAAGTGCGCAGAGTGTTGCTGCGGATTGAGACAAGGCTCGTATTGCAGCAGGAACCCAGCCGTCTGTGCCAAAACGCCGCGCACTTGCAATCGCGCCGTCGCTCATCAGATCAATCGTCAAGGCACCGGTTGCGGCGAAGGAGCCAATCGCATGCATACAAGAAATCGACGCCCTAAATGACACAAGTGCACAGCCGGACGAGTGCACGCCAGCGAACCTGCCAGCCATCCCGCATGCAGCCAACGCTGATCAACTGCCGGGTCCTGCCGCTATCGCCGCGCACACACTGCAGAGCAGAAGGAAGCGCAGAGCTAGTGAGAGCCTAATATTAAACCCACTCCAGCGTCAGAGATGCAGCGGCGGTGCTCAGCCTGAACAGCCTTGCGCAGCTGGCGCAGAGGAGTGCCTCACAGGTACACTGCGGGTGGCTGCACCAGCGGCGAGCTATGCAGAGCTGCCGCTGCCGAATGCCAGCACACCACTGGCAGAGGCGGCCACACCTGCGCGGCCGAGGGGGCTGTTTGGTGCCAGCGGCGCGCATGAGAGGCCGGGAGGCACACCAGCCGCGGCTGAGCCTGCAGGCAATCCCCTGCTGCTGAACCTCCCCTGCCGCCGCGCGGCTCTGGAGGACACACCGCAGCCCGCCAAAGCGTGCAGCACTCCAGCCCTCACAAGGTTCGCTGTGCACTCTTCCTTCCCCTTAGCTCACGGCGTGATGCACTTAAATTTAAACCCCTCCTTCCACACATTGGATGAGATGCCTCTTCAATGATCATCAGGGAATATCTTGCTCTCTCCGAGGGGTCCCACTCACAATGAAACGCTTTTATGCAGGGCGACAGTGAAGCAGGCAATCAGCAGCCCGCCGGACAGGAAGGGGCGCGGAGCGGGGACGGATCCGCCGGTGGCCAGCAAGCTGAGCAGCATTGTGATGCAGTACCTGCGCCACCAGCACAAGGCGGCCTGCCTCAAGGCGGCCGCGCCCATCTCCACGCTGCCCCCCATGTCCCTCCTGCGCCCCAACACCTTGCCCCAGGTGTGGCCCGCATTCCCATTGCACAAATGCAAACCACCCGAGTCCATCGCTTGGTGGCCTTTTCATTGGCTTGCCGTTGCCTTATGCCACCAAATTTTTCTAGATGTACTTTTCTGAGCAGGATGTGCACAGGGCATGTTATTGCCTATGCTAGTGAATGTCGTTGAGGACCTTCACACACATAGGCTAAATATGCTCTGTGCACATCCTCAATGCTCACTGTCTGGGCCTCGCCAAAAAGTTCTGGATGATAGAGTGTCACCAGAAAGGAGATCCGCAAGAAAAAGCTTCCTGTGCACAAGACATGCCCGTGCGCGGCAGCAGAGCAGCTGTGAGCGGATAATCTGATGCTATGTGGCTTGCATGCGCAGGCCAAGCGCACTCTGGAGGCTCCGACGCAGGTGCACCGGCGATTGCTGCGGCGCTCGGTCACCGACCCGCACGGCGGCTGGGGCGGCCGCCGCCAGGACCGCCACTTTGTGTACTCGCGCTTCAGGTCAGCTTCCCTCCTCTACCCGCAACCTTTCACCAATTCAACTTCTCGGTGCCCTACAAATACTCCAGGCAATGTAACTGTGTGGGCATGTGGGATTGCTGGCAGAGTGACGGAGACTCATCCAAGTCACCCGCACTCAAGATTACTTGCTGTTGCTCTTACCGGCCCTGGCACAATTGTCTCGACATAAATCCAACCGGACAGAGAGGATTCCGCCGCCTGACCCTTCTCCAATCCGCTGTCTTGGCTTGATCACGCCTCAAATGTAACCGGCGGAAAGGGTCCAGGTTTTGGACGGACCATTCTCTGACAATTGCCGTGATTGGGGTCTGCAGGCACGTGCGGTCGGTGCGGGATGAGGATTCGGCGGTGTACCGGTCGTGCGCGTTCCTGGGGGACTTTGCGGCGCTGGCGCTGGGGTCGCACTCTGGGGAGATCCGCATCCACGACACTCTGTCGGGCGACCTCATCGACACCCTCGACGCTCATGACACCCCCGCCTACCAGCTGCGGGTGCGGCCCCACATCCCGTGCCCCCTTGTTTATCAAGCTGCTGTTTTTGCAAGCACTTTGCTTCCACATTCTTCTGCCGCGATCCTCTGTCCTGCGGCTGATCCTCCGGCGAGCCTTGTCTGTGTCATGGATACAAAATGTTGGCCTTGCAAGTTTATGCATTGCAGGTCAACCACCTTGCAAATGGCTGTAATGCACAAACTTGCACTGCAGGCAACCTATTTTAAGCCAAAGGCTAGTGCAGAAGGCTGGATATGCTCCCGCGCATATGCTGTTTATGACGCCCCAAAAGGCTGAAGAAGCTCGAATGGTCCTGAGCGTGTGGCATGGGATGTGGGGACAGGTGCATGAGGCGCGGGGGCGGTCGCTGCTGCTGTCGTCATCGCGGAACGAGGCGCGGCTGTGGGACGTGGGTGCATGCAGCGAACGCGCGGGCGGCGGATGGACGCCCGCAGAGTACATCACCGAGCCGCTGCACACCTGCGGGGGAATGCGCAACGCCATCTTCCGCCCAGACGGCCGCCTGGTGCGACGCTTGCCTGTCCCCAATGTGCACTGGTCAAATCGAGACCCTCCAGGCTTGTGATTGGCGCTGGAGAGGTTCTGCCGCGCACAATGTAGGCATCTGCCGTTTTTGGCAAGAGGATGTTAGGCACGGAAAAGGAACCTGGAAGATTCTTCCTCTCTTGAAATCTTTCGCATCAGGGCATCATGAGAACGGTGACTGGGAATGCGCGGGGGCAGGTGGCTGGGCTGATAGCGGCGGGGCGAGGGCAGGATCCGCTGCTGTTCGACCTGGGCTCAGAGACCTACTCCACCATCAGCATGAGCACTGAAGGTGGGTGCCTTTCCTATGCCGCTCACCACATTGCAACAGCAAGTTGACATTTATACTTCTGGACCTGCGCAGTCCACAATGGCCGGAGGCTGCATGCATGCTGCTGGATGGAGGTTCATTTGACGTTGGGTTCAATCAAGAGAAAACTCGCATGATTCACAGGATTCAGTGTTGATGTATTTTGTGGGGTGTTGGGCAGGCTGGCGCAGCAAGGGGCAGGAGACGCTGTGCTTCAACACGACGGGGGAACTGCTGCTGTTTGGGCCGACGCTGTGGGATCCGCGCGCGCCCCGCTGCCTGCACGTCTTTGACCTGCTCTCCTACTCCGCCTGCTGCTCCTCCTTCCACCCCGGCGGCCTCGAAGCCGTCGTCAACTCGGAGGCACGCCCCCTGCGCCCCCTTCTAAGCAGACCACACCACCTCATTGTGCACTAATTTTATGGAGCTCACAACGCTGAATGCCTGCTAGAAGACCCCAGCGAGATACTCTGAGGGAGCTTGCAAAAATGTGGTGGCGTGCATGCCATGGGTTCAGCAGCTGGAGTGATGGCATAATGTGTGTGCGGGCAGGTGTGGGACTTGCGCACGCTGAAGCTGCAGCGGTGCGTGCCGTGCCTGGATAGCACCAGCCTGACATGGAACGCCAGCGGAGACTGCGCGTATGCCACGCTGCGCCGCCCTTCTGACGACCTGGGCGCCCTGCTGCACCCCAAGCGAGCCAAGCACCCCCTGCACGCCGCCTTCCGCACTGTACGCTCCCCTGCTCACTCCCGGCCCTGCGTAGGACCGCTCACAGATGCCGTGCCTTATTTTTGGCCACACCCTGGACTTGGACCCCTCACACGCTATATGTCTACTTGCATCCTAACTGCTCCGCTTCCCTTGTCTTCCTGCATTGCATGTGTAGCTGGCAGAAGGCTCGCTTGGCACATGAAACACATGGTGTGTGAAAGCAGTACCTTGTCTTGTCTCGCGCAAATGCAGTGCTCCTGGAGTGGGAGAGAGGCATGGCTTCTGGCGAGATTGGCAGCAGAGAGCAGGCAGTGATGCGAGTGTGACTGGCGCGCAGGTGGATTCGACGGACTTCAGCGAGATTGGGACGATAAGCACGGAGGGGCGGTGCGTGCTGGACCTGTGCGTGGATGCGGCCGACAACTACATCGGGCTCGTCACCCTGGAGCCCAACGAGCTCATGAGCTGCTCCGCGCGCGTCTACGAGGTCGGCCGCCGCCGCATGCAGGTGCCGCCCCTCACTCCAATTGACCAGCTCCTGATTCAAATTATGTGAAGTTTTGATCGAGTGTTCAGCAATTTGAAGCCATTGGCCTTGAGCTTTGGAGCACCCTGCTCAAAATTGTGAATGGAGCCCTCCAGGACAAGTGCAATTCAGCTAGCCTGGCAGTCAAGCCCTTTGCTCTGGAAGCAGCAGCGCTGCCTTGCTCGACAAAAGAAAGAAATTCAAATAACAACGATGAAGAAGCGCTTCTTAAATACTTGGTCTGGTTGCTCCAACATAACAACATAAAAGCAATCTGATCACATAGCCTCACACACCCCCACCACATGCACCTTTCTCTTGGTTGTGGGGCCAGCATGTGCTTGGACTTCCCATGTCCCTCATCCATTGATTGGCTTGTTTCCCAGTTGGGAAACAAACTCCAATGTCGACAGAAGTCTTCAAAATTCAACCTGACAGCCGTGTGGGCTGTGGTGGCGCCAGGACGATGAGTCAGACTTGGAGGACGGTGACGAGGACGACGAGGACGAAGACGACGATGACGAAGAAGATGACGAAGAGGGCGCGCAGCTGATCACCGGCGGCCCCAGCCGCTCCTCAAGCGCGGCCGACGCCAGCGCCGACGGCGACGGCGAGGAGGCCGAGCGCGGCAGCGAAAACTCCGAGGCAGAAAACTCGGACGACGACGCCGATGCCGGCAGCGGGTCGGAGGCCGGGGATGATGGGGAGGGGGAGAGCGAAGAGGAGGAGGAGGGTTCAGGGGACGAGGGGATGGAGCTGGGGGAGGAAGACAATGTGGAGGGGTATGTAAGATTGATGGACCGGCTGCGGGAGATGGCAGAGGGCGAGGAGGAGAGCGGCCTGGACAGCGAGTTCGAGGCGCACCTGGACTCGGACAGTGACAGCGACTGAGCAGGGGACCTGAAGGAAGCAAAGATCTCGCTGCCCTATAGTAGGTACCTCTTTGTTCTAGGTAGAGCAGGGCAATTTAGAGTTTCCTGGACTGAGTGCTTGAGGGGCCCCTGGGCTGAGCTCGGCTGCAGGGGTGACAAACAAATGAGGGCACGAGGAATTCATTGTTGGTGTTGCACTCCTGTGCATGTCAGCGCTGCATAGCGGATTCCAGAGAAAGGGATCATCACTACATTGCATGGAATATCTGCTCCTCGTCAAACGCTTTGTTTGCACAACGGCCATTTCAGAGCATAGCTAATCTAGAGATATATACAGCACCTGCAGGTTCACCAGGATGGTTGAGCCCTCGAGGGACTCGATTGTTTAATATTGGCGTTGCAGTCATGGCTCCTCATCAGTGAATGGGGCAAGTACCATTATGTAGCAAGAGAGACATGTAAAACATGATGTGCGAATCCTTGTGCACCTTTGAGCATAAAGCACTGCATACTGGATAATCCAGCTAGATGTCCATCATTTCAGGGAGAGGTCTGAGGCTATGACTGTCATGTGACCAACACAAGGTCAAATTATTACAATTCCTTTGTAATGATGATCGTGCCGGAAAATAAGTCTAGAAATCTGTTCCTCATACATTCTTTAGCAGTACATGCGTTGGTCAGCCTCTATGCAGTCAATCCCTGCAAGTAAACATTCTAATTAGGTTCTCCAAGGCTTCTCAAGAGTCGCCGTTTGGGCTGTGGGCCCTTGGACTGCCAGAAGCGCCGCATGCGCGAGTACCAGTCCTGGTGCCGAAAGGAGGCATCCACGAACGTGCTTCTGTCCTTGTTGTATACAGCAAAGCGCAGCACATCCACTATGTGGGGCAGGCCGGAGTTTGTAGTGCCCACAAAGTAGTCTGCATGGTTCAAGAGCTCTATGTCCACTAGAAACTGCAGCGTCCCTGTTCAAGCAGTCACACAAAGCCATCAGCTATGTACATGTTCCAGAAAAATTTGGATAACCCATCTGGTATGCACTTACAGCCCAAGTGCTTGCAAGTGCACGGAGAGTGCTTCAGAGCATGTTGTGAGAAGCACACCGGCACACTTGGTCTCAAAATTTTCGTGATTGAAGGTCTCCTGGTCGTGCGAGCCACCAGTGGGAATGTGAAAAAGAGTCTTCGAGAACGGCTTGCATCCAAACGTGGCTGCAGCTACTTTACTGGCTTGAGCTATCCACTCCTGGTCATCCCCAACCATTATGCATGTCCCACCCTGCACACACATGGTCTCCCCAGATGGAGGCACAGCGAGAAGGGCTCATGACAGCTAATTATGCCAGGCCACACTTATTGCCTGGCTTGCAAGGCAACAGGACTGGAAAATGCCAGAAGCTCCTCAGATGAGCAGACACGCACCTTCAAATCAGGAAAGGCTTCTGCCAAGTTTGTGACAAAGTCCTCGGGCCGCGTTGTCATTCGAGACTGCACCAGCCCAGACTTGTAAGTTTTCCCCAAATGCCTGAATTGGTGCAAGATCCCAAATCTGCCCCGCACAGTTGGCACGAATTCAAGCAGAAGCATCAGCACACTCACCAGCTGGACATCCTCTGAGAGCTTGTCGCCGCCGCGAATGTGGAAACCCATCCTCGGTGCAGGCATCTGAGCCAGCTCCTCGAGCACGGCGTCCAACTCGTCCTGGACCCATTTTGTGAATGTCCACACCTACAAGCACAATACAGGCATGATGCACATTGAAACATTATAAAGCTGCACCTGTTGTGAGGCAATGATCAGATAGACCTTGCATTTGCAGCAGAAAGGTGGAGCCGCAACACCTTTTTGGCCGCTGCTGTGTCGATCGAGAACCAGTCATAGTTCATGTTGTGGAGCATGAGGTCCACGTCATGGAATGTGTATCTGGCACAGGGTTCCTGCTGCTCTGCCTCCGCGCTGTACTTGGCCATGCTGCCATTTGTAGAAGAGAAATCAAAGAAGTCATGCCAGCCCCCCTCGTTGGCGCACTTGTACTGAAATTCTGTGCTGTTCAAGTACAGGGTCCCATTATTCTGAGAGAACACGGTGTAGGCGTGCAGAATATGCACGGCGTTAGCGGCAAACCCTGCACCAGTGAGCTCTAGCACTGTGCAAGCCTGTACTGCTCTTGCCAACCCAGCTAAGAACAGCAGCAGTAAGGCTATCTTCATCGCTCGATTGCTCGGACCATATCATAGGTGGCGCTCATTACATTCGCCCTGACCAATCAATTTCATATGTTGTAAGCAGAAGACATCACAGATTACTAGTACAGATGTGTTTCGGGTTTTCAATCAGTTGATCGTTCCGGTGAGAACCCAAAGCTTAACAACTAGACTGTCTATCAATATTTATGAAATTATTGCGTACATTTGAAGTGAATTTAGATATGAAGGAAGGAAAATGAGCTGTCGCGACGATAGTCGAGACTTTTCGACGCCCGTAATTTACAAACCCACCCCCGTAGTTTGCTATGCGTTGGAAGGAGGGCTCTAAATTCTCTTTGATCAAGAGGCCTTCAGTGGCTTCAGCTAGCTCACACTCCTCGACTGGAGGCGATCTCTACATAATCCGCATCATGAAGGCCATCGCTGCACCGGACCTTTGTGCTGACGTTCCTGTTCAGAGACTGAAGCGCACTCCAGAGGCGTGTCTTTACGAGCGGAGCAGTGCAGGGGGCGGCACACCATCATCTCGGACATTCGTGTTTCGTCAGATCACTGTGGAGGCGCCCCAACAGGATCCAGCGTCTATGGAAGCAGAACGAGGTTTGTTCGCGCTTGAACTTGAAAACGGATAACCGTATTAAAGAGCAGTTTAACATGTGATGATGATTTGGTACTGGCATTTCTATTTGATCGTACAGGAGATTGGCTGTCTTAATCTGCATCACTTTTGAGAGGGCCACAGATACATGCCAGGATGTGCAACGATGCTGGACTGAATACTTCCTCATCTTACTTCTCGCAACACTTTCTCATTGCTAATGAATTTTTTGGTTGATCGTCCAGGGCTTTGAGCAATATCTAGAGAAGCCAACATGTTGACATGTTTGCCTGATCTGCAGGTCGACCAGCCAAGCGTGCTCGAGTTGATGGTGGTGGTGAGGACCAAGAGAATTCAAAACAGCTCAACACGATCTCGGGGCAATCATGCAAGAAGGCAAAAGCAGCAGCACAGGAGGAGGATGGTGTGGCCAGGCCAAGCACAGATGCTGTGCTGCACGGCAACGGAGAGCTGCCAGCAGAGCCTCAGCAGACACTGCCCGCGGCTTCCCCCAGTCCACTGCAGGAGAAGGTAGCAGAGCCTGCGCCAGCCCGATCGGCTGAACAGATACCCCCAGTAGCCGCAGCAAATGTGGCTGCTGTGCAGACGAACGGCTGCACAGGCTCTGCTCCGGAGAAGACAGATAGTCAGGAGGGTGGCACAAACCCATCCCAGCAACTTGGCGCAGTGTCCACACCGAATGGAGAGGTGCATGCTCCTCCGGCGCCTGATGGCATGCCTGCTGTACAGAGAGAAGTAGAGGCTGCAGCGACCACCCTGAAGGGTCTGAAGGACATCTCTGCAACTCAGACGCTGGAGTACCCTGCTGCATTGCCGCTGCAGGGGCAGAGCGCAGGTGCCTCTGAGGCAGCAGGCCCTTCACAGCCGCCCCAGCAGAGCGCGGGTGCCTCTGAGGCAGCAGGCCCTTCACAGGTGCCACATCAGAGCGCTGAAGCAGCGGGCCCTTCACAGCCTGAGGCAGCTGCAGAGCCACAGCCTTCCCACGAGGAGGGAGGCGCCACACCAGAGATGATAGCAGCCGTAAACGAGAAGTACCACCTGAACGAACCATACAAGGTTAGCTGCAGCATGCTTAGTTAGTCACACCATATTGCCCAGTGACCAGCTGCCTCAAGTTGTTCACACCTCACAAGCGCACAATTATTTTGATGCCGTATATGCTCGCAGGTTGATGTGGAAGCAGCCGCAGCTGGTGCAGAACGGCTACGAAAGTACAGGCAGCATGTCGCAGACCTGAAGGCGCAAGGGAGGGTAAGCCCTGATGCTTTGCTATGAGGCACTTCTGATAGGCCAGTCATGGGCTTTTGGGAGTAAGACAAGTGATATTTTCTAGATTCGTTGTTGCTCCACTAGCACTGTCTAATTCATTTGGGTGTGTGTGCCTCAGATGAAGCCGGACATGATTGCCTTCAAGGACAGGAAGGTGGAACTGGGGACACCTCTGCAAGTGATCGGTCAGGTTCCAGGAGTGGCTGTGGGTGCAAAGTTCCAGAACAAGGGAGAGCTGGCAATCATGGGCGTTCACACCAACATCTCAGGAGGCATCTACTTCAAGTGAGAAGCGCAGTCCTGCAGCACTTCAAGCGAATACCAATTTTTTGCTGCAGGTGACAGCATGCAATCACGCCGATGGCGCCATGATGTCTGTCTACTGCGTGCAGGGGGAAGAACCCAGCGTATTCCATTGTCTTGGCGGGGAACTATTCAGATGACCATGATGCGGGGGACGTGATTGATTACACAGGCATGGGTGGCCAGGACTCAAATGGCCGACAGGTAGAGTCACTCTCTGCAAGGAATGGCTTCAGGATGTTTGTGCAAGATACTTTAGCAACATTCAGCCCTGTAGCTCCCATGAGGAATGTCCTGGCCTTGAGCGTGGTACATGTGAATGAAACAGATGGCGGATCAGGACTGGGTGAGGGGAAACCTAGCGCTGAAGCTGAGCTTTGAGCAAGGGACTCCTATTCGCGTCATTCGTGGTGTTAATGTGTAAGCGTCTTCTGGATCCCCTTTCTTGTGCGCACGCAGCAGCGTTGGACAATTCAAAGACAGGTTTATGCATGGTGTCGATTTTTGCTTTTGATTTAAAAGCTGCAGGAGCAGCTGCTGCAGTCGAGCAGTTTAATATTGTCCTATGACTTTCGTTCATCTGGCACAGGGAGAAGACATATGACGGTCTCTATCGCGTCACCAAGTGTTGGAAGGAGGCGGGCAAGGATCACGATCGCATCATCTGCAGGTCACCTCCTCGTTTCCGCCACACTGACGGCATGTGCACACATCTTGTGCGCCTGCAGAATTGTGACTATTTTCTCGTTTCTTGCTGTTGATGATGCCTGCTGCCCTCATGCCCTGCCCTTCAAGCATCTCCCTTGCAAATGGCTACATCCGAAGACTGCCACATCATGTCAGGCAGTCTTTACCTATTCATGGCCGCATGTATTCCTGCAGAGCTGCCTTCCCATGAGAACTGAAGTGCGAGGTGTCATGCGGGTGTGCAGGTTCCGGCTGGTGCCCATTCCTGGGCACAGCATGCTGAGCGAGCGGGTGATAACGCGCGCGCGGCACGTGAAGAGGGCATTCGACGTCGTGCATCTGCAGGGCGGCCACCGGCTACAGCTGAGCTCCGCAGACTTGCACCGCCTGCCGCCGCCCACTGAGCGCCCGGGCCTCATCACAGAGGACATCTCTGGTGGTGCTGAGACGGTGCGCGCTGCTGTGCCCAGTACTGCACTAGACTTTCCTGCTGACAAGTGTTCAGAACGGACTTCTGTGAGGGAGACTTTGTACGTAAAGGGCAGCGTGAGGCACCATGTTTGTCGAATTGCGTGCCGTTCTAAATGAGCGCCTTCTTTCAGGTCAGGTCCACTAAAGCAGGGTGTGGTGGATTGGTCGTCTTGATAGCTGTGTGTACCTGTCCAGCACGGCAGTGTTGTTGTAGCAGGGCTTGGAAGGCATTGAGGCATGCATGTGCCAAATCAGGCACGGATGACGAGCAGTGTTCCATTGTGCTTATTTGCGTGCTGAATGCTGTCGCCAGGTGAAGATTCCAGCCTTCAACAGCGTCGATGACACCCCCTTGGACCCACTGGAGTACATCAGGTGTGGCCTCACTTCCGCCGCAGGATTTTGCAGATGGTTCTTGTGAAGGTCCACAGTGAGGGCTCTACTTATGCTGGTGGGTTTGTGCATCGACATTTTTCTTGTTCTTCAGGACCGTCTGCGCCTTCAGTTGCATCGCATGTGAGGGAAAGTAACTTGAGAAGGTCTGGTTTGTACATCAGGGAATCACGGATTGGGTCGGAGGCAGCGCAGAGGCGGGCGGATGATGCAAAGGATGCCTACTGCCATGTCTTCTGCGGACGGGCGAAATCAGCATGCGCATATGATGAACAGGGCTTGGTGAACAGGAAGCATGCAAACCTTCCCTGCTTCGCAGAGGTAAATGATTCTCTGGTCCTTCATTTCTATGCACTGCACACCTGTCCCAGCAGGATCACTCGTCAGCCTATGCAGAGTTGGGCAAGAATGCTCCGGTCCGCGGATGACTAGCCAGGCCTATGTCACATGGCAAGCACCCCAATGCAGACTCTGTCTTCCACGGTGCCCTTCACAAGTGTGGGCTTCTAACACCAGCATGCTGAAGCACTAGGGTGAACAATTGGTGCACTTTCTTGCTCGCTGCCGCAGCTGTAGCTGGTTCTGACCCCTGGTGGCTGCTGTGGTGCAGTGCCCCGCAACTTGCGCGGGTTCCCGGCTGTGCAAGAAGAACCAGGTGGTGACCAAAGGCATCACGCTCCCCCTGGAAGTGGTGTACACGGGGCCTGCGCGCCAGTGGGGCCTCACCTGCGCGCAGGACATCCCAGAGGGCGCCTTCATCTGCGAGTATGCCGGCAGCGTCATCACCGATGAGGAAGCTGTGAGCCCCCCACCGCTCGCCCAGTTGCCGTGACTCGACTTTTTATTCATGCTAGTACGTTGTCATTATTTTTATGCATCAACATAGCTGAGCTTTTGTTGCAACCTGGCAGAGTACATCTGTGGGGATATGCAAGAGTGTCTCTTGTGCTTCTCTGCTCCGCCCTTGTGTGATGGTGAAATGTTGTGTGGTGACGAGGGGAATGGTGGCTGTGCAGGACAAACTGGATGCGGCGGCGGACCATGACAAGTACCTGTACGACATGAGCGACTTTGTGCGCGAGAACATCCCCGACAAGGCCGACAAGGGCGGCTTCCGGCCACCCGTGCCGCCCGACCCGGCCGACCCCACGCTGCTCATTGAAAACTGCCTCACCATCGACGCCCGCTGCACAGGTGACCCACCTCCCCGTGTTATGCTCGGCAGGCATACCTCTTGTTGACTGTGGTTAAGAATGCGCAAGCATACTTGTGATGCGCTCTTCAGGTGATAAACACAGCGTCCGATGTGCACAGCTCCTGCAGCACACGGGGTCTTGAGATATGAACTGACACACAGAACATGTGCTGTGCAGGAAATGTGGCGCGCTTCATGAACCATGCATGCACGGGCGGCAATAACGTCTTCCCACGGCCTGTGCTGGTGGAGGGCTGCACAGGGCTCTTCTACAAGGTGGCCTTCTTCGCAGCGCAGTTCATCCCCGTGGGCACAGAGCTCACCTACGACTACCACTGGAAGGAATCCCACTTTAAGGGCGGCTGCCACTGCGGCAGCGGCACCTGCCGGGCGCCGGCCGGGCAGCCGCCGCCGCCGTCTGCCTCAATCCCCCCTCCTGCGCCTGCCGGGCAGCTGCCGCCTCCCATGGCAAACTCGCCTCCCGCGCCTGTGCCACTTCCTCCGCCTGTCGCGAAGGATGCGCCTCCTGCGGATGTGCCAGATTTGCCGCCGGCCAGTGCGACTGTGGCGATAAATACAGCAGCTGACGCCGTATGAGGGCGTCAATTTGCAGCTCACTCGCTCTGGTGTTCATGGCCATGTGAAACATTATGGCCATGGAAACTGAGGACTGATGGCTGTAGATGATCATAGAAAACCACAACCGCCTGCATGCACGCGCAGCTGCAGCAGCAGGTTGCAGGCGTAAGAGCCTGTACTGAGGCCGATGACTTCTTGAGCCTCTGGGTGCAACTGCAAGTTTTGTGTGACCTAGTTGAACTTCTTTAGACGTGCACGTGACAGCTTGATGATGAGTGTGGACTGCAAGTGCTAGTATTCTTGATCAAGGTCGTCATGATCATGATGTATCACACTGTGGCATGATGTTGACTTAAACAGCGTGACAATTACGCCGCGTCTGGCCCATCAAGTGCATCCGAGAAATTCCCAGGGGACCGCATCCTGGCGGCCACAAACTTCACTGAACTTCAAAGTTGCAAGTGGCCACAATTCTTTTGTCACCGGTCGACCGGGGAGCTCCGGCTGGATTGGGCATAGTATATACTGCAAATATGCATTTGCTGGATCTTTAGCTCTGGGCAAAAATAGGACCAGTATGTTCCTTTCTTTTGGATGGCACGCTGGGAGGCGGACCGTTCGGTCCCCCCGGGCCCCTCAAAACAAGGGAACGCCGCTTGAAAGGGGCGCTCCTCATGGAACGGTCTTCTGTCTTGGACCTGCAGCAGAGCGGTTGAGACGATGGGCAGCTAGAGCACGGTCTAGTGCGATCTACCGCCACTTCCACCCCCATTATCGCTCTTCACCAACCTTTCATCCCCACACCACCCTCCACGCTCTCTTCGCTTATGATAATGTCGGTAAATGGTGACAGCGTGGAGGCCAAGCTAGCAGACCTGGAAGTCAAGGATGACGCTCCTGCAGAGGTTGAGGAGAAGGAACCTGGCGCAGATGAGGGAACAGCTGGAGAGCAGAAGGTTATTGCCAAGTTTTTAATGTCCAACGCTGCAGCCGGAAGTATCATCGGCAAGGGAGGTGCCAACATATCTGAGCTACAGTCGCAGTCCGGAGCACGCTTGCAGCTCAGCAGAGCCAGCGAGTTCTTTCCAGGCACACAGGAGCGCGTCATGCTAGCTTCGGGCTCTGTAAACCAGGTCCTGACAGCCCTGCACCTGATCCTCACGAAGATCCAGGGCGAGCAGGTAAAGCCCCCCGAAACTACTATGTTTCAGGACGGCTATTGGGCCAAAAGGGGGCTCATACGAGGCACCTGATGATCTCAAAATTCTATTGTGGAAGCGTGAACGTTGGGTCGTGGCGGATCGAAGGAGAGTTATTCTCCTCGCCGATAAGACATCCAAGGATTTTCCGACACCATTGGTGTGGAGTTGCGGTGGTGTAGGGCTCGATCGGTTGGGTTGCGCGGTCCATAGCTTTGCATTAAATCTATAGCCCTCCGTTTCGGATCCCAGCTGGGTTTGATGGTCCTATTTGACAAGGTCCCTACTATAGCCCAGCTCGTGCCCATTGGAGTGAGTTTCTGAAACTTGCGACTTCTGTCTCCTTTCTTCGAGTAGAGCTGACTTGAAAGGCTTCAATTTGATATGCATTCTGCGGTGAGAGTTGTGTCTGATCGTTTGACTTGGTTTTTCTGAAGCCCAAATTGGGTTGAGCAGCCACTCCAAGCTGTAGCTCAGCATGAGTGCTGCATTCATCGCACAGGACCATGCAACTCTAGAATAATCAAGGAAAATGCCCCAAGCAAAGCTCCCAGCAGCGCAGCCCCCTGCATTGCCCTGCATGAACGTGCTGTGGACTGTGTCTCCCAGGCTGTGGCGGAGTCGATGATGGCAAGGGATGGCAAGAGCACGCAGCTGCGCCTGCTGGTTCCCACGCCGCTGTGCGGGGCAATTATTGGGAAGGGCGGCGCCACCATCCGCAGCTTTGCAGAGGACTCCAGGGCAGCCATCACGGTGTCCCCCCAGGACAAGCAGCCCCTGGGGATCCCCGACCGCGTGGTGCGCATCACAGGGGCACAGGACCAGCTGCTGCGGGCGGTGGCCCTGCTGCTGACTAAGCTGGTGGAGAGCCCCAACTACACCCGCTTCACCACCTCCAATGTATCATATGGGCCTCCTCCCCAGGTGAGCCTACTGACTGCTGTGCTCTCTCTGCTGCTGCTGGCTTCGTGGCAGCCGCATGCATGTGCTTGCAGAATTGCAAATATTACTATGTAGGCTTGCACTGCAAGGCTGCAGGAGTCATCACTTTCGTTTGGAAGCAGCAAGTGCTTGCCCAGTGCAGGTATGAGGTGAATATACCTCATGATGACAGCAGCGTTGCAGGGCTGAATGATTGCAAGGAGGAGTCTGAGATGCGCGCATGTGGTGCAGGCTCACATGCAGGGTGGGTATGGGCCGTATGGTGGTGGGCAGGGCATGCCAGCGATGCCGCCCCAGCACATGGGCTATCAGCAGAAGGGGTACATGCAGCCCCAGCAGCAGCAGCGCATGGAGGTCACCGTGCCCGTACCTGAGGCCCGGGTGAGGCTCCAACCAGCACAGCTCCTGCCCAAATAACTTCCCCTGTGCCCATCTGGCAGCTTCACCATGCACTTGCAGCAGTGCCACTGTGCATCCCAGCACTTTCAAACAGGCCAATCCGCTGTCCCTGCTGTTGCTGCTATGAATGCACCCTGGAAAGTGGACATATCAAAATGGGCTGTTGTGTGCATGGTCCAGGTTGGTGCAATAATTGGGAAGGGCGGCGAGGTGATAAGCCAGCTGAAGAGCGTCATCGGAGTGAAGATCCGCATATCTGACCGTGACGACTTTGTTCCGGGCACTCGCAATCGCAAGGTGACCATCAGCGGGGCAGCAGACGCCGTTCAGATAGCCCAAGTGCTCATCCACCAAAAGATCAACCAGGCAGCCACCCTCTGAGGGGACAAAACCCCCCCTCGCGCGGTTGCTCCGCAGAAAAGGATGTCCCGTGTGTTCTGTGTCTAACCTGTCTGCATGAGGAGTAGAAGAGAAGTTTGGACGGGTTTGCGTCTCGGTCTCGATTGTCCAAGCTAGCTAGAGGTTGGAACGAATGTTGTTCAGGAACCACTTGCACATTTGTTCAAATGCGCTTGCAGTGTTGATAGTGCTTCTGTTTTTGTCAACAACGCAGCCGACATAATTGACAGACAATATATAGGGCGGGAAATAGCAGTACTGCGGGCAATGAATTTTGTGAGCTTGACTCGGTGGTGGCCCCCTGTGTAAGCTTCAGGGCTGCATGGCGCGCCGGCAACCAGCTCTCTCTCTATCCAGCTTGCTTTTGTACTTCCTGATTTTTTGCAGAGAGTGCGGTATGCGCTCCTTGCTTCGTGCTGGCCGCGAATCAGTATGGATGGCTCTTGGGGGGAGAAGTGTTGCCACGGCGTTGATCGTTTATTGCTTTGCAGCGCACCACATTGCTATCTGGCATGCACGTGGTGCGTGCACCAATGTAAGCTAAGAAACATGGCGGTTGCTCATCCTAGCTTTGTGACACAGCAGACTCCAAGTCATGAGCCGCATGCTCGGTGTGAATCACATGCTCTTCAACATGCATGCATGACTGCGCAGTCATCGATAATAACTCCATGAAATTCCCCCTTGACTTCTCTATGAATGAAGTATCATGTGCCGCATCACCAGCGATGCGCATGCACCATGCATGGGTCAATTCCGGTTTAGCTTTCCACCCACTAGTGTAGCATCCATGAAAGTGGACTTATATTACATTCTTGTCAGAAAAGCTGCCTCAGACCAGTCAACACTGCTAGAGTCCAATCAAGCAGATTTGCGGACACTTTTGCTCATAAAAGATGGGCTCTCCTATGTCTTGCGGGCAGAGAAGTACATCTGACAGCCAAGTAAAGCAGGCAGAGCCAACTTGAAAATGTACCAGAAGCACTCGTCAACCCCACAACAGGCAGTCTACCGGTACCGCTTGAGTGAGATGCGGTTGTTGCGCTTCCAGGTAGCCCGCCTTGAAGGGCGCAGCTGCAACATAACAACACAGTGCAATCAAGTCATGCCATTTCCGCTTCATTAAACACATGCACAGACCATTTGTTTCTGTCACTTCCTCGCCTTGTCTGTTTGTTTGCTTGCCAGATTGTACAGGCACTGGCGGAAAGTTTCAATACTGATCCTTTCTTCTCTGCTGCGTGCATTATAGACAGGCTATCGCGTTTGTATACATGCCTAATACCCCTGAAACCCCTTTGTGGAAATTTGGGAGTGGCCGAAACACACTGGGGAGCCAGGCACACCCAGCTGCATGATCACAGAGCAACAGCAAAGGACAAGAATGATACAGAGGCAACGAGAGAGATGGAGCTCACCTTGTTGGTGGCGTGGCCCTTGTGGCGCAGGCCGCGGAACTTCTTGCCAGCGCTGGTCAGGCCGCGCAGCTCGCGGTGCTTGTGCACTGGGTCAACGATCCAGTTGACCCTCGGGTCCTGCAACAACACCAATCGCAATCAGCCAATGCTTTGGCCAAAATGAACTTGTGCTGCTTGCATGAGACACCATCGCAAAAACACATCAAAATTGATATGCATGAGCAGTGGCTCTCTTCTAGCAAATGGCGAAAGAAGCAAGTCGCACCTCACGGACGACCTTGTGTGCGATGTCCACCAGGATGATCTCAAAGTACTTGTAGGTGGAGTCCTGCACACATGAGGTCCATGCTGTCAGCGACTCACAGCTTTCTCGAGCACTTCATCATGCAACCCCCATGATGCTTGCAGTTCTGGCTTCACTGACACCACGCCCATATGGTTCCTGTGTCCAAGGAGGTCAGGACATGCCTGGTTCACCCAGTAGGAGTTGAGGACGCGCAGGCCACCCAGTTTGCGCCCGGCGCGCTCCTCTGCCACGCTGCGCAGATTCCTGGTGGGCTTCAGCTGTGTGATGCCCTGGTTCACAGGCTTGCCGTACACGATACCCTGCAGCAGCACTCCCCTGTCAGCACAACCTCTCCCCATGGTAACGTGCACAGTAAACGCTTTAATGCAGCCTGCCCCAACATAGTGTATGCCATGGCATTAATCATCAGTGCCCAACAAAAGAAGATCATTGACAAGCAGCCACTTTGCTCCTTGTGCCACCTGCACAGCTCCTGACACCCAAGGCATGCAAAACGATGATGATGCACGAACCTTGTGCACGGGCTTCTTGCGGCCACCACGGCGCACTCTGACGCGGTAGACAACAAATCCCTGCTTGGCCTTGTATCCAAGGCGACGAGCCTTGTCAGGGCGTGAAGGGCCTGTCAATCGAACGATGCCGGGAAGCTGACGGTATTCCCAGCACCGCACACGCAGGAGGAAACGGAGGACATCGCTCTGCTTGCGCTTCCAGAGCTCCTCCAAATACTGCAGGATGAGCATACAGAAGATTGAGAACAATCTCGCAATGAGACCCGAAAAACGCTAGTGAAACGATCAATTTGCAGATCATTGTATATAAAACCATCGATCCGTTTGAGCAAATACTTGATCAAACACTCCGCACAAGCATGGGTGCTTGGACTGTAGGCTAGCAATCTCCTCAACGCCGCAGCTATAACACTTTCCGAGAAGGAGATAAACAGTACCTTGTAGGCGCCCATCCTGCTTGGGCTGCTCCTCAACCTCCAATCTGCTCAGAAAGGCTCACAAGCCAAGGCCTCCTGGTGTGTTTGGCGGCGTCTGGTTACGTGCTGGTTACGAATTGACACACGTGCCCGCCACGTGCCGCTAAACTGCTCTTGGTGAGCTTTGATGAGGCGCTCAATGGCATTGGTGTCATTGGACTGTGTGGAACTTGATAGAATTGGACGAAAGAAACAGTACAAAGCCATATGTGGAGCATGAAGTGCAGTTGCGGTGCAGGCATCGCTTTTGATGTCTGTCCTCTCAGAACGCAGAGCCTGGCCTTCAGATCACGAAAATTCTTTTGCAGGGGACGTCCAAGGAGATGCGTTGCGGCTGTTGAGGAAAGGGATGGTCGAGGTGACTTTCCAGCACAGCTGCTCAGCCTGGATCGCCTTCAATTCAATACAGGCAATCTCAATAATATAGTTGCATGCAGGGGAGGACTCAACAGAGTCGTTGTTTCTGAAGGAACTTAAAAGGCGAGGACTCTCTTCACGCAAAACAGGTGCGTGAATCTGGCCTTCCTCTCCTAGGATTTCCACTTCCAAAAGGTGTTGGATTACAAACAAAACAAGCGTGGCCTTAACAGAGTCGTGATTCTGTTTGATAAAATGTGCAGAAAGCGACAGCGCTGCGCAGACGGCTACCTCTGCACCTCCCAAAACGCCTGAAGAAGTGCCACGGTCACAGCTTGAAGTTTCCAGGGCGCTAAATAGCGAAGGCTTGGAGGTGCGCAGGATTGGTTGATGAGGAATACAGCAACAATTAAAAGCAATTCTGCTATGAGGAGATTCACGTTCCAGTCTACTGCACTGCTGAGCGCTGGCAAGGACTTGGAATGACTTGCTGCAATTGCTACCTGTAAGCTCCACTTGTACAAGCAAACCAACTGGCACTTCTGTCATGAACATGCAGGGTCTGATACCACGGGCAAAGGAGCTTCTGAAGCTTGGGCTATCCTTCTTCCTTGCATTTGGGCCCCTCATTCTTGCTTTTGTTGGACTAGCTGCGACCCTCTACTTCTTGTTTGGTGATCAATTCATTCATGGAGGCCGCTCTGGGATGGGAGCCCCGCAGTACGTGGACCCATACGAGTTGCTTGGCCAACCGACAGTCGACCCCACTGTGCCATTGAGATGAAAGACTGTATCTTGTGTGCTTGTGGGCTGGTGGTGCTTGCAGTCAGATTTGTGTGCACTGCTGGCCATGGGGCGACCAGCAGAGCTTGTACTAACAGTGTTGAGTGCCCTAGCGGTAGTGGGAGCACAACTTGGTTCAAGTACAGAGCCACTTGTACAGTTGTATATCATATAGAATTGATCAATGCCATTATGATCTCAAGACATGAAGGCATTGGGACCTTGAAAAGACTGGGGCCGATCACCGTAGAAGGGATTGAACCACCAAAATTGTTAAAATATACGGGGTTGACCTGATGACAATGATGGTGTCGAAAAAAGATCACTGTCTCAGAAATGCATTGTGCTCATGATCCAGGTACCTCAAGACCCGTTCTGAACCATGTGCATGTATGTGAGAACAAAGATAATATGAGCATCATGAATAATTTTACATCCCAGGCAGCAAGCAACATGGCACATCGCTAGTTGCCTACTTGCTTTGCTAATACATTAGGACACACATGACTAAAGAGCTGGATCCTCGCACACATATTCCCCCTAGTATTCTATCACACAGCAACCAATACTGCTGACACTGGACGTATCCCGTGCAATGCAGCACGTCTGCTCCTTTGCCCCATCTCTTGACTTGGCTCAGATCGCATGATCAAGCGCTTGATCACACGAGTTGGTCCCTGAATAAAGCCAGCCTACTCAATGCTGAACCAGAATGGGTGACACTGGCAAAAATGCATGTAGGCATCAGCACAGCCAGAAGATGTCACTCCTGCATGCTTTGCTGTGTTCCTCGGCTGGGCACACAGGCTTCAGACGCAGCATGGCATGCACCAACGTGGCACGCGCGTAAACCGCCCACTCACAGCTTTGGCTGCAGCTTCGCAACATCCACTTCAATGAACTCCAGCCCTTCCCGGCGCTTTGCGGCATCCATGGTCTCCTGGGCCTGCTCCTTGATTTTGTCCAACTGGTTCTTGTACTGCAAGACACACACACACACACACACATGCTTGAAACACATGCTGCAGTCCTGACTGCGACAGGGTCTCGAGATTTATGATTCCCCACGGAAGGCAGGGGAACTGAGATGCGCATTGCAGGATGCTTGTGAGATGCTCACCATTTCGAGTATCGAATCCTTCTTCACCTTGGCGTAGTCATCCAGCCCATGCTCTTTCTGGATGGCCTGCAGGCGACAGAAGAACACAGTCAGCTGGCAGGGCAGAGCGCAAATCTGCGCTCACAAGCGCACAGCTGGTCTACAGCCTGCAATGCAGCTTCTTCATGGCACTGCTGAATGGTACGTTCTGCAGTGCCCCACCTCCACACGCTTCTGCAGTGTCTTCCAGCCCTTCTCATTCGATGTATCCAGCGTTGCGCCAGTCTGGGACTCAATTTCATCCACGGCCTTCAGGATCTCGTCGACCACCTCTGAGTACTTGCCCAGCTCCACGCCCTCCGTCGCAGATGTCAGAAACTTGCGCACGTTGCCGCGCGCCACTCGCAGCTTGTAGTTCAGCGTCGCCCCAACCACCTCATCCACTGGTGGCATGCCAACCTGCATCCAATACACCCTTGCAGCTCATCAATACACCCTCCATCGCATGCTTGAGTGCAGCACAGTCACCAAGTAACATGCAGAGGGCCGACAGGTACCCTCCAAATGACAGCGATCAGGATCAGGGTGGTGAGGATTCCACTGGCAAGGAGAAGCCGTGGTGAACTCACCTTCCGCTTCAGGGCTTCCACCTCATTGGCGTATTTGCTGACTGCAGCTTCGTCTCCATTGAGGGGCACAGGGATTCTCTGTATCACAGATCATGGATCACCGACTTTTCGCCCGCCACGATATGCACATGCGTGCAAATGAATACCAGCAGGCACCAGAAAGAGACATTGAGGGGGCTATTCACCTTCAGTCCATCCAGGAGCGCTCGATATGACTTCTGCTGCTGCTTAAAGGACTGCAAGACGATGTCGTCTTCATCATCTGCAGGCCCACAAACATACCCTGTCTGAACTGCTGGTGGCAAGATCACGGGTAGGGGTAAATTTACTTAAACTGTCCCGTGGCTGCATATCACATCCTCGACAAAAAGGAGGCTTTCAGTGGGCTGCATTGGCGTGAGGTCTGTAGACCTAACAAAGTCTTTTTCTTGGCATGGTTTGGTCTTTAAATACAGCTACACATGCAAGCAACTTTGCATAGCCGTCATAAGGGCCGCTTTTACTCATTCTTGTATATACTATCATCAATGCTGTCGACGGTGAGGTCGACTTTTGGAGAGGGACAAACCTGCTGCTTCCGGAGCAGAAGGTGCCGCACTGAAGAAGCGTTGGCTGCTAAGCTGTTCACAGCATCTGAGGTTTGCAAAGTTCTGCAATCACACAATCTTATTAAGGAAGTGTCTCTTAAAAGGATACAGATTGCGACAATGCAAATGAAGTAGCAGTAGTAGATGATATGCGCTGAAGATCAGACAGTGTGTGCAGTGCTTATCAGAGCAACAGTGCCACATTACTTCTGCACTCAGGGATCATAATGAGCTGTGCATGGTGCGCACCAGGCGTCTCAGCCCCAGACGAGTTGTCTGAGCCAACAAAGACATGGTGGCCTAGCTCTTGCCCCCTCTCTGCTGGCTATGTCCTCTGATCAACCAGCCAGCATCCGTTGGGACACAGCAATTTGCGAGTGTGGGCCGCACAGGCTTGTGCAAGGAAAATGGATCCACTCTACCTTCCCACGGGTGCCTAATCTGGTCACAGGCCCAAGTAGTGCCCATTCTTGAGCCATTGGCTCGATGCTCACTGGACTCAGTGCAGCACTCCAAAACCGCTTGTGTACTTCTAAATATGCTTCTCTAATCTACCAGATACTACATCTAAGGTGAATGTGATATAGAAGTGAGGAAGAGTTGTTCAATCAGTGTTCGATTACTGTCAAGCAGACCACCCAGAGACATACAGGCCACTTACGGTCATTTTAACAATACACATTTGAATCTGGCCTAAAATGCCGGTGCCCGAATCGGCAGTGGTGCATCCATTGGTGCTATTGAGTGTGGTGGACCACTACAACAGAGTGGCACGCGACACCAAGAAGCGTGTCGTGGGCCTGCTATTGGGAGAGCATTCCAAAGGACGTGTAGATATCACGAACAGTTTTGCTGGTAAGATAGAAGCCTTTGCTCCTTATCTTATTCAGATTGACACCGCAGTTCTGGAGGTCATCAGAAGCTTTTGAGGAGGTTTCTGACCCCTTCAGTCAGGAATCTGTAGCTTTTAAATTTCGACATGCATCAGCACTCTCTGGTGAAAGAGTGAAACTGCGGCCAGGTGGAGCCTTGATTTGCTACAGCTCGTCTGAACTGCTTACTGTGTACTTGCAGTCCCATATGAGGAGGACGACAGGGATCCCTCCATCTGGTTCTTGGATCACAGCTATCTCGAGAGCATGTTCCAGATGTTCAAGAAAGTGAACGGTGAGCATGATCGTTGGCTTCATTGTATGCAGCGCTGATCTATGCAGTGCTTTGTTTGTTTGCTTGAAGTTCTGTGATGAAACTGGTGACTGTGCTTGCAGCGCGCGAGAAAGTGGTCGGCTGGTATAGCACTGGCCCCAGGTTGAGAGAAGCTGACCTGGACATCACAGAGCTCATGACCAACTACTGTGACACCCCCCTCCTGGTCATCTGCGAGGTCCAGGTCAGTAGAAGTCTCACATTGCATTGCTGCAAACGCGTTGTAGACTTCCTTGATGCTTCCTTGATGCCTATATGCTGAAGCAGATTTTGTTGTGACTGACTTGATGCACGTCATGTGCAGCCGAAGGAGATGGGCCTGCCCACAACTGCGTACTATGCCACTGATGCGATCCGAGAGGTACGCGTTTGTCCCTTGCAATTCCACCCTTGCACCACTTTGTTAGGGTTACACTTGCACTGTAAGGAGGTACTTCTAAAATTTATAATTTTCTGTGTGTATGTGTGGACAGGATGGAACGCAGAAGAGCCAGAAGGTGTTTGTGAACATCCCCACCGAGATCGGCGCCACCGAGGCTGAGGAGATAGGTATGCGGACGGCTTCAACCCAGTACACTTGAGGACTGCAAGAGCAGGCTATGTGGAAATAGGCAGGGTGTTGAGATGCCATAGTCAGAATGTCATGCCCTATGGCAGGTGTGGAGCACTTGCTGCGGGATGTGAAGGATGCCACAGTCAGCACACTAGCGGCGGAAGTCAGCACCCTGGCGGCAGGCCTGAGCGGGCTCAAGTCACGGCTGCTGCAGATTCAGGAGTACCTCTCCCTGGTCATTGGCGGCAAGCTGCCTGTGAATCACGACATCCTCTACCAGCTGCAGGTGCGCTCACCCTCCTCTGCAAGACTTGGCAACCCTTCCTACCCCATGTCTTCCAGATACTGTGCTGTCCCTAATGAAAATTGGATGGTGTCTTACTCCGATGATCTTTAGAAAGATTTTGCTCGAGACACAATGCAAGATGGTATTCATTTATCAAACCTGGAGAAAACCTGGAGAAATTGGTGATCTTGTGTCTGCACTGGTGATCTCTTTTGCTTCTGTGCCCCTGCAGGATGTCTTCAACCTGCTGCCAAATCTGGGCATTGAGGAGCTGGCGCGCTCATTCGCCGTGCAGTCCAATGACATGATGCTGGCCATCTACCTTGCATCCCTTACGCGCTCTGTGCTTGCCCTCCACAACCTCATCGACAATAAGGTGCGGAATCATCCTCGCAAACCCAGCAGCACTGGTGCTGCTGGGTTCCCACACACATGATAGGCAGCATTTCCAGATCCGGCGCTCAACATGGTGGTGCCATCTATGGTGGCAACAGAGGCATGCATGCCTGCATCGGCGCCGCAAGGTAAGACTGAGCAGCACCTTGTTTGATGTTTGCTTTCTGCTGCAGGAGCAACGGGTATATCGAGAAAAGGAGGCGAGCAAGGCGACCAAGGAGGTCAAGGGGCCTAAGGGAGAGCAGAGCAGCACTGACAAGAAGGATGACAGCAGCAAGAAGGCCGATGGTGGCGAAGCTTCTCCCCACTCCAATGGCAACATTGACGGCCCAGACAGCAATGGTAAATGATGTGCTGCGGTTGAATTGCACCCATGCCATGATGTTGCTTGTGTGAGAGGCTCTACAGCTTGACAGGGGAGAGCGCTGGATGTGGGCATCTGTCCCTGTACACTATGCGTGTGACCAGGTTGCTGTTCATTCACTGGCAGTCTTGACTTCTGTTGCTGGTCCAAGTGGGTGCTACAAACAGAGCAGAACCTTGCTGTGTGACACTGCGAGAAAGACCTGCAATCTTGTTGTAAGTGCTGTATGCAGTGGCTGTACTGTTGCACACCTTGTGCTCATGCGCATACGCAACAAAGCGCCTCTTTTCCTGGCAGATTGTTCAGTACAAAGGGCCAATGCTGTTACTAAATGGCAGTTCCCATTACATGACTTGCCAAGGAATTTTGCCCCGCATGATTTTGCGTGCACTGACTCAGCTGCAGACGTCTGCTGTCTACATCTGTCGACATGTCCCCACACACAAAGCAGTGACATCAGCAGCTCGACAAGTCCGCCAACTTTTGAGGCGGTTCTGGTGTTTCACAATTCAGATGCAATTTTTGAGCCTGGGAATTTTGCATTCTCAAGTGGATGATGATGACACATGCTTCTGCACGTGATGACATGCTCCCAACAAAGAACCTCTTCTGAATTCGACATCTTGCTCGGCGTGAAGAAGATTTATCTTTACATCTGGACGTTGTTCACGAAGCCATTCATAGCACTGGGAGGAGTGTGTAACGCAGGCAGCAGAGACCACCAGACATCATGTGATCCACTAGAAACGACAAGCTCGAGCGAGGAACTGGACGTTGATACTGCGGAAGAAGAGAAAATCAAAGTGATCAGAGTTTGAGATCTCGTTGCATGGCACGCCTTCTAAAGGTGCCAATCATCTGTTACTTGAGAGTCCTGTTGGTTCTACTGGACGCGTTGCAACTGCTCGCTAGGTCTTATTTATCTTCTTATGAAGACCTTATAATCTTAACAGCCTCTGCTGGCTTTTGTTTGTTGTCGCAGAGGCTGAACCCAGATATCAGCCAATACAGGGATCGCCGTTTTGTTGGTACCCAAGAGGACTTTGAGAAGTGTTTGCGGGAATCAACCACGCTGTACGTTGGAAATTTGTCTTTCTACACCACTGACGAACAAATCTATGAGGTACTTAACCGCTGAAACGATGTCCTGTTTGCTCCTGCTTCCTTCTTTCTGCCAGCAGCTGGTGTCATACGTTCTACTGAGCTGAATTCCTCCTTGTTTTAGGTCTTTTCACGAGCAGGAGACATTAAGCGGATCATCATGGGGCTTGACAAGAACCAGCTGACTCCCTGCGGCTTTGCCTTTGTGGTCTACTACACACGGGAAGATGCGGAGGATGCTGTGAAGTATATTTCAGGCACCGTCATGGATGACAGGCCTGTCAGAGTGGACTTTGACTGGGGCTTCAAAGAGGGGCGGCAGTTTGGGCGTGGGCGATCTGGGGGACAGGCAAGACCACTCGTCCTGCGGCTGCACAATCGACTTGCATCTAGCCAGGAATTGAGACTGCCCACATTGGGCCCTCGATATTATGCCATTGTGAATGCTTCAGCATGAGTATGAACCTACCATGGTGCTCCTTTTGGTACTGCACTATTTAGTACTCGTTGTTCCTTGCAGGCCTGTACTGAATTCTGTACTGACAGTGTTGCACACAATTGCTGCAGGTGAGGGACGAATACCGGACAGATTGGGACGCAGGCAGAGGTGGCTATGGCAACATTGTGAAGCAAGAGCTGTCCTCTCGGCAGATAGCCATCAAGGAGCAGATGAGCATGTATGCTGAGGGGCAGATTGAGGGCGGCGAGGGCGCTGATGATGCAGCGGCTATGGAGAGTTAATGCGTCAGAATGCTTCTTATGATTTGCCGCTGCCTGTCTGGTGCCCAGCGATGCAGACTTCAATGTCATGCAGCACATCAGAAGTTGTCTAGCTGCAAATCCTCCCTGCATAAGTCCATAAGAGGCGTTCAAGTGCTGGGCTGAGTGTATTCGGGAGACAGTAGCATACATCTGCGTTCAAAAATACTTTCAAGGAACCTATTTCACAGGCTTGAGAAGGAACAGAGTGTGCCACCAGCCGCATTCAACGTCAGTAACTTTGCTGGGCAAGCTCTGCACATGTAATGGTTCAAAGCTGCTCGTTTTACACCCACTTCCCAGTTGCCCAAATGCATTCCATCCCCATGTGTACACATCACCACCCTCCGTGAGCGCAGCACAATGCCTTGACCCACTGCAAACCTGCAACATCAAGAACATAATTACTGCTCAGACTGAATCCTTTGAGCGTCCATAGCTATAGCGTGCATGTCAATTGTCGCCACTCGCATGTCATCTGTGGCATCACATGACAGGCCGCACCTTTACGACATGGGCGTCTGCAAGCATGGGTGACTCAACCAGTCTAGGTCTGCTGCATCCTGGCTCATTAAAACCATGCCCAAGTTGGCCGTCCTTATTCCAACCCCATGTGTAGACAGCCCCTGCGCATGCTTCAGGTGAGTCCACAATTCCATGGGGCTAAATGGGGCTGCTTCATTCGATTGGAACCCAGCAAAAATTGTGCTATTACACGCAGATTTGGAAGGCTGCCGTCAAGCACTTGATTAGATAGAGCATGAGAAGAGTGAGCTGGAGTAGAACTTACCAGCATCAGTGCAGACAATGGTATGACTCAACCCAGCAGCCACATGAGTGACTCGCAGCCCATCCAGGCTAGTGACTGGCATTGGGCGAGGCACGATTGTAACGGCATTAGATGATACCCCACACTGGTCATGCAGGTTGCAACCCCACGTGTACAGCCGACCTGATCTGGTCAAAGCACAGCTGTGCCTAGCCCCGCAGGCCACCTGCCTGCACACAGCAGTATTGGCATCTCTGCAGCCTTCTGGCAACACTGTGTCAGTGCAACAGAGGCAAGCCAGCAGGGAGGACTGGGCTCTCACTCGAAGAACTCTTCACCGGTCCCCGAAGTAGATAGTTTCATGTTGTCTTTGGCAATTCGCTGGGCATGTGTCTGGGATTCTGCTGCCGCATCAATACCGAGCTGGCCATCTATATTGTTGCCCCATGCCCACACATGCCCACTTCTATCCAGTGCTAAGCTGCATCAAACACAATCAACTTCATGTGAGTGCTGTCAATAGTAGCAATGATGTCATCCTCTCAGGACGGTGGAACATGAACTCTCTGATGGCAGATGCTGAAAGATGGGAAGCTTGCCTGTGTTGCTCACCGGCTGCGAGGGCGCATATTGTGACAGCCTCCCCAAAGTTCACTTCGTCTTGGGTACTTGGCAAAAGGCCCTCCCTCAGGGCAGCAGCATGCAGCTCCACTTGGAGGACTTTGTTCAAATCTGTGGATGTCCACATGGTGTGGTTCCAGCCGCTTGCGACATTGCTTGCGACAAAGAGCTCCTCTTCTTCGGAACCTGCACAGGTGACTATGTTTTGCTTGCATGCAAGCATGCCCTTGGCACGGAAAGCAGGTCAGCCACAAAGTGAATGTACCGCTTTGAAACGTGCATCTACCTGGCTGAATGACTTCTTGTGACTTGCTGAGGCCACCGATACAGGCATGGGTTGCTCTCTCCATTTTGAGAACAGTGAAACCCCATCCTCCAGAGCTGATCGAGCAGATCGACCTGCTGGAGACTCTCGTTGGTACTGTCTCAATGCCTGGTAGTACAAGATCCTGAATCAACTCGTTTCATAGAAGACATCACCAGCAAAGTGCTTTCAAAGGCAGCAGGAACGCGGTGCATTCTCAATGGTACAGTGGCGCTTGAGATCACCTACGAGAAATCCAGAAAACCAGCAATTCCCCAGTGTATCAGCTGTGCCTGATGTGCTATTGGTGGTTTCAAAGTGTGGGATCTGGCTGTTCATAACTTCCCTGCATTGGTTTGCAAAATTGCGATCTAGTCGTCTGAATGGTGTCAGACCGTTGCATATAGAAACTCTACACTAATTTTCATTATTTAAAGTCTGATCATCGAAAGGTGGACGATGAATCGCTGAATTGAAACCGCTGAGGAAAGCACGTGCGTCCAACGCCCTCTCATGTGACAGTATTGTTCTTGGTCAAACGAGGAGTCGAACTTTCTTGCCTGAATGATAACGTGTATTCTCCATGTGTCACAATCTTAGTGATGCATACTCCCTTTAATGCATCCGGCGCAGTGATAGCTGGCTGCAAGTCGATCTGCACAAAAGCCAGATCAACGGGGCACTCTTTCAGTCTAGGCAGAACAAAAATCATGTGTGCTGGTGCAGCTGCTAGTGGTATTGCATCAGATCATAGCAAGCTACAGAGATTGTACGAAATGACTAAAGCATCTATAGGCAGTGGGATGAAACTAAACGATGAGTCAGTTGGACAGATCAGGTCTTCTCTTGGTGAGTTTATGTGTCTAAGACTGATCCATGCTAAAAATTGCACCTGTTATTTTCGAAATCCTCCATTCCACTGACACGAGGAGACCTGGATGAACATTTCATGTGCACAGGTGCTGTGACACTAGAAGAGCTGGGTATCACCGCTCCTACGCACATAGAGGTGAGCTTTATAGCACATCACCTTTATGACAGCATGCAGACGCTTTCTGGTACTTGATCACTTGAAGTAAGACGCTGACCCTCTAGAGCCCTTCATTGATTACAGGGCAGCAAGCAGAACGGAAGAGGTCAAGGAATGACAGGGCTTGTTGGCAGGTTGGATACTTCTTGCCTTACCCAAGAAATTCTGACCCTTGTCCCTTGCGGAACAAATTGTGTTTCTACACACTGAATGAAGCATGGTGCATGCCAGCGCATGGCAAGATGCATCATGCTCTTTATTTGCCCTAAGCTCTTGACGTCCTTATATTGCTTTGTCCAGGTTGTGGGGCAGATCTGAAAGCGAAGCGTCCATAAGGTATGTTGAGAGTGCCTGCTCATGTATCCATATAAGGAGTATTGGGGCGCTGGAGTGCACACCGTCCATTGCTCACTGACTGTACCTTCCTGCTTGTGGCAGTGGCCGAATGACTTACCTGCATATCCACGAGGAGGAGGCTCTGTCCATCGGCATTTTTCGCTTACCACGCAATTCAAGAATCCCTCTGCACAATCACCCAGGAATGACGGTGTTCTCCAGGTAATGAACCTCGGCAAATTGCGAGCACTAATTGACAGACGTTGTTGGGAGCACTGACTGATTATTTAAGGGATATATTGTCTTTTGATGTTTGGACATAAGCAGAGAGAAGTTTTCATTTCCAGGGTGCTGTATGGACGGTTGCATGTCCGATCTTTGGACTGGGCAGAGCCAGAAGAAGCTTTTGACAGAGACGGGCAGAGCAAGGCTATATTGCAGACAGATTCTGTCATACAGGTCAGAGCCTTGCAATAATGGACTGCAGACTTGTGCAGACATTCAATCCTCCTGCAGTTTGTTGCATATCCACTGTGACAGCTGTGTCTGCGCATGGAACGTGCTAATGTACATGTCAGCATGACGCAGGCAGGAGATCCTCCCTCTGTCCTCTACCCGCACGGGGGGAACCTGCATGCCTTCACGGGTGAGACGGATTGTGCTGTACTGGACCTCTTTCTTCCTCCTTACAATCGCAGGCAGGGTAAGGACCATCACCCTCAGCACGTGAAAACCTGCTTGGCCTCCAAATTGTACTGCAGACGATGATAAGAAAGGCTACACATATCGGGATGTGGCACCTTTACCCATGGTGTAACTGCAGGTCGTGACTGTACTTACTACCAGGAAGTTACACCTTTGCAATCTGATGGCTCAACAACACTTGAAGTGCGTCCCCTTTATTTGGTCAGCTTTTAAAATCCTTTTCTAAAAAATATTTCTGCTGTGCTCTGCATGCTTTGTATGCTTTCCTGCCTGATTGGGTGGAGTGCTGCAGGAGTATGAGCCACCAGATGACTTCATCATTCACAATGCAACCTACAAGGGTGAGCGCATCAAGATGAATTCGCAAAAGGCGTGAACACGATGAATCTGCGGATCGATGGGAATTGAAGAGTTCAATTTCGGCCAATGCTTTGCATGGAAAACGGATGAGGCAATTGAAGAACTACAAAATACTGGCTAGTAGTGCCACCTGTACAGTTGCAAGGACACTGGGAGACATTCAAAGCATTCTTTTGTATGATTGTGCAATACTTAGCCAATTGTAATGAGCTGAAGCCTGGACAGGCAGGTGTGAATTGCCCTGACAATGACATGGCAAAAGCCCTTAAATTCCATAGAGACCTGTCAATGGCAAGTTTGACAAGTGGCAAGGGCAAGAATGGCAAGTTTATGGCAAGAATGCATATGCATCTGCCATATGGCCACACAGATTCTGACAAAAATTCCAGGACAGTGAGATTGAGCTCGATCACAGGATAAATCATATGATCTCAAATTGGTTTGCTACCATATAGATTTGCTCTTAATTTTTTCCCTGGCTGCGGGAACAAACCCTTCTGGCTTTGGCGGAAGCACCTGGACAGTCACATCACAACAGATGCATTTCAGCAATTTCAACTTTCAACCGGCCCAAAATTCAAAACAATAACATGCTATAAGAATGCATATGCATCTGCCATATGGCCACACAGATTCTGACAAAAATTCCAGG
>JADEYI010000264.1_pt1 | contig 89969 bp, 90 predicted proteins | sample 8542331 | NCBI WGS metagenome assembly JADEYI01 (sample SAMN16510988, study PRJNA670497) | mine drainage metagenome | isolation source: biofilm near Copperflume 1 | place: Germany: Marsberg coppermine Kilianstollen | collected 2018-02
GGGCTTTGCCCGTGCGAGCACTAGGCCCACAGGGCCGGGCTTTGCCCGTGCGAGCACTAGGCCCACAGGGCCGGGCTTTGCCCGTGCGAGCGGCTATGGGCTGTGCGCATCTCCCCTCCTTCTCTCAGTCGGGGTAAGTCTTGCAGACTTACCCTGGAGAAACTTAGCAATGCGGAGGCTGCTTCCCCTATCTTGGTTCCACAGCATTGTGCGTACCTCCAACAACGGTTGACCAAAGAAAGTCCGTTGCAAAACCGCTCTAACCCAAATAAGCTTGGCGCACCCGGTCGTCGTCTAAGAGCTGCCCCGCTGGGCCAAAGAGGGTCAGGTGGCCTGCTTCGAGCACGTAGCCCCGGTTGGCGTGTTGCAGGGCCAGGCGGGCGTTTTGCTCAACCAGCAAAATCGTCACCCCAGCCGCGTGCAGTTCGTCAATAATGGCGAAGATTTCCTTGACCACTAAGGGGGCCAGGCCCAGGCTGGGTTCGTCCAGGAGCAGAAGTTTGGGGCGGGACATCAAAGCCCTGGCAATCGCCAACATCTGCTGCTCGCCGCCAGAAAGGGTTCCGGCCAGTTGGTTCTGGCGTTCGCGCAGGCGTGGGAAGCGCTCGAACTGGCGCTGGATATCGCTGGCAATTTCGCCGTCGGAGCGAATAAAGGCCCCCATCTCGAGGTTGTCCTTCACGCTCTGCCGTGTCAGCACCTGTCGTCCCTCAGGCGACTGGGCGATACCGCTGCGCACCACCTGCGAGGCTTCGACCGTGCTGATGTTTTTGCCATCATAGATAATCGAACCGCTTCTGGCTTTGACCACCCTTGAAATCGCCCTCAGGGTAGTGGATTTGCCCGCACCGTTGGCCCCAATCAGGCAGACCACCTCACCCGGATAGACCTCGAGGCTCACCTCGGATAAGGCTCGAATCCCCCCGTAGTTGACCGAGAGCTTCTGGAGTTGCAACAACGGCTGGCTCATGTCTCGACCCCCAGATAGGCTTCGATTACCGCTGGGTCGTTGGCAACCTTTTGGGGGCTGCCCAGCGCGATCATCTGTCCGAAGTTGAGCACCGCGATACGATCACACAGGCCCATCACCAATGGAACGTGGTGTTCGATGAGGATAATCGTCAGGCCAAACTCCCCCCTAACTTGGCGGATGAACCCCGAGAGGGTGGCTTTTTCCGCCGAGTTCATTCCCGCAGCGGGCTCATCGAGCAGCAACACTTTGGGTCTGAGCGCCAGCGCACGGGCAATTTCCAAGCGCCGCTGGTCGCCGTAGCTGAGGTTCTTAGCCCGCTCGAAGGCTCTTCCTTGCAAGCCCACCCGTTCCAGCAAGGCCCAGGCTTGCCGCTCGACCCCCACCTGCTCGGCTCTAGCGGCAGGCAGGCCCAGCACCCCCGCCCAGACCCCGGTTTTGGTATGGATATGGTGGGCAATACGGATGTTCTCGAGGGCGCTCAAATTGCCAAAAAGCCGAATGTTTTGGAAGGTTCTAGCCAACCCCAAAGCCGCGATGCGAAAAGGGGGCAGCCGGGTGATGTCCTGGCCCTGATAGTGCAGATTTCCACTGCTGGGGGAGGTTAGACCAGTTATCAGGTTGAACAGGGTGGTTTTGCCTGCTCCGTTGGGGCCAATCAGACCGAAAATTTCGCCTTCCTGAACGCTGAGCGAGACATCGTTGACCGCCACCAGCCCACCAAACCTGCGGCTCATATGGGAGACCTCGAGCAAGCTCATGTCTTCTCCCGCACCGGGGCAGTTTTCCGCCGGGCCAACCAGTTGGGGTTCGCCAAGCCTTGCGGCAAGTAGATGGCCGCCAGCATCAGCAACAACCCGTCTACGATAAAACGCAAGTCTTTGAGGGGGCGCAGCACCTCGGGCAGGGCGGTCAACACCATTCCCCCCAGCACCGGCCCCGCGAAGGAGCGCGAGCCCCCAATCAGCACGTAGGCCAGCACCGCTATCGAGACATCGAAGGTTCCCTGGCGGGCATTCCAGGTATTGAGAAAGTGGGCGCTGATGGCCCCCACTACCCCAGCCAGCATGGCTCCCAGGGCAAAAGCTAGCACCTTGTGATAGGTAGGGTTGATGCCCATCGCATCGGCAGCCAGCTCATCCTCGCGCAGGGCGATGAAGGCCCGTCCGATACGGCTCCCCTCGAGGCGATAGGCAAAAAACATCACTAGCAGTAGCAAAGGCCCCACCAGCCACATATAGCCCAGGGGGCTAGAAAAGGGCTGGGCGATGCCAAAAATGCCCACCGCGCCCCCGGTGATGCTCAAGTTGAGCGACACTACCCGCAGAATCTCCACCATGGCGATGGTGGCCAGGGCCAGATAAATCCCCCGCAGCCGTAGCGCCGGAATGCCCACCACCACCGCCACCACCCCCGAGAGCAGCCCCGCCAGCAGCGTTTCCAGCAACAAATAGCCAATGGGGTAGGCCCCACTAGTATGAAAAACCTGGGTAGAAAGAATCGCCGCAACATAGCCGCCGATGGCATAAAAACCAGAGCTGGCCAGGGAGAGTTGTCCTGCCATCAGGGGCAAATAGGTGCTCAGACCCAGCAGAGCTTGTAAGCACATATAGACCAGCAAAAACCCGTAGGTCTGAAAAAACGCTTCCACGTCACACCTTTTGGATGAGTCGCCGCCCCAGCAACCCTTGGGGGCGGAGCATCAAAATCAAAAACAGCAACAAGAACGCCACCGCGTCCTTATAGGCCGTGTATTCCCCCGGAACCAGGGCTTCGGCCAGGCCCAACACGAAGCCGCCCAGCACTGCACCACCGATGTCTCCTAGACCACCCAGCACGATCACCGCCAAGCCCTTGAGGCCATAGGCCAGACCGAAATAGGGGCCAGAAATGGAAAAGCTGGTGGCAACCAGGGTTCCCGAGATGCCCGCCAGCAGCCCCGAGAGCAAAAAGGTAAAGAGGATTACCCGATCCGTGGAAACTCCCAGCAAGCTGGCCGTGGTGGGGTTTTCCGCTACTGCTTGCATGGCCTTGCCCATTTTGGTGCGGTTGATGAGGTATAGCAGGGCCAGCAGAATCACCAGCGAGACCCCAAAGATAATCACCTGCACGGTGCGGATTTGAATGGGAAAGCTGGCGGTTCCCAAGTTGAGCGAGGGGTGTTGCTCGGCCCAGTGCCCATAAACATTAGTAGGGTAGGAGAGAATTTCCGCGCCAATCAGGTATTGCACCAGATTGACAATCACCAAGCCGGCCCCCAAGCTCGAGACCAGCGCCAACAAAGGGTCGGCTCCCCTGGCCCTCAGCGGGCGAAAGGCCACGCGCTCGAGGCCCACCGATACCAAACCCGCCAGGGCTCCGCCCAAAATAATCGCTACAGGAAAAGGTAAACCAAAGGGAAGCTGGGCTCCAGCCAGCAGCCCGGTTCCGTTATTTTGGCCCCCGATCAAAAAATAGGTGAAATAGGCTCCCAGCGTGAACACCGCTCCGTGGGCAAAGTTGATGATGCCCAGGATAGAAAACACCAGGGTATAGCCCAGCGCGAAAATGGCATAAACCGAGCCAATCGAAAGGCCGTTGACCAAACTCTGTAGCAGCAAGTCCATAGGATGCCTTTTAGGCAACAAAGGGCCATGAGGAATAACTCATACCGGCTTCACAAAGATAGTTCAAAGCTTTCTAGAGGCCCATCTTTGTGAAGCCTAGTTAACTCCCGTCGGTCGGGTTAGATACTCACCGAACGGTAAGTATCTAACCGAACTTGGTATCGCAGCCCATTGCTGGCGTTTTTGAATTACTTCAAAAACTCGAACTTGCCGTTTTTGCCGTCCGCGTCCATTTTGATTTGAGCCACATAGTTGCTTTCTTGGATGATATCGCGGTCAGGGCCAAAAGAGATTGGGCCGAGCGGGGTGTTGTACCTGCCGCTCAGGATTTGCTTCATCAGCGCCACCCGCAGTTCGGGCAAGTCCCACTGGTCGAGCTTCTTTTGTTTGTCCAAAGCCCGCAGCGCCGTCACCACCACCTGCACCCCGGCGAAGGCCTGGGCCGTGAACTGTGAGGGTTCACGTTTATAGGTGTTTTTGTATACCGTGCGGAAGGCCGCGTTGAGCGAACCCGGTGCGGTGGGTGAGTAGGCCTGGGCGATGATTACCCCGTCGCAGTATTGCTGGCAGACCGGGAACACGTTGGCGGTGTTGAGACCGTTGCCCCCAATGAGAAGTCCTTTGAACCCGGCCAGGCGCAGTTGCTTGACCAGGTTGCCACCATCCGCCGCCAGCCCCGAGATGATGATCAGGTCGGGTTTGGTTCCCAGGGCCGCGGTAACCTGGGTGGTGAAGTCGGTGTCGGTGGTCTGGAACTTCTGCACGGTGGTGATCTCGAGGCCCTGAGCTTTCACGGTGTCCTGGAAGGTTCCGGTCTCGGAGGTGGAGAAGGCATCGTTTTGGGCGTACATCACCGCTACTTTTTTGATATTGGGGTCGAGCTTGAGCGCAGCCTTAACCGCATACGGGGCCACGATAGCCACCGGGGCCGAGACACGGGTGACAAAATCGCCAATCTGGGGGATGCCCTTGGCGGTGTTGGAGGGGCCGATGACCGGCACTTTGGCTTCCACAGCAATCTTGTCGGCAGCAAAAGCCTGTTGGGAGAGCGTGGGGCCGATAATGGCCACCACTTTGTTGCGGTTAATCTGGGTCTGGAAAGCGTTAATGGCTCCAGCCTCGTCGCCCGAAGTGTCCTCGAAGTAGAGTTTGAACGGCGTACCGTTGATGCCGCCTTGGGAGTTGAAAAACTGCTCGGCAATCTGCGCACCGATTACCTGTTCGCGGCCCAGGAGCGCCACGTTTGAGGTTTGGGCCACCGAAACACCGATGGGGATAGGTATAGTAACCTTCTGAGCACTCACCGTACCCAGCATGACCAGCACTAAAATCGATAAAGCCTTCTCTCGCATAGGTTTCTCCTCATACATCACAGCCTACTTTTGGGCTGGGTATATCTTAACACACCTCCAGAAAAGTTCGGTGTGCCGGGGGTGGCTCAAAGGCCATGCAGCTATGCAAGGTCTTTTGCTGCTCGAGCCACCCTTGTATCAGATTTCCTCGTCCATACCAATAGATGCCCGCCCCAGAAGGATGGTTCTGTGCTCCGACAACTTTGGGCTTGTTGCTTGCAGCTATCCGCAAAGCGGGTCATAACGGCTTCACCAAGATAGTATTCAAAGTTAGAGGCCGATCTTTGTGAAGCCTAGTTAACTCCTGCTAGTCGGGTTATATAGTCACCGAACAGTGACTATATAACCGAACTTGGTATCCGACGCGATAGACTCATATCTATGCAATTGGATAACTTCAATTCTACCGATCTGCGCGACCCTCGAGGCTACTCGGTCAAATGGCACTATCATCCCCAGGACGTGCTGCCGTTATGGGTGGCGGACATGGACTTTCCCATCGCCCCCGAAATTACCCAGGCCCTGCTCGAGCGCCTTCAGGGGCGCATCGGCTATCCCAAACAGGCCGGAGATACCCAGCTTTTGGAGGCTATTATCGCCGAGCAGGCACAAAAGCACGGCCTGACCGGGCTAAAGCCGGAAAACCTCTGGCTTACCACCAGCGTGGTGCCGGGAATCTATGCGGCGGTGCTGGGCCTGAGCAGTCCCGGTGACGAGATTATCACCCTGACCCCGGTCTATCCACCCTTTCTGAACGCCATCAGCGACTACGGGCGGGTTCTCAAGCACAGCCCGATGCTGCGGGGGAGCACCTGGGAGATTGACTTTGAGGGGCTGGAGAAGCTGGTCACACCGGCGACCCGGATGCTGATGTTGTGCAACCCACAAAACCCCACAGGACGGGTGTTTACCCGAGACGAACTCGAGCGCCTGGCCGAGTTCGCTGTGCGCCACCGGCTGTGGGTGATGTCCGACGAACTCTGGGCCAACCTGATTTACGAGGGTCAGCACCTCCCTATCGCCTCGCTGAATGATGAAATCGCGCAGCGCAGCGTAACCCTGAGCGGCCCCTGCAAAACCTACAACACCGCCGGGCTGGGTGGCGGGGTGGCAATCAGCCACAACAAAGCCCTTCTGGAGCGCATGAAACGAGCCACAGTGGGGGTAATGGGCCACCCCAACGTGATGAGCATGGCGATGTGGCTGGCGGGAATCGAGTCGGGCCAGGGTTGGCTCCAAGAAGTGCTGGCCTATCTGCGCGATAACCGGGATTTCCTCAGCGGCTTTATCCGCACCCAGATGCCCCAAGTGGGCTACTTGGCCCCTCAAGGAACCTATCTGGCCCTGCTGGACTTTAGCGGCTTCCCCTTCGCCAAGGAGGTTTACAAGGTGATGCTCGAGCAGGCCAAGGTGGGTCTCAACGATGGCCCACCCTTCGGGCCGGGCTACCAGGGCTTTTTGCGGCTCAACTTCGCCACCAGCCGGAACATTTTGCAGGAGGCGCTCGAGCGAATTGTCAAGGTGGCGCAGTCGGTGGATTAGGAGCAGAGGGCTGAAGGCTTGAAGTCAAAACCCAAAAACACAAACTGCGTCCCGGACGGTGTTTTTTGATGAGCCAATTATGCTGTCCTGGTGTAGCTTTTGGACTCTTTGTATTTTGGCCTTGACCCTTCGGCAGGCTCAGGTCAGGTTCTCAGCTTTTAGCTTTCGGCCTTCAGCTTTTAGTGCTTTGCGTTTAGCCCTCTGCTCCTAGCTCGAGCAGTTCCCGCCCCGCCGCCGCATAGTCTTCCCAGGCCCGCTCGGCCCTGGGGTCGTTCACGTTTTGCACCAGGGTTCCGGCAACCACGGCTTTTTCATAGGCGGCGAGGCGGCAGATAGCCACGCGGAAGTGCGGAAGTCGCCTCGAGCGTAAATAATTCAAGGTGCGCAGTCCGTCGAGGGAAGGGAAGGGCGGGACAAGCGTGACCAGTGCCCGCATCGGCAAGCCCCCAAGTTCGGACATGAACTGCTCGAGGCTCACCAACGACAATGCTCCCGGCGAGGTGGGAACTACCACCAAATCGGCTTTGTCGCCATATTCCCGCAGGGTTTTGCCCTTGGGGTGGCCCCGAGTGTCAATGACCAGATGCTCGAAGCGCTTGGGACGGGCTTCTTCTGGGGTAGAAACCTCGAAAGGCAGCCCCGAACCCTGCCGCGCCCAGACCAGCGCCCCTTCGGCGGGGTCGGCATCCACCAGCAGGGTCGGCCCCCTGAGCTGTAAAAAAGCAGCCAGGTGGACGGCGGTAGTAGTCTTGCCTACTCCGCCTTTGAGCGACGTGACCAATACGCGCATAACCTGGACTCACTATACAGGCTGAATATTTTCATCTCTAACTCAGGACTATCACCATAAACATACGCAAGAATACCCTCATGCGAGGGTTATGGCTGTTAGTCGTCACGGGTGGTCTGGGTCTGGCCCACAATGCTCCGGCCCTGCCGGATTCAAAAATCGCCCCACCTGCGGCCCAGTTTGGCCTGCCCTTTGCGGGGGAGCCGGGACCGACCACCTGGCTTTTAGGCCAGCCCTACGGCAACACCATCGGGGCCTATCGGCAGCGCCGAAGCACCTATGGGGCTATCCAGGGGATCCATTTCGGGATGGATTTTTCTGCCCCCTGCGGCACTCCGGTGCGGGCTATTGCCGATGGGGTAGTAGTAGACGTGGACGGGCCGCACGGCTCTCCCCCGCACAATCTGGTCATTGACCACGGCAATGGGCTGGCCAGCCTCTACGGGCATCTGCTCGAGCGCCCTAGCATCCGGGTGGGAACCCAGGTCAAGCGCGGGCAGATTGTGGCTAAATCCGGCGACTCGCAGTTTACCTGTGTCTCCGCACCGCACCTGCACCTAGAAATCCGTGACAGCTCGCACCAGCGACTATTCAACCCACAGCTCTATATCGCCGCCGACTGGGATACCCTGGCCCTGGCCGGGTTTGGCCGCACCTTCGAGCGCGACCTGTCCGACCCCCGCAAGTGGCAACAGCCCGACCAACAACCTCAAGCCCGGCGGGGCGCGGCTCTGCTGGCAAACTTCGCTCGCCCCTGGCCGCCCGAACCGCGCAGCAGTGCCAGCTATCTGTCTTTTGGCAGTTTTCCCGGCTTGCCCAAGCCCACCAGCACCCTCGAGCCTGCTGCCTACACCTCGAGGCTGCGCCGCCTGACGAGTGGGGGCTGCTGCGTAGACCCGCGCTGGAGCCCAGATAGCCGTACGGTTTTGTTCATAGACCACCCCAATGCCTCGAGCCAGACGGCTTATTATGGTGTTTCCGTGGCCCAACCCGCCACGCCCAAAGCCTATCTGCCGGTGGCTTATTTTTCCCCTGATTTCAGCTATGCCCAGCTTCCCGGCAGCCCCAGCCGCTTCCAGCGCCTCTCCGATGACAAAGCCTTCAGCCTCGAGACCGATGGCAGCCCGGTCTTGTGGGCTCCAGGTGAGGCCCAGATGGCCTGGACGGTGAGCGCTAGCCGGGGCAATTTCGACGTGCGCGAGGGGCAGGTCTGGGTGGCCTCCCCCGGCAGTCAGGCCCGTAGGGTGGCGACGGTGTACGGTGGCGGTTTGGTGGGCTGGCTAGACCGGGAAACCTTGTTGCTCTCGGGCAAACCAGACCCCAAAGACCCCCTGCGCAGCCTCGAGACCCTCAATATTTCCACCGGCAAGCGTCAGGTGTTAGCCCAGGCCCTGGGTTTTCGCAGCGTGAAGATCAGCCCCGATGGAAGCCACATCGCCTACTACGTGGCCTTCGATAAACCCGAGCGCACCGGAATGTGGCTGATGTCCACAGATGGGCACAAGCAAAAGCTCGAGTGGTTTGGCTCGTACCGTTGGCGAGACCCTAAACGGCTGGTCTATATTGCCCTCGAGCCCGCAAAAACCCATTTTCTACGGGAATACAACCTCGAGACCGGACAGTCCAGGGTCTTGCGCGACCTGGGCAAGGTCAGCAACGACGACTGGCAGGCTTCGCCAGACGGCTCCAAGGTGGTGTTCGTCAACGCCACCGACCGCAACTTGTGGGTGGCAGAGTTGCCTAACTAAGTCGCTCCATGATGAGGTTACCGGGGAGGATATTTTGCCACCCCCTCCAGGTTAGCCGCAGAGCGGCTATGCGCTGTGCGCATCTCCCCTCCTTCTCTCAGTCGGGGTAAGTCTTGCAGACTTACCCTGGAGAAACTTAGTCAGCGTGAGCTGATTCGTAGATTGCAGGTGCTAGGTTTCGAGGGGCCATTCCCCGGTAAGCGTCATCAGCGGATGGTTCGGGGGAACGTGCGTGTACCTATTCCCAACCCGCACGAGGGCGATATAGGCCCCAACCTGCTCGTGGTGATTCTGCGCCAAGCCGGGGTAGGCCGCGAAGAATGGGAAGGCGCGGGGGAATAGAATCTAATCGTATGGGTTTGCTTACCGATTATCTAGCCGCCGCCCTCAAGTCCGCTCAGTACCGCCCCGGCGAAGGGGGCTTCCTCGAGGTCACTGTCCCCGATGTCACCGGTCTGCTGGTGCGCGGGCGCAGCTTCGAGGAGTGCCGCGAACGCCTCCAGGACGAACTCGAGCTGTGGCTCAGCAAAAGCCTACTGGCCCACCAGCCCTTGCCCGAACTCAGCGGGGCCGGTACACAGTTGCAGCAGCTCGCCCTCGAGACTACTCCGTCCACCAACCCCACCGAGCAAATCATCCTCAAGACCGTGCGCACCATCCTAGAGGAAGTTCGCTCCCAGCGCCGGGGAAGTCGCCTGGAGGAGCGCTCCCAGCCTCAGGCCCAGCAGTCGCGCCCCGAGGGTAGTCGCATTGTGACGGGCGATCCACGCCGTCCAGAACCCAAGCGTACTTCGGTGCGGGTCTCGGATTACGTGAGCGAAGCGGGCTTGAGCCTCCAACTCAGCCGCAACGGCAGTAATGAGGTCGAGGAGAAGACATTGGAGCGCGTGAGCAGCTTCCTGGGCGAGCGTTTCGGTTCGCTCGAGGGGCTCTACGAAAAGCTCAAGGTCGCGGCCACCAAAGGCGGCGGGGAGTTCCAATATTCGCTGGCCTCGAGCAGCCAAAACGACATCGGCATCGTCACCCAGTTCTGCACCATCCTGAAGGAGACTGGCTTTCTCAAGACCTACACCTATAGCTCTAAACAGCGCCGGGTCTATGGGCGGCTCACTGCCGAGGGCAAGCTGAACAACTTCCTCACCGGTGGCTGGCTCGAGCGCTACTCCAAGAGTGTGGTGCAACTGGCCCTCAGGCGGCGCAACCTGCCGCACGACCTGCTTGCCAACCCGGTGCTGGTCTACCCCAACGGCGACCGCTTCGAGATAGACCTGATGGCACGCACGCCGAGCAAATTTCTGATGGTCGAGTGCAAGACCGGTAACTACGATGTGGCCCTGGAACGCCATCAACGCATCGCCCAGGATTTGCGTATCCCGGCCAAGCAAGTTTTGTACGTGCTGCTAAGCGTCCCCGAACAGGTTCTGGACGAACTCGAGAACCAGTGGGGTTTCACCTTTGCTAACGAGAAGACCCTCGAGGCCGAGCTGGAAAAGCTCCTGGCTTGAACTGGTTTTTAGGGCAGTTTCAACAAATATCACTGGGACAGTAGATAGCCCGCGCGGCTGAAGAAGCCTCGTGCATCAGCGGCGGTGATGGCTTGGAAGGCTGAGCCGATGGCGAGGTCAAGCAACTCACGGGAGCGGGCTTTAGCCTGACGGACGAGGGTTTTGAGCTTGTTGAAAACGCCTTCAATGGGGTTGGGCCAAGCAGATGTGCCTCCGGGGTCGGAGGCACGCTTGTCTGCGTGAGGTCTGGAGAATAGACAGGCATGTGCAGTACCGAGCATCCCACGGCCTCAATCATTCCTAGGGCCGTGGGGCTGTAATGAACCTTGAGGTTGTCCATCACCACCGTCTGACCGGGTTTGAGGGTAGGCAACGTGCTGTACATAAGCGTCGAAGGCCAGGGTATCCAGGCCGCCTTTGAGGGTCATAGCCGAGGTCATCCCCGCTACGGTCAAGCTAGCAATCAGCGTGAGGTTGCTGCCCCGGTTACGGGGGACTTCGCCATAGGCCCGCTGCCCACTCGGAGCGCGGGCGTACAGCGGGGTCATGGCAATATGCGTACCCGACTCATCCAGGAACACCCAATCCTGCACCGGCTCGGCTTGATACTGCTCGCGCCAGTGTTGTCGTTCTAGCTCATCGCGTTCAATGGCTTTGAAGGTCTTTTTTTTCTCATCAACTTAGCCCGCTTCAAGGCCGTGTGCATGGTGGCGATACCCACCTTCACTCCTGTCGTCTGTTCCCAGCGTTCACAGTGTTGCGCCAAGGTGTCATCGCTATGCGATTCAACCTGGGCTTTGAGCGAGTTTTCGTGCTCAGCAGTAATCTTGCGGGGTCTGCCGGGTGGAGGCTCAGCTCGGGCTTTGCCACTACGCTCAAACGCCTTCACCCATGCCCGCACCGTCTCCTCATGCACCTTGAACAGCCGCGCCGCTGCCGCTTTATTTCGGTGCTCTGCCACGTAGCTCAGCACTCGCTCCCGCAGGTCTTTGGAATACGCCATTCTACATCTACCCCAAGACTTTTTCCTGAAACCGCCCTAGGAGCCGAACCAGAGAAATACAGCCCTACCTCGCCGTCCCACGAAACTCGGCCTGGATACGGTTTTCCACTACTTTGGCTAGATCGCTGTCGCTCGAGGCCAGCAAGTAGCTATAAGCCGCAGGCGCGTAGCTGACGTTGCTGGTGAGCCACAAAGCCAGCGCAGCCTCGTGCGAGTTGGTGGGTGTGACCTCACTCTCGAGCCTCACCCAGCGCACCGGAGCCGCATATACGACCACGCCCGAGGCGTTTTGCACCTCTATGCTCGAGGCCAGTTTAAGCTTGTCCACAGGCAAGACGAAGAGCCCGTTCCCGTCACTGCTCAAGCTCATTAGCTCTTTCTTGGAGGCCTTAATCAGGCGTAGGCTCTGGCCCTCGGCAATCGGCAGGCTGAGCGTAGCCAGGCTGTAGTCGGCGGGCAGATACAGTGCTGGGGCACTCCCCTCCGCGCCGCGACTCTTGGCCTCTTTCACGAAGGCTTTCTCGGCTTCTTTTTTGCAGACCCCGATATCCTGGCAGCCCGCCATCAGGTTGTCCCAGAAACTTTTGGGCTTGGCTAGCTCGAAACACGAGGCTCCGGGGCTTTGCAGGATATAGGCTTTTACCCCATAGGAGAGCTTGCCTTTGCCTTCAGTCACGCATAGCCGGTCGCCTGCGTCCAGGCTCAGGTTGAGGGCTGCTCCACCGCTGCGGTTGTAGCTCTGCGCACTCCCATCGCTGCGCACCACCTGGGCCTTGCCATATAGCTCGAGCTTGGCCTGCCCGGCCAGCGCGAAGGAGCCCAGCAGGAAGCCCATAGCCCATAGCCCATAGCCCATGGCCCATTGTCCCGACTTAAGGCTTAGCCTCCGGTGCTTGATGTTCGACGTGTCCTGTCTCATGCTTTTTACCTCCGCTAAAAGGTTTCAAGGCCAGCATTCCCAGTTGGAAAGCCAGGATGGGAAACAGATAGTCCAGGAAGTGTCCATAGTATTGCAGCACCAGCACCCCGGCAAAAAACAAAAACCAGGCCGCAATGGCGGTTTCGATCAGGGCCTGGGTGAAGTCGCGGAAACGGCTGGCCCGCAATAGCCCGTCGGTGATGGTATAGGTCAGCCACAAGGCCACAAATACCAGAACCGCCACCACCAGCAGCAGCGGCCCCCAGCCCAGCACCTCGGAAAAATGCCGATAGGTTGCCAGGGTCATCAAGGCACTCAGGTGAATATCAATGCCCTGCAAGGCTCCAACCGGCGTGAAGTGGGCATCGTCTGAAACCGGATAGGTGCGGCCTACCAGAAAAAGTGCCCCCTCGGTCTGGGGCGACTTCGCCAGGGTATCGGCCAGCAGCTCGTTGCCACTAATGACCACCAGACCGGGCCAGAGCTGGGTGCCCTCGGTATCTGGCCCATAGCGGCGCACCTGGCGGAACACGATACGCTTGCCATCTTGGCTGCCCTGGCCCAAGTTGCGGCATCTGGCCTGATCCAGCCCGGCCCCCAGGCAGTACAGTGCCAGCGAGGCTGCCAGGGGTTGCCCACTGCGAGGGCGGGGAACCCAGCGGGCTTGTCCATCGCCGTCGTAGAGGATCTGCGCAGCGACCTGCTCGAGCCTGGGGCTGACCTGGGCCAAGGGCAGACCCATCACCTGGGGGTCGGGCAGCAGCAGGAGAGAGGAGACCTGTCGTAAGGTCTGCAATAGCTGCTGGTCGCCCGCTGAGCGCACCCCGCCCTCGTTGCTGGGCTGGCTGAGGTCGAAGTCCAGGAAAACCGCTTTGGGACGATACTCCATCAGCTTTTGCAGCAGCCGCGCCATCTGGCCCCGATTGAAGACGTAGCCCTCAGGGCTGAGTTGCTGCACGCTGGCCTGGTCGAGGTCTACCAGAATCACCAGGGGAAAGCCCCTGGCCGGTCTGGGGGCGGGCCAGGGGTACACGAAGCGGGTGAGCTGGTCGAGGGCGGTTCCTTGGGGCGACTTGATGATTACCGAGAATGGCCCTAGCCAGCCCCTCGAGAGCACCAGCGAAAGCACCAGCATGGTCAGAACCACCAGCAGGGTTCGCCTCAGAGCTTTGCGGGCATGGGGCGAGAGCCGGACTCGGCGGGGCGGCGGGTTTTGGGCTTGGGGGGTTCTGCTATTCACGTATAGGCTCGCATGATTATAAAAATCGGCTAAACCGATGGCCTGCCGTTTCTACATCTTGTGCCTTAACCTTAGCAATGATACTAGCATTAGTGCCCTTCTGGACGCAACAACAAAAGGTGAAAAAGCCTTCCCCACCGTGCTATACTACAAATCCATCCCTTTTACCGGGTTAACGCCGTCTCCCACGTCGCTTAGCAAGTTCTCACCTCGTTTTCACGGTAAGACCGGGGATAGGAGTGCAACACACCCGGGGAACCCCGATGCAGTGGCGATTAGGGCCTACAACGCTGCCCTGGCTAGTGTCAGGGGTGGTGTTATGCGGGCTGGTCTGGGGACAAGACCTTAACAAAACCCTATCCACCCCTCAGACCTATGCCCTGGTTATCGGGATTAATAACTACCGGCCCTATCCTGAAACCCCCGCCCTGCCCCCGCTCAACTTTGCCGAGAGCGATGCTAGAAAGATGGCCCAAGCCCTGCGCGACCCCAGCGAGGGGCGGGTGAGCAAAGTGCGTCTGCTGCTGGATACCGATGCCAGTAAGACCGCCATCGAGGCCGAACTGCGCGACCTTTCGCGCCGCCTCACGACGGCAGATACCCTGGTTGTCTATTACTCCGGCCACGGGATGCCCAACAGCCAGGGCCAGCCCTCGATGATGCCCAGCGATGCCAAAACCAACGACGAGGAAACCTGGCTGCCCCTCGAGGAGGTTCAGAGCCTGGTGAAAACCCATAGTGGGGGCAAGGGCCGCCTGATTCTGATTGTGGATGCTTGTTTTAGCGGGCGTTCGCAGCCGGGTTCGCGCAGCTTCACCTTGCCTGGGCGTAAGGACGTACCCAAGCCCCAAACCCCCACACCCAGCGGTCAGGATGTGGTGCTGGCTTCCTCCTCGGATACCCAGCCCAGTTGGGAAGACAGCGATTTGGGCGGCGGGGTCTTTACCACCTATTTGCTCGAGGCCATGTCTGGCAAGGGCGATGCTAACGGCGATGGGGTGGTGACGGTGGGTGAAGCCTATGCCTACGCTGCACGAAAAGTCGAGGAATTCGCTTTGCGCAAGGGCAATGCCCAGACCCCCAAGCTCTACGGCCCACAGGATTATCCCCTGGCCCTCAACCCCATTGCCGCAGGCAAGAGCCGCATCGCGTCCCTCAAGGTGGAAGGGTATATCAGTGGGACTCAGTTCGATGCGCTGGCGGCCTGGGTAGATGGCCCCAAACAGCCCGAAGACCTCAGGTTTTACCTCTCGGGCTACCTTACCAACACCCAGTTTATCTACCTCGTAGAAGCCGGGGCCATTCCCAATGTGCCTTCGACCCTCAAGACCGACTGGCGTTTACGCCGATTGGGTTCGCTGCGCGAGGCCAAGAAAATACGCCTCGAGCAGTTCTGGGTACTCAGCGCGATGATCGAAGCCGGGAAAGCCCCCTCCGACCTGAGCGAGTATCTGCGGGGCAGGCTTAAAGAAGCCAACTTCTTGCAGCGCCTCAACGCCGGAGCGGTGCGGGGAGTACCCAGATAAGCTGCCCGAGCATTTGTGGCCCTTCTCCCTATAGCCGGTGGGGTGGGTCTAGAAATCCCCCCATCCAGCCCCGATCCGGCTTTGCACCATGAGCTTGGCAAGGTTTTTTCACCCCCTTTAGTAACAGGCTTTTATCACGAGCGAGTACAAATGGGTGTTCGCCTTGCTTTTCCCCAACCTGGCCTCGACTACGCCCGCTTAGGCGCATTGCGGGGCACGGGGCTGATTATCGCCGCTTTCGCTATTTTCGCCGCTACTCATGACAGCAAAAAGGAACTGGGTGCGGTCTTTCTAAGCGGGTGGACGGCCCTATTCTTTCTGAAAACCGCTCTAGAGTACGCGAGAGACATACTGCCCCCTACCCATAAATCGGGACTTGGAAGGACTTAGGGAGGCTACCAGGAGGGGGACTACACCTTATACCCAGTCATGATAAAAGCCTGTTACTAAGGGGGCAGGGGGATTGATATCTGTAGTTCTAAGGGGCGAAGGAAATATATTTCTATATGAAGTCGGTTTTTAAGCGAGCGGATTCAGAACCCAGTGATTTTTTGCGTGGTCAGGCCCACCAGGGTCAGCGCGGCGAAGTAGAACAGGGCCGAGCCACCAATTACTTCCACGCTGCTCCAGTTATTGCGGCCAAACATTCTCTCACCGATAAACAGCGTTGGGTAGGCGTACATCACCACGAAAGAGGCCAACTTGCCGCCGGTGGTGTGTTGAAACTTGTCGTTGACCGCTTCGTTGAGGGTTTGGCGCTCGAACTCGCTCAGGCCGTCGTAACTGCGTCCGTCTAGCTCGAGGTACAAAAGCCGCAAGTGCATACCGTTCATGGCTTTGTGGGCGAGAAAGGCGGCCACCGCCAACAGTACGGAAATCAGGAGGGGAGCTAACAAGGTGCTCATCAGGGATGAGTATATTCGGGTTTTGCGGCCCTTCCGGTGACGAACAACCCGGCTCTGTGAGCCTGGCGTTACGGCTGGGCCGGAGGCTTGGGACCAAGGTCGAGGCCGTTGTATTTTTTCCGGCTAGCCTCAAAGCCCTCAAGTATCCAAGTTTGCACGGCCTCGGCGCAGGTTTCGACCACTTCCTCCATCACCGAAATCAACTCCGGTCGAAAATCACTCAGCACCCAGCTTGCTCCCTCCTCCGGGTTGGGGGGCTTGCCGATGCCTATGCGTAGCCGGTGAAAAGCCTGGCTGCTAAGATGTGCCGATATGGACTCGAGACCGTAGTTCCCAGCGTTCCCACCCCCAGCCTTGAAACGCAGTTTTCCGGGGGGCAAATCCAACTCGTCGTGGACGACCAAAATGCGCTCAGGGGGAATTTTGTAATAGCGGCTGAAGGGGGCTACAGCTTCCCCGGTGGCGTTGTAAAAGGTGGTTGGCTTCATCAGCCAGCCCGAAACCTCACCCAGCTTGAACTCTGCCACCAAAGCCTGGCCTTTGGGACGAAAATCCTGTCCCAACTTGTCCAGCACCCAAAACCCCAGGTTGTGCTTGGTACGGGCGTACTGGAGGCCGGGATTGCCTTGTCCGACGATAAGAAACATATCTGGCTAAAAGCTGAAGGCCGAAAGCCGGGACTGCCCTCAGCCTTCGGCCCTCGGCACCAAACTTCAAACCTTTTCTTCCTCGATCTTGCCCTTCTTGATGACCTCCACCTCGGCAGGGGCCGCTGCCACCTCGGCGACGAGCTTCTCGGCATCTTCGGGTGGAACAATGGCAACCACCGTATCCCCAGCGTTCATAGCCAGAACTACGCCTTCAGGCAGCTTCAGGTCAGACATATGCAAGCTGCCACCGATGTTCAGCTCGGTTACGTCTACCTCGATGGCCTCGGGGATGTTCTTGGGCGAAACCTTGACCTGAACGTCGTTGTGGACGAGCTGGAGCACCCCACCCAGGCGTTGCCCGGCGGAGGTTCCTACGATCTTGATCGGTACGTACATCACCACCGGCTCGTCGGAGAGGGCGTAGAAGTCTACATGGTCAGGGCGGCGGCGGCGCTTGTCGAGGTTGATCTGGCGCACCAGGGTGTCCACAGTCTGACCATTCTCGAGTTCCAAAGTAATGACGTGGTGAATCCCCGCGCCCAGGAACACCTTGTTGAATTCCTTGAGGTCTACGACCACTTTTTGATTCTCTTTGCGGTTGTACACGATGCCAGGCAGTTTGCCTGCGTCGCGCAGAGCACCGGGGTTTTCACTCCCACGGGTTTGGGCCTTGATACGGTATTCCATTTGGTTTCCTCCGAAGCAGGGGGATGCGTCCCTTGGTAAGCCGATCTGAGTTGAACCGGCGTGACACAAGCCTTACGAGTGTATCACAGGGGATAGGGAGGGTACAGGGGCCCTGGGAGGGGCTAAAAGTGGGGGACTGGAAGTTAGATACCAGAGTTCAAAAACCAAATTCGCGTCCTGTACGCCGTTCCTGGGTAGGTTAATTATCCCAAGCCTGATTGAGGTTTGCTGGTTTAGACCAACGCCCTAGCCTCAACTCTCAGCCTCTTGCCGCTCAGGCTATAATGCTACGCATGAAGATTGGCGCGCTGCTCGAGACCAAAGAGCCAATCTTTTCCTTCGAGTTTTTCCCTCCCAAAAACCCCAAGGAAGAGGCTCGGCTGTTTCAGACTATCGCCGAGCTGCGCCCCTTGAAACCCGCTTTCGTGTCCATGACTTACGGAGCCGGGGGCAGTGGGGGACGTTCGGTGGAATGGGTGAGGCGCATCCAGAACCAGGTGGGCCTCACCGCGATGGCCCACCTGACCTGTGGGGGAAATACCAAAGATGCGCTCGAGTCCACCCTGCTCAGCTTAGAAAAATCAGGTGTACAAAACATCATGGCGGTGCGGGGCGACCCACCCCAGGATGCCCCGCAATTCCAGGCCGTGGCGGGGGGTTTTCGCTATGCCTCGGAGCTGGTCGCCTTCATTCGGGAACGCTTCGGTGACATCTTTTCGGTGGCAGGCGGCGGATACCCCGAGGGACACATCGAAAACCCCAGCCTCGAGTCCGACCTGCGCTATCTCAAAGCCAAAGTAGATGCCGGGCTGGACTTCATCGTGACCAACTTGTTCTTCAACAATGCCCTCTACTTCGGCTTTGTCGAGCGTGCCCGCAAAATTGGCATCCAGGTGCCGATTCTCCCCGGTCTAATGCCCATCACCAACCTGGGCCAGATTCGCCGCTTTATGGACTTGTGTGGAGCCAGTATTCCGGGGCCGCTCTTGTCGAGGCTCGAGCAAGCCAAGGATCCCCAGAGTCTGTTGGAAATTGGGGTCGAGCACACCACCCGCCAGGCTGCTGAGCTGCTCGAGGCCGGGGTTCCCGGCATTCACTTCTACACCCTCAACAAATCCCCTGCTACCCGGATGGTCATGCTCAACCTGGCTCAGGTTTCACGAATGTGAGGATAAAGATAGGCCATCTGGGCATTCTGGGAGCATAATTGCCCACATGTCGAGCTTGCATGGGAAAGTCTATATTCTTACTGGCGGCGCTGGAGCCATTGCCGGGGCCATAGCCAAGTCGTTTACGGGGGCCGGGGCCAAACTAGCCCTGGTGGATTCCCATGCCGGAGCCGCCGATGAGCGGGCCAGGGAACTCGGAGGAATGAGCTTTATCGCCAACCTCACCCGCTATCCTGACGCTGAAGCCTTGGTGCGCCAGGTCAAAGGAAAGATGGGCCGTCTGGATGGCTTGATTCATACGGTTGGAGGCTTTGCCTCCTCACCAATTAAAGACAGCGACCCCGCTCTATACGACAAGATGTTCGACCTTAATATGCGAACCCTGTTCTACATGACCAGGGCGGTTATCCCCGAGCTATTGGCGCAGAAAGAGGGCTTTATTGCCGGTATCGCTGCCAGCGCTGCATGGAATGGGGTTGGCGCTGGGATTGCTCTGTACGCAGCGGCTAAAGCCGCAGTAGCGACCTATCTGCGCTCCTTGGATGCGGAGCTAAAAGGCACCGAGATTGGGGTGACGATAGTGTATCCGATGGGAACCGTAGACACCCCGGCCAACCGCAAGGATATGCCCGATACCGACCCCATGACTTGGATTAACCCCGCCGAAATTGGGGAATCGCTGGTATATGCCGCCAGCCGCAGCCCCCAAGGAAGGGTGCTCGAGCTGCCCATCTTTCCACCGCGTTGAGCAAATGCTACCGTGAGATTGTACATCGTTTGGGTACGGTCAATCGTCTTGTTGAACTCCACCGCTCCGTAATAGCCGCCCTTCTCACGGACTTTATCGCCCACGTGCAGCTTCCCGGCCAACACCCAGCCTTTATTCATCATGAAGGGGTGTTCTGGAGTGGTTTCTATAAGCTCCCGCTTGTTGTTATGGGTTTTGAGGGTAAGGTAGGTGACTTTGGGGTCTAACTTCTTATGCGTGGCGGTGACGGTATAGCTGCCCTGGGCCTGGGTCTGCTGGTTGAAGGCCAGGACATTGCTGCCGATACCTAAAGTGGAAATCTTAGCGAATCGCTCAGCTAATGAAGCTGCAACTCTACCCCCAATCCTGAGAGCTAGCATACGCGCCAGCTTTATTCCTAATTGCCCCAAAACAACATCCTCTGGGCCAGGCACCAGCAGGGCAAGAGCGACCATACCCACCAGTTCAATATTTTGTGTGAAATTTGGATCAACCTTAGCAGCAAGAGTTGAGGTCATGTCGGTCAAACGCAAGAGGGCCCTCGCATCATCTACGAAACCAGTCCCGACCCGCCTCTTGAGCCCGTCTATACCCTTTGCTAGACGCTCTAAATTGTTTGAGCGTGTAGACGGGTTGGCCAGAAGACGCACAATGTTAGCCAGGTACTCGCGCTGTCTCTCAGGGGTCAGATCCCAGAGCCTACCAAACTTATCGTCGGTAACAAGAGAAGCGGCTATGCGCAGATTGGCACGATCGGCATCGCTCAAGCCACTATTTTGGTAACGTCGTTAGCAATAGCCAGCAGGGTTGTAACGGATTCCTTAACTTGCTTGCCAAGCGATGGGGCTTGATCACCACCCAATTGGTTTTTCTGGTCGTCCGTTTTCCTATTTGCTGCCTGGTGCGGGTTGTGCGGGGTTTGGGTGGTACAGTCGTTGATGTCATAGCATGATCCTGCTCCGTGGGGTTCCATGACCTGTACGCCGTGTTTGGCCTTCGGCTTCCAGCCTGGCGGGGTTGGGAGCCGTCACCAACTGTAGCGATACCGCTTGCATGCTGCTGGGTAGAGGGCTCTTCTGGGGGGCCTGGAACTGGGTTCCTGAGACCTCCGGGCGGTTTTGTATGAGGTTTGCTTTGCCGGTGGGGCCGAGTGTTCCCACGGTGGCGATGGTGCCTGCGGTCTGGCCTTGGCCTAGACCTGGGGGAACTATCTTTGTGCTGGTTGTACGGCCATAATCTTAGGAACCATGGACAACCCCAAAGTTTCCCTGCGCACCGAACTCGGTGAGCTTGTGCTCGAGGTTTATGCTGCCCAAACCCCCCTTACCGCCGCCAACTTTCTGCGCTATGTAGACCAAGGCCGCTATACAGGGGCTTCTTTTTATCGGGCTGTTCGACCCGATAACCAGCCCCAGAGTCCGGTCAAAATCGAGGTCATCCAGGGGGGTTTGGGCATGGGCGAGCATCCAGCCAAACTCCCCCCGATTGCCCACGAGACCACCGCGCAAACTGGTCTGCGGCATCTGGACGGTACTATCTCGATGTCGCGTCTGGAGCCAGACAGTGCGTCCTCAGAGTTTTTCATCTGTATTGGTGATCAGCCCGAACTCGATTTCGGTGGGAAAAGAAACCCGGATGGACAGGGCTTTGCGGCCTTTGGGAAAGTCCTCTCGGGGATGGATGTGGTGCGGGCTATCCAGGTCAGGCCCAGTGGCGGTGACACCCCGCCAGTACAAGGCCAATGGTTGCTCGAGCCAGTGGCAATACTCGAGGTACGCCGGGTGTCCCCAACCTTCGGGCAAACCACGCCCCGACTTGGTTAAGGTGAAGCATGCGGTTACTCTGGGTTTTGCCCCCGATACTGATGGCCTGCTCGAGCCCATCGGTGAATCTTCAACCCCCTTCCACTAATCCCGGCTCCTGCAGCTTTTTCCCAGCCAACAACATCTGGAACACCCCGGTAGACACCCTTCCCCTAGACCCCAACTCCTCGGCCTACATCCAGACCATCGGGGCCAGCCTCAAGCTCCACCCCGACTTTGGCTCCGGGCTATATAACGGCGCTCCTATAGGCATTCCTTATGCCACCGTGCCGGGCAGCCAAGCCAGGGTACAGGTGACGTTTGAGTATGCCAGCGAAAGCGACCCTGGCCCTTATCCCATTCCTGCCACCGTACCCATCGAGGGCGGCTCGAGCAGTACCGCAGACCGCCACGTGCTGCTGGTAGACCGCGACAACTGTGTCCTGTACGAACTCTATGCAGCCTATCCAAATCCTGGGGGCTCTTGGAGAGCTGGCTCAGGGGCCATTTTCGACTTGCGCTCCAATACCTTGCGTCCCGATACCTGGACTTCCGCCGATGCCGCTGGGCTGCCCATTTTGCCAGGGTTGGTGCGCTATGACGAGGTAGCCTCGGGAGCTATCCATCACGCCATCCGTTTTACCGCCCCCCAGACCCGCAACACCTATGTCTGGCCTGCCCGCCACCAGGCTTCCAGTCTTAGCGGTAGTCAGTATCCCCCTATGGGCCAGCGCTTTCGGCTAAAAGCCAGCTACGACCTCTCGAGCTTTGACCCCCAGGTGCAGGTAATTCTGCGGGCCATGAAAAAATACGGCCTCATCCTGGCCGACAATGGCTCGAGCTGGTATATCAGCGGCGCACCCGATGCACGCTGGAACAACGACGTGCTGGTCGGGCAGTTTGCCAAGATACCTGGCTCGGCCTTGGAGGCGGTGGATGTCTCCTCGCTACAAGTGAGCCCAAATTCCGGTGAGGCCCGGTAGAAATAGCTAGCCTCGAGCTTTGGTCAATCCGAGGCCACCGGGCTTGCCACGGGTGGGGGTTCGGTTCTCGAGGATAGCGTGCGCGGCCAGGGAAATCGCATGAGGTAAAGGGTTGCCAGTAGCGTCAGTAGGCCCATCGTTGCCACACCCCACCTCACCCCGAAGTGCTCCATCAAAAGCCCCGACAAATAGGCTCCCGGTGGCCCTGAACCCAGCAGCACCATCGAATACACCGACATCACCCGGCCCCGGATATGGTCGGGAGTGATGAGCTGCACGGTGGTGTTGGAGTTGATGTTGGTGGTAATCATGCCCAGCCCGGCTATCCCCAGCACCACCGCCACCCAAACTGGGGCCAGCGGAAATACCAAGAACATCAGCGCGACCCCCAGGATAATGCTGCCCCACACCGCCCGCAGGGGCCGTGCGCCTGAGCCCAAAGCCTGGATTATCGCAGCCACAATGGAGCCCAGCCCCACTGCTGCCATCAAGAAGCCGTAACCCTGAGCCTGAAGCCCCAGTTGCAGCTTGGAATATACCGGGACGATGGTGGAGAAGTTCATCCCGAACAGGCTGGAAAGGCCGATGAGCCAGATTACCCGGCGCAGCAGGGGTTCCCTCCACACGAAGCGCAGGCCCTCGAGGGCGTGCCCCACGGCGCTACCCGACTTGATTTGTGGGGGCAGGGGGGGAATCCCCCGCAAGACCAGCAGCAGCGGTACAAACGACAGGGCATTGGCAAAATAGCTCCAGCCCAGGCCAAACTTGGCGATCAAGATGCCCGCTATGGCTGGGCCGATGACCCGACTGGTATTGAAGGCAAAGGAATTAATTGCGATGGCCCCCGGATAGCGCTCCCGGCCCGCCAGCTCCACCGTAAAAGCCTGCCGCACCGGCAGGTCTACGGCGTTGAAGATGCCGTATAGAAAAGCGAAAACCAACACCTGTTCGTAGCGCACGGTGTGGCTGATGATCAGCACCGACATCAGCAGGGCCAAAAGCCCCATTCCGCCCTGGGTGATAAACATCAGGTTGCGCCGACTGTAGCGGTCAGACAGCACCCCCGCAGGCAGCGAGAATAGCAGCGAGGGTAGGAATTGCAGGGCCACCACCAAGCCCAAGCGCTCGGCACTCCCGCTAAGCTCGAGCACCAGCCAACCCTGAGTAGCCGCTTGCATCCAACTGCCGAGCTGGGAAAGAAATTGGGCAATCCAATAGTTACGGTATTTGGGGTCACGCAGCAACGCTAATGACAGCACTAAGTCATCATACTGCCAACTGACCCGCGGGTCAGGGCTGGATGACAAGCTCGAGGCCCTATACCGCTCGCCGTTCTACCCATATAATCCCCATCACAGCCAAATCTGTGGAGGTGCTGAATGAGACGAATCCTAATCGGTTTGATGGTGATGTTGTTAGGTCTGGCGGTGGCCCAGAAGCCTCGAGTGGTTATCCCTACGGGCTCTACGGGCGGGGTGTTTTTCTTCTACGGGCAGGCTATCGCCAAGCTGCTGAGCGAGGCAGGGGTAGCCGATACCACCGCCCAGCAGACCGGCGGTTCGTATGACAACCTGCTGCTGCTGCGCGACCGCACCGACCCCAGTGCCAACACCTACTACTGTGCCCTCACCACCACCGATGCCGCGCTGGTCACTTACAACGGTAGCGAGCCCCGCTTCAAGGAGAAAAAGGCTGACAATCAGCGCATCCTCTTCTATATGTATCCCAGCCTGATTCACATTGTCACTACCAACCAATCCGGCATCAAAGTGATCCAGGATATGAAGGGCAAACGTGTCTCTACCGGTCAACCGGGTTCTTCCACCGAAAACCTGGCCTTGCTGGTGCTCGAGGGCGCGGGAGTAAATCCCAGCAGCTTTGCCAAGCGTGAGCGTTTGCCTGCTGCCGAGTCGGCCCAGGCTTTGGGCGAGGGCACTATAGATGCCTATTTCTGGGTCGGCGGAGTGCCAACCAGCAGTGTGGTGGACGTGGGTCAGAACCTAGCTCGCAGTGGCAAGCACTTGGTTTTGGTTCCCGTCACCGCCAGCAGCACCACCGCGCAACTTTTGCTCAAGCGTTTTCCCGGCATCTTGAGCACCGGCAGCGTGCCTAAGGCGGTCTACAACACCCCAACCAATACCCCCGCCCTCTTTACCGGCAATGTCTTTGTCTGCCCGGCTTCGATGCCCGATGAGCTGGCGTATGGCATCACCAAGGCGGTCTTTGCTGGCCTGCAAACCCTGCAAACCGCAACCGCTGCGGCTAGGGATACCACCCTCAAGGCTTCCGCTGATCTCTACAATGCCAAGACCATCATTCCCTTCCACCCTGGTGCGATCAAATACCTCAAGGAAGCGGGCGCGATTAAGTAGGGTTACGAAAGGCGAGGTGAAAAAGTCAAAAGGGTGAAAGGTGAAAAGGGGGTCACGACCCTGGTCTTTTACTTTTGACCTTTTCCGCTTTTCACCTTTTTGCCTTGGCTTAAGCCTGTGAAGGAACGAATGGAGATAGGGGCTCACGATACAAAAAAATCCCCGCTGGGGCGGTTCACCTGGGTAGTTTTGCTGGTGGCTGCGCTGTACAGCATCTATCTGGTCATCCACCCTTTTACACCGCTTTCCAAGCTCAGCATCTCCTTTTTGGATACGGTACAGCTCGAGAGGGCCACCCATGTTTTTTTCCTGATTTTTGCGGGCTATCTCATCACCTCTCAGAGCACCCCGGCCAAGCGCACCTTGGGCTCTTGGGTGTTTGTGGCTCTTTCGCTGCCTTTTCTGTACACCTTTTGGTTTCCAAATGTGCGCGGGGTGGACATCCCTTTGGTGGGGAAACTCGTAGGCACCCTGGTTTGGGCGGTGGCTGCACTCCCGGCGATATTCCCGCGTATCCACCGCTATACCGACCTGCTGGCAGCTTTGGCGGCGATAGCTCCTTTTGTTTATCAACTGGTGAACTACGAGCAACTGGTCTATCGCGCGGTGCTCCCGGCGGGCTGGGACATGGTGATGTCTTTTTGCTTGATTATCTTGGTGCTGGGCTTGGTTAACCGCTTTTTAGGGCCGGTGATGCCCAGTCTGGTGTTGGTTTTCCTAGCCTACAATCTGTATGGGCAGATGGTTCCGGGAACCTTTCGGGGAGCCAAAAACGGCATTGATCTAATCCTGGGCAAAACCTATAACGAAACTGAAGCCGGTATTTACGGCTTGATTACCGGGGTTTCGCAGAAATATCTGGTCTACTTCACCATTCTTTCCGGGCTGATTGGAACCCTGGGGCTGGGTAAGGTGGTCGCCAACATCGCTCTGGCCTTGGTGGGCCGCACCCCGCAGACACCGGGACGGGTTACTGGCTTGGCCTCGATATTCATGGGCATGTTTAGCGGCTCGGGGGCGGCAGACACCCAGTTTGTCGCTACCCTTGCCAAGCCTCTCTTCGAGCGGGCAGGCTACGACCGCATGATCAGTGCGGGGCTGGTGGCAACTTCGGGAACCATCGCCATCATTACCCCACCGGTATTGGGCAGCATCGCTTTTATCATGGTGGAGATTCTCAACATCAGCTATTCCTGGGTCATCATCATGGCGATAGGGCCGTGCCTGCTGTACCTGATCTCGGTGCTGGCCTACAACGAGTTCTATACCCGCAAAGCCAAACTACCCCCGGTGGGCGGTGACGAGCACCCGACCCGGAGCTACGCGCTGCGTTACAGCACCATCTTTATTCCCATCCTGATCATCATCGGGATGCTCTATGTGGGCTTTCAGGTGTCTACGGCAGTGTGCATCGCCATGCTGGGCTTCATTTTGGTAGCCTACTTAGACCCCACCCTCCGGCCCAGAGGTTTGCAGCCCATCCTGGACGGCCTGGCCGAGGGTTTCCGCCAGCTCATTCCGATTGGCACGGCTATCGTCGCAGCCAATCTGGTCTTTGCCATGATGGTGATTACCGGCCTGCCCTCGAAGTTCTCGATTTTTCTGGGCCAGGTCTCGGGTGAAAGCCTGCTGCTGGCGACACTGCTGACGGCGATTTTCAGCCTGATTCTGGGGATGGGGGTGCCCCCCACCGCGACCTACGTGCTGACCTCCTCGCTCACCGCCCCCGCCATTATCGGCCTGGTCAAAGCCAATTTTCTGGGCTATGGTCTGGCCCCCGAACAGGCCGTGCTGGCGGCGACCCTGGCCACCCATATGTTTTTGTTTTATTACGCGGTGCTGGCTGACGTGACCCCGCCGGTGGCGCTCTCGGCCTATGCTTCGGCCTCGGTGTTCAAAACCGACCCCATCATCACCGGGGTATACGCGGCGCGGGTGGCGCTATCAAAGTACATCATTGGGTTTTTCTTCCTGCTTTCGTTTACCGGAACCGGCCTGCTCATCTTGCCAGTGCTACAAAATGTGGCCGGAATTGGGGGTTGGCTGATTATCCTCGAGCGCTTCTTTTTCACCACCGCCGCCATCATCTTCATGAGTGCTGCGACGGTGGGCTACACCCGCCGGAGGCTGGCTCGGTGGGAGAGCTGGGTGATGGGGCTGCTGGCGCTCAGCCTGTTTTATCCCTATCCCAACTTGTGGGTAGGGTTTATTCCGCTGGTGCTGTGCCTGTTGTTTTTCTTGCGGCGGGAGCGGCAAACCATCCCGCAGGCTTCGGATTGAGCGCATTCTCGTCCAGGATGGCAAAAGAGCATCTTTAGAAATCCTGCCTGGGACAGGTGTGCTGAACTGTGATTCAAGCTTTTACTGGCGAAGCCCTTTTGGGTAAGGCAGCTTTGCAAAAAGTGAGGCAGGCTGATATGCCGAAGCGACTGTCTTGGTGGCATGGCTATCCAAGGCTGTAGATTTGACGTTCGACCTCGAGCGTAAGACAATACCCCTGGTGAGCAATTTGAGGGTTTTACTCATTGCTGGGGGAACCTCCGGCGAGCACGAGGTTTCGATGTCTTCCGCCAAAGGCGTTCTGGAAGCCATGCCCCACCCTGTCGAGCTGGCGGTGATCGCCAAAGATGGGCTGTGGCTGTTGGGCGAGGATGCTCACGAGGCCCTGGTGGCGGGCGTGGCTGAAGACGGTGAGCTAGCCTTTCCTCCCCCGCTGGATTGGCGGGCCTATGCTGTTATTTTTCCGCTGATGCACGGCAACCCCGGCGAGGACGGAACCATTCAGGGGTTCCTCGAGACCCTGGGTGTGCCCTATGTAGGTGCAAGGGTCACGGCCTCGGCGGTGAGCATGGACAAAGACCTCAGCAAACGGGTCTTGCAGCAGGCTGGAATCGCGGTAGTGCCGTGGGTGACGTTCTATAAGGGCGAACCCACCCCCCAGCCGGGATTCCGGCCACCCTACTTCGTCAAGCCTGCCAACACCGGCTCCTCGGTGGGGGTTTCCAAGGTCAAGGCCGACCAGGATGCAGCAGAAGCCCTGACCGAAGCCTTTGCCTGGGATGACAAGGTGTTGGTCGAGCAGGGCTTGGAAGGGGTGCGCGAACTCGAGATAGCCCTCCTCGGCAACATCCACGCCCAGGCCAGCGTGGTTGGAGAAATCACCTACCAGTCGGAGTTTTACGACTACGAGACCAAATACACCCAGGGCAAGGCCGAGTTGCACATCCCGGCACAAATTTCCGCCCAACTATCCCAGCAAGTTCGCCAGGCTGCCCTCGAGGCTTACCGACTGCTCGGGGTGCGAGGTATGGCCCGGATAGACTTTTTTCTCAGCAGGGAGGGCCTCCTCTACCTCAACGAACTCAACACCATTCCAGGCTTTACCCCCACCAGCATGTATCCCAAGCTGTGGCAGGCTTCGGGGCTTTCCTATGCCGATTTGCTGGATAGGCTGGTGCGGCTAGCCATGGAATGAGGGCGGGATCATTCCCGCCCTCGATCAGCTTTGGAGATTATTTTTTGGCCGCGCGGTAGCCTGCGGCCTCAGCTTCGGCAGTGGTAGCGAAGCAGGCCCTGGCCTTGGTTTTGGCGTAGTTCGCATCACCGGTAGCCAGATGGTAGATACCTTTCCTCGAGCCTTTGATCTGAGCGTTGGCCGGGCAAGAGCCATCGGCGTTGGGGGTCACGCCTTTGCCCAGCTTGCTGTTGGAAGTGGTCTTGGTGGGAGTAGTCGAGGTGGTAGAGGCCGGGGTGCTCGAAGTGGTGGTTTTGCTCGAGGCCGGGGCAGCCGCACCGAAAGTCACCATCGGGGTCAGCTTGGCGAGGTTTTTCTGGCTGATTCCCTTGACCCTCGAGGTCAGGTCGTTGATGTCCTTGAAGGGGCGTAGCTTGACGATCTCGGCGGCCCGCTTGGGGCCGATGCCGGGCAGGGCTGCGAGTTGGGCTACGGTCGCGCTATTGATGTCCACCGGGCCGCTTTGGGCCACCACGTTGACAACCGGGAGCAACAAGGCGATAACCATCAGCACAGAGGCTTGCAATATGTTTCGCATAGTTCTGACCTCCTTGGGGTCGAACAGAGTTTTCGGGCATTGTGTGAACCCCAGATGAAATTGCATCTATACTATCCACGGGTATATCCAGTTGGCCCATTTTCTCACAGCTACGCGCAATTTCCCCTGCTGGAGACACTATAGCTCCAAGAAACCTAGCTGTTCGGCAACACAATTGAGCATGAGGCTAGCCTTGAAGTGAAAACTTGATAACGGCTCCGTCGCCACCGGCACAGTCGTCGGAAACCCCGGCTTCACCGTGGGAACTGGCTTCGATGCCAACAACTACAAGCTGACCCAGCAATACACCGGCGACCAGAACTTTGTGGTCAAGTGAGCGCTACTTGGGGAGAAACTCGAGCACGGCCCGGTTAAAGGCCTCGGGGTTGTCCTCATTGGGCAGCAGACGGGCTTTGGGAATAACTATAGAAGTCACCTCAGGGCGGGCTTGCACAAAGGCTTTGGCATCGTCGGCTGAGGTAAACCCACTGGCCTCACCCCACAACAGTAGCGTCGGGGATTGCACTTTGGGCCAGTAGGGACGCACGTCCTGGTCGAGACTCCCGGTGGCGAAGGAATAAACCACCCACTGCGCATTGGGTGCTTTGAGGTTGTAGTCGTAGGCCTCGACCACCTCAGGCGTGAAGCTGGCCTGGGAGTAATAAGCCTGGTCGAGGAAAAACCGCTGCCCGAAGGGCGTAGTAAACAAGCCGTAGACCAAGTCGCCCCAGAAAGCAATCAGATTGAAATCGCTGACGCGGTCAGCGTTTTGGGGACGGGTCTGACGCTCAAAACCCGTCGGCCCAATCAGGATGAGTTTGCGCACCAGGTCGGGATGCTGGGCGGCCAGGCGAATGGTATAGGCTGCGGCAACCCCGTTGGCAACGATATTGGTTTTCTCTTGAATCACATCACGGATAAAGCTCTCGATCTGGGCGCGGTGCAAATCTTGGGTGTAGCGTATCGCTGGGCGGCTGCTGCGCCCGAAGCCCAACAGGTCTATGGCCCAGACCCGGTAGCCCGCATCCGCGATGGCTTGGGCGTTCTTGCGGTACTGGAACACCGAGGAACCCCCGCCGATACCATGAATCAACAGCACCGGCAACCCGGTCTTGCCGATTTGCTCGTAGTAGGTTTTGTACTCCCCGAACTCGGCGTAGCCCGGTGTGGCCCCGGCGATGATGGGCTGGTCGGGCTTGGGCAGGGTGGAATAGCTCAAGGACGGTGCACAAGCGGTAAGAAATAACAGATTGAGGATTAAATATTGATACACAACAAGATTGTTTCGGGTTTTGTTGACCTCGAGTTTAGTCACGGCTTCAGTATGGCCCGTGTTAGGTTAAAACGCTATGCAGCATGCGATGCGACCTTAGAAAGAGCCACCAGTTAACCTCCCATGCACGCCCAGCCCATCCGCCTGTGGGGTTTGTAGGGACGCATAGCTATGCGTCCCTACGCGTGTCAACCGTTGATTCCTCGGGTACTGAAGGACGTTCTTCAATGTTCGAGGAATCCCGTACAGGAGCGCGTATCAGATTCTTCGCCCGTTCGTCCACGTGAGTACCGCCACAGGCGGGGCGCTGTGCGCCTCCACGTGAGTACTGCCACAGGCAGGGCGCTGTGCGCCTCCACGCGAGTACCGGTATCGCCGGGGTGCTGTGCGCCTTCACTGGACGGACAACAGCCTCAGAATGACAACGGTTTTGATTTTGTAACTTTTCGGCTGCAGGCTTTTAGCGAACTTTTTCAGCGGCCCCGTCGCTGATTTTGCCCGGATTCAGCAGGCCCAGAGGGTCGTACTTGGCCCTGGCCTGTAGCACCGGCTCGCCACCCCAGCGCGGGTCGGCATCCAGGAAATAGGTATGCGGGTCGGCAACCTGGATGCCCATCTCCTCGCGTTTGGCGATGGACGCATAGATTTCGTCTTTGGTCTGGTAGTAAATCAAGTCCAGTGCGGCGAGCTGAAGATGACCGCCTCGAGCAATGTACTCCTGGTGAAAGGCCACCTTGTCCCCATGAAAGGCCCTCAGTTCGGCGATTTGTGCGAGTGCCGCGTCTGGCTCAGGTCGAAAGGCCGATTGCAGATACGTCCAGTCGGGGTCGGCTTTCATGGCCCAGAGCGTGGTGTGGTTCCAGGTGAAGTCGGTTAGGCAAAATTTGCCCTTGTGGTAGGCCCCGGCAGGCGCGGTATAGGTGAGTTTCCCGCTGTAGGAGACAGCTCTTTCGGCGATGGCGGCAGTGCGGCCCTGGGACAGCTCCAAGAGCACCACAGCCCGGCCTTCCTCCACCCCGCCCGCGTCCACCAAAGGCTTGAAGAAACTGGGGATGGGCCACTCGTGCAGGGAAATCAGACGTTTAGGTTCGTCGGTATCCAGGGCCAGGGCGTGGCTGAAGCGCAGGGCGCTTTCGTAGCTGGGGAAGCTCAGCACCGCCTCTTCCCAGGGCACGGCAGGGGCTAGGTTGATCTCGAACTCGACCATAATCCCGCTAGTACCGTAGGCGTGGATGAAGCCAAAGATGTCGTGGCCCTCGAGCTGGTGCAGCTTGGCCTCAGCCGTCATCTCCATCACCGTGATATTTTTCAAAAAGCCATCCCATAGCACCCCGTTGCGAATCGAACCCACCCCCCCGAAGCCCCCACCCACAAAGCCGCCCACCGCAGCAGTGGCCCAGGTGCTAGGGTAGCAGCGCAGCTCCCAGCCGCGCTCTCTGCCGTGGCGCTCGATTTGGCCCAGCCGGGTTCCGGCCTCTACGCGGATGACCCCAGTTGTATCGTCAAAATCTAGAATGCGGTTCATGCGGTGGGTTGAGACCACGAGGCCGCCGTGCAACGGTACGCATTGGCCGTAGTTGCCGGTTCCAGCTCCGCGCAAGGTCACGGGAATATTATTCTGGACGGCGTATCGCACCACTTGTTGCAGTTCTTCTACCGTCTGCGGCGCGACCACCAAGTCGGCCTGCTTGTCCCCCAGCAGGCTCTTCAGGACAGGCGAGTAATAATAGGCATCCTTGGAGAAAACCCCAATGCTCTTGGCATCGGCGAAAACCCCTTTTTCACCGACGATTGCCCCCATCGCTTCAACCAACGTCATCATCCCCATGACCTCCACTGTAGCCCTCCCGAGAGACGTTTGTGGTAAAGGATTTGTCTCAGGTCACAAGCCCCAGGTCGCATGTCGAAAATCTTTTTTGACCTGAGACCTGAGACCTGCGACCTCTCCTTGGGGTCAACGCTCAACATATAACCTCGCCTCACGCTTCTCCTCTGCCCGGATTCGCCCGCCCAGAATCACATAGCGCTTGGCCACCTGGAATTGCAAAGCTTCGCGCCAGTTCTGCGCGTCCAGCACGACCAGATTAGCTTTGCTGCCGACCTCGAGGCCGTACCCCTCCAAGCCCAGGGCCTGGGCCGACCAATCCGTGACCATATGTCGCACAGTTTCCAGTTCCTCGCCCCAGGCCAGTTGCGCCACGTGCGCCGTCCACAAAGCAACATCCAGCGGGTCGTTGCGTCCGAAGGGATAATAGGGGTTGTCCACGTCGTCCTGCGCAGTTACTACCCGAACCCCGGCGGCGAGCAATTCCTTGACCCTGGTGTTGCCGCGTGGGATGGGCTGCCGGGTGGTCTGGCAGGTTACGAGTTCGATGTGAGCGTTGCTGATGACGGTTGCACCGGCCTCTTTGATGAGACCAATGGTTTTACGGGCGGTGGCATCATCCTGGAAGCCCAGCGAGCCGAGTTGGGTCAGCAGCAGCGGCCAACGATGCTTCACTGCCAGGGCTGCCAGATAGGCCCCCGTCGCCGAGTTCGGGTCTTCGGTGTCGTCAGCAACGGCATGAAGGGGCAGGTTGTATTTTTTGGCAAGCCCTAAGCAAAACTCGGCGTGGGCCTCCCCATCGGCCTGGCTGGGCTCGAGCCAGGGCACCGCCCCCACCGCGTCACAGCCCTGAGCAACGGCCTGCTCGAGCAATTCCATGTTCTCCGGGAATCGCGCGAAGCCATTTTGCGGGAACGGTATCAGTTGAATGGTCATGAAGGGAAACTCGGCCTGCAAGCGCTTCAAGCCCTCTAAAGCCCGCAAGCCCGCCTGTTCATCCACATCAGCGAACAGGCGAATGGCCCAGGTTCCGTTCTGGATGGCAAGCTCAATCAGGCGTTTTCCCCGCTTGTAGACACTCTCTGGCATATAGCTGCGTTTGATCTGCCCCAGCGCCTCGAAACGGTGCAGGGCCTGAACTTTGGCGGGCTGATGGGCTAGTTCCCAGCTCCAAAACGACTTGCAGGCGTGCAGGTGGGGGTTGACGAAAGCAGGCTGGGTAAAGCGCTGCTCGAGGTCAATCTCCTGCTTTGCGCTCGATAAGCCTTCTCCTATCGCGGCTATACAGCCGTCTTCAATCCCGATGTCGGCGGTCTGGCCTGTGGGAAGTCTGGCGTTTCGCAACATCAAATCCATAGCCATTACCCCTCCCTCGTGGGGGAGGCTGGGGGAGGGGGCTGAGCCGAAGGCGAATGCCTTTGCTTTTCGCAGCACTCACTTGACCTATGGTCAAGCCCCCCCTCCTTAACCCTCTCCCACAAGTGGGGAGAGAATTCAAAGCCATTCATGCCGCACCTCTTGCTGGTAGACCAGTTTTCCAGCTTTGTAGACCCGCAAACGCGGGGCAATCTGGGCCAGGGCGGTCTCGTAGCTGTGGGCATCCACTACCACCAAATCGGCGGTACAGCCCACCTGCAAGCCATATCCCGGCAGGCCCAGGATGCGGGCAGGAGCCAGGGTAATCATCTCGAGGGCGGCTTGGCGTTCCTCGGGTGCGGTAAGGCTGGCAGCGTGTACGGCGGTGTTGGCCTGCCATAGCAAATCGTAGTTGCCCATCGGTTGAAAGGGGTCTACCACGTTATCCGAGCCCAGGGCCACATTGATTCCGGCGCTGCGCAGGGCCTTGATGGGCATCAGACCTCGAGCGGGCGGATGGCCCTTACCCTGCAAGACCAGGTTCACGGCGGGCAGGCTGACCAAATGCAGTTCGGCTTTGGTCACCTTGTCAATGACCCGCCGCTGCACCTCCGGCGACTGAAAGGTGAGCGAGCAGTTGTGGTCGGACGTGACCTGATTTTGTAGGCCCCTGGCCAACACCATCTCGGCTAGGGGCTCCAAGTCGAGGTGGGCTGGGTTTTCGTGCTCGTCCATGTGCAGGTCTACGGGTCGCCCGAAGCGCTCGGCCAAATCCAGCGCCGACTTCATGCAGGCCAGGGGGTCGGGGGTGATGTGAGGGCAACCCCCCACGATGTCAATGCCACGTTGCAGGGCTTCCACCATTAGCGCGTCACCGCTGGGGTCGCCCGGTTGGCCCAGGGCCACAAACTCGAGGTCAATCTTGCCGGAAAACTCCTGCCGCAGCTCGAGCATCCCCTCCAGCACCTCGAGGCCCTTGTAGCTGTCCATATCCAGGTGCGAACGCAGCGAGGTGGTGCCCCTGGCGATGGCCTGCAAAAGGCCCCGCCTAGCCCGCTCCTTGAAATCGGCTTTGCTGCGGTGGGGCTTGCTGGCCCGCCAGATTTCGATGGCCTCCATCAGCGTGCCGGAGTGGTTCTCGAGGCCGCCCGCTCCGAGCGATAAGGTTTTGTCCAGGTGACAGTGGGATTCCACGAAGCCGGGGAACACCGCCCGTCCGCCAAAGTCTTCGCCCACACTGTCCGGCACGGCCCCAATCGCAGCGATGCGCCCCTTATCCACAGTGATATCCACAGGCTCACCCGCACCCCACAAGCGTACGTTCTTGAGGGTCACTATGAACCCCCTCTGGAGAGAGGGTGCGCGACCTCGAAGCTCGAGGCTTCGGTAATAAGTTGGGCCAGCCTCGAGGTCATCGCCTCGAACCAATCCCGTCCGTCCTCGGCGGTAGCAGGCTGGGGGTCACCGAAGTGCCCTTCGGGGCTCCAGTCGCGGGTCAGCCAACCAACTTGCGGCAGAACGGTCAGATTAAAGTTTTGCGCGGCAAACTCGGGGTAGTGGGCTTTGGGCAAGGGCTTCTTCACCAAGTCCGGGGTCAGGTGCAGCATCAAGGCCGTCTCAACGGTATTGGCGTGGATACCGAAGCGCTGCTCGAGGGCTGGAAGTTTAGAATTATCCGCCTGGCCCTGAGCCAGAAAGCACAGCAGCCCAAACTCGGCCCGCAGGTCGCGGCACATCATCTCTAAGAGGGCTTTATTCCCACCGTGGGCATTGAAAAACATCAGCCGTTTGAAGCCCGACTTGTGCAGCGCAGCAGCAATATCGCGTACCACCGCCATCAAGGTAGAAGCGGAGAGGGCGATGGTTCCGGCGTAGCCGGTGTGCTCGTTGCTCTTACCATAGCTCTGCACCGGCAGATGCCAGGCGGCCACGCTCTGGGGCAGCTTCTCGAAGGCTCCCCGCACCGTCTCCTGGGCGATTTTGGCATCCGTCCAGACCGGTAGATGCGGCCCGTGCTGCTCGATGGCCCCGATGGGCAGCACCACCACGCCGGGGTCTTTGGAGAGGGCTTCAATTTCTTTCCAGGTGTGTTGAGCCAGGGCACGTTTCATAAGAAGGTATCGCGGTTTGGGCTATTTTTACCGCTACTCATGGCGGTAAAAAATGAGCTGAGTACGGTCTTTCTAGCAGAGTGGACTGTCTTATTCTTTCTGAAAACCGCTCTAAGAAGTAAAAGGGGTCAAAAGTAACGGCTAAGTCTTTTACTTTTCACCTTTTACCCTTTTGACCTTTTCGCCTTCCTTTCTACAACAGCCTATACGCCAGCAGCGACATTAGCGATACGCCAAACAAGCTACGGTGGGCCGCAACCAGGCCGGGATCGGTGAGCCAGGCCATATAGAACTGGTTAGCCAGCATGAATCCCCCCCACAACAGCGTGAGCAGGCCCAGCGCGGTGGTGGCCACCTCTGGAATTCCGCTCAATAGCGCTACCCACAACGCCACCGTAGCCAGGGTTTCCCACACGATAACCAGGGCAAAGAGGGTAGCCACTAGCCAAACCGGGGTGGGATAGGTCTGGGTCACGCGCAGCATCAAGCTCCAGTTGGAGGAGGTTTTGAAGCTTTCAGGGAGAGTCTTCATGGCTTTGAGGGCCTCGAGCATGTTCATCAGCGTGACCATCGAGAGCCATAGCGCCCACACCAGCAGGATTGCGGTTTTGATGGTCTCGAGGCTCAGGGTTAGCACAGTAATCCTCATCGCGGTTTGGGCTATTTTTGCCGCCACTCATGGCGGCAAAAAGGAGCTGGGCACGGTCTTTCTAACGGAGGGGAGGATTCTATTCTTTCTGAAAACTGCTCTCAGTCGGGCAAAACATACAGGGCAATCAGCGAGACCAAAAACGCCGTGAAGATGCTGCGGTGGGCCGCCGAGGTGCTATATCCCCCCTGCCCTTCCACCACGAAGGTCAAGAAAATCTCGTCCATCCAGATAAACATCCCCCACAGCGCCAGCGAGACCAGAAAGGCCAGATTGACCGCACCCAGGTTCAGCCCGCTCGAGAGCGCCCGCCATAACAAAAAAGCCGCCAGCGCTTCCCACACCACCGCCCCAGCATAGAGAATCCAGACCAGCCAGCGCGGGGTGCTGTACACCGCCGTCAGCTTGAGCATGGAGGTGAAATTGGTAGAGGAAAGCTTGAAGCCCTGGGGCAGTATCCCAGCCCCCTTTAACCCGTCGAGAACGTTGAGCACGACGATGGTGCTGAGCCAAAAAGCCCACAGCAGCACGATGCCCTGTTTGATGGCGAAGGTTCCGGGTTCCACGTAGGGTCTCAGGGTGATAAAGGTTAGAGGATAAGAGGATGAAAGATTTTGCGCCTTCATCCTCTATCTTTCATCCTTACTGCTTGGGCAGGTAGTCCAGCGTCCAGACCTTGCTCAGGTCAATCTTGGTTTCGGGCTTGAGCACCTTCAGGTCTTTGAGCTGCTGGTAGAGGGTGTTCCAGCGCTCGGCGGTCATGGTACCCAGGCCTCCCTTCATGGCATCTCCGGTCAGCATCAGCTTCTTGATGGCGGTAGCCCCCCACAGCACCACGTCGGAGGTGTTTTCCTTGTTGGCCGCCTCGAGGGCCGGAACATAGTTTTTGGGGTTGGCAAAGAAAGCTTCGTAGCCTGCTTTGGAGGCGGCTACAAAGGCTTTGACCGCAGCCGGATTGGACTTGATGAAGTCTTCGGTGGTCACCATGATGTCGGCGTAGGGGTTGAAGCCCGAGTCGGCAATCAGCAGAGTCCCGTTTTTGAGGCCCAGTTTGTCGGCATTGTAGGGTTCGGCGGTGACGTAGTTCTGGGTGATGCGTTTGGGGTCTCTGGCCCAGTCGGACAATTGACCGTTGTAGTTGATGATCTGTACCTTGCCTTTGAGGCTATATTTATTTTCCACGAACTCCCAATAGGCCGCTCCCGGCGATACCGCTACCGTGCGTCCGGCCAAATCCTCGAAGCCTTTGAGAGGGTATTCCGCGTGATACATCAGCCCCTGGGGGTTGTTTTGGAAAGGGGCAAAGATGGCCACCAGAGGAATGCCCTGCTCTCGAGCCAACAGCAGCTCGGTAGCCCCAATCATGGCGAACTGCACTTTGCCGGTTGCCAGCAAGCCAATGCCACTGGGGGTGTTGGGGCCGCCGGACACGATGGTCATGTCCAGGCCGCCTTTTTTGTAGAGGCCATCCTTCAGGGCGGCAAAATATCCGGCGTGACCGGTTTCGGGAAACCAGTTGAGAATCATGCTGACCTTGGTTTGGGCAAAGGCCAAACTAAAAACCAGCATTGCTAGGGCCACCATCTGTTTTTTCATGCTTTTTCTCCTCACACATTCTGAGTCGAGTTGGGAAACCCTACTCGAAAACAGACCCATCAAATTGGCGGTTGAGCGAAATCCTTGGTCGCGGTTTGCGCTATTTCTGCCGTCACTCCTAGTCGCCAAAGGGAACCTGGTACGGTCTTTCTAACCGAGTGGGCGGCCATATTCTTTCCGAAAACCGCTCTAAGTCGCTCCATGGTGAGGTTGCCGGGGAGGATATTTTGCAACTTCATTATGTCGCTCTCCTTCTCTCTCAGTCGGGATAAGTCTTGCAGACTTACCCTGGAGAAACTTAGCGTTCCTCTCGAGCCGATTCGTGCCAGTTTTTCAGAAATAAGTTGCCCACATAGCCCACCAGCAAAAAGAAGCTGATGCCCAAGATTGCCGCACACAGCCCAGCCGCCGCCAGTTGGGCCATCTGCAAACGGCTAGCAGTCTCCACGACCAGAAATCCCAGGCCACCTTTGGTGCTGGCCATACCCGCCATATATTCCCCCACCACCACCCCAATTACCGAGGCCCCGGCGGCAATGCGCAAGCCCGCGAAGAAGTAGGGCAGCGCCGCAGGTAAGCGCAGCTTGAACAGGCTCTGCCAGGAGTTAGCCCCGTAGAGCTGGAACAGTTGTTTGAGCGAGGCATCCGTCGAGCGCAGGCCGATGGCGGTGTTGGCGATGATGGGGAAAATCGAGATGATGACCGCCACGGCGATAATTGAGGGCATCCCGATGCCAAACCAGGTCAGCAGCAGCGGCACGAACACAATCACCGGGACGCTCTGGAAGACCACCGTGAGGGGGAACACCGCCTTGTACAAAATCGGAATAGAGGTCAGGAGAAACGAAACCGCCGCACCCAGAACTGCCGACAAACCAAAGGCCACAGCCGTAGCCCGCAGCGTAATCAGGGTGGATTCCCACAGGCTGGCCCCTTGTTCCTGGAAGGCTTGCAGAACATTTAGCGGCCCCGGAACGATAAAGGGTTGGGGCTTAAAGATGGTGATACCCAATTGCCAAAGCCCCACGAACACCAAAAAGGCCACGGTCACCGGAAGCGCATTGCGCAGCCAAGTAACCAGCCTCGAGGGCCGCCGCAGCACCACATCCGCACCCGCCGAAGCGGCCCCAACCGGCGAAGATTTGGTCATACCCCCCCTCCAATTTCCGAAACCCTGGCACTCATGCCTTGACCTCACTGTGAACACTAACGCGCTTAGCCGCATCGCCCTCGAGCACGTTCAGAACCCGGTAGACCAGCTTGCCGTAGGTTTCCGAAGCACGAAACTCCGAGGTACGCGGGTAGGCCACGGGCACCTCGAGCACCTCGGCGATGCGCCCAGGGTGAGGGGTCATGACCACGATACGCTGCGACAGATAGACCGCCTCGAACATATTGTGGGTGACGAAGACTACCGTGGAGCCGGTGGCCTGCTTTAGAGAAAGCAGCTCGTCGTTGAGGCGCTGGCGGGTCATCTCGTCGAGTGCCCCGAAAGGCTCGTCCATCAGCATGATTTTGGGCCGCGTAATCAGGGCACGAGCGATAGAAACCCGCATTTTCATGCCGCCCGAGAGGGCTCCAGGGAAAGCCCCCGCCCGCGCACCCAAGCCCACTAAGTCCAGCACTTCTCTGGCCCGGTCTAAACGCTGGGCGCTGCTCACCCCCCGCAACTCTAAAGGAAGCGCAACATTATGCAATACCGAGCGCCAAGGCAGCAGGGTGGGTTCTTGAAATACGAAGGCCATTTCCTGCCGGGCTTGGGGGCTACCTGGGGCATAGCCTTCAACTTTGGCCTCGCCCGAGGTGATGTCCTCGAGGCCCGCCAGAATCCGTAACAGCGTGCTTTTACCACAGCCTGAAGGCCCTACCAGCGAAACGAACTCGCCGGGTTGCACCGCCAGAGCGACCCCCTCGAGGGCCAAAGTGCCATCAGGGAAGCGCTTATACACGTCCTTGGCTGAAATTACAAAAGGACTGCCCACTTCTTACCTCCCCACCAAACCGTGCTTGTATGCCTCGGGAATAGCCTATACGCCCACAGTATAAACTTGCCCAGCAGGGTGTCAACTGTAGTTTGGAGCAATGTCAAAAATAAAGAAGTACACCAATTGCTCTACTGGGGTTTATTGACCCAAATGTAAAAGTATTCATTGACACTTACCGATTATTCTTATAACAGTTGGCGCTTTAGGCCGAGGGATAAACGCAGAGAGCTAAACGTCGAACGCAAAAGCTAAAGGGGCAGAGCCGAGAGCAGAGAGGCAAAGGCAAATAAAAAATCCCAGAAAGTAAGTTCCCTCTCCCTCTTGGAAGAGGGTGGCACTAGGCCCACAGGGCCGGGCTTGGCCCGTGCTAGGGTGAGGGGAGGTGAGTAAATGAGCCAAAAGCCACACCAGGACAGCACAATTGCCTCATCGAGAAACACTGTCTGGGACGCAGTTTGTATTTTTAGGTTTTTGACTTTGAGTTTTTGGCGTTCGGCATTAGTCGTTCGACGTAGGACGGTCTTTTGCCTTCTGCTCTGTGCCCTGTGCTATCCACAAAAATCAGGGGCCAGAATTCACTGGCCCCTGATTAGCCCAAAATGGCTTATGCTTCCGGCCTAGCGGCGGCGGCTGGGGCCATCTCCGGCTTCTGGGCGAGGATTTCGCGCACCCGGTCGCCTTGTACGATTTCGTGCTGGAGCAGCTCGGCAGCCAGCTTGTGCATGGCCTCGGGGTGGGCCGAGAGGGTCTTCTTGGAAAGCTCGTAGGCCCGATCCAAGATGGTCTGGATATCGGCATCAATCAGACGCGAAGTTTCCTCGCTGTGGTCTTGCTTTTTGGCGATTTCTTCCCCCAGGAAAATGGGGCCTTGATTAGACCCCCAGGCCACATTGCGGAAATGGTCGCCCATACCCCAGTCCAGCACCATCTGCTTGGCCAGGCTGGTGGCCTGCTTGAAGTCGTTAGAAGCTCCGGTGGTGATGGTTCCAGTGAAGAGTTCCTCGGCGGCCCGGCCGGCTAGGGTCATGGCCAGGGTGTCCTCGAGGTGCTCCTTGCTCATCAGCACGCGCTCTTCGGGGCGATTCCAGCGCACCCCCAGGGCCATTCCGCGCGGCACGATAGAAACCTTCTCGGTCTTGTCGGCGTAGGGCAGCACCTCGCCCACGATAGCGTGACCGGCTTCGTGGTAAGCCACGGCCCGCTTCTCCTCTTCGGAAAGCTTCAAGCTACCCCGCTCGAGGCCCAGCATAATTTTGTCCAGCGCGGTCTGAAAGTGGATTCTGGTAATCTGCGTAGCTCCCTCTCGAGCCGCCTGCAAGGCCGCCTCATTGACCAGATTCTTGAGGTCGGCCCCGCTGAACTGCGGGGTCAGGCGGGCCAACTCCATCGCGTCCACATCAGCCGATAGGGTCTTGCCCCGCATATGCACCAGCAGAATTTCCTTGCGCTCCTCGAGGGTCGGCAGCCCAATCACCACCTGGCGGTCAAAGCGCCCAGGGCGCAGCAGCGCGGCATCTAAGATGTCCGGGCGGTTGGTCGCAGCTAGCACGATGATGCCGGTGTCCTTCTCGAAGCCATCCATCTCCGAGAGAATCTGGTTGAGGGTCTGCTCGCGCTCGTCGTGACCCCCCCCAATGCCCGCACCACGCTTGCGACCAATGGAGTCTAGCTCGTCAATAAAGATGATGGCCGGGGCGCTGCGGCGAGCTTCCTCGAACAAGGTGCGTACCCGGCTGGCCCCCACCCCTACGAACATCTCCATGAACTCCGAAGCCGAGACCGTGAAAAAGGGAACCCCGGCCTCTCCGGCTACGGCCCTCGAGAGCAGGGTTTTACCCGTGCCCGGAGGCCCTACCAGCAATACTCCTTTAGGAATTTCAGCCCCGATGGCAACGTATTTTTGGGGATTTTTGAGGAAGTCTACGACTTCCATTAGCTCCTGCTTGGCTTCTTTGTGACCGGCTACGTCCTTGAAGTTGGTGTTAACCCGCTTTTCCTTGCCGTATTGGCGGGCGCGGCTCTGCCCAAACTGCATTACCTGGCCTGCTCCACCCTGGGCCCGCATGAAGAAGAAATACCAGAAACCAATCAGCAGCAGTATCGGCAAGAAGCTCACCAGCAGTTGCGGCCAGATCGAAGCCTGCCGCGTGACCACCTCGACATTTTGCTGGCGCAAAAGCTGGGTAAACTGCGGGTCGTTAAAGCCCTGAGGCAGCGCGGGCAGGGAAAAACTGCCGGTGGTCACGGTGCTATTGCCAACCGTGATGCGCTCGGGGGCCTTGAAGTTACCGCTGATGCGGCCCTCTTCCAGCACGACCCTTGCCACCTTGCCTTCTTGGACGTATTGCATAAAGTCGCTATAGGAGATATTCGGGCGATTGCCAAAACCACCGCCCAGTAGTGAAAACAACCAGTAGGCCAGGATCACCACGATCACTAGGCTCCAGGGATTGATGCGTGTAGGCAACCTCAAAACCTCCTCCAAACCCCAAACGGCCATCGGTGAATCAATGGGGAGTACCCCAATGCTACACCGCACTTCGTTTGGCGACCCCATGCTCATACAAGCAGGGGTCTTGATAGTATGGTACTCAATCCTGAAATGAGGATTGGGTGCCAAGGTGTGATTAGCCATGAGCAGCAGGCTAAAGGCAAAAAGTCTAACGCTAAGAACTAAAGGCTCTTTGCTCTCTGCCCTCTGCGCCTTTAGTTCTTAGCGTTATACCTTCGACCTTAGTCCTTCGACGTATAACTGTCCTTTGCTGATGGCCCATCCCTTCCCCCGACCCGAAACTCTTTTAACCCTCAGCGCTTTATGATGTTGCCAATGCAAGCAGTACTCGAGGCTCTACACTCCGGTGATTACGACACCGCTTTTGAAATGCTGGTGCGCACCCTAGCCATGGAGCAGGGCCAAGCTGCGGGGGAAGCTGCGCTGCTGCTGGCAGAAGCCTATTCGCTCTACGGTGAGGGCGGCGTGGAAGGAGCCCACCGAGCGCTGGAAGAGGGATTGGCGAGCGTGCCCGGCCTGGATGCTCACCCCCGTTACCGTTCGATTCTGGCAGAACTGCGGGCTTTGGAAGGCGCACCCGAAGAAGAGGTGCGGCAAATCCTACCCCCGGTTGATGAACCCCAAGCGCTTTACCATCAGGCCCAGGCCCTGATGTATTTGGGCTTGCCGGAAGAGGCTTTGCAGATTTTGAACCGGGTTTCAGGGCTTCCGGCTTTCCTTTCCTGGCGAGCGGATACCCTCAAGGGTAAGGCTTATGAGCGGCTGGGACAGGCTTTGGAGGCTGCCCAGGCTTATCGCGCGGCAGCCAGCCTGGCGCGGGGCCTCGAGCGCTACTGGAACCTGATTGATGCGGCAGCCATGTTTGTCGAAGCCGGATATGGCAGCGAGGCCCTGGAGGCGCTCGAGCAGGCCCAGCAAACCCTCCCCGAACTCGAAGACCCCGAGGATGCCGCCACCCGCTACTACCTGATTGCCCGCGCCCAGCTTCTGCTGGGCAACCCCGGTCTGGCCCTGGATGCCATACAAAACTCCCTCGAGCAAGAGCGCGAGGGGGCCGAGCCCGCCCACGGAACCCCACTGGTGCAGGGCCAGGCCCTGATGCAACTGGGCCACCCCAAGGAGGCTATCGAAGCCTTCCGTGAGGCCGTGCGGCGCGGCGAGGACTCCGACAAAAGCTATGCCCTGCACGAGCTTTCGGTGGCCCATCTGGAATCAGGTGAACTGGCCGAGGCCGAGGCCGTGCTGCGCGAGGTGGTGCGCGACCCCGAATACGGCTATCTGGGCGAAGCCTGGGGCGATTTATCGGAGGTGCTGTACCGGCTAGGCCGCTACGACGATGCCGAAAAAGCCGCCAGGGAGGCTATTGCCCAGGATGCCTTGAGTTCTGGAAACCTGATTTTGGGCAATCTGGCCTACGACCTCTTGCACCTCGAGGAAGCCCTCGAGCACTACACCATCGCCGCCGATCAAGCCCAGGAGGGTAGCCGCGACTGGATTACGGCCCAGCAGATGGTGGTAGACACCTTGGCCCAGCTCAACTTTCGCCGCCCGGAAGAAATCGTTTCGAGGGCCGAGGCGGTGCTGCCTTATATCCACCAGGGCGACGAATGGTATCAAACCCTGAGCAGTTACCTCGAGCGGGCACGAAATCTGATGGGCGGTAGCCGTACGCTCAACTAAACAGATTAGCCCGGACGATAGCTCGAGGGATAGTTGACAATTTTGTCCCACTCGTCGGCAGCGCTGCGGGCCACAAATACGATCAGTTCTTCCTGACCGATGTTGAATACTTCGTGGGGCACGCCAGGCTTGATGTAGATAAAGTCTCCGGCGCTGTTGATGACCTCTTCCTTCAAGCCCTCGCCAAAGGTGTGCTTGACCTGGCCCTGCAAAATGAAAAGCATCACCTCGAAGCCATCGTGGATGTGGGCATAGGCCACTGCTCCTGGTGGCACGGTAGCGACATTAATGGAAAGCCCCTGCGAACCCACGTTCTTAGCGGACATCCCCTGCTTGTAGAGAATGCCGTTCCAGCCGCGCGGGTCTCCCCCACCCCGAATCACGGCGATGCCCCCCAGATCCTCGACGATGCTCTGATCTATGTGACCGGTTCCTTTGGTTTGCTGTGCCATGCTTTGTTGTACCACGAGTAGGCCAACAATCTTCATAGAGCGGTTTTCATAATGTTTGGCCAAACTGAAGCTTTAGGAATTGCGTCTCAGATTGACAGTTGGCGCTGCAAAAAGCACCAACTGTCAATGAAGACCGCGATAATGGTTAAAGCGGTTTTCATGAATAAGCCTTCCCTATTCCCAAGGTTCTGGGGTAGAGGACGCAAGGATCCCGCGCTAGGAGGACGGTCATGGGCTTATTTCTGGTGGTTGGACTAATTGTCGCCATTTTGGGCGTGGTGCTGTTGGCGCAGTCGGGGTCACGCCGAGCTTTGGGGGTGCTGTTGTTGCTGCTGGGTTTGGCAGTGGCGTTTTTGTCGCAGAGCTTTGTGGTGGTGCCTGCGGGCAATGTCGGGGTGGTGTTCAACGCCCTGCGGGGGGTGCAGCCGGTGGTGCTGGGCGAGGGCTTTCATATCGTGCTGCCGGGCATTCAGAGCGTGATTCTCTACGAGGCCCGCCTGAAGGAAGTCACCCTCGAGGCCCAGGGTACCAACCGTTCAGGCGATGCCATCAACGCCCGCAGCAAGGAGGGGCTGGACATCAGCGTGGACGTGACGGTGCAATACCGCATCCGCGCCCAGGACGCAGCCAAGCTGCACCAACAACTGGGGCCGCGCTACCTCGAGACCCTAATTATCCCGCAAATCAGAAGCCGGGTGCGCGACGCGGTAGGCCAGTTCAATGCCGCCGAACTCATCAGCACCCAGCGGGCTCAGCTCGAGGCCAGCGTCAACCAGGGGCTAAAAACTGCTTTGCAGGACAACTTTATCCAGCTCGAGTCGGTGCTGCTGCGGGAGATTCGCATTCCGCAGTCGGTAGCCAAGGTTATCGAGGAGAAGCAAACCGCCGAACAGCAAGTACAGATTGCCCAGAACAAAAAGCGCCAGGCCGAGATTGACGCACAAAAAGTGGTCGTTGAAGCCAAGGGTCTGCGCGACGCGGCCATTCTGCGGGCCGAGGGCGAGGCCCAGGCCATCCGGCTGCGCGGCGAAGCCCTCAAGGTTTCTCCCGAGGTCATCCAGCTCACCGTGGCCGAAAAACTGGCTCCAGGCATCAACACCGTGATGCTACCTGCCACCGGCAACTTCTTGCTGGATTTGCGTAGCTTGCAGCAGGCTGGACAACAGGCGCGGTAGAGATACCCCTCCGGCCTGCGGGCAGGGGGGCTTCGCTAGGTGAACTCAGTCTGCCAGCAGCGGTAAGGCTCGAGCGAGCCGCTTGAGCACTGGTTCCCTCCCTAAAAGCATCAAGATCTCGAACATACCAGGGGTCTCGAGGCTCCCGGTCAAGGCGGCCCGCAAGGGCTGCATCACCGCGCCCGCTTTTACCCCTTTGGCCTCGGCGAAGCCCTTGAGGGCAGGCTCGGTGGTCTCGGGCAGGAAATCGGGCAGCCCAGTGAGCAACTCGAGCAACTCCGGCAAGAAAGCCCCTCCCTCCTTCAGCTTGGCCAGGGCTTTTTCCGAGGTCGGATAATCGTCGTGGAAGAAATAACCCGACTTGTCCACGAACTCTTGCAGGGTCTCAAAGCGAGCCCGCATGGCCTCGATGACTTGTTTGAGGTATTGCTCGGAGGAGTAGGTATAGCCTGCTTTTTCCAGGAAGGGCTGGATGCGCTGGGTCAGCTCGTCCAGACTCAGCACCTCACGGATATATTTGCCGTTGAACCACTTGAGCTTGTCCCAGCTAAAGGCCGAACCCCCCAAGCTCATGCGCTCCCAAGTGAAGACCTGGGCCATCTCCTCCAGGCTAAAAATCTCGCGCCCGTCGGGAAAACTCCAACCCATCAGGCCCAGATAGTTAAGCAGCGCTTGGGGCAGCACCCCCATCTCGCGGTAGCGGTTGATCGAGGCGTTGCCCTTGCGCTTGGAGAGCTTTCCGCCCTCGGGGTCGAGCAAAAGCGGCAGGTGATACCACTTGGGCTGGGGCCAGCCCAAAGCCTGATAGAGCAAAACATGAATCGGTGCCGAGGGCAGCCACTCCTCCCCACGAATCACGTCGCTCACACCCATCAGGTGGTCGTCTACCACCACCGCCAGGTGATAGGTCGGAAAGCCATCAGCCTTGAGCAGCACGGTATCCTCCAGCCCCAGGTTCTCGAACTCTACCGGGCCGCGCAGTTCGTCCTGCACCACCGTAGTCCCCTGGCGCGGGGTCTTGAAGCGCACCACGTAAGGCTCTTTGGCCTGAGCCCGGCGGGCGGAGTCTTCGGGCTCGAGGTTTCTGGCCCGCCCGTCATAGCCTGCACGCTTTCCTCCCTCGAGCAGTTCCTTGCGAATGGCCTCGAGTTCCTGGGGGGTCTCGAAAGCCCGGTAGGCCTGACCGCTCTCGATGAGTTGGTCGGCATATTTGCGGTATAGCTCGAGGCGCTGGGACTGCCGGTAGGGGCCATGGGGCCCGCCCAAGTCGGGGCCTTCGGCGTAGGAGAGGCCCAGCCATCCAAACAGCTCGAGGATTTTATTCTCCGACTCGGCATCGTAGCGCTTTTGGTCGGTGTCTTCGACACGGACGATAAACTTACCGCCGTTTTTCTTGGCCCAGATGTAATCAAATAAAGCCTGATAGGCAGTTCCGACGTGAGGGTCGCCGGTAGGCGAGGGAGCGATGCGGGTAACGACCATAAAGGCTAGTGTAGCCTAAGCAGGAAATGCCAAGCAGGGGGCAAGACGCTAAAAACTTGGCGAAGGTCGAAAGTCAAAAACTCGAAGTCAAAAACACCAACTACGTTCCAGACGGTGTTTCTTGATAAGCCAATTATGCTGTCCTGGTGTAGCTTTTGACCCTTTGGTATTTGGCTTTTAGCCTTTGGCTTTCAGCTTTCGGCCTTTGGCTCTTAGCCCTCCGCCTTGGGTCATTCCTCTCACAGGCGGCTCAAATGCTAATGATAGGCTAATGGGCAATGGAAGCGGCTGTACAGCAGAATAAAGGCCCCTTGGCTGGCCCCATTACCCGCCTCGAGGCCACCCATCTGGTCAAGCGCTATGGGCGACGTGAGGTAGTTAGAGGGGTGAGTTTGGGGCTACAGCGCGGCGAAATCGTGGCCCTGTTTGGCCCCAACGGGGCTGGTAAAACCACTACTTTTTATATGCTGGTGGGTTTTATCCAGCCCAACTCGGGTCAGATTAGCCTGGGTACTCAAGACGTGACCCGCCTGCCGATGTACAAGCGGGCCCGGCTGGGGCTGGGATATCTGCCCCAGGAGCCCTCGGCTTTCCGGCGCATGACCGCGCTAGAAAACCTGTTAGCGGTGCTGGAATTCCAGCCCATCTCTAAAAGTGCGCGCCTCGAGCGGGCCAGAGCCCTGCTCGACGAGCTAGGTATTACCCAACTCAGCCATAAATATGCCTATACCCTCTCGGGCGGGGAGCGCCGCCGCCTGGAGATTGCCCGCGCTCTGTGTACCAACCCCGACTTCATTCTCCTGGACGAGCCTTTCACCGGCGTAGATCCCAAAAATGTTCACGATATCCAAAAGCTGATCTCCGAGTTGCGCGAGCGGCGTGGGGTGGGCATCTTTATCACCGACCACTCGGTACGCGAAACCCTGGCCATTGCCGATCGCATCTACTTGATGTACGACGGGCAGATGGCCTTCCAGGGCACCCGCGAGGAGTTCGCCCGCGACTCCGGGGTGCGCACGCACTACCTGGGGGAAGACTACGAGCTATGAGTACGTTGACCGTTGACCGTTTACGGTTTACCGAAAGGGCTTGTCACAGGTCAGTCGGCTCTGCTTACTGTTGGCCGCAAGTTTCATGTCGTAGGTCAAACTCCCGTCTTTGGCCTGAGATCTGCGACATGAGACCCGCGACAAGGGTTATGCGGTCAGCGGTCAGCGGTCAACGGTCAACCTCTCTATGACGTTCTGGTCTATCCTCGCCCTACTGGTATTGGTCGCCGGTTTGGTGGCCTATGTCGGTGACATGGTGGCCAAGCGGGTAGGCAAGCGGCACTGGCGCTTTCTGGGATTGCGCCCCAGGGCTACAGCTACGCTGGTAGCGGTGGGTACGGGGATGCTGATTGCTATAGGGGCTTTTGGGACTTTTTTTCTGTTGGCTAAGACCGCTCGAGAGACCATCCTCGAGGCCGAGACCGTGCGGCAGGAGCGAGATCGCCTGCGCACCGAGGTCGGGCGCTTGGAGAACCGCGCAGCCCAGACCTTTGCTGAAAACGAACAGCTCAAGATAGACCGCAGCGAGTTCGAGCGAAACAATTTCATGTTGGCGCGGCAACTCGAGCAGAACGCCGATTTGCAACGTCAGACCCGCCAAGACCTGGAACAGGTACTAGCCGAGCGAGAAAAGTTGCAGCAAGAAGTAGACCGGCTCCAGACCGAGAGTGTGATTCAGCGTCAGGCTCTGGCCGGCCTCGAGCAAAGCCGCGAACAGCTCCAGAGCGAAAAAGCCCAGTTGCGAGCGAGTCGTGAACGTCTGCTGGAGCAGGCCAACAAAGCCCAGACCGATCTGCGCAATCTCCAGGCGGCTAGCCAGAATGCCCTGACCCAGTTCAACAGCCTGGAAGCCCGTACCAAGGAACTCAACGGGCGCATCCGCCAGCTAGAAGCCGACAAACGCACTCTCGAGGGCGATGTCTCGGTGCTGGTCAGCAACAATGGTCAAAGCCTGGAGTCAAAAAACAACGACCTCAGCGACACGCTACGAGCATCGCAGCAAGATAATGCCGACCTCAAAGCCAAGCTCGCGGATAGCGAGCAGCAATTGCTGCAACTGCGCAGCCGCGAAAAACAACTCGTCAACAGCCTCGACAAAACCTTGCGCCTGAGCTTGCTGGCCGAGCAACCCCTGGAACCGGGCAGCGAGGCCGACGCGCTCAAAGAAGTGGTGCGCCGGGCCGATATTCAGGCTCGAGTGCTGGGCCTACGGGGCCTGGCGGTGACCGAAACCCCCTCCCTAATCGGGCTCAAGCCGGGCCTTTTGCTGGCCAGGGCGGCTGGGGTAAACCCCGATGGCAAGGTGCGGGTACGGGTGGAATATCGGGCCAAGGAGCAGCTTTTCGCCGAAGGCGATATCCTGGCTACGGGCATCTTGGTAGTGCCCGCCAGCATGAACGAAATGCGGCGCAGGCTGGATATTTTGAGTCAAGCTGCCGAAGAAAAACTCAGCCAGGCGGGCTGGATTCCCGAAAAACTGGCCCAGGGGGGCATCTCTTTCGAGGAGTTAGTCAACTTTACCTCGCTGCTCTCGAGCAAACGCGGCGGAGCCCGTGTGGCAGTGGTGGCCCTGGACAACCTCTACCCCACCGACCCCCCCAAGCTGGGCCTAAAGCTACTCCAGTAAACAGTCCTGATCCCAGCCCTTATCCACTGCCAGCCGCGCCGCAGCTAAGTCCCATAGCGCATGCCCCACGCTTTTGAAGAGCACCGGGCCAGAGCTGGGTCGAAGCAGGTCGAGCGCAGCCTCGAGCTCCCTTACCTCCCTCCAGTCCACCCCGGCTTGAATCAAATCACCGGCTTCGGCCTTAGTCCCCTCGAGGGAGTCCACGAAAACCCTCGAGCGCCGCACCAACTCAGCCGGAATCTCGGCCATGTCGGGCCGATAAGCTCCGACGGCGGCGATAAAAGCGTCATCTCGAACCTTGTGATTCAGGATTGGGAGGTTGCTGGTGGTGGCCGTAACAATTAGCGAAACCTCGTCCAGAACGGCATCGGGGCCAATAACGATTTCTGCGTCCAGGCCGAGAGAGCGGGCATCTGCCGACAATGCTTCAGCGTGTTTTGGGTTGCGGGAGGTGATGTATGCCTTTTTCGTGCCCAGGCCGATATGAAAAGCCTCGAGGTGGCTTTTGGCCTGTACTCCAGCTCCGACCACCAATAGCGAACCCGCCGGATTGGGAGCCAACTTCTGCGCGGCAAGCAGCGAAACCGCAGCCGTGCGCCGGGCCGTTACCGTAGCCCCATCCAGGGTCAGCTTGCGCTGGCCGGTTCGGGCATCCAGCACGTAAACCTCGGCCTGTACGCTGGGCTGACGGTTGGGATGCACCGTGACCAGCTTGGTGATGGCAATTTGGGGGTCGGCGGCGGGCATCAAAAGTAAGGTTCCACCGCCAGGGAGCGGCATCACCAGCCGCTCGGGGGCTCGAACAGTTCCTGCGGCTTTGTCGCGTAACACGCGCTCGAGGGCCTGAGCCAGCTCGAGGTAGGGCAGTAGCGCAGCAGTTTCTGTGGCGGAAAGGGCTTGCATCCCCTTGAGAGTACAATGGATTTATGTCCGAAAGTACCGACAAACACAAGGAAATTGCCAAAGCTCGAGGCCCCGTAGCTATCGCAATTGTCACCATCTCCGACACCCGCACCCCCGAGACCGATACCAACTTTCACTACCTCAAGCCAGAAATCGAGGCCATGGGCCACACCGTCGCGGGCTACCGCATCATCAAAGATGAGCCTGCTCAGGTGAATGTGGCGCTGGAGGAAATGGTCAACACCCCCGCACAAATCGTCATCTTCAACGGCGGAACCGGCATTGCCCCCCGCGACACCACTTTTGACGTGCTGAGCCGGAAGCTCGAGAAAACTATGCCCGGCTTCGGCGAGCTGTTCCGAATGCTTTCCTATGACGAGGTTGGCGCGGCGGCGATGCTCAGTCGGGCCACGGCAGGCACATACCGCAAAAAGGTGGTGATTTCCACGCCGGGCTCGCCCAACGCGGTGCAGGTGGCCTGGACCAAGTTGATCAAGCCAGAGCTAGAACACCTGGCCTGGGAAGTGGCCCGCTAACGAGATGTTCAGAGTTTGCCGTACGCCACTTGGCCTAGCTCGGAATCCCACTCGCCGAAGATTTCGCCTACAGCACTTAAGTACGTATTGTCTGTGGGTAGTTCACGCCGTATAAGCACTCGGCTTCCCGAAACCTCGTACACCACCGTATCCCCACTCCTAGACCGAGCACCCCCCGGATGTTCTTGGGAATCCTGGCCTGATATTTGCGGGTGAGTCTTGATTTCCCAATCGTAGACATAAGCGCAGTATGCGGTAATACCGCTTTCATTTCATAAGTGCCCCCAGCCTTCTCCTTTTCTTTTTTCGCTGATAGCATAACCCTATGAACCTCAAGGGCCAGGGCTCTGGCCCCCTATCCCCTTTACTCCTGCAATACGTTGAGCTGCGCGATGCCTACCCCGACTATTTGCTGCTGTTCCAGGTGGGCGACTTCTACGAGACCTTCGGCGAGGATGCCGAGCGGCTTTCCAAGGCGGCGGGCCTCTATCTGACGCACAAAACCAGCAAGGATTTCACTACCCCGATGGCCGGAATCCCGGTGCGTTCGGGTGATACCTACCTCGAGCGCCTGCTCAAGCTGGGTTTCCGGGTCGCGGTGGCCGACCAGATGGAGCTGGCCAGCAATGCCGAGGGACTGGTGCGCCGCGAAGTGACGCAGCTCCTCACACCCGGCACCATTGTTCAGGAAAACCTGCTGCGCCCCGAGGCCAACTATCTGGCCGCTCTGAGCACCGGCGATGGCTATGGGCTGGCTTTGCTGGACGTGAGCACCGGAGAGTTCCGGGGAACTGTGCTCTACGGGAAGAACACCGTCTATGACGAACTGTTTCGTTATCGTCCGGCAGAGGTGCTGCTGGCTCCTGAGTTATATCGCAATGAAGCCTTTCTGGGTGAGTTCCAGCGGCGCTTCCCGCTGATGATCTCCGAGGGGCGCTTCGAGCTGGAGGCGGCCCAGGCCGCGCTACAAGCCCAGTTTGCCCAGCTTCCGGCGGGTCTGGATACGGTGGCCCTGACGCGCTCGGCGGGGGCGCTGCTGAGCTACGCGGTGCAGTCGCAGGAGGGTTCGCTGCCACAGGTGCGGGGTTTCGTGCGCTACGACCCCAGCGCCTTTATGCAGATGAGCGAATCCACGCTTAGAACTTTAGAGGTCTACGAACCCAGCTCGGTAGGCGACCGCAGCGAGGAGCGCACCCTGATGGGCGTGCTGGGCCTGACCCGCACCGCCCCTGGACGACGTTTGCTGCGGGCCTGGCTGCGCCACCCGCTGGTGGAAGAAGCCCCCCTGCAAGCCCGTTTGGATGCGGTAGAAGCGCTGGTGCGGGACGGGGTTTTGCGCAGTGAGGTGCGCAAGGTGCTGTACCGTATGCTCGACCTCGAGCGCCTCTCTAGTCGTCTGCTGGCTGAGCGGGCCTCGGCGCGGGATTTATCGGCTTTGCAGCGCAGCCTTTGGCTGCTGCCGGAACTGGCCGGGCTATTGCAGGGCTTCCTGCCGCTCTCGAGCCTTTCCGAGCGTTTGCCCATGCTGGGCCAAGCTGCCGAGAAAATCGGGGCCGCGCTGATACCCGAGCCGCCCTTAAAGCTCACCGAAGGTGGCCTCATCCGGGAGGGCTTCGATGCCGACCTGGACGCGCTGCGTCAGCATGCTGAGGAGGGCCGGGCCTGGATTGCCAGCCTCGAGGCCGCCGGGCGCGAGCAGACCAAAATTCCCAGCCTCAAGGTGGGCTACAACGCGGTGTTTGGCTATTACCTCGAGGCTACTCGTCCCTACTACGACGCGGTTCCCAAGGATTGGCGGGCGGTGCAGACCCTCAAGGATCGGATGCGCTTCACTACCCCCGAACTCAAAGAGCAAGAGCGCAAGATTTTGCAGGCCGAGAGCGAGGCCATCAAACGCGAATACGCGGTGTTCCTCGAGCTGCGCCAAGCGCTGGCCCAGTTTGCTGACGAGGTGCGCCAGGCCGCGCAGGTGCTGGCCGAACTCGACGTATATGCCGCACTGGCCGAAGCTGCTGCCGAGTTTGGCTACAGCAGGCCAAAGTTTTCGCACGAAGGCATTTTGGAGATTCGCTCTGGACGGCATCCAGTGGTCGAGCGCAGCGTCTCCTTTATCGCCAACGACCTTTCCATGAACGCCGCCGCCCGGCTGCTGATCCTGACCGGCCCCAATATGTCGGGCAAGTCTACCTATCTGCGTCAGACCGCGCTAATTGCCCTGCTGGCCCAGATTGGCTCCTTCGTGCCGGTGGAATCGGCCACCCTGCCGCTCTTTGACCGCATCTACACCCGCATCGGAGCCTCCGACGATATCGCTGGGGGTCGCAGCACTTTTATGGTGGAGATGGACGAGCTGGCGACTATCTTGCAGCACGCCAGCGCCCGCAGCCTGGTGCTGCTCGATGAAATCGGGCGGGGAACCAGCACCTACGACGGGCTTTCGCTGGCCTGGGCCGCCTGCGAACACCTGCACGACACCACCAGGGCTTATACCTTGTTTGCCACGCATTATTTTGAACTCACCGCGCTCTGCAATCATCTGCCGGGGGCGCGAAATTTTCATGTGGCTGCCAAGGAGGAGGCCGAAGGGCTGGTGTTTTATCACCAGGTTTTGCCCGGCCCGGCCAGCCAGAGCTACGGCCTCGAGGTAGCCAAGCTGGCAGGCGTGCCGCAGCCGATACTGGCTCGAGCCCAGGCTATTTTGCAAGGGCTGGAAGCAGAAAAAGGTGATTCGGGCAAAGCCGTATTGGACGAACTCCTGAACACCGACCCGACCCGTCTGACCCCGCTGGAAGCGCTGAGTTTATTGGGGCGGCTGCGGCAAAAGCTGCAAAGGATTACGCTGGACTCGTTGGTTTGAGGCTAAGTTGAGGAGTAAGCTAACCGCTCTCCGCCAGGGCAAAAGTCTTATGCCCACAAAGATAGCGCAGGACGTAAACCTCACCATGACACGCAGAGCCATCAACCGCCTCGGCCTAATCACGGTGTTTCTCATTGGAATGCTGGCGGGGGGCTCTTGGATGGCCTGGTGGCGTGGTGCAGCGCCGAGCAAAAATCTAGTATCGCTGCCCAGCAACGCTGTTCTGCTGCCAGTCTATGGTCTCAATGCCCGAGGTCTTTGTGGGCAACGGGTGCTTTATCTGACGATTGAGACCAAAGACGATGTGCAGAAGGGTTTTGCCGAGCTGCTCGAGAAGCTATTGGCAGAGAAGTTCTCGAGCCTGCCTGCCGACCTGGCCTTTAGCCAAACCGCCGGAAAGTTGGTAGCGACGGTTAATCTACGCAACCCCGAGTGGGCCCAAGGGCGAGATTTTTATCAACAACCCTGGGTCAAATATTTCAATATGGGCACTACTGGCAGTGTAGCAACGGAGCTAACCCTAGTGGAGACGCTGCTCCAGCCTGCCTTTGGTGGGAGGTGGATTGACGAACTGAGGCTTCGCTACGAAGGCAAATTTGGCGACCTGACCGATCATGGGGGCTTAGAGGAAAAATATCTCCGCACTGTGGGTAGATATCAGAAAGGTTGGTTCAACTGTGATCCGCAAGCTATCCCCTGAACTGGTGCGCGAAATTGCCGCCGGGGAAGTGATTTCTGGCCCGGTGGACGTGGTGCGTGAGCTGCTCGAGAACGCCCTCGATGCCGGGGCTTCGCGTATTACCATCGAGCTGTGGGGCGGTGGGCGCGACAAAATTGTGGTCAGTGACAACGGGCTGGGCATCGCCAAAGAAGAACTGGCCCTGGCCCTGGAGCCGCACGCCACCAGCAAACTCGAGCATTTGGGGCAGATTTCCACCTTGGGCTTTCGCGGGGAGGGCTTGTGGGCGATTCGCCAGGCTGGGCAGGTTAGCCTGACCAGCCGACCCGCTCATCAACTCGGTGGCGCGACCCTGAGGGCTTTTGGCGAGGAAACCCAGCTCCACGAGCACCCCGCCCCGGCTGGCAGCAAGGTCGAGGTCTCGAGCCTGTTTAGCCACCTGCCCGCCCGAAGAAAAGCCCTCGAGGCCCCGGCCCAAGAAGCCCGGCAGGTAATTCATCTGGTCGGGCGCTACCTGCTGCACCGCCCGCAGGTGGCGCTGCGGCTGGTAGTAGATGGGGAAGAGAAAATCAACTATGCCGCCGGGAGCCCCGCTGAAGCTGCCAAACTGCTGTGGGGACCGGTGGTGGCCAACCGCCTGCTGGCCCTCGAGACGGCTGAAGGCGCTTTCCAGCTGAAAGGACTGCTTTCGCGGCCCGAACTCTCCAGGCCCCGCCGCGACCGGCTGCTGCTGGCCCTCAATGGTCGCCCGGTGGAGTGGCCAGAAGCGCTGCTACAAGCGATTCTGGCGGCCTACAAGGAACTCTTGCCCGCAGGCCAATATCCCCTTGGGGTGCTGAACCTACAACTGCCATTGGAGCGGGTGCTGGTCAATACTTCACCAGATAAGTCCAAAGTCCGGCTAGTCGAGCCAGATTCCATCGTGGCCTTCGTGGAGAGCGCTATCCAAAGCCTGCTCTCGGCGCATCCGCTGGCCCGGGCTCTGCCCGAGCCCACTGCTCTGAGTGGCCCCACGCCCGTGCGCAAGGGCAGCTTCCCCGAGCTGCGCTATATAGGACATTTCCGCGAGCTGTATTTGCTGGCCGAGGCCGAGGGTGAGCTGTATGTAATTGACCAGCACGCTGCCCACGAGCGCATCCTCTACGAGGAGCTTTCGCGCCGCTACCAACACCAAGCTCCGATGGATTTACCCCACCCCGAGCTGATTTCCCTCAGCCTGGGCGAGGAGCTGAACTTCGCCGAGCGGGCAGCGGAACTCGAGCAGGTCGGTTTGGTGCTCGAGGCCTTTGGCCCGCAAAAATACCGCATCCGCAGCCTCCCGGCCTTTCTAGCGGGCTATCCTTCCCTGGCAGCGGAGGTGGTGCGAGGAAGCCTGGGCGGCTCGAGCTTTGCCGCGGCCTGGCGGGCGGTATTGGCCCGTATGGCCTGTCTGCCTGCCATCAAAGCGGGTCACGCGCTCTCGGGTGCTTCGGCCCAGGCTTTGCTGGACGCGCTGGCTGGCTGTGAACTGCCCTGGGTCTGCCCCCACGGGCGGCCCACCGCACTGGTCATGAGCGAACTCGAGCTCTCGAGGCGCTTCGGGCGGCGCGGGGTGCGGGCAGTGGAGCGCAGCAAGGTAGAAAATTAAATTTTTTAGCCCCTCTCCCATTCAGGGGGAGGTTGGGTGGGGGTGACGTGACAGCGACCTGCCATTTGCTGCGTCCTCAAGCCCTCTTTTTGCCGCAAACTGCACGTTCAATCACCGCGTCCCCCACCCCAGCATGGGCAACCAGCTTAGCGCCCGCCAGGGGGAGGAGCTTGATTCTCGAGGGGGGGCATAGTTAGTGCTGTTCCAACCCTCGGCCTTGAGCTTTGGACCTTCAGCCTTTAGCCTTAGGCCGATATGCAGGCCGATACCACCGCCCGTCTCCTCATCACCTGTCCTGACCGCCCTGGCATCGTGGCAGCCGTGAGCAGTTTTTTATTCAACCACGGGGCCAATATCACCGCCCTTGACCAGCATTCCACCGACCCCGAAGGCGGGCTGTTTTTCATGCGCCTGGAGTTTCAGACCCCGCGCCTGGATGTGCCCAGAGCCAGCCTCGAGGCCACTTTTGCGGCTTCGGTGGGAGCCCGCTTCGAGATGCACTGGCGCATCAGCTATGCCGCCGACCGCAAAAAAGTTGCCATCCTGGTTTCCAAATACGACCATGCCCTGCTCGAGCTGCTGTGGCGTAACGCCAACGGCGAGCTACCGGGCACGGTTTCACAGGTGGTCTCCAACCACCCCGATCTCCGGGCCGAGGTCGAACGCTTTGGCATCCTCTATCATCAGGTGGTCGTCGAGAAGGATAAAAAGGAAGAAGCCGAGGCCCAGATTCTCGAGCACCTGCAAGGCTCAGACCTGGTGATTCTGGCCCGCTATATGCAGATTCTCAGCTCGAGTTTTGTGGCCCACTTTCCCCACCGTATTATCAATATTCACCATTCCTTTTTGCCCGCTTTTATCGGAGCCAGCCCCTACAAACAGGCTTATACACGGGGCGTGAAGCTCATTGGAGCTACCGCCCACTACGTCACCGACGAACTCGACCAGGGGCCGATTATCGAGCAAGACGTAGCCAGGGTCTCGCACCGGCAGGGCGTGGCAGAACTGGTGCGCCTGGGGCGCGATTTGGAACGCAACGTGCTGGCCAGGGCCGTGCAGTGGCATCTGGAAGACCGGATTTTGGTGTATGGCAACAAGACGGTGGTGTTTGTGTGAGGGAAGCGATGCAGAGAGCTAAAAGAGTCTTCTCGAGTCGCACGTCTCAGGTCAAATCAACATCCTCGCAGCAGAACGGCATTATCAACCTATCAAAGAACACTGTGCAGGACGCGGCCTTTGTTTTTGAACTTTAGCCTTTAGCGTTCGACGTTAGACGGCTTACCTTTTGCGGCTACAGCTCGAGCCACACTATTTTTTAGCTTGGTGTTTGGTTGGTTTCAAAAGGCAAAAAGACCAGCCTCTCACAATCTGAGTTCACCCGCTCTTCATCGAGGTTTATTACACTAGAAGAGGAGGTTTTTGAGATGTCCATGAGAACTACCGCGCTCGGATTTGGTATCGTGACCCTCATCGCGGGCGGCGTGGCTTGGTGGGGCTTGAGCAATAGTCAGACCCAAACCCAGGCTCAGGCTGTCCCAACGGCAAACCAAGCAGTTCAGACTCCCGATCAGATTCAGGCTCAGGCTAGCCAGGCCCAGGAGCCAGGAGCTTTATTACAAAACGAACGCAACACCATTGACATCGTGCAGCGCACCGGAGATGGGGTGGTGTACGTCTCGGTGCGCAGTATGCCCCAGGCCAACACCAGCGACCCCTCCAACTTTTTCGCGCCCTTTATGCAGCAGCAACCGCAGCAGGGCACGGGTTCGGGTTTCGTGATTGACACCGAGGGTCTGATTCTCACCAATTATCACGTAGTAGACGGAGCTACCGAAATTACCGTCAAGTTTCACAATAACCCCAAAACCTTCCCCGCCAAGGTCGTGGGCACAGCCCAACCCCTGGACATGGCCTTAATCAAGGTGCAAGCCCCCAAAAGCCTGCTCAAGCCTATGGTGCTCGCCAACTCCGACTTAGTTAAGGTGGGACAGAAGGCCATCGCCATGGGTAACCCTTTTGGCCTGGAGTTTACCGTGACCGAGGGTATCGTTTCGGCTATCCGGCGCAACCCCGGAGCCATCGGCGACCAGAGTGGCTTCATTCCCAGCGTAATTCAGACCGATGCCTCTATCAATCCGGGTAACTCCGGTGGCCCCCTGCTCAACAGTGCGGGGCAGGTGGTGGGCATCAACACCGCTATCTACAGCACCAACGCCCAGTTTGGCGGGGAGGGCCAGTCGGCGGGGATTGGCTTTGCCATTCCCATCAACATTGCCAAACAGTATCTGCCCGACCTCAAAGCGGGCAAGAAGCTCACCGCCGACGAACTCACCAAGAGCCGCCCCCGTCTGGGCGTGAGCTTATATCCAGCGCTGGGACTTTATCCCAACAGCATCCGCAGCCAGAACAAGCTGCCCGATAATGGCCTGATGGTGCAACAAGTCGAGAAGGGTGGCCCCGCCGAGAAAGCCGGGCTGAGGGCCGCGACCCGCATGGTGCAACTCCAGACCCAAAACGGTGACATGGTGGATTTGGGAGTCAACGGGGATGTGATTTTGCAAGCCGATGGGGTAGATATAGGCGGTATCACCGACCTGCGCGAGGTCATCCTCAACAAAAAACCCGGCGAGGCCATCACCCTCAAGGTTTGGCGGGACGGTCAGAGCATAAACGTGAAGATCCTGCCGCAGGTCATCAAGTGATGCCAGGCGCGGGTAGATAAGCCCTGTCGCAGTTTTCAGAAAGAAGCCTGAGCAGCTAAGCTCATACCGTCGCAAGCCTATTTTTTGCCGCTCGAGTATCGGCATAGCTGGATGACGTGCCGTCACTTCGCTCGAGTATCGGAATAAGTCCTTAGCCCCTCTCCCTCGAGGGGAACCAACGTCACTGAAGACCGCGATAGGCTTTGGCCTTTCTTCATCCAGAGTGGGGGAGTCATTTTTATACTGAACCCTAATGCAGCGGTTTCTGGCGTTCGTCGTGGTGGTTGTATCCCTCGCGTTGGCCCAATTCGACCCTACCAAAGCCTGGTTTACCCTGTCCACCGCCCACTTCAACATCCATTATTCGGCAGGTCTGGAACGGGTGGCCTCGGAGGCTGCCATCTATGCCGAGGATGCCTACACCAAGCTGGTGGGCGAGTTTGGCGATGCGCCCGGCACGATCAATCTGGTTTTGTCGGATGAGGGCGATTACATCAACGGGTTTTCCGACCCCACCACCAACTTAATAGGCATCTATACCGCCCAGTACCGTATCTCCGACGATTTCAACCCGCGTCTTTCGTCGTGGTGGCAGACGGTGATTTTTCACGAGATTGTCCACGCCATAGACCTCACCCAAAAGCGCGGCGATTACCGCGACCGCACCCGTATTTTCGGGCAGGTTCCCTCACCCAATGGCCTCAAGCCGATTCCTTTTGTCGAGGGTATGGCCCTGTACATGAAGTACAAGTTTTTCGGGGAGTCGCGCCTCAACGACTCCCATACCCGCATGATGATCCGCCAGATGGTGCTTTCCGGGCAGTTTCCTAGCCTGGACGAGATTCGCCAGTATTACCGCAAGGATACCTGGCCCACCATTGGCCTGCTGGTATACAACTACGGAGCCTGGCTGGTGCGCTACCTCGAGGTGCGCTTCGGGTCGGATGCGGTGCGCCGCTTCACCGACGTAAATGCCGGGCTTTCGCCCCTCAAAGACTTCAACGAGCCTTTCCAAAAGGCTTTTGGTATCACCCTCGAGCAGCTCTATAGCGATTTTGTGGCCTGGTTGCCCAGCCAGTTTGACGGCGAGATAGCCCATATCAAAGCCCAGGGACTGACCCAGCCTACCCAGCTCACCCACCTGGGTTTTTACAGCGAGTCCGCCTCCGACTCGGCCTCGGGGCTAATCTACAGCCATTTCAGCCCCTTGCGAGCGGGGCTGCGCCTGCGGGTGAACGAGGGAGAGCGGGAGTTGATTAATGGCAACGTGCAGTTTGCCCAGTGGGCTCCCGACGGGCGCAGCCTGATTTTTGTGACCAGCAGCCAGCCCGACCAGTACCGGGTGGTTTCTGATCTCTACCGCTACAACAGCCTTACTGGGACGACCCAACGGCTCACCCAGGGCCAACGGGTCTACTATGCCCGCTACGCCCCTGACGGCAAAAGCCTGTACATCGCCCGCAACACCCCCTCCGGCTCGACCGAGTTGGCGCGGTATTTTCCCGATCTCAAGCAGACCCAGTCGTTACGGGATTTCCCCAACCAAGACGGGGTGATTCACTCTTTCGCGGTGGCCCCGGATGGCAAGAGCCTGGTTATCTCCTTGCTGCGGCGGGGTGGATTTCAGGATTTATACCGCTACGTACCCGATACCGGAGCCTTGGTGGCGCTAACCCAGGACAAAAATGCAGATTCCGACCCGGTCTTTAGCCCCGACGGAAAATACATAATCTACAGTTCTGACCCCGGACGGGTCTACAACCTGTATGCCTATCGGCTCGAGGATGGTGCGATATTTCAAGTCACCAACCTGCTGGGCGGGGCCTTCATGCCCACGATTTCCTATAGCCAGCAAAACATCATCTTCACCGGCTACAGCCCAGCAGGCTACGACCTCTACCAGATTCCCTACCAACCCACCACCTGGAAAGCCGTACAAATACCGCGCGAGGTGCGGCCCGCCTTCGAGCCTGCGGCCCCGGCCCCAGGCCAACCTTACGATCCCCTGCGCTACCTGGCCCCGCTGTACTGGCTGCCTGCGTTTGGCCTCAGTACCGACGCGCTGGGCCTCTCCTCCTATGCCGGGGTGAGTTTCTCAGCGGCTGACCCCATCGGCATCCACGCCTACTCGGTCACGCTGGGATACGACAGCACCAACGGAGCACTCTACGACCTGGGCTACACCTACCAGGGCCTGGGACAACCCCTGAGCCTGCGGCTCCTCGGGCAAGGGGTGCAAAACGCTCAGGTGCTGGGAGCTGCGCTCAATGCCCCTGACGGGGGCTTGCAGGTGCAATATGCCCGCACGGCTTTCTACGAGCCAACCCTCAGCCTGCTCCAGCCCACCGTGACCCATCGCTTCTCCGCGGGAATCTACTCCCTAGGGGGTAGCGCCCAGGACTTGTTTCGCTCCCAGAGCCAGATTAGCGCGCTGGGGAGTGCCTTTGTACGACCTCAGGATGGACAAGGTGGGCAGTGGCACACCACCTTGAGCGGAGCCTTGGCCTATGCTTTCCGGCTGCCCCTCGAGGATTCCCACATCTTCACGCTTCGCTTGGCCGGAGGGATTACCACCTCGCCCTTATCTATAGATGCCTTCGACTTGGGAGTATATCCTCTCAACGCGGCCTCGCTGCCGGTCTTCTCGCTGCGGGGCTACCTCCCCGGCAAACTGGTGGGACAGCAAGCGCTGGTGGGCTCACTGCAATACCGGCTGCCGCCCTGGCACATCACTCAGGGTTTAGGCGAGTGGCCGCTTTTTTTCGATGACCTGAGCCTGTCGCTGTTCGCGGATGCGGGCACGGCGGGCACACCGATATCTTTGAGCGGGCTGCGCTACAGTGTGGGAGCCGAGTTGCGCCTGAGCATGACGCTGTTTTACGCCCTGCCAGGGGCCGCACTGAGCTTAGGGCTAGCCCAGGGGATTAAAGAGCCGGGGCCGAGGTTTTATCTGGTGCTGAATATCCCTGCCCTGCCCAGTGCGGGAAGTGAAGGTTTACCGACGGGGCTGCTCGAGCCGACCCTGGCTCATCCCTGAAACCCGCTTCCCCACAGCATTCGCTGAGAAACCCCGGCAGATTTGCGAGATGTCCAGCACAGCGAAATTGCCCTGTGCAGAAATACTCTCCAGGACAAGGGGATCAAACATCCCAAAAGTCGTTGGGGTAAGGGAGGTTTACGGCCTTTGCGAAAGCCTCGAGCCCCAACCTGTCCGGGGCCTCCAAGTGATACCGGAAATTCCACAGGTAGTGCTGCATCAGCCGCTCGGGGATGTTCAGGCGCTGGGCCTCGGTTCCGGCTACCGCCGACAAATTGCCCAACCCCAGCGAGCGCGCCGCCCGCAGCCGCCGCACCACTTCTGGCGGGGGTTCCTCATCCTTGCGAGTAGCCCACACCGCAAACACGAAGGGCAGGCGGGTATGTGTGAACCAGCGCATGGACAAGTCCGTTACCCGCACCCCACCCGGAGCCTCGGGAACCTGATGCACCGACTCCGGGATCAGGGTAAGCAAACCGACATAGGTGGTGATGGCCCGGTCGCCAATCAGCAGCATCCCGTCGTAGCGCTCGAGCAGCTCCAGGCCCCCCTGCACACTTTCGTAGCTGACCTTGAGCTTGTCGCGCTCGAGCAGGTGTTGCAACAGCCGCACCGAGGTAGCGCTTTCGGTAGTCAGGGCGATGGTTTTGAGTTTGTTCCAGGGCTTGTGGTGAAACAGGTTGACCGAATACACCGGCCCCAGGTCAGCTACCGAGAAATCCGGTAGGGGCCGCAGGTGTTGAACGTTTTGCAAATAGAAATAAGAAGAAACCAAACTGAGATCTACGGTTCCGTCTAACAACCACTGGTTAAGCTCGGTGGGAACACCGTATTTGAATACCAGCCCCTCGCCCTCCTCGAGGAAGTGATATAAGGGCGCGGTGTTGGCGTAGCGGGGAACTCCCAGGATGTACATAAGGCCGAACGCTAAAGGCTCAAACCTGCCGGGGTCTTGGCGTTAGTCTCTAGTCGTTGGACGTTTGGCGGCGCATCCCAGAGGCGCAACTCGTGGTATAGCGCGTCGCGTTCAACCGGAACCCGCCCGGCTGCTTGAATCAGGCTCACCATCTTCTGACGGCTCAGACCCAGCGGGCTGGTGGCTCCGGCAGCGTGGGCAATGTGCTCCTCCAAAATCGTCCCGTCAATATCCGAGACCCCCCAATCCAACGAAACCTGCACCAGGTCTGAGGAAATCATCACCCAATAGCCCTTGATATGGTCGAAATTATCCAGGTATAGCCGGGCTACCGCCAGGTTTCTGAGGTCATCGAGGCCGGTGGTGAACTCGGTCTTGCCCAGGTTCGAGGCCAGGGCGTTGGCATCGGGTTGGAAGGCCAGGGGGATGAAGCTGTAGAAGCCACCGGTCTGGTCTTGCAGGGTGCGCAGCCGATCCATGTGGTCGAGGCGCTCCTCGAGGGTTTCGATGTGCCCGTAGAGCATGGTGGCATTGGTGCGGATACCCAGGCTGTGGGCTTCGCGGTGAATTTGCAGCCACTTGTCGGCCTTAACCTTGTTCTTGGCGATCTGTTTGCGCACACGCTCGGCAAAAATCTCCGCGCCGCCACCGGGCATGGCCTTTAGCCCAGCTTCCTTCAGCTCGCGCAGGACTTCCAAAGTCGGCTTCTTGGAAATCTTCGACAGGTGCTCGATTTCCGCCGCCGTGAAAGCCTTGACTTGCAGGCCGGGAAAGTTTTGGTTCAAGGCCCGCACCATCTCGGGGTAGTAGCTCCAGGGGCGGTTGGGGTGGTGGCCCGAACTCATGTGCAACTCGGTCAGGCCCGGCTCCCACTTCTGGCGCACCTTGGCAACCACGTCCTCTACGCTATAATCCCAGGCCCGCTCCTCACCCTTTTTAGCCGCAAAAGCACAAAAGGTGCAGCCCACATAACAGAGATTGGTGAACTCTAGGCGCAGCGAGTGCACGAAATAGGTTTTGTCACCATGCTTGCGCTGGCGTACCCGGTCGGCTAGGCGCATCAGGCTGTTGTAGTCGGAGGTATGAAAAAGGGTCAGACCCTCCTCGAAGCTCAGGCGCACTCCGGCCTCTACTTTTTCGGCGATGGGTCGCAGCTTGGGATCGCGTATCCAGTTCATCGGACTCGAGTCTAGCACCGCTCTTACGTGAAACCTAGAACTTGGGTTACGGAAATCGGTGGGGCTGACTATCGAGCCAGGGTAGCCGTGCCCCTGGAGGGTTTGGTCGAACTGCGCTCGACCAAAGTGGGTTCAAAACGTACCCCCCTGGCCCCGCCTCGGTAGCCCTGGATGCGCTCTAAGAGCATACGGGCAGCCTCCGCCCCCATTTCCTCAACCGGCTGCACCAGCGTGGATAGGCCCCTGGCCTCAGTCCAGGGTTGCCCGTCGTAGCCAAGTATGCGAACCTCGTGCCCTACCTGCAAGCCCTGCCGCTCGGCTTCTTCCAAAACCCCCAGGGCAATCAGGTCGGCTCCGGCGAAAATATTGTAGGGTGGGGGTTTCAGGGTAATGAACTGCCGCAGCGCGAGCTGTCCACCCTCGGCGGAGAAGCGGGTGGTGAAGACGTGGCTCTCGGGCAGTGGACGGCCCAGTCCGGCCAGCTTGTGGCTAAATCCATTCAGCCGTTCGGCAAATACGGTGTTGGTGAAGGCCCGGTCTATCTCCTCCTCGAGCTTCACGGCGAAGATATCTCCTTTGAAAGGGGCCAGATAAGCCGCCGCCAGGCTTCCGCCCAGATAGTTGTCGATATAAGCCGAGTCGTAGTGGGTGTTGTGGGCATCCACAAAGACCACCGGGCGGTCGGTGGGAAGGGGGTTGCCGCCAAACAACTCGGTAAGGTCGTAGGAGGCGATAATCAGGCCATCGGTCTGATAGGCCAGGGTAGACGACTCGAGGTAGCGCTCGAGTCGGCCCCGCGACAAAAGCGGAAACAACGCGATGTCGTAGCGCTCCTGATCCAGCACCCGTTCGATACCCTCCACCAGCCGGGTATAAAACTCCGTCGCCACGAAAGGCAAAATCACCGAAACGGTGTAGCTGCGCCCCCCCGCGACCCGCCTGGCGTGGGGGTTGGGGCGGTAGCCCAGGCTATCCATAGCTGCCTGAACCCTGGCGCGGGTTTCTGGACGCACGGCAGCATTATTGTTGAGCACCCGGCTTACCGTACCAATGCCCACCCTGGCCAGGTGAGCAACTTCGTGAATGGTGGGTTTGCGCTTGGGCGGCACGGCGATTTCCTTTGGCTTCACCAAGACTTGCCGATGGGAGCGGCAATGGAAGCGCTTTCCTGGTTTAAGTGAAGGTAGTTTAGCACGCCGAGGGTCGAAGGTAAAACACCCATAGCCGATAGCTACGGGCGGCAAGCTACAAAATCAAAACCCTGCCATACCCAGGAGATTATCGCGGTTCTCTGCTTTAGATGAGCACAATCAACAGGCCCAGGCTACCTCAAGGTTTTTTGCGAAAACCACTCTATTTATTTGGGTTTGGTATAACCTCGGTATCCACCACCGCATCGGCCTCGATTTCGACCAGCATTTGAGGGTCTATCAGGCGGCTGACCTCGAGCATGGTGCAAGCTGGGCGAATCTGTCTAAACACTTCGCCGTGTGCCCGGCCCACCGCTTCCCAGTTGTGGGCAATATCCACCAGGTAGATGCGCGTGCGCACGACCTGCTCGAGGCTGGCTCCGGCTTGTTTCAGGGCAACCTCGAGGTTGTGCAAAATCTGCACGGTCTGGGCGTAGGCATCGTGACCCACCAGCCTGCCCTCGGCATCGGTGGCCGTGGTTCCAGCTACTTGAATATGCGGCCCCACCCGCACCGCACGGCTATACCCGACTATCGGCTCGTAAGGCGAAGTCCCGGCAATGTTCTGGCGCATACGCCAGTTTATGCCCTACGCCGAAGCCCTGCCGCCAGACCGCGCCAGATGAGCAATAGCACCAGCGTGGACACCAAGGCAATCCCCCAGAAGATGAAAAATCCTGTTCCAAAGGGGCGGCTCAGCACCATGAAGCGCAGCCAGACCCCGGCGCTCACCGCGATAGCCCAGGTGTAGAGCAGATTGCGCCAGGTGGGCTGGCGGTAGGTGCGCACAAACGGAGCGACCAGGAACCACACCAGCAATATCGGCAGGGCGTTGCGCACGATGCCCCCAAGGCTCAGGCCCTCGCGGTGTGACAGAAGACCGATGACGGCGAACAGCACGATGGCAACGCTATCCCCATAAGCCAGCAATCGTCCGGGATTTACAGGTTTTTTAGCGGTGGGTTGGGCCATAACGATAAATTAGGCGAAAAGTAGAAAAGGTCAAAAGTACGGTCAATATCGTCACTTTTCACCTTATTGTTTAACTGCCTCAAAAAACACCTTCTCGGCCCGGTACGAACTCCGCACCAGCGGCCCGCTGAAAACCTCCATGAAGCCCTCCTCGTAGCCCCACTGCCCATATTTAGCGAATTCCTCCGGGGTGACATAGCGCTCGACGGGCAGGTGGTGTTTGGTAGGGCGCAGGTACTGGCCCAAGGTCAGGATGTCCACGCCAGCAGCCCGCAAATCTCGCATAGCCTGACGGATTTCCTCCTCACTCTCGCCCAACCCGAGCATCAGCGAAGATTTGGTGAGCACCTCTGGGCGCACTTTTTTAGCGTGCCCCAGCACCTTCAAAGTCTGGTCATAACCGGCCCTGGGGTCGCGCACTTTGGGGGTCAGGCGGCGGACGGTCTCGAGGTTGTTGGCAAACACGTCCTGGCCGCCCTCGAGCACAACTTCGACATCCCCAAGTTGGCCCCGAAAGTCGGGGGTGAGGGTTTCGACCTTAACTTGAACGTCACGGGCTTTGATCTGCCGCACCACCTCGGCGAAATGGGCCGCCCCACCATCGGGCAGGTCGTCGCGGTCTACCGAGGTCAGCACCACGTACTTGAGGCTCATCTCGGCTATAGCCTGGGCCACGTGGAGGGGCTCTGAGGGATCAACCCAGCCTTTGGGGTTTCCGGTGTCCACCGCACAAAACTTGCAGGCTCTGGTGCAAATGCCGCCCAACACCATGATGGTCAGGGTTCCGTGGCCCCAGCACTCGCCAATGTTGGGGCACATGGCCTCCTGACAGACGGTGGAGAGCCGCAGGCGCTGGGCCATCTCCTTCAGGCGCAGGTAGTTGGGGCCGGTGGGCAGGGTGGCCCGCAGCCAGGCCGGTTTGTGGCGGTCTACGGGCTCGGCTCGCTCAGTAGCCACGCCGTTTTGAATAACCTCGAGTTCAATCAGGCCACCGTTTTGGAAGTCTTCAAGTTGGACGGTTTTGCGGTTGCTCATGCCAGCTCCTGTGCTGTGGGAAACCCAGAGAACTCAGTCTGGAACGACTCAATTACTCGTTCAATCACCTCGTCCAGGGAAACTCCTCTACCCAATATCTTCTGCAAACTGGTCACACCTTTATCTTTGATACCACAAGGAACAATCAGGTCGAAATCGTCCAGGTTGGTGTTGACATTAAGCGCGAAGCCGTGCATCGAAACATCGCTCTTGACGGCGATCCCGAAGGCACAGATCTTTTCTTCTAGGTCAGGCCAACTGGGAACCGGTGCGGGGTGTTTCGTCCAGACCCCGGCATAGCCCGGACTGGGATAGGCTTCGATGCCATAGGTCGCCACCACGCGGATAATGGCCGCCTCGAGCTGTCTTAGGAAATCCCGCACCCGCCGCCCCACCGGAAAAATCGGGTAGCCCACCAACTGGCCGGGGCCGTGGTAGGTCACGTCGCCACCGCGCTCGATCCAAAACAGCTCGAGGCCCTGTGCGCGATACTGCTCCTCCCTGAGCAGCAGATTCTCGCCAGTAGCCGCTCGCCCCAGGGTGAGGGTGCGGGGGTGCTCCAAGAGCAACAGTGTGGGTGGGCGCATCCCGGCAACTACCTCGGCATGAACTTGCTTCTGGTAGTCCCAGGCTTGCTGGTAGGGCATCAGGCCCAAACGTTCGACCTGGAAGGCTTTCGGTTCCACGCTTTCTAGCATACGCCTGGCCTGAGCTCCACTTGGGAGCGAAGTTACAGAGTGGGGTTTTACAATTCTGATACGCAGATGAGAATTCGTTGTACACTACAGTTGTATCAACTTTAGCACTGGGCAGTCAGGGAGGAAGGGCATGAACGCAACACCATCCATCACCGACACCATCATGAACATGGTCAGCCAGAGCATCCAGGTGCTCAGCAAACCCAGCGTAGCAACCTTCGAGCAGTACGAAAAAAAGGGCACCATGCGCGACGCGCTAATCTACGTGGGCGTAGCGGCAGTGCTGACCGGACTGCTGGGTCTGACCGGCGGGCTGGGAGGCTTTATACGCGGCGTGCTGGTCACGCTAATTGGCTTTTTCGTATTCACCTACTTGGTGCATTGGTTTGGCAAACAGCAAGGCGGTAGCGGTACGTTGGACGAGGTAGGCTACAGTTTTTCGTTGTTCTGGGGGCCTCTGGCGGTGATTTTTGGCATTATCACCCTGGTGCTGGTCATCACCCTGATTGGCATCTTCTTGATACCCTTGCTGGTAATCGTAGCCATCATCGTCAACGTCTATTTTGCTTACCTGGCCGTGCAGTCCAGCATGAATCTCAAAGAAAGCGGTAAAATCTGGCTGACCATGGTAGTGGCTTTTGTAGGAACTTTGGTGGTCAATATCATTCTCAGCCGCATCTGAAGAGATCTCAGGCCAGCCCTCTCACTTTGGAGAGGGCTTATTTTTCGGCTTTCGTAACCTGTAGAGTGGGGTATGGTTTTGGTTTCAATCAATATCGGCAGTAGCCAAGCGGTGAGTAACGGCATCCGAGCCACCACCACCGGCATCAACAAAAAACCTGTCCCTCGAGCAGAGATTTATGCTCTGGGTCTGAACGGCGACCTAGTAGCCGACAAGAAAAATCACGGTGGCCCTGACCAAGCCGTCTATGTATATTCCGTAGACGATTACGCCTGGTGGGCCGAGCAACTCGGAGCAGAACTCGAGCCCGGAACCTTCGGGGAAAACCTGACCTTCTCGAGTTTCGGCCCGGAGACAGTGCGCATTGGCGACCGTTTCGGAGTAGGCAAGGTGTTGCTCGAGGTCACGGCTCCGCGCATACCCTGTTGGGTGCTGGCCGACCGCATGGGCGACAACGGTTTTGTCAAGCGCTTTCAGAAGGCCGAGCGACCAGGTTTTTACACACGGGTGATCGAAACCGGCGAGGTCAAAACTGGCGACCTCATTGAGAAGACTTCCGCGCCAACTACGAACCCTACCCTCAGCGAAATTTTCGCTCTGTGGTACGAGAAATCCCCCAGCCCTGAAACCCTGCGCTGGGTTTTATCAGCTCCTCTGGCGGCTCGAGCCCGCAAAGATTACGAGGAACGCCTGAGAGAAATCACAGGAATTCCCTCTCCCAAAGGGTGAGGAAATATGCTGATGACTAAAATCCCTCACCCCAGCCCCTCTTCTTTCGAGAGAGGAGCTAAAAGCTCGCCGCAATCGCGTTGCCAACAGCTTTTCTCAGCTCAAAAATTCCTGTCTCGCGGTGGCGGCTGGGGTGGATACGGTTGGTCAGCAAAGTCCAAGCGTAGCCGTGCCCGAAATCCATCCAGACCCCGGTTCCGGTGAAGCCGGTGTGGCCCAAGGTTTGCGGGCTGCACAGGCTTCCCCCACTGAATTGCGGGGTTGGAATCTGCCAGCCCAAGGCGCGTTCCGCGTGCTGAGGGCGGCGCATCTCCGCCAAGGCTGCCTTCGACACTACCTTGCCGTTTATCAAGTCCTGGGCGTAAGCCAGTATTGCCCTCAGCGAGCCGAATAAGCCCGCGTGTCCGGTGGCTCCACCCAGCGCGAAACAGTTTTCGTCGTGGACTTCACCTTGTAAAACCCGTCCACGCCAAGGGTCATTCTCCGTAGCAGCACAGTCTTCGGGGTTCTTCGGATTGAAGGTAAACCCGGCAGGCAAATCAAACTGGGCTAAAGGCTTCCCACGTAGGCGCTCTAAAACCAGCCCCAGCAAGATGTACCCAATGTCCGAGTAAAGGTGTTCCCCAGCAGGCTTGACTTCCCAGCGATGCTGCAAAACGCGCTGTTTGAGCAGCCCTGGGTTGGTTCCCCAGGTATACATCGGCTCCCAGGCGGGCAAACCCGAGACGTGAGTCAAAAACTGTCGCAAAGTTCGCTGTGGCAACTGGGAGTTTTGCATCCAGGACAGCTCGGGGAGGAAGCTCGAGAGCGGATCATCCAAATCCGCCAGCCCATCCTCGACGAGCTTCAACACCTGCGGCACGGTAAACAAAACTTTGGTCAGGCTGGCGAGGTCGAAAAGGGTTTCTGGTGTGACGGGGCCGGGCTTTTCCAGGTGCTTGACTCCGGCCCAATAAACCTCTGAAGTTCCGTTCAGATGGACAATTCCCAGCGCAGCACCGGGAATCTGATTTTTATCTACGGCTTGCTGAAGGAGTTGAGTGGCTTTTTGCAGCATGGCTAGAAGTCAGTTTAGCCCACTCTGCGGTAGAGTTTGGGGCGATGAAAGCACTAGGGCTGATGTCCGGGACTTCGGTAGATGCCGTGGATTTGGTGCTGGCGGAGTTGCGACCCCTCTCCCCCAAAGGGGTCGGGGAGTTGAGGCTGGAGTGGAAAGTTTTAGCCCACAAAGAGGCCCTCTTCCCTGCCGAATTGCGAAACCGAATCATATCGGCGCTGAAAAGCCAGGCCAGCACCAGGGAAATCACCCTCCTGCACCACCAGCTCGGGCGCTTTTACGCCGAAGCCGCAGCGGAGTTTGAGGGCCAGGCCGAACTCGCCGCCACCCACGGGCAGACCATCTGGCACGAGCCACCCCTCGCCACCTTTCAAATCGGCGAGCCTGCTTATCTGGCTGAGGCTTTGGGGGTTCCCGTGGTCTCCGACTTCCGCCCCTCCGACCTGGCTTTAGGCGGCGAGGCCGCACCGCTGGTTCCCTACCCCGACCTGCTTTTATACGGTGAGGAGGGCGTAAAACGCGCCATCCACAACATCGGCGGTATCTCCAACCTGACCTATCTGCCGGGTATCAAGCCTGAGGGTGTTCTGGCTTTTGACACCGGCCCCGGCAACGCCCTGCTCGACGAGACCGCCGCACGGCTGGGTCTAACCCACGACACCGGCGGCAGAATCGCGGCATCGGGCAGAAGCGATGCAGCCCTGCTCGAGCGCTGGCTGACTCACCCCTACTTCTCGCGCCAACCGCCCAAATCTACCGGACGCGAAGTCTGGAACCTCGAGGCTATGGACGAAGATACTGCCCTGCCGCCGCAAAACCTGCTGGCAACCTTGAGCGAGTTCACCGCCCGGAGCATTGCTCTGGCCTACCAAAAGTTCGTGCTCCCGCTCGGCCTGGACGAGGTTTGGGTAGCAGGTGGCGGGGCCTATAACCACACGCTGATGCGCCAGATTCGCACCGCCCTGCCCGTCCCGGTTTACACCTTCGAGGAGCGGGGCCATGACAGCAAAGTGCGCGAGGCGCTGGCCTTCGCGGTGCTGGGATACTTGCGGTGGCTCGAGCTGCCCAATGTGCTGAAGCAGGTCACGGGTGCGAAGAAAAACGCTATCGCCGGAAAGGTGACCCTACCTGCGAGATAGGGCTAGGGCTGTTCTATAACTGGCCTTATGGTTCACGAGGTCAAGTTTAGGGTTGACCAGCTCGATCACTTCCCCGACGACGGGAAGCGCCGGGAAGTGATCAGAGGCCGACTCTACGTGTCCCCCGCGCCCAGCATCCACCACCAACTAATTGTCAAGCGGCTCATCGTGCAGACCGAGTTGTATTTGCAGCAAAATCCTCTGGGCGAAGTTCTGCCCGGCGTGGGCGTGATTTTCAGCAGCTTTGACGGGGTGATTCCTGACGTGGTGTTTGTATCCAAAGAACGGTTGGCGTTTTTAGAGGAAAGGCGTATCTACGCCGCTCCCGACTGGGTCATCGAGGTGCTCTCCCCCGGCAACAGCGCGTACGACCTCGAGACCGAGCGGGTCTTGTACCAGCAACAAGGCGTTAAGCTCTACTGGATCGTAGACCCCGAGCGCCTGGAGGTGCTGGTCTACGAGGGTCGGAGCGAAGAACCCACCATCCACCGGTGCAACGCCAAGCTCGAGGTCTCGCTGCTCCTCGGTCTGTTCTTCGATGTGGGCGAGTTAAGCAAGAAGTCGCCCCGCTAGCAGACGCAAAGCGTCAGAAACCCCGCGCGCTAGGCCAGCCGTTACAGCGGCGGTGTAAACCGCCCGTCTATCGCCGTCCAGCCGCCGTCCACGAAGACAATCGTGCCGGTGATGTAGGAAGCAGCCCTCGAGGCCAGAAAGGCCACCACCCCGCCAACCTCTTCGGGCTTGCCCCAGCGCCTCAAGATGCTACGCTCGGAATAGGCGTTGTACCAGTCGGGCTGGTTTTTGATAGGTGCGGTGAGCGGGGTGTCAATCACGCCTGGCCCAATAGCGTTGGCCCGTACCCCTTTGGGGCCAAGCTCCACCGCCAGCCCCCGAATGAGCTGCACGGTTCCGGCCTTGGTCATGGCGTAGACCGCCTGCCCCGGCTCCACCACCAGCGAGCGAATCGAGGAAAAGGCAGTCAGCGAACCCGAGCCCTGTGCCGCCATCACTCGCCCGGCCTCGGTGAGCAGGTTGAAGGTTCCCTTGAGGTTCACGCTCACCACCCGGTCGAACTCCTCGCTGGTGTAGTCCATCACCGGCTTGCGCACGTTGATGCTGGGGGTGGTGACGGCCACGTCCAGCCGCCCGTAACGCCGCACTATGTCGGCAATCAGGGCTTTGACCGCTGCGCTGTCGGTCAGGTTTACCACGTCGGCCTCAGCGGTTCCGCCGTTGGCCTCGATTCGGCCTGCGGTCTCGGCGGCGGCTTCGGCTTTCATGTCGGCCACGACCACCTTGGCTCCTTGGGCTGCCAGGGCCTCTGCCGAGGCTTGCCCGATGCCTGACCCGCCCCCGACCACTAGCGCAACCTGTCCATCCAAGCGAAACATATCTTGATAACTCATCGTTTCTCCTTGCTGATAGCTTATCGCGGTTCTCTGATTTTTGCCCTCCATAGTGGCGGCAAAATATCAGATGGGCACAGCAAATAGGCCCAGGCTATCCCAAGGTTCTTTGCGAAAACCGCTCTATAACCTATAGCCGATAGCTAAAATAGGCTTCCGTGTGCGACGGCAAAAACGGCCTGATGTCTTTAGCTATAAACAATCAGCGTTTACCTCTGGGGTCTAACCAGTCGCGTAGCCCGTCGCCCAGCAGGTTGAAGCCCAGTACCGCCAGGCCGATAGCGACCCCCGGCCAGACTACCGGCCAGGGCGAGAGTTCCTGATAACTCTGGGCTTCACGCAACATCCGGCCCCAACTGGCGGTGGGGGGCTGGGTGCCCAAGCCTAGATATGAAAGCGCGGCCTCAGCCAGAATTGAAGCGGCGAAGGCCAGGCTGGCCTGTACTACCAAGGGCCCCAGAATGTTGGGCAGCACGTGGCGCAGCATGATGCGTCCATTGCCCATACCCAGGGCCCTAGCTGCCTCGACATAGGGTTGGGCCTTGACCGCCAACACCCCGGCTCTGGCAACCCGGGCGAAGGCCGGAACCGCCGCCAGACCGATGGCAACCATCGAGGTGGTGGCTCCAGGGTTGAAGATTGCGCCGAACAAAAGGGCGATGAGGAGGGCGGGCAGGGCATAGAGGGTCTCGAGCAGTATGGTCAGAATCTGATCCAACCAGCCGCCAAAAAACCCTGCCAACACCCCCAACACCAGCCCCATAAACAGGCCAATACCCACCGCTACCAAGCCCACATACAAGGCGTTTTCAGCCCCAGCCAGGACTCGAGCCAGGGTATCGCGGCCCAGGATATCGGTTCCCAGAAGGTGGGTAGCCGAAGATGCCACCAGGCGATCCGCCGAGGTCGCGTTGGGGTCTTTGGGGTTAAGCCAGCTCGCCACCACCATCAGCAAGATTCCCAGCACAATCAAGCCCCCCACCCGCAGCGAAGGCGTGAGCCTGCGCCACCTGGACGGGCCTTTGGCGTTTGGTGTTCGAAGTTCGGCCTTCGTCATTGGTAGCTCACCCTGGGGTCTAAATACCCATACAGCAAGTCCACAATCAGGTTCAGCCCCACGATGAAAGAGGCCAGGGTCAGCACCACGCCCTGCACCAGGGGAAAATCTCGAGCGCTGATGGCAGTCAGGGACAAAGCCCCCAGCCCCGGAATCCCGAACACCGTCTCGACGATAACGGCGGCAATCAGCAGTTGGGCGAACTCCAGGCCCAGCACCGTCACCACCGGCAGGGCGGCATTCTTCAAGGCGTGTTTGTAGAGCACTACCCGCTCTGACAAACCTTTGGCCTGGGCGGTGCGCACGTAGTCCTGGCTCAGAACTTCTAGGATGCTGCCCCGCACCATGCGCACCAATAGGGAGGCTCGAGCCAGGGTGATGGTCAGCACCGGCAACACCATGGCTGCCAGGGCTTCGGCAGGGACGTGCCAGCCGCGAATGGGAAACGAAGAGGGCAAGGGCAGCTTGAGCCAGACGATGAAGAGGTAAATCAGCATCAGGCCCACCCAAAAGGAGGGCAGCACCAACCCCAGCAAGGCCCCGGTAGAAATGCCTACGTCCACCCAGGTTCCAGCCCGCCGCGCAGCCAGAATGCCCAGCGGGATGCTGATGAGGGTCGCCAGAATCAGCGAGCCCGCCACGATAGGCAAGGTGATGCCCAAGCGGCTGGCGATGAGCCTCGAGACCGGCAGGTTATAGCGGATAGACTGGCCCAAGTCGCCGTGCAGTACCCCACCCAGCCAGCTCAAGTAGCGCTGCAAGGGCGGTTTGTCCAGGCCCAGTTGGGCCTCCAAAGCCGCCACCGCCTCGGGCGTAGCGTTGATGCCCAGAATAGTGGTGGCCGGGTTGCCCGGAATCATCAACAGTGCCCCAAACACTAGCAGCGTCGCCAGCCACAGTGTGACAAGCGCGAACAAAAGGCGGCGGAGGGCGTAGGAAACCATAGCAGAGGGCAGAGAGCAAAATGTCAAACGCTGAAGGCCAAGAGCTAAAGGCACAACAACCTAAAACCTAAAAACACAAACTGCGTCCCAGAGGGTGTTTCTTGATAAGCCAATGATGCTGTCCTGGTTTAGCTTTTGACCCTTTGCATTTTGTCTTTTGCGGTTGCCTTCGGCCTTTGGCTTTCAGCTCTCGGCTCTGCCCCTTTAGCTTTTGGCGTTCGACGTTAGCCGTTCGGCATTTTACCCTTAGCACTCGAGCCAAAAACTACTTTTTCAGCCAAACTTCGGCCACGCTGATGCCGGGGGTCAGGGCGCTGCCCGGCCAGTTTTGCACGGTAGCGCGGTAGGCCCCCAGGCTGGGCAGGGTCATGGTCCAGATACTCACCGCGTCTTCGGTAATCTGGCGCTGCATGGCCTCGAGCGCGTCACAGGCTTGCTTGGCATTGGGAGCCCGCAGGTACTGGGTGTAGAGGTCTTGGGTTTTCTTGGAGTTGTAGCGCCAGTAGTATTTGGGGTTGGCGTAGGTATTGGTATCGTTGGCCTCGACGTGGCCGATGATGGTCATTTGGTAGTCGGCGTTGAGGAAGGCTTTCTGAATCCAGGTGGCAAAGTCTATGACCTGGATGGTGGCCTGAATCACGCCGAGCTTGTTGAACTGGGCTGCCAGCGCCTCGCCGATGCGCCGCTCGTAGGGAAACTCGGCAGCGATGGTGAAGGTGAACTTGAGGGGGTTTTGGGCGGTATAACCGGCCTCGGCCAGCAGCTTTTTGGCCTGCTCGGGGTCGTATTTGTAGTAGTTGGAGAGGTCAACAAAGCAGGCTTCGCCAGGCGAACGCATGGAGCCGATTTTGGTGCCGTAGCCCAGCATCGCGCCCTGAATCAGGTCGTCTTTATTGGTGGCGTATTCCATAGCCTTGCGAACGCGGATGTCGTTGAAGGGAGCCCTCGAGTTGTTCATGCTGGCCACAGCTTCGGCGGTGGAGGGGCCAGAGAACACTTTAAAGTTGGGGTCTTTTTGCAGCACGATGGCGTTTTCTGGCAGCAGGCTATAGGCGATTACATCTATATCGCCTGCCCGCAGGGCCGCGAGTTGGGCATCGCCGTCGCCCAAGAAGCGAAAGTTGACCTTATCCAAGTAGGGCAGGCCCTTGATGTAGTAGTCGGGGTTGGCCTCGAGCCGCACCGCCACGCCACGCTCCCAAGCCACAAACTTAAAGGGGCCGGTGCCGATGGGCTTGACCTTCATGTCCTCGAGCTTGGCCCCTTTGGGGGTGATAAGCGACTCCGGCACGGTGAGGATAAACAGAAAGTCGTTGTTGGGTTGGCGCAAGCTAAAGACCACCGTGTAGGGGTCTTTGGCGACCACGCTCTCGATGTCCTTGTAGAAGTCGGGCCTGGCATGACCGGAGACCTTCTGGTCGGGGTTTTTGGCCCGGTTAAACTCGGCTACCACGTCGGAGGCATCAAAGGGCGAGCCGTCGTGGAATTTCACCCCTTTGCGCAGGTAAAAAGTATAGGTCAGGCCGCTGGGGGAAATTATCCAGCGCTCAGCCAACGAGGGTACGATCTGGCCCTTGGAGTTGCGCTTGACCAAGCCCTGCAATACGTTGTCGTAGACCACTCGAGCGATATCCGCACCGGGGGTCTGGGTAGGATCCCAAGCGGTAGGCTCGGTCTGAATCGCCACCGTGAGGGTTCCCCCCCTGGTCTGGGCCAAGCCCAGCGAGATAAATAGCGCCAATAGCCCAACGAGAAGTTTCTTCATCGCTTCCTCCGTGATGGCACTAATCTATCCTAGTGCTGGGCGATGAGCAATGAGCCTGGTAAGGTTATTAGGTCGTACGTCTTATGTCTTACGCGCAGAGCGGAGGGCTAGACGCAAGACGCTAAACGCTGAACGCCAAAACCTAATACAATACCAAAGGGTCAAAAGCTACATCAGGACGGCATAATTACCCTATCAAGAAACACCGTCCGGGACGTAGTTGGTGTTTTTCGTTATTTGACTTTGAGTTTTTGGCGTTCGACCTTCGACAAGTTTTTAGCGTCTTGCCTTCCGCATTCAATCCGTGAATCACAGCGTATTGTCGCTCAGCATCAGTACGCTTGCTGCGGCGTATAGCCGGGCCGAGGCTACGAGTTCGTCTACTTCTATGAACTCGTTGGCCTGATGGGGAATGGTTTTGCCGCCGGGGCCGATGGTGACGATGGGAAGTCCGGCCCAGGCCGACAAAAAAGTGCCGTCGGTAGCGCCGGGAACGCCGCCGTACTGGATGGGCAGCTCGAGCAGGGAAAGGGCCCCTTCCGTGGCTGCGACTACCTTGGCCGCCCTCGAGGTTTCGGTAGCGGGACGGTCTTCAAAAACCTCGAGTTCGGCACTCAGCCCTTGGTCTAAACTCGCTCCCAGAACTTCCCTCAGCCGCCCTTCAAGGGCCCGGTGGTCTTGGCCTGGATTGGTGCGAATATCGAGCCCAACGCGCACTTTGTCGGGAATCAGGTTGAACTGGCCCTCGCCCGCGCTGGCCTCGAACACCGTCGGCGTGACCCAGGGCAGGCCCAGATATTGGTGCTGACTCTGGGCCTGAAGCTCGGCCTGGAGCTTGCCTAGCGCCACTACGAAGCTCGAGGCCGAGGGCACCGGGTTGGCCCCGGCATAGGGCATCGCGCCGTGGGCCATTTTGCCCTGAAAGCGCACCCAGACCCGCATCGCGCCCTTCTGCCACAGACAAACCTGGTTCTCCTCTGGCTCGCAGATGATAGCCCCGGCAAATCCTTCAGCGTAGCCCGCTTTGACGAAGGCTTTGATGCCAATCATCAGACCCTCTTCGTCGCAGGGGATACACAGCCGTAGCGTCTTAGAGGGCTCACCCAGCACTTTCTTCACCGCCTGCGCCGCGACAATCGCCGCCGCCAAACCCCCTTTCATGTCGCAACTTCCACGCCCGTAGAGCTTGCCCTCCACGATTCGCGCTTCGTAAGGGGGAATCCGCCACTGGTCGAGGCTGCCGTGGTGGACAACATCGGTGTGGCCCTCGAGGATTAGCCCGCCCACCCCGCTGCCCAGGTCGGCAATGAGGTTGGGGCGGCCTGGAGCCACGTCTTGCACAGTGGTTTTGAAGCCGTGCCGATCTAGATAGTTTTTGAGAAACGCTACAACTGGAGCCTCGCCGGGGCCAGGGTAGTAGCTTTCGATTTGCACCAGTTGCTGCGTGAGGCGCACGACCTCTTCGGCATCTACGGTGTTGGCGGATTGGAGGGCGAGTTGGTCTTTAGTCATTTTTCTACCTTCGTAGGGGCGATCCCTTGTGGTCGCCCTTCAATCGCCGGGGCATCTAGGGCGGGTACAAGACCCGCTCCTACACATCGTATTTTTCGCGGTAAGCAATCAACCCGCCCGCCGAGGTCGCGTTCAGCACGCCGTGTAGCAGTGCCCGTGCAAACACGTCGGCGGCCACGGCCCCGATTCGGCTCAGCTCGGCAGGGGTCTCGAGCGGAATATTGCCCGTGGACAGCGAGAATATCACGTCCCCATCGAACATGGTGTGGGCCGGGAAAACCGCCCTGGCAATCCCGTCGTGGGCCATCATGGCGATTTTTCGGGCCTGGGCCTTGCTCAGTTTAGCAGTGGTAGCGACCACCCCAATCACGGTGTTGCTGGTCTGCAAGGGCGTACTCAAGAAGATATCCGAGTAATCGGGCGCGCAGAGCGGTTGTGGCGGGCGTTTGAGCTTGAACTCACCCTCCAACTCGAGAAACCTTCCATACAGCTCGCCGCTTTTGGGGTCGTGGCTGCGTCCATGAGCATTCGCCGCCACGATTGCACCCACCACCCCCCCATTTTCTAGCACCGCGCTGGCCGTGCCGATACCTCCCTTCAGGCCGCCGTTTCGGGCTCCAGTTCCGGCCCCCACGTTGCCCTGGGCCACCGGGCCGCTCGAGAGGGCCAGCGCAGCCTGGTAGCCATTTTCGGCAGTGGGGCGAACCTTGGAGCTGCCCACCAACAAATCAAACAGCACCGCCGCTGGAACAATGGGAACCACCGTGGGCGTGCTGAGTTCGGCGATGGGGTGACCCAAACCCCGCTCCTCCAGATAGCGCATCACCCCTCCCACCGCCTCGAGGCCATAGGCACTGCCCCCCGAGAGCACGATGGCCTGCACCTTCTCGATTAGATTCACCGGGTCGAGCAAATCGGTTTCGCGGGTTCCTGGCGCACTCCCCCGCACGTCTACCCCCGCCACTGCACCGCCTTGGGGGAAAACCACCGTGAGGCCAGTGAGGTTTTGGGAGTCGGTGTAGTGTCCGACTTGGATGCCGGGCACGTCGGTGATGGCGTTGAGCGGGCCGGGCTGCATGAACGGGTTCAGCATAACAAAAACAAGCCCTCCTGGACTCGAGCTGAGAGCGGTTTCCGCAAAGAACCTTGGGATGGCTTGAGTATATTTACTGGGCCGGTCTGAGCAGGGAACCGCGATAAGCCCCCTTCAGCCAGGAAAGGGGCTTGTTCGGTTGGAGAACTAAGCTGCTTTGGGTCGCTGGATAAAGCGCACGATGAAGTACACCACTGCCGCTACGATCAGGATGGGCACCAGCACTTTTAGAATCACCCAGACGATGCCCGCCAAGCCCTTCAGAATGGCCCCCAAGAAGGTAAAAAGCCATCCACCCACCCATAGCACCACCAGCACAGCTACAGCGATTAACAGGCCCAGCACAATCCACTCGAGGATGTCCTGTAGGGAACGCTCGTTCATGTTCTCAGTATAACTCAAGAATTTGCGCCAGCTTCGACCCTGAGGGTTTGCTAAAGAAGCTGATCGCTAAAAACCTATCTCGGTCTGGGATAGTAAAATCGAGTCCTCGAGAACCCTTGTCCTGCACGTGGGATTCACGGTTTGATTCGATAGCTTCCAGCTTCCCGCCGAATCTGCCCGAACACTCAGTAAACCGCGCCCTACCGCGATAAGATTAGGCTCAAGTGGAGCGCTACCACGTTCACGAGGGTCTGGTGGTCGGGCGTAAACCCCTGCCGGTGGGGGACGTGATTCTTTCTTTCGTAGGGCCTGAGGGGGCTACCCAGGCAGTAGCTCGCAAGGCCCTGCGACCTACTGGGCGCAGTGGGCGCTTGTCGCTGTTTCATCACCTGCGCTATCAGGTCTATCAGAAGCCGGGCAACGACCTGCCTACCCTGACCCAGGCCGAACTGGTGGGCCGTTTGGAGGGCCTCGAGGCTCCGGGACGCTTTCCCCAAGCCAGTTTTCTGGCCGAACTGGCCTACCGCCTGGCCTCGCCCGAGGTGGCCCAGCGGCTGTGGCCGCTGCTGATTTCGGGGCTAAAGGGAATTGCTAAACACGAAAATCCCCGGTTGGTGATGGTCTGGGCGGGGTGGCGCATCCTCAAGGCGGCGGGGCTCGCGCCCAACCTGGGCGGTGAGGGGATGGGCTTGCAAGACGGCCACCGGGTCGAGCGCGGCGGGATATATCTGGGCCTCGAGGGGCTGGAGAGCTTGGCAGCGGTGCTCAAGCTGCCGGGCGGCGAGGCCATAGAAGCCCTGGGGAATGCCCCCTTAGACCGCCTGCTGCAAGCCTTGTTGGCCCATACCCGCTACACCGTCGGAGACTTGGGTTCGGCTGGACTCCTTTCCAGCTCTCATGCCAAGGGTTGAAAATATCTGCGATGCAACTCACTACCCTGCTAGGTTCGGCCCTGGTCGTGCTGGGTCTGGCGGCGCTGGTCATCCCAGTCCGTCATCCCTGGGGACAATCGGCTCCACCGCTACCCAGTGGGCAGACTATCCGGGTGCTGCTCTCCTTCAAGCTCGAGGCTTCCAGCTTCGAGGGCCAGCACATATTTCCGGCCCTCGAGTTGACCCCTTTGGGCGATACTATCCGGGTCAACAGCGGCCCCGATGCCAGCCACCTGAGCCTGGCTTTCTCGGCCTTACCCCAGCGCCCTCTGCGGTTTACCATGCAAGACGGGGTGCTTTCTGCAACCTCGGACGGTCAGACCTACCGCCTGGGGCCAGCCGTGCAGCTCGAGCCGCTGCTGCCCGAGACCGCCGCCAAGGTACGCTACCGCATCCTCTCGACCTCGAGGGATAGCCCCGCCACCCACCCCGAATACCCCGGCAAACTCTGGCTCAGCCCGCTCCAGGGAGGAATTTTGCTGGTGAATGAGGTAGATATGCAGGACTACTTGAGGCGAGTCTTGCCCAGCGAGATGCCGGTGTTTTTTCATCCGCAGGCCCTGGCGGCCCAGGCCATCGCGGCCCGCACCTACGCCTATAGCCGCATGATTGCCTCACCCGAGCACAACTTCTGGAAGCAGTTCGGAGCCGACGTGGACGACTCAATCAACGAGCAGGTCTACAACAACACCTCTACCACCCCCGCCGGTGATGCCGCCGTAGAAGCCACCAGGGGGCAAATTCTGACCTTTGCCGGACAGCCCGTACAAGCCTTTTTCTTCTCCACCAGTCCCGGCTCCACGGCCAGCATCGAGCAGGTCTGGCCCGACCGTCCCGCCCAACCCTACCTCAAAGGTCAGACCCAGGCTTATCCCGTGCCGGTGGCCATCGCCGACGAGACCACCGCCCTGGCTTTCTTCCAAAACTGGAGCCGCAGCGGGTACTACGACGGTGCTTCCTCGCTGTTTCGCTGGAAGGTCACCCTAAGCCGAACCGAACTCGAGGCCATCCTCGCCAAAACCTTACCTGCGGTGTTCCAGAACTCCCCCGATTTCACCCAGACCCCCGAAGGCGCAACCTCGCCCGACTCACCGGATTTCAAGCTGGGAACCCTGCAAAACCTGGTCGTTACCCAGCGCACCCCCGGCGGCTTCGTGACCGAACTCGAGGTAGATACCAGCAGTGGGCGCTACCTGGTGCGGCGGGAATCCAATATCCGCACCCTGATTCGCCCCAACAAGGCTTTTACCGGCCAAGACGTGGTGCTTGAGCGCATCAGTGGGGCCAAGAGCCTGAACTTCGGGGCCTTGCCCAGCGCAGCCTTTGCTCTAGAAGCCACCCGCGACACCAGCGGGGCCTTGCAAAGCCTTACCTTTTGGGGCGGGGGCTACGGACACGGGGTGGGGATGAGCCAGTATGGGGCCGACCAACTGGGCAAGATGGGGCAAACCTACCCCCAGATTCTGGCCCACTTCTATCCGGGCTCGAGCCTGACCACCCTTTCCCCAGCCCCTGTCCCAAACACCCGGCGGTAAAACCTCATAACCCGTTTTTGCAGGAGTAAACCTTGCACTGAGACAACAGTTTCAGCCAGGTCGAGGGGCAAAATAAAGACCCGCAGCCAATTCTGCGGGTCATAGGGAGGAGTGGGCTTTATTGAGTTTCTGGCTTGGCTTGGTCTCTCCTATTGAACAGCACTCCTAGTTTGGGCAGCAGGAAGTAGTCCAGGCCCAAGTAGCCCGCGGTGCGCCAGGCCAACACCAGCCAGGTCGCGGCGATGAACATCCAGGGGTTGGTGCTAACCGTACCCGCCAGCAGATAGGCTGCATTCATCAGACCCGCGAAAAATGCTGCAATGCCCGTAAAGAGGCCCAGGATGAGCGCGATGCCTACCACGATCTCCCCAAAAGTGACCAGGTAACTGAAGAGGGTCGCGTTGGGCAGAGCTACGTTTTGAATAAACCAGGCATACCAACCACTCACGTCGGGGTGGTCTCCAGTAGTCTTCTTCAGGGCACCACTCAAAAAACCGGTCACTGCTGCCCCAGCCTTGCCCCCCACCCAGACCCCCGCCGGATTGGTGAGCTTTTCCCAGCCCGCGAACAGCCACAAGTAGCCGATGTATATTCGCAAAATCAGCCACAAGGGTGATAGTCGGGCATCTGCAAAGAGGAACCGGGCTAAGTTGGGCTCGGGAACGTTGACGTTGGTGTTGAATCTTGCCGTTGCCATAACCGCCTCCTTTATCCCTAAACTACCCGCACCAAGCCCGAAGCAGTAGGGCTGTTTGTACCCGTACGAATGTCCCTAGCGCGGCTTTGCGGGCAAAGGGGGTGTGAAAGCGTTTTATGAAAGGGGTAAATAGCGAACTTGCCCTTCCCAATCCGCAGGCGAGGAGCATTCAGCAATGACAACGCTGTGCTCGGCGACCAAGCTGATCGGTCTGTCGTCATAGACCAGAAACACACCTGGCATCGGTAATCCAGAGTTCACCCGCTGGTAAGCAAACCCTCGCACGGTGTTGATGTCATGGGTGAGCAGGATACGTCCCTCACTCGCCGCCCACTCCAGCACGAAAAGGCCATCCTTTTGATAGGCTTCCCATCTTGAACCCGAACGATATCCACCTCGGGCCGCAACCGCCGAACAGCCTGGAGAATGTGATTGTTGAAGTTCTCGTGGGCAGCAAATCGATCCATATGGGTAGTCTACAAAATCACCTAGTAGGTCAAACATTTATAACGGAGTATCTATAAAAAACTCTTTCGCTATAACTGCAAAACTCAACCTTATCGCGGTTTCCGCTATTTTTGCCACTACTCATGGCGGCAAAAAATGAGCTTGGTACGCTCTTTCTATCGGAGTGGGCTGCCATTTTCTTTCTGAAAACCGCTCTATTTATTTTTCCGCGCCAGAAGCTTTTCCAGCATTCCGTGGGGAGGGAAAAGTGCCTCCATTTGACGTTGGCCTTCTTCCGCCTCGAGCCACCGAGTTTCCAGATACTCATCCACCTCGGGCTGATGAGGCAGGTAATAGGCGATGGTCACGTATATATCCGAAAGTTTTAGCACCGGAAGGCTGTCCGCGATATCCTCGGCGCTCGAGCCCTGTTTGTAAAACCCGATCACCGTATCCAGCGTGACGCGCGTACCGCCCACCCGCACCGTTCCGGTTTCATCGGCGCGGAGGGGTTAGAGGGGAGGCTCGAGGATAAGAGATATAAACTTAGTACTTACGTATTTTACACGTAGCTAAGGTGGTAAGAGGTGCTCTACTGATTTTATCTAACGCATTCCCACATTCCCGCCGCAAACCCGTCGTACAATCAGGGCATGAGCACCGCCAGACCAAAGCACGCCTGGATGCGGGAAACCTATGCCAAAAGCCTGGAGAAGATGCCCGAGCGCAAGGTCGCCCACACCACCCTCTCGGGAATCGCTCCCGAGCCACTGTACACCCCCGAAGACCTGAAGGGTTTCGACTACGACACCAAGCTCGGCAACCCCGGAGAGTATCCGTACACACGCGGAGTTTATGGCTCAATGTACCGAAGCCGATTGTGGACCATGCGGATGTTCGCCGGATTCGGAACCGCCGAGCAGACCAACGAGCGCTTCAAAAAGCTACTGAGTGCGGGCCAGACCGGGCTTTCCACGGCCTTCGACCTGCCCACCTTGATGGGCTATGACTCCGACCATCCCTTGTCCAAAGGCGAGGTGGGCAAGTGCGGGGTGGCGATTAGTAGCCTTGCCGACATGGAAATTTTGTTTGATGGCATCAACCTCGAGGAAGTCACCACCTCCATGACCATCAACTCCCCCGCCAGCGCGATTTGGGCCATGTATCTGGCGGTGGGCAAGAAGCGCGGCTTCGACTGGAAAAAGATGGGCGGAACCATCCAGAACGATATCCTCAAGGAGTTCATCGCCCAAAAGGAGTTCATCTTCCCGCCCGAACCCTCGGTGAAGCTGGTCATAGACACCTTCGAGTGGGGGCCGAAGTTCGTGCCCAAGTGGAACTTCGTCTCGGTCTCGGGCTACCACATCCGCGAGGCGGGCTCTACCGCCGTGCAGGAGCTGGCGTTCACGCTGGCAGACGGGCTGGAGTACGTAGATTGGGCGCTAAAGCGCGGCCTGGACATTGACCAGTTCGCCCCCCGGATTTCCTTCTTCTTCAACGCCCACAACGACTTCTTCGAGGAAATCTGTAAGTTCCGCGCTGCACGCAGAATCTGGGCCAGGGAGATGCGCGAGCGGTACGGGGCCAAGCGCGAGGTCAGTTGGATGCTGCGCACCCACGCCCAGACCGCCGGGGTTAGCCTGACGGCGCAGCAGCCGCTGATTAATCTCTCGAGGGTCGCCATGCAAGCCCTGGCTGCCGTGCTGGGCGGCACGAACAGCTTACACACCGATGCCCACGACGAGGCCCTGGCCCTGCCCACCGAGGACTCGGCCAAGCTGGCCCTGCGCACCCAGCAAATCATCGCTTTCGAGACCGGTGTGACCCACACCGCCGACCCGCTGGCTGGTTCGTACTACGTGGAGTGGCTCACCGACCAGATGGAAGCCCAGGCCATGAAGATTATCGGTGACATCCGCCGCATGGGGGGGGTGGTGCGGGCCATTGACCAGGGCTACTTCCTGCGCGAGATCGCCGATGCCAGCTACCGCTACCAGCAGGAGGTCGAGCGCGGGGAGCGGGTCATCGTGGGGGTGAACGCCTTCCAGGAGGAGGGTTTGCAGGTGCCGATCCAGCTCATAGACCCCGAGGTCGAGCGGGTGCAGGACGCACGGCTAGCCCAGGTACGGCGCGAGCGCGACCCGGTGGCGGTGGCGGCGGCGCTCGAGGGGCTCAAGCAGGCTGCCAAGGAAGGGCGTAACACCATGCCGCACTTCGTGGAGTGTGCGCTGGCCTATGCCACCCTGGGCGAGATGATGGACGAGCTGCGGGTGGTGTACGGGGTATACGAGGAGCCGGTGCTGGTTTGAATTACAATGGAGTTGAGGTTTGTCTATGTCTAAAACTGATGACTTAGTAGAGTTGCTCAGACAACATAAAGAGAAAGAAGCTCAGACTCATGTTGATCTAGAAGCAATACGTCGTGAGTGGTTGGGTCATTTAGAAAATCTATTCAAAAACGTTGAAGATTGGCTAAAGGCTGCTGTAGCCGGAAATCTTGTCGAGCTAAATCGCAGACAGATAACGCTGGAAGAAGAATTCACGGGCAGTTACAAAGCGCCCTTATTGGAATTAAGGTTCAGTGATGGGACAGTTTCATTACGTCCTATTTGGTAGGGATATCATTGGTGCTAAAGGGCGGGTTGACTTTCAAAGCAAACTAGATAATTTTATTTTGCTTCTGGCCGGGAATGATAAATGGATTTACATGGAAGAGCCTGGTATTTACAGGAAGTTTGATAAGGCGCTATTTACCAATCTTTTGGGTCGTCTCCTCGGATCATGAGCAATACCAAGTTAGATTCCGCCTATGGATGGTATCAAATTACAAAAGATAGTCTTCTTTGGTAGATCTCAATAGGTAGTTCTCGTGAACCTCGAGGAAATCCAGCGCATCTTCTCCACCGCCCCCTTCATCCAGCACGTTGGGATGCGCCTGCTGGACGCGGGTGAAGGCTGGTGCGAAACCGAGATTGAAATCGGCCAGCAGCACGAGCAGCAAGACGGCTTCATCCACGCGGGAGTCCAGGCCACCATGGCCGACCACAGCGCCGGAACCGCCGCCGCGACGCTGATTCGGCCTGGTCAGTACGTGCTCACGGTGGAGTTCAAAATCAACTTGTTGCGTCCTGCAAAGGGGAAGCAATTGCGGTGCAGGGCGGAGGTTTTGAGGCCCGGAAAAACCCTTACCGTAGTGGAGTCTTCTCTGTTAACGGAGAAGCTGGTTTCCAAGGCCACCGTCACGATAGCAGTTCTCGACAAGTAAACTGAATGTCATGAAAGTTCGCTTTCGCTACTTCGACACCAAAAGCGGCAACCTGCCTTTCGCGCTTTATGTCCCACAGGGGCAGCCCCCGGCACTGGGCTGGCCGCTGGTGCTGTTCCTACACGGTTCGGGCGAACGCGGCCAGGATGGCAAGAAGCAGGCCGGAGTGGGCATCGGCCCGGCGATTCGGGAGAACCCCCAGGACTGGCCTGCTCTGGTGCTGATGCCGCAGTGCCCCGAGGGGCTGACTTGGGGGGGAACGGTGCTCGAGGCTGTCTACACCTTACTAAACGAAGTCCAGAGCGAGGCCAGAGCCGACAGCAGGCGCATCTACCTGACCGGTCTCTCCATGGGCGGACATGGAGCCTGGAACATGGCAATACGCTACCCGGATAAGTTCGCAGCCCTGGCCCCGATTTGCGGGGCCGCCGACCCTTTCGGGGTGATGTTCAACCTGAGCGGTATGCCGGTGTGGAACTTCCACGGTGACGACGACCCAGTAGTGCCGGTGGAGTTCAGCCGGGTCCTGGAGCAAGCCCTAGAGAAAACCGGCAACGAAAACATCCACTTCACCGAGTATGCGGGCGTGGATCACAACTCCTGGGATCGGGCCTACCGTGAGCGGGAGTTTATTAAGTGGTTGTTTGCGCAGAAACGTTGACCGCTCACCGCGAAGTTAAAGGCGACCCCCCAAGAGTTGTGGGGTCGCTGCCAATTTCGTGATGGCATTGCTGCCTTTAGCGCCCCCCTGCGCCCGTACCCGCACCAGCGCCGCTGGGCGCGCAGGGGGGCACGGTGCGAAGCTCGGCATGTACACAATTACGAGATGGTAGGTAGCGCTGGGGGGTCGCCTTTGCGGTCAACGTTCCTTACGCCGACTGCAAAATGGGGATTTCGGTCAGACTGGTGATGGGCAGCTTGCTGTTGCCTTGATGAAAGGCTGCCAGACGGGCTACCACGGTGGCTCCGGCTTTCTTGGCGACTTTCTCGAGGGCATTCATGGTTCCGCCCGAAGACACCACGTCGAACACCAAGGCCACCTTCTGGCCCAGAAGTTTCTCGGCCATGCGGCTGTCGAGCCAGAGGGTCTCGGAAACCCCCAAAGTTAGGGATTCGACCTCCTGGATGATGGGGTCTTGCATATAGGGGCGGCGTTTGCGGCGCACCACGATGTAGGGCTTGCCGCTAAGGGCGCTCAGGGTGTGGGCCAGCACGATGGGAGAGGTCTCGAGGGTCAGGATAACGTCGGTCTCGAGCGGTAGGTGCTTGACCAGAGCTTCGGCGGCAGCCTGCACCAGTTCCACATCGCCCATCAGCTCAACCAGGGGGATATGCACACCAGGCAGGGTTTCGACTACAGGCAGATGGCGGGTAATTTTGCCGACGGTAATCGGATAGGTTTCCATCAGTTCGACTCCTTTTTACGTCTCAGCTTACGCTAAAGCAGGGAGCAAAGAGCTTTTGACGTTTCAGCCCTCTGCTCTCCGCTCTTTGCTTTACCTCATCTCATTCCGGCTTGAACAGCGGCAAATGCCCCAGCGCAAGCACGTCTTGGCGGGGCGAGCCCTCCGTAAAGACGGCCATCACCGCCCCCACCACCCCGCCGACTTCCTCTATAAGCTCGGAAAGCCCCTTGAGGGTACTGCCGGTAGACACCACGTCGTCCACGATGGCGACCTTCTTGCCCTTAATCAGGGTGATGTCGGTGCCGTCGAGCACCAGCAGTTGGGGCTTGCCGGTGGTGATGCTGATAACCGTGCGCGAAACCGGGCTAATCATGTAGGGTTTTTCGGTTTTGCGGGCCACTACGTAGGGCTTGCCCGAGACCCGGCTAAGAGCATGGGCCAGCGGCACGGCCTTCACCTCGGGCGTGACCAGGGTCTCGATGTCGGCAGGCATGGCCTGGGCCAGCGCCACGGCGGCGGCCTCGACCACCTGGGTATCGCCCAGCATGTTGAACAGGGCTACCGAAACCTCGAGGCCAACCTGGACAACCGGAAGCTCACGGTGTACCCCGGCAATTTCTACGGAATGAGTTCTCACGGAAGTAGTCTACTAGGGTTACGGGAACTGGGCTCTGGGTTCCTTAGCGGCAAGCTCAAAAGTGGGAAGGATCAAAAGGTTAGTAAGGCCCTGAATTCATTTTTCGCCCCTTGTTTCCTGACTCCTAAAGCCCTATTGCGTTTTTGTGCTCAGATGGGCATAGCCCCTATACCTCTTGCGAGTTTATGTAAAACTGTCGTTGCGGACGAAGCTATTGGCTATCCGTGACTTGCGCAAGAAGTCTGAATATCCCAAGGTTCTTTCCGAAAACCGCTCTTCTCTTCAGACTGGCCTCAACCGCGTCCCATCCTCGGCGCGTATACTCGGTTTATGGTCAGTGCCAAGGTCGAAAGCATGGGCATGAACCCTGGCAATGGGGATTTGCTGGTGATTCTCAAAGCCGATACCGGAAAGGTTTTGCCCATCGTGATTGGGGCCTTGGAAACCCAGAACATCATGGTGTTTTTGTCGGGCGAGAAGCCCCCCAGACCCCTAGGGCCAGATTTGTTCGTCAACACCCTGGATTTGCTTGGGGTCAAGATACTGCGGCTGGAAATCGTCGAGCTGAAAGAGGGAACTTTTTATGGGCGGTTGGTGCTCAAGGGACGGGGCCTCGAGTACGACGTGGACTGCCGCCCCTCCGACGGCATGGCGATTGCTCTGCGAGCGGAGGCCGATATTTTGGTGGCGGAAACAGTTTTGCAGGATGCGGGCCTCGAGGAGTCCCATCTGAACCGGGGGGGCAGCACCCCTCAAGCCTAGAAAGGATTGAGTGTACAGCGTCAAAAGCCTGGTGTTCCTGGTAGTGTTGGGTAGCTTGGCTTTGGCCCAGCGCATAGCCGTGCTGGGCGACTGGGGAGCCGATTCTCCCTTCCGGCCCCAGATTGCCGCGGCCATGCGGGCTACCCACCAGCAAAAACCCCTCGAGGCCATCGTGACCCTGGGGGACAACTTCTACCCTTCCGGTGTACCGGTACAGCGTTTTGTGAACGATTTGCCCAAGCTCAGGATTTATCCCACTTTTGGCAACCACGACATACCCGCGCTGGAGGCCCAGTTCAAGCTATTTGGCCTGTATCGTACCTACTATAGTGTCACCCTCGGCAATATCGAGTTTTTCGTGCTGTACTCCGAAGGGTTTGATATGGCCCAGAGGGCCTGGCTGGAATCAGCCCTGCGGGCTTCTAGCGCGCCCTGGAAGGTGGTCACGCTGCACCGCCCGCTGTATTCCTCGGGTCTATACGGCGGTAGCCACACCCTGCGCCAAGCCCTCGAGCCCCTGCTCACGAAATATCAGGTCAATCTGGTATTGGCAGGCCACGAGCACGACTACGAGCGCTCCCAGGCCAAGGGAATTACCCACATCGTTTCCGGTGGCGGCGGAGCCTGGCTGCGCGGTTTTATATTTATCCGACCCCAAAGCAAGTTTCACCAAGAAACCCACAGCTATCTGGTGCTCGAGGCTACCCCAGAGCAGCTCTCCATTACTGCCTACAACGCTAAGAACAACATCATTGACCAGACCATGCTCCAACGATAAGCCCACCGCTACGCCAAGGGAAAGTAAGCCATACTGAGAGGATGGCGTACTCGACGGATTTGCGGGAGCGG
>JADEYI010000265.1_pt1 | contig 89885 bp, 98 predicted proteins | sample 8542331 | NCBI WGS metagenome assembly JADEYI01 (sample SAMN16510988, study PRJNA670497) | mine drainage metagenome | isolation source: biofilm near Copperflume 1 | place: Germany: Marsberg coppermine Kilianstollen | collected 2018-02
TGGTTGTTCGGATCGACCGGCGGCACCACGCCGATTCCGACCCGGTTGCGCTTGGAAAAATTGCGCGTCTCGATCGGAAATTCTTCGTAGCGTTGGTTGTAATCCTCTTTTAACCGATAGCGGCAGACCGGGCATAGATCGCCCTCGATATGCACGCCGAGCATCTTCTCGAACTCGCGCCGCAGATGGCGCGGGATCAGATGCAGCGGCTCCTCGTGCATCGGGCAGCCCTGGATCGAATACACCGGCGCGGCCTGCTCGAGTCCGCGCTGGATTCTTTCGACCAACGAGGTTTTACCCGATCCGACCGGGCCCATCAGATAGAGCACCTGGCGGCTTTCTTCGCCCTTGAGCGAGGCAGAATGAAAATAGCGAACGATCTGCGCGATCGTGCGCTCGATCCCGAAAAACTCGTCGGCGAAAAAGGAATACACCTTTACCGCTTCGTCTTTGTAAAGCCGGCGGGTGCGCGGGTCGTCGGTATTTTGAATATCGGCGATACCAACCGAAATGATCAAATCGTAAATGCGGGCGTGCGAGAGTTTGACAATCGTCGGGTCGGCTTTAACCAGGTCGAGGTACTCCAGCAGCGTCCCCTTCCATTGCTTCGCTTGGCGGGCAGCTCGATCCTTCTGAATCACGCGGGAGAAATCGTTCCCTTCCATCAGCCTGACTCCTTGGTCGGGTCGGAGATTTTGCGGTCTGTGCTTCGAGTTTCGTGGCGGGCAGGCCTGCGCTGTGTCAGCATCATGCCTGCTTCATATATAACGGAAACTGTTACTAATAATCAACGTAGCTTCTATCTAAATACCTTCGATTCAGGGCGCAATTATCAAATTTATTCACAGGCGCGACAGCAATCCGGCGCACCGTTTATGCACTGAATTTTGTCGCTGGGAACTAATCTGCCTACTCAGCGATCGCACCGATCGAGTGGCCGATCTTCGTCTTGCCATCCTGATGCACAATTTGGGCCGCAAATAGATGGTCGTCGTGCGCGAAACCGATCCATGATCGCTCGCTCACCGCCTGCCTCAAATAAGCGGCTTTATGTTCCATGGTGGCCATCGGATCGAGGTCGTAGGCCTGATTCCAGGCGCCGCTCAGATGCGATCGCGTCGGCACGATATCGGCCAGATGTGCGAACGAACCGTCGCCGTCGCGGACCACCACCACCTGATGGTCCCGGGTATGGCCGCCGGTGACGCGCGCCGTCACCCCGGAGATAATTTCAAGTTCGCCATCCATCGGCTCAATCGCTTTGATGTTGGGCGCGAGACATTCTTCGAGATGGCGATAAGCAGTACGCAGCCGCTCATTTTTTGGGCCTTTTGCGATCTCAAGCTCCCCCTGTTGAACAAATATGCGTGCGCACGGAAACGCCGTTTCAATCACTCCCGACTCCCGATGCCGTACGATCCCGCCGCAGTGATCGAAATGCAGGTGGGACAGGATCACCGCCGTGATGTCCCCCGGTTCCATGCCCAGCGCCTGCAACCCGTCGAGCAGCCAACCCTCGCCATGGTCGAAGATTTTGCGCTCGGTTGCGCTCAGCCGATTGCCGATTCCGGTATCGACCAGAATCGCCTCGCGCCCGCGCAGGATCAGCGGGCAGGTGAGATTGAGCCGAATCCGGTTGTACACATCGGGCGGATGATTTTTTTTCCACAGTTCGCGCGGCACCACGCCGAACATGCAACCGCCGTCGTTGCGCCAGAACCCATCGGTCAGAAAGACAATTCGAGTGGCGCCGATATTTATTTCGGGTGGACGTTTCATCCTGCCTGAATCCTAGTCAGGCCCCGGCCAGCCATAAACCGAGGACTAGCGCGACTCCACCGCATCCGGCAGTGGCGAGATAAAGCAGCGTGAGCCGCGAGATTCGCGTGGTGATCGCGCCTGATCGTCCATCGGGCTGCGGCGGGAGTCTCATCTGCGAGTCGGCGCGAAACGCCGCCCACGTCGCCAGCGCCATGATCGCGTATAATGCAAGCTTTATTTGCAGCAGATGCACGAACTCCGGGGCGAATCGGTAACTCCTGGTCTGACCCGCGATCCAGAGATTGCCGAGCCCGGTCAGGATCACGGTTATTGCGGCGACCAGACCGATTTGATTAATCGCGGGCGCCGCGCGCATCGCGAACTCGCTCCGTTCACCGCTTTCGGCGTCGAGCACCACCGCCGCCAGCACGAAACATAGACAAGCGCCGATCCAGATCGCGCCGCCCGCCACGTGAAGCCATAAAAATGCTCCTCGTAGCGTCATGCGGCGAAAGCATTCCCTGCTTTAAACAGTGAGACCGCGGGGGATTTGGCTGGAGGACGCACCGGCCCGATCCGCGGCGGCTTCCGAACGGGCGCGCCTATCGCGTGAGCCGGCATTCGGTTGACCAGCAGCCGCCGTTATTGCAGGGGAGGGGTGCCCAGGACGGCGGTAGCCGGGTTGGGCGCGATTGAGGGCGCGGGTCCGTCAGCCGCATCGGCGCGCACGAACACGATCAGCATCCCTTGTTCATAGCGCGGACCGCCAAGGATCAGCGAAGCATGGTTGGGTAGCTTCAACTCAGTGGACATTTCCGGCCGCTCGCCGGCGAACAGCACCAGTTCCATCGCGATCATATCGCGATCGATCCGTCGCGGCGAGACATGCAGAATTCGTCCGCCGGGCAGCGTGAAAGCCACCATCCGTCCGCACATGGTCTTTTTGTGTTGCCGGCTGACCAGCCGATAAGTGCTGTAGCCAAACGGCAGTGCGGCCAGTCGCGGGGTCATCGAGGCCAGCCGGGTGTCGATCCCCTCGTTGGTGTCGGCGGCCATGATCGAGTCGATATGCACCTCAACCGCGCGTGAGGTGGCCTTGTCGCCCGCCAACACTATACCGCTGAATGTTAATATGCCGAGCAGGACGAAGAAGATAGCTGGCCTGCGATGCGAAATCATGCAGCAGTTCAACCGGTTCAGCGTTGTTGGTCCGGGAGCCAGATGACGGTGGTATCGGTGCGCGGCTCGCTCCATACCGCGACCGAGGGGTTCTGGGACTCAAGCCGTGAAATAATAGCTTTTGAATCGGCGACGACCGGGTTCTCTTCGATCGCATTCGCCAGTTGAGTCGGAGCGGCAGGAGAAATCGGGCTGACGTGGGCGCTGGCGACCACCGTCGCGGAGCGACCGATCGTATAGTTGCGCGCATAAGGGGTGAGAATCAGCGCCGTCAGCGCCGCCATGGCGACCACTGCTGACGCCAGCGAAAAGGTTGAACTCATGCGCTCGTCGATCGATTGGAGCCACAACCCGAATCTCGACCAGACCGACGGTCTTAGCTGGTCTATCCGGGCTTGCACGCTGGCAGTGAGATTATCCAGCGCCAAAGTGCCGACTGAAGCTTCGACGGTGGTGCGTAATTGGTTCCCAAGCGATGCAAAATCGGCCGCTTCCTGCTCACATGTGGCGCATCCGGCGAGATGCCGGGCCACCGTCAGCAATTCCGCGGGCGCCAATTCCCCATCCCCAAAGGCGCTCAAGAGCGGGCGAATCTCGCTACAATCAGTCATCCGCGCTCAATCCCCGTTCAAATCCTGAAGAATGCTGCGCAACTTATCACGGGCATAATGTAATCTACTCATTACCGTCCCGCGCGGACACTGCAATACTTCGCTGATCTCGTCGTAGGAAAGCCCTTCCACTTCACGTAGCAGTATCACGGCGCGATGTTCCGGCGTCAACTCCTGCAACGCCTGCTGAATCCTCTGGTTAAGCTCGTTGCGCGCCAAAGCCTTGAACGAATCTCCCTGCGCGCTGGGCAGCCGCGAAATTTCGGTTTCGGCATCCTCGCCCCGAAGTACGATATGGCGCCCCTCATGGCGGCGGAAGTCGATCGCGATGTTCGCGGCAATCCGATACAGCCAGGTCGAGAAACTGGAACGGGACTCGAACTTGGGCAAGTTTTGAAACGCACGAACGAAGGTCTCCTGTGCTAGCTCAAGTGCATCGTCCTGATTATGAACCACCGCGAAGGCAACGCCCACTACCCGCCGCTGATATCGTTCAACCAACACCCCAAAGGCCTGAGCGTCCCCTGTTCTGGCCTGGGCGATAAGTTCGGCCTCGTCCCCCTGCGGGCGGCTTGGGTTTCTCAATTCAGTTAGACGATGCTGGTTGCTGGTAAATTCAGCGCCTGGCCACTTTCCCCGGTCATCTCGGCCCAGTTCGATCCCCACTTGAGATCGACTTTCAGCGGCACCTGCAAGGCCGCCGCTTCTTCCATCGCCTCCCGCGCTATATCGCGCACCCGATCGAGCTGGTCTGCTTCCACTTCGAGCAACAGTTCATCATGAACCTGAAGCACCATCAGGGCTCCTAATTGCTTTTCGCGCAGCATTCGATCAAGCCGTAGCATCGCAACCTTCATCAAGTCAGCGGCGCTGCCCTGAATCGGAGTGTTTATCGCTATTCTTTCGGCCTGCGCACGCGATCCACCCTGCGGTCCATTCAGTTCCGGCAGATAGCGCCGCCGCCCATACATGGTGGTGACGTATCCGCATTCGCGCGCCGTTCGCAAGGTTTCATCGAGCCAGGCGCGGACCCCCGGCAGCCGTTCAAAATAGCGCTTTATGTAGTCAGATGCTGCGTTCAGCGCAATCCCCAACTCGCCCGCGAGCCGCTGCGGCCCCATCCCGTATATGATCCCGAAGTTGATCACTTTCGCGATTCGCCGCGCCTGTGCATCCACCTGGTCCCGTTCGATTCCCAGAATTTCGCAGGCGGTCCGCGCGTGGATATCCTCGCCGCCCGAAAAGGCCTCGATCAGCGTCGAGTCGCCCGACAAATGCGCCAGCACGCGCAACTCGATCTGCGAATAATCCGCCGATAGCAGGATCGAACCCGGGGGCGCCACGAACGCACGCCGGATACGGCGGCCGTCTTCGGTGCGGGTCGGGATGTTTTGCAGGTTCGGGGCGCTGGAACTCAGGCGGCCAGTGGCAGTGAGGGCCTGGTTAAAGCAGGTGTGTATCCGATGGTCCTTAAAATCAATTAGAGCTTGCAGTGCATCAGCATAGGTGGATTTAAGCTTCGATAACGTTCGATAATCGAGCAGCTTTTGCGGCAGCGGATGGGCACTGGCGAGCCGCGTCAGGGTATCGACGTCGGTCGAATAGCCGCTCTTGGTTTTAGACAGTCCCTTGGTCGGCAACTTCAATTCGGTAAACAGTATCTCGCGTAATTGAAGCGGCGAATTGAGGTTGAACGGATGGCCGGCGAGATCGATGCACTCGCGCTCCAGTCGCGCCATCTCGGCCCCGAATTCGCTGGAAATATTGCTCAGTGCGCCGGCATCGATGCCAATTCCGGTCCGTTCCATTTCGGCTAGCAGCCCGGCAATCGGCAACTCAATATCCCGATAAAGCGCCAGCAGCCCGGCCGCTTCCAATTTGGGCAGCAGAGCCTCGCGCAAAGCGGCGACCACTCGCGGTTCCGATCCCGCCGATGCGCCGCCGCCTAACGGGGTCAGATGTTGATGATAGAGGTCGCTCAGCGATGGTTCCGGTTTGCCGGGATTGAGCAGGAAGCCAGCCAGCATCGAATCGAAATCCGCGTCTGCCAACCTAATCCCATATTCATGGAGCCGATGTAGATGCTGCTTCAAATCGTGGCAGCTTTTCGAGCTATTCCCGCTCAGTAGCGCCGAGGTTGCCGGTATCTCTTCCGCATCTACCACGTAGGTAATCTCGCTGCCGTCGGCGTGGAGCTTTAGCTTCGACGCGGCGGGCGTCTCATCGTGATTGAGATGCAGCGCAATGCGCGAGGCCTGCGCCAGCTCCGCGACCGCCGCGGTCAGCCGCTCGCCGGCGACCGGCTGCTCTGCGGCGCTATCGCCGAGCGGTAACGAACGCTGCGAAGGGGCGAGTTCGGCCAGCAGGGATCCGAACTCAAGCTCGCGCAGCAATTCGGCGACGGCTTGCTCGTCGATTCCTGGCCAGATCAGAGCCTCGGGCTCCAGCTCCAGCGGCACTTTGGTTTCGATACTTACCAGTTTGCGCGCCAGTTCGGCGCCGGCCCGATGCTCCAGCAGCAGCGCGCCGAATTTCTTCGCTCCGCGAATTCCAGCCTGTTCGATCTGATCAAGTTGGGCATAGAGTTGGTCCAACGATCCGAAATGACGGATCAGCGCCGCCGCGGTCTTCTCGCCGATGCCCGGCACGCCTTTGATGTTGTCGATCGAATCACCCATCAGCGCCATAATGTCGATCAGCGCCGCCGGTTCGACGCCGAAGCGTTCTCGCACTTCGCGAACTCCCGTGCGCTTGTCGCGCATGGTGTCCCACAGCGTAATGCCGGGGGAGACCAACTGCATGAAGTCCTTGTCGGCGGTCACGATGATAACGTCGAACTTCCGCTTGTCGGCACGCACGGCGAGGGTTCCGATCACGTCGTCGGCTTCGACTCCATCGAGAGTGATAAGCTGGAGACGACAAGCTTCCACCGCGCGATGGATATACGGAATCTGCACCGAGAGGTCGCTTGGCATTTCGACCCGATTGGCCTTGTAGTCCTCGAACAGATCGTCGCGGAAGGTTTTTTTGGGGGAATCGAAAACGATCGCGATGTGTTCGGGGCGGGCATCCTTCAGCAACTTGAAAAGCATCCGGATGAAGCCGTAAATTGCGTTGGTTGGCATCCCGCGCGAGTTGTTGAGCTGCGGAAGGGCGAAAAAGGCGCGGAAAATATAGCCCGAACCGTCGATCAGGTAGAGTTTGGCGCGTTCCGATGGCATCATATCGAAGCTAACCGAAGCTGGCCTTCGGCAAAAGCCCGCGACCTCGCCTTTAATCCTGTCTCATTGACAGTGGGGCGGCGGATAGCTACGAGATATCGTTTGGAATCGGTTGTGAATTAATTGGGCATTTTCAACGTCTGTAATGTTTGAAGGTCAGCTTGCAAGGCCAGGGGTTGATAGTTCGGCCCGGCTATTTAGATGATCGAAGTCAAAAATCTGAACAAAAGCTACGGCGATTTCGTTGCGATTCGCGACGTCACCTTCATCGCGGAGCAGGGCCAGATACTCGGTTTTCTGGGTCCCAATGGTGCGGGCAAGACCACCACGATGAGGATTATCACCGGCTTCATGCCGGCCACCTCGGGAACCGTGGTGATCGACGGCCTCGATTCCTTCCGCCAATCGCTCGAAGCGCGCAGTCGAATCGGTTATTTGCCCGAAAATCCGCCGCTTTACAACGAATTGCGGGTCCGCAGTTATCTGCGCTTTGTGGCCAAACTTCGCGGCGTAGCCAAACCGCAGGTCGAAGCGGCGGTCGATCATATGATCGAGGTGTGCGGCCTTTCCGCGATGGCGCATCGGATCTGCGGTCAGCTTTCCAAAGGTTTCCGGCAGCGGGTAGGTTTGGCGCAAGCGCTAATCCACAACCCGCCGGTGCTGGTGCTCGACGAGCCGACTATCGGTCTCGATCCGCGCCAGATCCACGAGATTCGCGAGTTGATCCGCGGCCTCGCCGGTAAGCGCACGATCGTGCTCTCGACCCACATCTTGCCGGAGGTTTCGCAGATCTGCGACAAAGTGGTGATTATCAACGAGGGCCGGGTGGTGCTGGAAGAACAACTGTCGGCGATGCCCGCGGGCACCTCGCTCGAAGATTTGTTCCTGAGCACCATCGCCAAAGAGCACCATGAAGGAATTGAGGCTCCGGAAGAGCTGTTGGAAGAGGTCGGGGCCGGTCACGGTTGATCAACACGGTTCACTGACACACGAATACGCATGAGAAACACGCTTACAATCGCGGGCAAGGAGCTGCAGAGCTACTTCGTCCAGCCGATCGCCTACGTCGTGATGGCGGTATTTCTGCTGCTCGGCGGATGGTTCTTTTTCGTTCTGGTGCGGCGCTTCGACCTGATGATGCATCTCTACGGTGCAATGCAGAATACGCAGGGACTGGAGAGCCTCAACCTCAACGATACGATACTGTCGCCGCTGTTGCAGGATCTCTCGATTGTGCTGGTGATCCTGGTGCCGGCTCTGACGATGCGCACCTTTGCCGAAGAGAAACGCCTGGGCACCTATGAGTTGCTGCTCACAGCGCCGATTCGCACCGGCGAGATCGTCGCGGGCAAGTTTATCGCGGCGGCGGCAATTGTCTTGTTGATGATCCTGCTTGCGGGGATTTATCCACTGATCCTGATCCTCTTTGGGAATCCGGAGCTGGGCCTGATCGGCGCGGAATGGCTCGGGATGGCGTTGCTGGCGGTCTCATTCGTCTCGATCGGTTTGTTCACCAGCTCGCTCACCCAGAATCAGATTATCGCGGCGATCACCTGCTTCGGCATACTGCTGCTGTTGTATGTAATTTCATGGCCTGCGGAGTTGGGTGGCGTGACGCTCGGTAACGTGCTGCGCTACCTCGCGCTGCCGGAGCATTTCGATCAGATGATCAAAGGCGTTATCGATACCACCGATATCGTCTATTTTTTCAGTGTGATCCTGCTGGCGTTGTTTCTCACCCAGCGATCGGTCGAGTCGGCGCGTTGGCGTTAGGAGCTGGGTGATGACTGGACGGAGTTCCATACTGGCCGGCATTCTCGGCCTCGTGCTCTTGACCTTTGCGCTTATCGATTACGTCGCGGCGCCCGGCTTTCGCTTCTTTTTCCTGGTCAACCTGGTGGTGGGCGTTTTCGCGATCATCATCTGGGCCACTTCCAGCCGGACCTCGGTTACTGCCCTCGCCGGACGCCGGACGGCTCGCTACGGCGCGAACGCGGCGGTCTATTCGATCGCGTTCATCGCGCTGCTGGTTGCGATCAACTTCATTTCAAGCCTGCATCATGTGCGTTTCGATCTGACTTCGAACCGGATTTTCAGCCTTTCAAGCCAATCGGTAAAGGTGGTCAAAGGGCTCAAGCGGCCGCTTAAATTTTATGGATTTTTCGCCGCCGGGCGTAATCCGCAAGCTGAGCAGTTGTACCAGAGCTACGCCTACAACTCGCCGATGGTCTCGTACGAGATCGTCGATCCGGATCGCCATCCCGAGCTGGCCGAGAAGTACAAAGTCTCGGTGATGAATACCACTCACATTCAATACGGCGGCGGCAACAGCAATGACGGCATCAATGTTTCCGATGTCACCGAGTCGGCGCTCACCAATGGAATTATCCGGGTAACCAAGAACGTCAAGAAAGTTGCGTGCGTCGCTCAGGGCGAGGGCGAGCCTAAGCTCGACGACGATCAGGGTACCGATGGATTCGGCGCCTTGCGCAAAGCGATGGAAGGCGAAGGATACGAAACGCGTCAGTTGCTGCTGGCGACTATCCCGGCGGTTCCATCGGATTGCTCGATTTTATTGGTTGCCGGGCCCACCCGTCCCATGCTCAAAAGCGAGCTTGCTTCGATCGACGCCTATTTGAAAAAAGGCGGGCGCGCGCTGGTGATGCTGCGGCCCTCGAACCCGAACGATCCCGCGGTGGAATCGGGTCTGGTTAGCCTGGTCGGCAACTGGGGCGTGAAGGCTGGCAACGACATCGTGGTGGATCAGGTGCTGCGCCTGTTTCAAGGACCGGCGCTGGGTTTGAATCCGCTGGTCGATACCTATGGGCCGCACGAGATCACCGCGAATTTCGATCAGCGCACGGTGTTCGCGATGTCTCGCTCGGTCGAGCCAACCGATCCGCCGAAGCCGGGATTGGACGTGGCCTGGCTGGCTAAAACCAGTGCGACTTCATGGGCGGAAACCGATCTTACCGACCTGTTTCAGCATCAGACCGCCACCCTCGACAACAAGGATCGCAAGGGACCGATTACGGTGGCCGATGCGGTCACCGCCAATCTGAAGCAGCTTGGATGGGGCAACGGCACGGCCCGGATGGTGGTGTTCGGATCGACCGAGTTCGCCAACAACCAATATTTGGACAATTTTTTCAATCGCGATTTATTCATGAACAGCGCCGATTGGCTGGCCGGCGAATCGAATTCGATCTCGATTCGTCCGCGCACCGTGCGCGCCTCGCGTTTCGCGCTGACGGTGGCGCAGTTCGGCATCGTGTTTGCCCTGTCGGTGCTGCTGCTGCCGGAACTGCTGATTATCGCCGGTATCGTAGTGTGGTGGGAACGCCGCACCTGACCTCCGGATCGGGTTCTCAACAGCCATGTCATTTCGCAATACGGCCATCGTTCTCGTCCTGTTAATCATAGTCGGCGGCTATGCGCTGATCGTTGGAGTCGGCAGCAAGCCGGTGCCGCCGCCGACGCTGGTCAGTTTCGATCCCAAGGACGTTACGGCGATCGATCTCAAATATCCGGACCGGGAAATTTTGCTGGCGCGGCAAAAGGGCGGCGATTGGCAAATCGTAAAGCCGCTTCAGGCCAAAGCCGATCCCGCTGTTATCAACACCCTGACCGAAGCGATTTCGAGCTGCGAAATTAAGGATACCGTCGAGCAGAAACCGGAAAATCTGGCCCCGTTTGGATTAAAAGATCCGCGCGCGACGGTCATCGTCACGGTAAAAGGGAAGGGCGCATTGCCGGCGATCGAGGTCGGCAGGAAGACCCCGGTCGGCGCATCCGCTTATGCGAAAGTGGCTGGCAATCCGGCGGTGGTGCTGGTTAACGAATCGTTTCCGTCCGACGTCACCAAGACCGCCAACGATTTTCGCGATCGCCAGTTGCTCAACTTCAAGGTCGATCAGGTGCAGCAATTCGTGATCGATCATCCCGGCGGAGCCACGATCGATTTAACCCGCGATGGCGACCGTTGGCGGATCGTCAAACCACAGCCTTACGAGGCCGATCCTACCACTGTGCTGAGTGCGCTAAGCTCGCTGGCCGATCTTAAGGCAGCGGATTTTGTCGTCGATAATGCCAGCAATCTGGCCGAGTATGGGCTCGATCATCCGCGGTTCACGATCACGGTCCGTACCGGTAAGCAGGGCCAGTCGCAGGAGTTGAAGTTCGGCAACGATATGGTCGGCGGCCGCGACGGGATTTACATTCAGATCGCCGGTCAACCGTCGGTTTTTACGATCACCAAGGAATCGCTCAACGGTTTCGATAAGTCGGTCAACGAGTTGCGAGACAAGACGGTGTTGGCTTTCGATCCTTCCGCGGTGGGTCATGTGGATGTGGAATCGGCGCTTGAGCAGTACACGCTTGCCCGCAAGGGCGGGGGCTGGGATATCACCTGGAATGGCAAGACCGTACCCGCCAAGACCGCGGTGGTGGAGAATTTTCTCGACCAGTTGCGTTTTCTGAAGGGCAACGATATCGCGGCGGATCCGATGACCGATCCAAACCGGTTCGGCATGGATCAGCCGCGCGTGCTGATCCGGCTGTTCGATCGCAAAGGCAAGCAGATGGGTGCGATCAAGCTGTCCGAGTTGACCCTGATGAGCAAGTCACCGGGCGGCGCGCCCGGCAATCAGAGTTTCGATTACGCGGCCTCCACCGCTAATCGGACGCTCTATTCGATAGACAATGACGACTACAGCCAGATCGACAAGACCGCCTACGATTTCGGGGTATCGAATCAGCCCACCGCCACTCCTACCAAACCGTAGAACTCGATCAGGCTTGCGCGATCACGTGGGCGATCGCGTTCGCCGTGGTGTGCGTGATGCTCAAGTGGAAGCGCGTCACCTTTTTGCGCCGTGCGAACTCAGCCGCCTTGCCCCACAAGGCGATGGTGGGCGCCTGACCGCGTTCGCGCACCACTTCGATATCGCGCCACCCCACATTTCGGTTCCATCCCGTACCCAGCGCCTTCATCGCCGCTTCTTTGGCCGCGAAACGCGCCGCATAGCTCTGGTAGCGGCCGCGTCCGCGCGACTCGCAGTAGCTGACCTCACGTTCAGTGAACACGCGCAGGCGGAAACGGGAACCGGTGGCCGGATTTTCGAGCGCCGCCCGCATCCGTTCGACTTCGATTAGATCGATTCCGGTACCGACAATTTCCATCATAAAATTGAGCCTGTCCGCTTCGCACTTGCGGTGGCGCACAGCGTGATTCTATTGTGCAGGCCAATCGAATTCATCATGGAGTTTAGTATGGCGAAGCTGGTTACCACCGTGAACAAGGCGCGCTGCGTCATGAGCGGCGATTGCATGGAGAATGCTCCGAGCGTGTTTCAAATGGATGAGGAAGGCAAGTCCGAAGTTTTCGATCAAAGCGGCGCGGCCGACGCGGTAATCATCGCGGCGGCGCGTTCATGTCCGGTCAAGGCCATTACGGTGGTTGACCAACAGAGCGGTGTGCAGCTTTTTCCGCCGCCGAAAAAATAATCCGGCATCGGAATTCAATTTTCAAACAGTGTCGAATAGGAGCGGCAGCCGCGAAAAGCTCTCGCTTCGGCCGCCGGTGGCAGATCGGCAATCTGGCCGAGGTCGAGAATCATACACTTGATCGATCCGCCACCCTTGGCCAGAAATTCGCTGACATTTACCGTCACCGGTTCCACTGCGCGCTCCCGCACGCGCTTTAGCAGGGCGTCGCTGACACCCTCCGGCAGGAACAGGTAGAGCTTGCCCGCGAAGTCGGTCTGGAACGAGTTGGCGGCATAGAGTCGGCCGTCGCGTTCGGACAGCTCGATCAGGTTGCGATCGAATGCATCGCGCAGCCGTTGTTGCGATTCGGCGCTCAGTCCCGCCATATAGGCGAGCATGAACTCGCGATCCGGCCCGAACGACGACAGCACCGTATCGCCGTGGTAGTGCGCTTCCAAGGCAAGTTCCAGCTTCAGCAGCGGACGATGATCCCTCGCGATATGCTGTAGCTCGCCGAGGGCGTTTTTGTCCGAGCGAAAGCCGTAAATCCGCCGCCAGGGTGGCAGGCCCAGGCGCGGCGCGAAGCGCTGCCGCTCGATCGCTCCATGAGTAAAGATCATGAAGCGTCCGGCCGGAAAGAGATCCGCTTCGCCTTCGAATCGCGATTCGATATCGCGCGTCGGCAGCCCCATCGCGCGGATGAACGGGCTATATACTTCCCGCTCAGCCGCGCGCGTCGGCAGCAGATTCGCGAGATAAAAAATTCTTTCCGGCCCACTTGGCGGATACAGAAAACCGGCATTCGCCGGATAAACCAGTCCACTCAAATTCCGATCCGGCCCGATCACGCAAATATTGACGCCATGTGCAATCAGCGCACGCGCCAGCGCGTGCCACTGCCGCCGCGCCAGCTCCGGGTCAACGCGTTTTCTCATCCCGAGGACGTTGCGCGTATGCGGATTGGCGCCGCCCCGAACCGAAAAATGGGCCGGATCGCCCATCACGATCGCTTTTGGCATGAGCCTCGAATCGGATCGAACGGCGCCGGCCCGCCGTTTCGATGACACCGCTATTTGCGGGCGAATTCTTCCAGCGTTTCCACTTCCGGCGGTCCCGCCACCAGATTGGTCAGCTTGCTATGCAATTCGGCCATATACGGGGTGCCGCGATGGTGCTCGAAGGCGGCCTTGTCCGTGTAGACCTCGTAAACCATCAGCGTCGTCGGATCGTTAGTCGAGCGATGCATGATGTAGGTCAGCGTGCCGGCTTCCTGCCGGACCTTCGCGGCCATCTCGATGCAAGCCTGCTCAACCTGCTTCTCGGAGCCCGGCTTGGATTTGATCTTTGCGATTACCGTGAAAGCCATGGTCATTTACCTCCTCCGGAATTGTAGAAATGAAGATGGCCGATTGTAGCATGATGCAGAAGGAATCGCGCCGGGGCGATGAAAAGGAAATTTTTCCGCAGGATGTATGTGAAAAGGTTTTTGCCGCCGGTCTGATCAACAGCACCAAGCATTTCATCTCGAACGGATTGCGCGCCGAATGGCACGTCACTTTTAAAAGCAGTAGGCCGCGTCAGCTTTGGGCGGGACGATAAAGCCGGGCCGCGATACGCGTCGCCAGCGTGCGCGGTGCGATTCGGATGGATTCCGCCAGCACAAAATTCAACGCGCCATTGATATGTAGCCACTTGCCGCGCCGGGCGGCAGCCAGCCCCTGCGCCACCACGGTCTTCACGTCCATGAACATGAACTCGGGTGTACGCGCATCCTCGATCCCGGCCACCGCGTGGAACTCGGAGCGGGTCGGCCCAGGACATAACGCCAGAATCCTGACGCCGGTGCCGGCCGCCTCGGCCGCGATCGCCTGGCTGAAGCTGACCACAAAGGCTTTGGTCGCGGCATAGGTGGCCATGAACGGAAGCGGCTGAAAACCCGCGGTCGAGGCAACGTTGATGATGGTGCCGTGATGGCGCGCGATCATCGGGGGGAGAAATTTACGTGTCAGCGCCACCAGCGCGGTGACGTTTAGGTCGATCTCTTCGAGTTCGCGATCCAAAGGCTGATCGGAAAATCGTCCGCGCGTGCCGAAGCCGGCGTTGTTAACCAGGTAATCGACTCGCAGGTTTTCCCGCTCGACTTGGTCAAAGATCGCGGCCGGAGTTTCGCGCCGCGCAAGGTCGGCGGCGATAACGTGAACCGCGCTGGCGCCTTGCGCGGTGGCCCTTTCGGCCACCTGCCGCAGGCGATCTTCACGGCGCGCGGTAAGCACCAGCTCGAAACGATCGCGGGCGAGCGCATAGGCGAATTCCTCGCCAATCCCCGCCGAAGCGCCGGTAATCAAAGCGGTCGGCATATACGAACCTGTTACCTCTTAAGAACTAAGGACGAGGCCAGAGCGGCCATGCGAAGCTCTCGTAGCTGAAGGGAAGGGCGACGATAATCGCATATGGGCGGCGTTCCGTTAATGCCCGGGGTCCTCGCCGCCGAGCTCGTGGCGAAAAGCCTCCATCGTCGAGCTCAGTCCTTTGCGCAGCGGCGTGGCCGGTTCCCAGTTAAGATACTTGCGCGCCATCGAGATGTCAGGCCGCCGCCGTACCGGATCGTCAGGACGCGCCGGCATGTATTTAAGTTTCGAGGAACTGTGCGCGAGTTCGATCGCGAGCGAGGCCAACTCAAGAATCGTAAATTCGTCAGGATTGCCGATGTTCACCGGCCCGGTCAAATCCGGGGTTTCCATCATACGCAGCAGGCCCTCGATCAGATCGTCGACGTATGCGAACGATCGGGTCTGCTTGCCATCGCCGTAAATTTCGAGATTTTCCCCGCGCAGCGCCGCCACGCAGAAATTCGACACCACGCGGCCATCGTTGATTGCCATGCGCGGGCCATACGTGTTGAAAATGCGCACGATGCGAATATCGACATTGTTCTGCCGATGGTAGTCCATCATCAGGCACTCGGCCACGCGCTTGCCTTCGTCGTAGCATGAACGCACGCCGATCGGATTTACGTGACCCCAGTAGCTCTCGGTCTGCGGATGCTCCTGCGGATCGCCGTAGACCTCGCTGGTGGAGGTGAGCAGGATGCGCGCCTTTACCCGCTTAGCCAGACCGAGCATGTTGATCGTGCCCATCACGCTGGTTTTGATGGTCTTGACCGGGTTGTACTGGTAATGAACCGGCGAAGCGGGGCAAGCCAGATGGTAGATGCGATCGACTTCGAGCAGAATCGGATTCACGATGTCGTGGAGCACAATCTCGAAGTTCGGATGGCCGCGCAGATGCGCGACGTTGGCCCGCTTGCCGCTGAAGAAATTGTCGAGGCAGATCACTTCGTGGCCATCCCTAACCAGCCGCTCACATAGATGAGAACCGAGAAAACCCGCGCCGCCGGTCACCAGTGTCCGCATCTTCGACTCCTCACCCGGTTAGCGCCGATGCTCCCGGCTCAAATCCAGCACCGTTTCAGCCACGTAGCTGATATCTTCCGCGCTCATAGCAGGATAGATCGGCAGCGACAGGCAGCGGCTGAAGACCTCTTCGGCGATCGGAAAATCACCCGGCCGATAACCATAACGATCACGATAGAAATGCATCGTATGCAGCGGTATGCAATGCACCGAAGTGCCGACCCCGCGCTCGCGCAGCAGTTCGACGAAGCGGGCGCGATCGATACGCAGGCGATCAAGCCGCAGTTTCAGCACATAGAGATGCCATGCGTGTTCGATCTGCGCTTCGGTTTGCGGGGCTTCCAAGGCGGGATCGGATTGGAAGCTCTGATTATAAGATTGCGCTATTGAAGCGCGCCGGCGCATGAAGTCGTCCGATCGCTTTAACTGCACAATACCAATCGCCGCGTGCACATCGGAAAGGTTGTACTTGAACCCGGTATCGTGGATTTCGTAGTACCATGATCCGCTGGCGTCGTAGCGCTTCCAGGCATCGCGATCCATCCCGTGCAGGCTCGCGACCGCGATGCGATCGGCCAAAGCGTCATCTTCGGTAGTGATCATTCCGCCTTCGGCGGCGGTGATGTTTTTGGTCGCATAGAAACTGAAGCAAGTGAGGTCGCCGATGGTGCCGATTTTCACCATCCCGCGTCCCTCAATCGTTCGCGCCGCGCCGACCGCGTGGGCGGCATCTTCGATAATCCTGATCCCGTGCCGGCTGGCGATCGCGCCCAGCCGATCCATGTCGCAGGGATGCCCCGCGAAATGCACCGGCATCAGTGCTTTCACCCGGCGATGGGCGCCGCTGCTCAGCGCCTGTTCGACCTGGTTCGGGTCGATGTTCAAAGTGATCGGATCGATATCGACGAACACCGGCCGCGCCCCGAGGTAACCCATCACCTCAGCGGTGGCGGTAAAGGTGAACGGCGTGGTGATCACTTCGTCGCCGGGGCCGATTCCGAGCGCAAACAGCGCCAGATGCAGCGCACCGGTGCAGTGCGCCACCGCCAGCGCACGCCGTGCGCCGACATACTCGGCAAACTCACGTTCGAAGCGTTTGACTTTGGGCCCGGTGGTGATCCATCCGGAGCGCAAAGTGTCGATTACTTCAGCTTCTTCTTCCGGCCCGATAAGCGGGCGATGAAAAGGTATCTGCCGCATCGTACGAAACAGATTACGATGCCATCGGACCCAGCGCCAGCCGGTTAGCTGGCGGGAGTGGAACCCGTGTTGGAGACTGTGCTCGGCGCGCCGGCCGTATCCGGTTCGTCGCCCGGCATCACGTAGGTTGGAATTCCGGTTTTCGCTTCTACTGCTTTTTCAAGCTTATGTGCGTCGACATCGTCCTGTAGGCCGCGCCGTTGCACCTCGTGCAGCGCGAGATTCCACAGGCCGGGATATCTGCCGTACAGATCGTCGTGAACCTCGACATAAAGCTGGTTATCGCGCCAGCCGAATTTTATCGGTTGATAGACGAAACGGCCGGGCGTGCCCACTTTCACGATATGAAAAAGCCGATCGATATCTTCGGGATACAGGCGCACGCAGCCGTGACTGACGGTCATGCCGACGCCCCACGGCACGTTGGTACCGTGAATCGCATACTCCGGCAGCGAGAGGCTCAGGCGGTAATGGCCCAGCGGATTATCCGGATCGCCGCCGGGAATCACGTGATCGGCTTCGCCGTCGCGCTCCAGATGCTCCTGGTAAATATCCTCGGGCAGGACCCAGGAGGGATTGTGAGTTTTCGCGGTCACCTTGAACACGCTGACTGGAGTCTTCCAATCGAAACGTCCTAGTCCGACCGGAAAGGTATAGACCACACGGGTGTTGCTGTATGAAGCGGATGTCACGCCATGTTTTCGCCGGCGCGGTATGGACGGCGGAGGAAAATAATAGATCCGCATTTCGGGTATGTTCAGCACCAGCCCCACGTGCGGCGCTTCGGGCAGGATGTGCTCGGTCGGCAGAATTATTTCCTGACCAACCGGCGGAGCCCACCAGTCGATATGATTATTGGCGTCGGAGATTTCCTTGGCTGAGAGTCCGTACCAGCGTCCAATATCGAGCAGGGTATCGCCCTTGCGAATCCGATAGCTCATCAGCTCGCCGACCACCGTATCGCGCCCCGGCGGAACTGGGAAAGCGGACAGCGGCCGTTTGGCGAACATCGCCTCGTCCCAGGCCTGGGCGACGCCGGCCACCGCTATCAACATGACAATCAGGAGCAGCCGAATTAACCATCGCGATGCGTTACGGCTGTCCGCTTTCATACGATCGAGCGTTGGGTGAATTAACAAAAAATGCCCCTCCCGATGTTCGCTCAGATGATACGGGAAGGGTTATTAATCGGCAATCGGGCGTAAATTGGCAAACTTCAGCACCAGCAGCTTGATCCCGCCGCGATCGAAATTGATCCAGGCCTTGGCGGCATCGCCGCGTCCCTCCTTCTTGCGCACCACGCCGCGCCCTAAAGTGGGATGGATCACGCGCGTGCCCGCGGCAAATTCGCCCGATTCCCGGTCGGCGGGTAGCTGGCTGTCGGTGTAATCGATATAAGGATCGCGCGACGGCGGCCTGAGTAACGACGTTTCGCGTTCGCGTTCGGGTGCGATACGCCGCATCCGTTCGGTGGATATTTCGTTGAGAAAGCGTGAGGATCGCGACTCCGACCGGGTTCCATACAGTTCGCGCGACAGGGTATTGGTCAGGTACAGCAACTCACGGGCGCGGGTCATCCCGACGTAGCACAGGCGCCGATCCTCCTCGACCTCGGTATCGCTGTTCTGCGCGCGGCTATGCGGAAACAGGCCCTCCTCCATGCCGGCGATGAACACCGCCGGGTACTCGAGCCCTTTGGACGTATGCAGCGTCATCAGCGCGATTCGTCCGCCGGCCGTGTTCACCTGATCGGCGTCGCTGACCAGCGCCACCCGTTCGAGAAAATCCGCCAGCCCCCCGGTGCCGCTTTCAGCATCGAAAGCGCTCGCCGCCGCCAGCATCTCGGCCACATTCTGCTTGCGCGTAGGACCGTCGGCCAGCCCGTCGAGGTAGGCGGCGAAGCCGCTGCGATCGATCACCTCATCGAGCACGCTGCGGACGCTCATGCTCGCGGCGCGGCCGATCAGATCGCGCAGCCATTCGTAAAGCGCCGAGGCCTGCTTCGCGATCCGAAACGCCACGCGCGACTCCGTCTCCAGCCGACCCATCGCCTCGTAAAGAGGAATTTTCGCATCGGCCGCCACTTCGCGCATCACCTCGACCGTGCGCGCACCGATCCCGCGCGGCGGCACGCCAACCAGCCGTTCCAGGCTGAGGGCGTCGGCGGGATTGATAATCAGGCGCAGATAGACCAGCAGATCCTTGATCTCCCGATGCTCATAAAACCGCACGCCACCGACGATGTAATAGGGAATCCGCCGCCGCACGAGCGCTTCCTCGATCACCCGCGACTGGGCATTGACGCGATAGAACACCACCACGTCGGCGGGACGCACTCGCGCCTCACCCGTCAATCGCGCAACTTCGCGGGCGATAAAGTCGGCCTCGTCCCGTTCGGTAAGCCCGGTGTAGTAGACGATTTGGTCGCCATCGCCGTTTTCGGTCCACAGCGTCTTAACCTTGCGCTCGCTGTTGTTGCGGATGACGTCGTTGGCGGCAGCCAGGATGGTCTTGGTCGAGCGATAGTTCTGTTCGAGTTTGAAGATTCGTGCGTTGGGGAAGTCGCGCTCAAAATCCAGGATGTTGCGGATATCGGCCCCGCGCCAGCGGTAGATCGACTGATCCTCATCGCCCACCACGCACAGGTTTCCAGTGCGCGCCGACAGCGCCCGCACCAGTTGATACTGCACGTTATTGGTGTCCTGATACTCGTCCACCAGCAGATGAGCGGCGCGTCCCTGCCATCGCGCCAGCGCCTCCGGTTCGCGCTCAAAAAGATGGAAGGTGAGAAACTGCAGATCGTCGAAATCCAGCGCGTTCATCGCGCGCATCCGATCCTGATAAAGCTGATAAATTTTCGCCAGCGTCAGATCGCGGCCGCCGGCCGCCGCGTCAGCGAAGTGCGCGGGCGAGACGGCTTCGTTCTTGGCCTGATTGATGCGCGCTCGCGCAATTTCGGGAGTGGGTGAATCCGGCAGGGCCGCTTCTTCGAGGATCCGGCGCAGCAGGGTCAGCGAATCGCCTTCATCGAAGATGGTGAAGTCGGGCGTGAAGCCCAGCCGCGGCGCTTCATGCCGCAGAATTCGCGCACAGGCGGAATGAAAGGTGCTGATCCAAATGCGATTGGCGCCGGTGCCGACCAGCGCCGCGACGCGCTCGCGCATCTCGCGCGCCGCCTTGTTGGTGAAGGTGACCGCGAGCATCTGATCGGGCGTAGCTTTGCCCTCGGCCAGCAGATGGGCGATACGATGAGTCAGCACACGCGTCTTGCCGGAGCCGGCGCCGGCCAGAATCAGGATCGGACCGTCGGGCGCCATGACCGCATCGCGTTGCTCGGGGTTGAGCTTTTCCAGATCGAGTGAGGACATAAACTCCAAAATTTGCGGTGAAGGGGAAATCAGCCGAGACCGAATAAGATACCGCCTCCGGCGCGCAACGCCAATACAAGCCCGGTTTGCGCTATGCTGGAGGACGCATGGCGACGTATCGGCCGCATGATCGATTCTTCCAGAAGGCCCGCGAGAAGGGTTTGCCTTCGCGCGCCGCCTTCAAAATCGAAGAGCTGCTCGATCGCTACCGGCTTGCGCGGCCCGGCGAGTGCGTGCTCGATCTCGGTTGCGCACCGGGCGGATGGCTCGCGATCCTGAGCCGCGCGGTGGGATCTCGCGGCCGCGTGGTGGGCGTCGATCTGGTTGCCGTGCGTGCGAGCTTTCCGAACGTGCGCACGATTACCGGCGATATATGCGATCCAGCGGTTAAGGTGAGTATGGCCGAAGAGTTGGGCGGCCGCGCCGGTCTGCTGACCAGCGATCTCGCGCCCCGGCTGAGCGGCATCGCGGATCGCGATCAGGCGCGGATGGACGAGCTGTTGCAGATGACGCTGGAGGTTGCGCCGTCGGTGCTGCGGCCCGGCGCCGCGATGATCGCGAAGATTTTCATGAATGCCAACTTTGAACCGCTGGTGGCCCGCTTCAGGAAAAAATTCGTCCGCGTCGATATCGCGCGCACCAAAGCCAGCCGGCCTGGATCGTCGGAACTTTATCTGATTGCACGTGAGTTCAACGACGGGATCGAGACGGCGGATAGATGAAGATTACGCGAGTGCCCATAAAAACAATATGCGGTTGGCTGGCGATTTTCAGTTTGATGCTCGGCGGCTGTATCGGCCGGCCCGGCGCCTCCCGCGCGATCAGCCAGGTCAAGGTCGAGGTGGGGCGGATCGGCGTCGATAACCGGACGGGAACGCATTATGTTTTACTGCGCGATAAGCACGGCCGCTCGCTGCCGATTATGATTGGCGAGAGCGAGGCCCGCGCTATCGTGCTCGCGATGCACGGCGTGAAGCTGCGACGCCCGCTGATGGATCAGCTATTAAGTTCGATTATCGAGAAAACCGGCAATCATCTGGATCGGGCGGTGATCAGTGAGATACGCGGGGGAACTTACTACGCGTACATCACGCTGGACGATGATCAATACCAGGTCGATTGCCGCCCCAGCGATGCGATTGCCCTGGCGATGAACACCGACGCGCCGATTTATGTTAATGAACAACTTTTCCAGCATCCCGGCGCGAGCGATCTGACCACGGTTCAACTTCCGGCCACAATCCAAAAGTTCGGCCTGACGATGCAGCAAATGACCCCGCAGCTTGCAGGCTACTTCAACGGGTCTGACAGCAGCGGCCTGTTAATCACCGATGCCGCCGGAGTTGGGGCCGCCGCCGGACTGTCGCGAGGTGACGTGGTGGTGAGCATTGACGGCGACGCGGTTAACACGCTCGAAGGCTTCAGCGCAGCCGCCGCCCGGGTGGGCGCCAACGCGCCAGTCACCATCGTGGCGCGTCACGACGGAACCGCGCGGGCGATTACCTTCAGAGCGCCTCCGTTGAGCGGCTAACGCCGGATCATCACGACCCTGACGAAGCGCGGATCGATCGGTTCATCGGCGCGCAGGCCGCCAAATTCCTCTTCGAGCATGTTCAAGGATGAGTTTACAAAAGCCGCCGCACGTTTGCGGGTCGCTTCATCCAGGCGCTGTTCCAGCAGTTGGTCGAGGCGCTGATGGAACTCCGGCCGCAGATGGGCCGGATGATCACCTCGTGTCATCAGCGCCGCGTGCATCTCGGCCAGCCTTTCCGGTTCAATCGGATCGATGCTGAGCCGCCGGTCCATCGCATAGCGCGCGCAGGCCGTGAGCAGAATCTGGCTGAGACTGATTTCGTGGCCGGCGATTGCGGAGCGAAAGCCGGGCGAAGCGATATCGAGCGCGAGCAGCGCGCGGAACAATTCCGGCATCGCGCCGATCTGATCGAGCACGCCATAGGCGAGATGGAGGTCGCGCATGGTGCGGAATTCGCGCATCGCGACCGCGCCGGAGCGATCGAGCGCGCTGAAAAAGCGGGGTTGGCGTTCGAGAAATCCCGCCAGCGCTTCGCGGTACGGCGAGTCGAGGTAAGCGACGTTGGGCGAATTTTGCGCCGCGAGACCAAGACTCTCGACCGTGGCTTCGGCGCGCTTGCGCAGGTCGATCGTGAGACTGACGCCGAGCCGGAACAGCAGCTTCAGGTGGGTATCGCGCAGATGCTCGATCGCCGCCGTCAGATCGCCGCCGGCCAGATGCTCGAGTGCGAGATTCAGGTAATCGTGGGTCATCTCGACCGCGACCCTGACCGCATCGAGATCGCCAAAATCGACCGATCTCGCCACCAGCACCTGATTGGTCACCGTCGCCATCTCGCTGCGCAACTGGCGCTTGCCCTGCGCGGCGAAGCCGGCGGTGAGCGCCGTATTAAACAGCGAATGATCGGAACCGCCGGTCACCGGCGCCATATCATGCGGCACCGGATCGAAATCGCTGGGCAGATCGGAGCGGGTCGGCGGTGAATAAGTTTGCCGGATATCGGCGAAGCGTTGCGGATTGACGTACGAGAACACGTCCTGCGCATCGAAATAATTGGGAAAGCCGCGGTCCGCCAGCCGCGTGATGCGGAATTGATAGGCCTGCTCTTCAAGCTCGGCCTCGACGCCCCAATAGATTTCCTCCATCAGGCCGGCGAAATAATTGTAATCGCTTTCGAACGCCTCCTCGATGAATTCCTGGACGAATGCGCCAACCGTATCCGATTGGGTGAACTCGACCAGGTAATGCTCATCGAATTGCACGAAATGATCGGAAGCCACCTCGGGCAGCATTTGCGGATCGTCAAGCCGATAAACGCGAATGTATTGGCGCATCAGCAGCGCCACCAATTCAAGATCGAGCGCCATCAGCGCTTCGGCCATCCGCCGCCGGCCGGACTCGGAAAGCACCTCGACCCACTCGCGCATGCGGCTGAAATCCGGCCGGTCCTTGTTCCAGCAATCGAGGTCGAACAGCCAGCGCACCTGTTCCGGCACCGCGAGGCTCAGCAGATCGCCGGCATCGGCAACTCCGATTTCCTTGAGCGTGTAGAAAAGTGTGTCGGGGGCGAAGGATTGCACCAACCGCTCGGCTTCGGGCGAAGCGAGAATCAAATCGCGCTTCTGGCGCGCCGGTAATCCATAGAGAAACTCAAGTTTCTCCTGGAATGGCAGATTAATGAAATCGTTTTGCGCGGCCGATGACATATAGAAACAAAATGCGGAAACGCGATGATCTGCCTTGGAAAATACTCCGCCACTTCAAAATGAATCAAGTAAGCAGCTTCCTGATTCTCATTTGATACGGTTATCTGAGGATGCTAAGTAGCAGAATGAGGGCAAAGTATCTGTCCGGCCCTTGTCCATGCCGGGCAGTTCGCGAGGTATCGTGATGCAGGCGAATGGCAGAACGAAGCTGGTGATCGATGATCAACGCAATGGGATATTTCGCGTTAACCGATCTGTATTTGTCTCGCCGGAAATTCTCGAGCTCGAGCGGCGCAATATTTTCGATCGCTCGTGGCTCTATGTCGGCCATGAATCGGAAGTTCGTAACCCCGGCGATTTTGTCACACGAGACGTGGGTGGGCGTCCAGTGATCATGAGCCATGGCGCCGATGGTCAGATTCGCGTGTTGATCAATTCCTGTACCCATCGCGGAGCTCAGGTCTGCCGGGAATCGGACGGCAATGCGAAATCATTTCAATGCTTCTATCACGCATGGACCTTCAACAATCAGGGCGATCTGATTGGGGTGCCCGACGCGGCCGGCTATGGCGGCGCGTTCAGGCGCGAGACGCTGAGCCTGAAGGCGCCCGCGCGCACCACCAATTATCGCGGCATGATTTTTTTGTCGTTCGATCCGGCGATCGAGGACTTTGTCGATTATCTCGCGGACGCCAAGGAGGTGCTCGACGTCATTCTCGACCAGGCCGAAGACGGGATGGAAATTGCGCCGGGCAGCCAAAAATATTCTTTCCGGGCAAACTGGAAACTGTTGGTCGAAAACAGTATCGACGGCTACCATCTGCGATCCACTCACCATACTTACCTCGAATATCTGCGCAGCACCGGCGCCGATTTTAATGAGCCGGTTCGCGGACATGCGCGGGCGCTCGGCAATGGTCATGGAGTGATCGAGCATACCGGTCCGATGGGACGTCCGTGCGCAAAATGGGAGCCGCGATGGGGCGAAAAGGTAAAGGGCGAGATGGCGGCGGTGCGGCGGCGGCTGGCGGAACGCTACGGTGAGAAACGCGCCGATCGAATCACCAATTGGAACCGCAATCTGCATATTTATCCAAGTTTGATCGTGAACGACATCATGTCGCTGACGGTGCGCACATGGAATCCGATCGCGCCCGACTACCTCGAAGTGTCGGCCTGGGCGATGACTCCACGAAATGAAGGGGCGCAATGGCGCGCGATACGGCTGGACAATTTTCTCACCTTTCTGGGGCCGGGTGGTTTCGCGACCCCGGACGATCTTGCGGCGCTGGACTCATGCCAGCTTGGATTCCGGGCCTCGAAGGAAGTTGAATGGTCGGATATCTCGCGCGGTATGGTTCACGATGCCGACATGAGCGACGAGGAACAGATGCGATCGTTCTGGCGGCGCTGGTCACAACAAATCGAAGACGGATCGGCGGCCAGACGCCGCGCCGTCGCGTAGTTCGGCCCTGTTGCATACTGGCCGCACCAACGAAAACTCACAAACCGAGGCGACTGGGGCTATGCTGACAAGGGCGGAAGCCGAAGATTTTCTCTATCACGAGGCGGCGCTACTCGATGAGTGGCGCCTGCAGGAGTGGCTCGCGCTGTTGACCGAGGATGCGCAGTACTGGGTGCCTGCAACCGATCGGCCGCAAGGCAATCCGGAAAACACGCTGTTCCTGATCGCTGACGACATGGTCCGTCTCCGCGCCCGCATCGCACGGCTGGAGAGTCCCCATGCGCATGCCGAGTCGCCGCGATCGCGTACCCGGCGATTAATTAGCAACGTGCGGGTGCTAAAGGATGACGGTTCCGAAATGCTGCTGTGGTCGAACTTCGCGGTCTATCGTTTTCGCGGCGAGATTTCCGATTATTATGTCGGCCATTACGAGCATACGCTGCGCCGCGACGGGTCCGGGCTGAAGATCAGCCTGCGTAAGGCGATTCTCGACCTCGAAGCGCTGCGGCCGACCGGCAAGGTCAGCATAATTTTGTAGTCTGAACGGAAGATTAACAAGAAGGCGTAAAAGGAAGCCATGGCAAGATTCAGTGATCAGGTGGCGATCGTAACCGGAGCGGCGGGCGGAATCGGATTGGGAATCGCGCGGCGGCTGGCGTCCGAAGGCGCCGCGATCATGATCGGCGATTTGTCCGATAACGCACGCGCGGTGGCCGGCGAAGTTGCGAAGACTTTTGGCGTGCGCACGCTCTGTGCGGTGGGCGATCTCGGTCAGCCGGGAGTGGCCGAAAAGATGGTGGCCGAGACCGAGCAGGCGTTTGGCCGGATCGATATCCTGGTTAACAATGCCGGCGGCGGAATCCTGCGTCCTTCGCTCGAGCATACCGAAGAGACCTTGCAGGCGACGATCAATCGGAACCTGTGGACCATGCTGCGGGCGACGCTGGCGGTCATCCCACGCATGAAAAAACGTGGATACGGAAGGATCGTGAATATGGGAGCCGACTCGGTCTACACCGGCCTCGATCTGCACACGATCTACAACGGCGCGAAGGGTGGGGTGCATGGCGCGACGGTTGGATTCGCGCGGGAACTCGCCGTCGAAGGGATTACCATCAACGCCGTGGCGCCATGCGGGGTTGAAACTGAAGAGGTAAAGCGCGCCGCCGCCGAAAACCATCCATTGATCGTATCGATGATGCAGATGATCCCGATGCGCCGGATGGCGAAGATCGAAGACGTCGCGGCGGCGGTCGCATTTCTGGCTTCGAGCGAGGCGGGTTTCATCACCGGCCAGATTCTGAGCGTGAACGGCGGCACCGCGATGGGCTGAACCGGTCGCGCCGTCAAAAGCCGATCGCGAGCCAGGAGAAGCCGTTGCTTTTCTCAGGTCCATTGCCCCCAATAACGGTCTGGCCGCCCGCAGTGACCATGCCGTTGGGCACGTCGAGTACGAACACCGCGCTGGCGGTACCATAGGAGATCACCGAGGCCACGGTGTTTTCGCCACCGGTCGCCGCGTAGACGTTGGTCGCCAGCGGCGGGAGCAGGATCGCGTTCGGAAACGGAATCGGCCAGACCACCGAATACTGAGTATCGCCGCTGATTTTTGTGGCTGGCAGTGAGTAGTAGCCCCACTGGATTATCGCCACCACCGCGCCGCGAGCCACGTCGATGATCGGGATCTCAAGATAGCCGTTACCTTGCAACGATCCCCGAAACTGCGCGGTAAAGGTCTGCAGCGCGGAGATGTTGGCGAGGTTAGTGTCCTGCCGTTGCTTCAGAAGCGCGGTACGGTTGGCAAGTTGCTGATGCGGTTGGTTTGAAATTCCGATCCCCCCGAAGCTCGCGCCAGTGGCCGCGCCTTCAACCGTGTCGGTCGCCTGAATTTCGTAAACTTCATCCGCCGTGAACTCCGCATTGTCGATCAAGGTCGTCATGGTCACCTCAGCCTAAGTCGATTGGGTCTGCGCAGAGCGAGCGCGATGTTCGATGGTCAGCTAAAAAGTAAGCGTCCAGGTTCCGGTCAAGCTCATCCCGGAACTGAAGGTGATCGGTGAGATCGTTTTGCGCGCGAGCAGGATCGTCGGCGAATTGGTTCCCGGCAGCGCGACCGCGGTTGGATTGGCGAACAGCCCCAGTTCCTGGATCGTGATACCTTGCGCCCCACTGTCGGCGGCGACCAGGCTCCAATTGAGCTGCACGCTGCCCGACCCTGGATTCGTGCCGTTCTCGGCATGGCTGTCCAGCGCCTTATAGTATGCGGGCGAACTCAGGCCGGTGTCCGTCAGCGCCGGGGCATTGGAACCCGAGCCAAAACCGATGGCGGTGGCGGACTGACCGGCGGTGTCGCCCGCGAGTAGCGCCGCCAGCGCGGGCAGGCCGGCGTTGACGAACAGGTTGGGCGAGTCGTGGGTACCGATCAGCATCCCATGCCGGAAGATCCGGATGCCGACGATTCCCGTGGGACGCCGAGTGGAGATGCTGGCCGAAAGATCGAGACGGGTCCGAATCAACTCCATTTTATCCTCCTTGTAAGACAGGGTTGCCGCCGATCACGAGTGCCGAATCCGCGACCACCGGTTCAGCGGCGCCATAGGTGATTCCGCTATGCCGGTAATGCGCGTTGTACCGCGGGGTGATCGGTCCGTACTGGTCCGAAAGCGGCGCGGACGTTACGTTGGACAGCAGCGCGTCCGCCGGCTCGGGAGCATTGTCGATTTCGATTTGTGCGATACCGCCGGCGCTTAACCGATCGGCCGGAACCGGAGTGTCGTCGATGATCGGCGGCAGCATGAACCATACGGAGTCCAGCCACGCGCGCGCCGGCTTGAAGAAATTAATCGCGGCGGTAATCAGGTTGAGGTCCGAGGCGGCAACCGATTGGTTATCCGCGACATCGAGTATCACGCGAAAGACCGCCCATCCCTGATTCGCGGGATACGTGCTGCCACCCCAGCTCTGCTGCCCTTCGATCAGGCTTACGGCCCCCCAGCCCAATTGCGATAGCGCGCGTTTGATCGCCGCCGGCGTGCCACGTACCCGATGCAGCGCGATGGCGGTTTTGAGCATCGCGCGCTGGCCGCCGCCCGCCGGCCCGCCAGGGCCGCTCAGGGTATCGATCGAGGTAAGCGTGTCGATGTCCGTAAGCGCATCGATACTGACGCCGTCGGGGGCGATTAGCTGCCATAGCGGCGAAAGTATGTCGAATTGCCAGGCCAGAAACGGCAACGTGGTCTGGGGCACGGAATCGATTCGATACACCAGCATCGGCGTCAGATCGATCGCGCCCAGCCGCTCGATCAGTTGCAGCAGGGCCTGACTCCGCGCGTCGTTTATCGACGGTTGAACTGTGAGGTGGGGCATCGCTCAGCTATGCTCCGCGCTGGTCGCCTGGGTAAGTGAAATCGCCGTGCAGTTCGCCCACAGTCCCGGTGCCGAGGACATCGAGAGCACCCCCTGTCCGGCGACCGGTGCGGTTACGCTGACCTGGTAAACGCCCGGCACGGAAAGCGCGCTGACGATCTGGCTGGCGACGACATCGCGCCCGATTCTGCCTGCCTGATTCAATGCAAACTGCACCGCCGCGGCATTCGCCGCCGCCATGGTGGCCGCTGGATCGGCATCGGTATATAGCGAAATCGTGGCGGCTATCTGATAGTCCACTTCGGTGACGGGGTTAACGTTCACGGTATCGGTCAATGGCCGAACGCTATCCGCCGAAAGAATCGCCTGCACTTTCTGCAGCAGCGAAGCACTCGCGACACCGCCCGGATTCGGACCCGCCGCGGGTTGCACGCTGACCGGTCCGGTCAATACATAAACATCCACCGTGCCCGGCGCCGAACTCAAAACCTGGACGTCGATTATCGAAGGGTCCGCCCCCAGGGCGAAAAAACGATAGGCGGAGGAAGGACCGGCGACTGAAAACTGGTTCGGCGCGGCCTGGATACGGGTCCGGTAGTGATCGTCGGTCTCGGGCGCCGAGCCGCCGCTGCTGACATCGGTATTGGTAACGCTGGCGATCTGGGCGCTCGGATTGAGTAATACATTTACCTGTCCGGCCAGATAGCCATTGCCGGATGTTCCCGCGGTGGTGGCGGTCGCGCTGACGCTTCCCTGCGTACTCCCCGCTGGAATAATCAGTTCGCTGTCGGTCGCAAATGAGATCTGACCGTCATTGGTTCCGACCAGTGTGCCGGCGAAAATTGTGTATTGGACGCTCAGCGGATTAACTAAGGTGAACTGCAACGTGACGCTGGCGCCGACGGCTCCCAATCTTGTTACGCCAAGCAGCGCTCCCAGGTAATCGATCATCGGAAAACTGGCGAAGGCGAGCAGGTTTTGCTGCCCGGCATATTGGATCGCGTCGCGCACCAGAGATTCGCGATACGCATACAGGTTGATCAGCAGGCGCTCGACTTGCGCCGGCTGCAGCGTGCGCGCGGCGGCGGCTTCGAAAGCCGCGATCATGTCGGCGAGGATAAGGTTCGGGTCTAGCCCATCGCTGTCGTTGACGAACAGCGGAGCGGGAAGATTTGGAACACCAGCGGCCATTCACTTTACCTCAACAAGGATTTGATCGACCTTTCGCGGTCAGGGCTGGCTGATACCGGGAAGCTGGACGGAGGTGGTGCGGGTCTGCGATGCGGCCGAACCAAGCTGCAACCGCCAGATGACGGTGACCGACAAATGGCCCGCGGTTTCTCCCGGCAACGTGGTGACCGACACCAACTTGACTCGCGGTTCCCACAGGGTGATTGCCTGCGTTACTTCGCGGACCGCCGATGGAATCGCAACGTCGATCGGATAGTCGATATATCGCCAGAGATCGCTGCCGAAGGTGGGACGCAACGGATCGGATCCTTTCGGAGTAGTCAGAATTATCTGTATGCACTGATCGACATCCGCGAGGCCCTGTACCACCTCACCGATCGCGCCGAGCTTGAGTGACCAGTCAACCGAAGTAATGTTCGCCAAAGTAGCCGCCATGTTATCTCTCCAGGTACTCAGGTCTGCGCAACCGTCGAGGTGATCGGCAGCGGCGGAACGATCGAAACGCCGCTCGGTCCGATCGTGACCTTAGTCGCGCCTGATGAAATGGTAATTCCTGCCGGGGCATTGAGCGCAGCGGAGGCGCCGGCGCATAGATTTATAGTAAGGGCGTGCGCACTGCGGTCGTATTCGATAACGGTGCCGTCGAGAAACGTCAGGTTGAATTTGTCGGGACTTTGTACTGGCGTGGTATCGACGCTTGAATAAATCGCACCGAGAACGGCACCCGCTTCATCCCATTCATCCATCGCACAGACCACCTGCTCACCCAGGTCCGGCATCCAAAAAACCTTGTCGGCGTGAGTCTTCGGCACTACCACTCGCAGCCAGTACGACTGCATCTGATCGCGATCGGGAAAGCGCACCCGCACGCGTGCGCCGGTGGAATCCTGCTCGGTTACAATTCCAAGTCTGTACATTTTGATTCCCTGCGCATCGATACCTAGTCGGCGATGACGCGGCGCATTATAAGCTTTGTCGTATAGCCACTTTTGCGGTTTAACAAATGCTCAGTCTGGACCGCGAGATAACGACCGTCGAACGATCCCCAACCCGAAAGCGCAACGGTGTTGCCGGCGCTGAGCGCGGTATTGCCCGGCAGCAGAAAAGTAGCGTGAATAAAAGACGAGTTCGCCTCGTCGAGCGCGGCCTGAGCTTTGAGCAAAGCCTGCTGACCATTATCGCAGCGCGCCACCAGCTTAATCGTATCGCCGGTCGGAATGCCGGCCGCTTCAGCCGATTGGCTAATTAATTGCCGGGTGTCCGGGTCGAAATAGTTTAGCTGCGCGGCTTTGTAAATGTGGCGAGTACGATTTTGAAAGGAAAAGCGCTCCACGTCGCTACGCGTCAACGTGATTTGCGGGACCTCGGCTGCCAGCGCCGCCCTAAAGTAGAAGATCAGTTGAGATCCTCGTACGGTGAAATCGTAGTCGTGCTCCCTGGCGATTCGATTTAGGAATTCAACATCGCTTTCGTGCTTCTGCACGATGCGCGAGAAGACCGGATTGATCGCGTCAGCGATACCCACCACTTGCAGTTGGTATTTTTGTGCGACTGTCGCGGCAATCGCCAGCAGGCTCTGATTCTCGTAGATGAAGGTGTTGCGGGTGCGCATCGCAGGCGTGATGTAGGCGGATAGGCAGCGCATACGAAAGCTGTCGGGAGGCCCGTCAAGTTCCAGTTGGTCGATTTCGAAATCGCCGCAGGGCAACAGCGGCGCGTTCCGATAACCGATTAGGAGATTAACTTCGTCGCCGAGTGCCGGATACCACGCGCCCTGCCATTGGCGGCTGCTGTCTTCGACCAGGATTTCCAGTTCGCCGGCGCGGCTCGACAGATGATCGATGTAGCTAATCGAAAGTACCATTGAAGAAATATCGGCGGTGATATTCTGCCCTGTGTAAGTCAGTATCCAGTTGGGCGATGGAACTGGGTATGCAACGGCGGCATTCATCGAAGGATCCTTTCAACGGGAGGCGGAGCGTTAAGCGTCAACTGGCGCGTTTCCATGGTGGCAGGTCGGCCGTGGCGATTGGGCTCACCTGAATGATTGGAATCTTGAGCTGCAGGCCGGCTTCGAAGACCGGTTCGATCGGTATGCCGGGGTTCGCCATCACGATTGGCAGATAGAGCGTGGGGTCGCCATAATAGGCCCAGGCAATTAGATCCCAGCGCTCGCCAGCGATCGTTGTGTGTTCGAGAAACTGCGCCTGAGTGCTCATAAAGATTATCTCCAGGTCGGATCAGGCTCCGGCGCTTCTTACGATTCTGGTAGTCGGAACGTCGCCGGGCGTCATCTGCGAACTGCCTGGACCCGATGGAGCGGGAGTTATGAGCATCGCTGACACGGCCGGTATCGCCGGAGAGTTATTTGATGCGGTGTTTGACGAGGAGGAGGCTACGGCGATGGCGATGGGCGTGATCAATGGCGCCAACGGCGAGCTTGCACTTAGCCCAGTATTGATCGCCCATTGTTTGAGTTCGAGTCTGGCCAAGATCGCGATCGGAAGGCCGGTCGGTCCGAGCGATCGCGAAATCACGGTGAGCCGCGTCACCACGAAATAGCCGACGTACTCTCCGCTGCCGAACACCAGCGCGCGCGCCTGATGATCGGAGGCCGCCAACTCGAGCGCCGCGAGTTGCAAAGCCGGACTGGTGAACGAAACGTGAAACATCAACTCGAGCTCAATAACGGTTAGTGCGTCTCCCACCCATTGCAGACGAGGCTGATCCTCGACCACCTGATGTTCGGCGTATCCGTAGATGTTGGTCGCCGCCATCTGTTCGGGCGAGCCAAGTACCTCGAATGGGATATCTCCGAAGATCGCAAACATGATAAGTGCTCCCGCCTAGAATTCCGTTCTTTCGCGCCGCGCCACTTCGCGACGCCATTCGTCGTACAGCTCGCTGCGATAGTTCCGCAACGCTTCGAGCACCTGCCGCTCGAGATCGCCGGCTGTCCCGGCGTGGATCACGATAGTTGGCGAAGAATTGATCACGACGGTGGGATCGCTTGCCGCGGCCGCTCGCGGCTTCGATGAAATCGTGGCGCCTTTGCTGTTCGCCGGCAGCGGCGGATTGAAAATGCGATCTGGCCTGAGACGTTCGGGCCTGCCGTAATGGTTGTGAGCGCGCGCCGAAGCGCCGGCGCCTGAGATCAGTCCGCCCAGGCTGGTAAAAGCGTGCCGGCTTTCGCCGCCGGTCGGTGGAGACACGCTCGATGCGCCCACTTTTATGGATGACAGCGACCGAATTCGTGGCGATGCGTTCAATTGCTGATTGGAATCACGCGCGCCCTCAGCGCGCTTAGGCGAAGCGGTTGATTTCGATCGAGCAGGGGCAGCGCGATGACGCGAGTCGGTCGGCGCGGCGAGCTTCGCACTGTGTGATCGATCCAGTTGTGTGCCGAGCCGCGTAACCTTCGCGATCGCTAGCTCAAGCGAGCTGTTTCCGCCATCCGGCCGCGAGGCTGAGTGTTTCGCCGTCGGGCGGCCGCCAACCGATATGAATTTGGAATTCGGATCATAAGCCCTGCCGGAAAAGCCGTCCGTTGAAAGGCGAGCAGATGGAGAGTAACGCCGATCCGTCGTCTGAGTCAGACTGCGACGCTTTGGCGAGGGCGTCTGATCAGGCTCTCGGTTCGTCAGATAGTCGCGGCGCGCCGAGGCGCGGGTTTGGCGATCCGATGCGAGCGGCCCCCAGGGACTTTGACTCGTGATCGCATCGCGAATTCGAAGCTGTCCCGTCGGTCGCGAAGTTGATTCAGCAGGCGATCGCGAATCGTATTCCACTCGAGAGTCGCTTCCGCGCGCGCCAGTTGTTTCGTTCGCGGAGTCGCCGCCATGTTCGCCGGCGATCGCCTGGCTGTTGCGCACAAGCGATCGGATCGAAAAGTCGGAGGTTAGTGATCGCTTCACTGCCAACCGGCGATGCACAGTCCGCATGGTTTCGATCATCGAGGGAATTTTTGCGCGCGGTTTCATGCCATCAAGCACGCGAGCGCATCGGCGAACGCGGCTTCGCGATCTGAACCTTCAGGGTTCGGCCCATCACTTCGATTCCATCGAGCTCGCTCATCGCACGCTGGGCGGCTTCGGAATTGGCCAACTCGACAAATCCGAAGCCGCGTGAGCGGCCGGTATCACGATCGCGAATGACCTCGGCGCGGTCGATATGCGCTGGTGGCAGGCTGGTCATCCGGCCGACCATCTCCTGCAGCCCGGCCTCGGTAATCGCAAAATTCAGGTTTCCAATATACAAGCGTGTGATCATTTCAATTCCATATTTACGAGCGTACTCAGCGGTTCCCTCCGCGCTCCGGACGATCGCCGCCTTGCAGATAGCCGGCGATCGTGGCGGACCAGAACGCGAGTTCCGCGAGTTCCATGGCGGTCAGCTCCGAGAAGCTGAAGCCGAACTGGATTAAACCGGCGATGGTGGCGGCGGAGGGTACGCCGCTGCCTGAAAATTTCCGCCCGCGACTTCCTCCTGCAGCGCGAGCACATCGACCAGATCCATCGCGAGTACGTCCTCGTAAACGATGTTCTTGCCGTCGATGCGCACCAGCTCCGCGATAAGCGCGAAAATTATCGCGGTCGGTTCGCCGCTTTGGGCCGCACGCTGTGCTCTGAGCAGATCGCGTCCGGCGCCTTTACGAATGGCGGCGTTGCGTCCCGAGGGCAGCGTGACGACGCGATTGGCTTCGGGTGCGTCGGCATTTACCGGCACTCCATTCACGCTTAACGATTCGTAAGCCATGCTGGTTCGTCCGTTCCCTTATTCACCGAGATTCGATCGGAAGCTCGCGAGCTGATCGACGCCGCCAACCACATAAAGATTGGCCATCACGTCATAAAGAAAAATCTGCACGCCCGCGACGTACAACTCGGTGTGATACACCGAGATAAGCGACAGCGCGTCGACGTTCTCCTGATGCTTGAAATTGAACGCGCCGGCATCCTTGAACACCCCGGTCATCAGATAGACCAGCGGCAGTTCGGCGGATCGCCCCTGGCTGGTGTATTGATCGATACTGCCCATTACCTGGAAGGAGTGAGCGCTGAAAGGGTTGTTCACCAGCAGTTGGGCTTCGGGATAAATAGATGACCACTTGATGCGCGACTCGAGCTTGTCGACGCCGGCCCAGAACTCGGCCACGCCGGCCATGCCGAGACCTTTGTGATCGATCATCCGGTGGCGAGGCTGGGCGACCTGAATTTCTTCGGCGCGGCCGAGCAATCCGATGCCGTCCACGTAAATGTTGGCGTTGGTGATCCGGTTCACTGACAGTTCCATCGCGGTCTCCTTAATCAGGAATTCAGGCCGGGATTGTCCCGGTGCTCAGGGCGTTGCTCTGGCCGAGCTGCTGCAACAGGGTGGTATCGATCGTGACGTTGAAGCTGATGCGCTCGGCCGGCGGCGGCGGCATCACGTCGATATCAAATACGAGTTGTCCGGCCGAAAGCTGAGCTGCAGGATTTTCCGCCGGATTGTAACTGGCGCTGCCACCGACCAACGCGCCGCGCTGAATCAAGGTTCGGATAAATCCATTGACGCTCGCCAGAATCGACGCGATCAGGGCGTTCGATATTGGCTGATCGATGAACTGCAGCATCGCCAATTCGACCGAGTCCTCGATCACGTCCATCGTACGGCGCACGCTGATGAAGTTGTCGGGTGCGGTGCTCGTCGGATAGGCGGCCGATCGATTACCCCATACCCGCAAGCCGGTGCCGAAGCTGTTGAACACAGTAAGAATACCTTCGGCGTTGAGATTGTTGACGTCGGAGGCGGGATCGATGATTGAAGCATAAAGCGGCACGTCGGGTCCGAGCGCGCCCTGGAACTGGGTGTTGGACGGCGACCACCAATAACCCTTAGCTAGGTCTTTGGCTGCCATCGCACCCGCCACATACTGCGACAGCGGCGCGATCGAATTGGCATTGACCGTCAGTCCGGTGGTCGGATCGATACCGTTGTCGACAAACAATTCCTGTGGGTAGCACAGGATCGCACGGTTCGAGCTGGTGTCGAACGCATTGCCGGTGACATTCCGGTTGGCGATCGCGGTCGCGGCGGAGGTGCCCGGCGCGCTGTCCACCAGCGCCATCGCGCGCAGCGTGTCCGCCATCGAGGTAAGCGCGCTGGCGACGTCGGGATTCTGAGAAAAGCCCGGCGCGATCAAAATTCTCGCGAAGAAGCCCATCGTGCCGTAAGTAATCTTCAGCGCCTGCAAACCGCTATATGCGCCGCTGGCGAAGGCGCCAATTACGTTGGCATCGCTGACCTTGGTCGGATCGGCATAGTCGAACGACACCAGTACCGTTGCGCCCGCGGCGATCCTTCCGCCCGCGACCAAAGTGACGATGCCATTGACCGCGTCGAGCGTGTAGTCGCTCGCCAGCGTATAAGTGGTGCCCGCCGGATCGCTGGTCACCACCACCTGCGACACGCCCATGTGGCCAAGCTTGATGGTGCCGGCGCTGGTGCCGGTAGTGCTGAAGGTGAACGGCGTCGCGGCTATCGCGCTGGTGTGAATGGTGGGATCGAACACATTGATGACGATCGCCTGGCCCGCGCCCTGGGACTGAATAGCGGCCAGGGCATATGGAATGGAATAGCCCTTGATCAAAGGACCGAATTGCGCCGCGTCGGGCGCCGAGCTTACCAATACCGGCGTGTTGACCGCGGGGGCATTGCTGATGCTCCAGATCGGGGCGGTGCCGACCAGCCCGATTACCGCCGATTTGACGACGGTTACCGGCCGCGGGCCGCTGTTGACCTCCGTTACTTCGACTCCGTGCATAAAGCTCGCTGGCATTGATGTCACTCCTGTGGTGGATTATGCGCCGGAAGATCGGCGCCGCCGCCGCATCGCCCGGGCTGAACTAGCTGTGGTATCCGCAGGCGACGCTCACAGTTTCTCCCGCGGCCAGTCCGCCGCCGGCGATCACGGTGAGCGTGCCGCTGGCTGGATCGACCTGGAAGTCGGTTCCATTGAGGTAGCTTCGGCCGCTCGAATCGAAAACCATTACGTTCGAGAGATTGACCACCGGCAACTGAAGCACTCCACTGGTGTCGAAGGTTCCCTGAAATGCGCCGACTGACGTAAGCGTCTGCCCGTTTCCATTGTTTGTGGTTCCGCTGATAAACAACGGGAACTGGTCGAGGATCGAAACTTCCATGGCCACGGTCTCGATTGCGAAACTGATCGAATAAATCCAGACCCCGCCCCGAGTATCGCGCTCGACGAATCGCTCCTTGAGCGGATAAGCCTTGCGGCATCCCGGAATTTGAAAGCCGGTCAATGCGGCGCGCACGGCTTCAAGCAATGCATAGGCGCCGGGTCCGCCGCCCGATCCGGGGCCGCCGTAGCTCCAGCCGAGATCTCGCACTATCAGGCGCACCTCGAATTCGAGCGTTCGCGCCTGCACGACTGCCGCCGTATCGATGAGTTCGCCGTAGCTCGACGCGCGGTAAGCCACCAGCGCCGCGCCGATTCGATGGGTCAGGCGGTAGGCTTCGGCACGGTCGGGAAATTGGACCACCTCGATCGTGGTTATCGTGGAACGGAGCTGCGCCACGATCGCCGCTTCGATAGTTCCGATATCGAGTGGCGACGGGGGACTGAAGCTTTGTCCGGTCCACGGAATATCCAATACGGCTGCCATCAAATAACTCGCTCAGCGTTACGGGTTAGTAGTAAGTGATACTCAGAAGCCGCGGAGCTTGTTGCGATCGAAAACCCGCGATGGACCCTCGACCACGGCTGCGTCGGGTGCGGATGGCGGTTCCGTGCCTACCGCCGACAAGCCCAGCGTTACCGTTCCGCGGGCCACTTCCATCAAGAACGCGACCGCATCCTCGTAGCGCTTGCGCGCATCGGCCAGGTCGTGCAGCGGCCGCAGCGATTGCAGCCGATACATCGCGATATCGCAGGCCAGCCGCGCCAAAATGGCGGGCGGTTGCGCCAGTGGCAGCGCAAACCGCCCATCGAGGTAGCCGTCGATTTCCGCCGAACCGTCATCAAGCGCCTGCTGCAGCACATCGGTGTTAATCGTGGTGACGGTGGGATCGTCGTTGGTCAACTGGACCAGGTCGCGATTCGAGTAGCGGGCGATCAGGTCCTGTGCGGCGGCGTAGCTCATGTTTATCTCACCGTTAAAGCTAGGCGAGGTACTCGCTGACGATTAGGTCGGCACTGTTGCGCCAGATGTTAGTCGTAGCGACTGCGGAACTTGCGCCGGCGCCGGCCATGAACTCGGAGTTGAGTAGCTGACGCGCCACCTCTTCGAGCGCCGGCGGGACCACCAAGTAAACGCCCTTGCGGCTCGCCAAGGTGCCGAACGGCTGGCCGCCGTCGGTTTTGATCGATCGCATTGCCGCGCGCGCGGCCCCGTAGTTGGCTGGATTACTCAAGTCCTGGTTGCTGGCGTACGCCAGTTGCCACAGCCCAACGCCGGTGTTCGCGCGGCCGTCAACGCCGTAACGGAACTCGCGCCGGTTGAAGACCATCTCATCGGAGAGCGTGTTCATCCGTGTCACCGCATACTCGCGGCGAAGCTGAAAAATGAACGGACGGATAGCGCGCGAGGCGTCGATCAGGAACCAGTACGCACCGGTGCCGCTGGAGTTGATATTGGCCACCACGCTGTCGCGGACCGGGTCGCCCATCGGACCCACCGGATGACTCGCCGAGAAAAAAGGCTGGCCATCGTAACCGACGACGTTGGCGGGCGTCGCAACCGCCTGTTTGATCATCTGGAACAGCAGCATGTCGGGATGGACCTTGGTGTCCCAGCCGAGCTGCTCGATAATCGGTTCGTAGACGCCGTAGTTGTCGTCTTCGATGTCGTTGCGATCAATTCCGACGGTATCCTCGAAATTGCGATTGACGATGGTGTAAGTATGGGCTTCGAGCGCTTGCACCACGCGCTCGCCAAGCCATTCGCGAAAGCTGGTGGTGCGTCCGAGCCACGGATAGGTGGTCTGGCGGCTGGTCGATCGCACCACGGTCGCGATCTGGTCGTAGTAAGAGGGTGGCTTGTCGAAGCCGCGCTGAAATACCACGTCGAAGCCGGTGAACAACGAAGTGAGATTTGCCTGAGATATTTCCATTGTGGTGTCCCTGGTGTGTTAGCGGATGGTCAGATCGCGAGCGTGGACTGATGCCAGAAGTCGATCCACACTTCGCCGCTCGGATCGAGATTGACAATCTGTCCCGCGATGCTGCGCGACGGCGCGCCCCAGTCAAACGAGATCAGCACCTGGGCGCCGGCCGCGATCGCGCTGGCGGCCGTGCGCATCACCAGACCCGACTGGTAATCGACTACATAGTCAGTGCCCTCGACGTAAGTGGTGCCGGCCGGATCGCTGGTGACGACCACCTTGGAGACGTACTCATGATTCAGGACGATCAGTTGAGGCGTCCCGGCGACTGGAAAGGTGAACGCGGTGGCCGCGACCACCGAACTGGCGCTACCGTCGCTGGCCGAAACCGAGTTGTCATCGACCGCGAAGGCGGGCGATCCGATCTGTGCCTGCGCGATCGAGCTGTCATTGACCGCGTACATGAAAACGCCGCGGCGGCATACGATCGATATCCCACCGGCCACGCCGCCGGTGTTGACGGCGTTCTGGCCCGGGATGCCGTTGTGGACGCGTTCGGCGCGCCCCACAATCTTCAATCCCGGGGTCGAACTGGCGGGCACGGCGTTGCCGGCGCCATTAAGCGCCACCATCGAGCCGAGATAAACGACCGTGTTGGCTTCAACAGGGTAAACCTGGATGCGGCCAAAATCGGCCATTTCGGGAGTATTGCGAGCGCTGGTCAAAGCCGCCATCAGTCTTTCTCCTTTCGCGGGTGCTTGAGCGATCCGGGGCGGATCTATGGTTGAGGTTTTTCAACCGCCAGTATCGAAGTGAGCTTCGTGCTTATGGCTTGTTCCGTCGAAACGGGCCGATCGAAGCGGGCTGGCGATTGAAGCTGGTTGGGCCGACTAGCTAATCGAAAAACTTGTTGAGTTTCAGCAACTGGCCGCGAGCTGCTCGGCGCTGGATAAAGGTTTCGGGACGCAGGCCAAGTTGAGTGCAGATCGCGAGCTCGCCCGGCGTCAGGCTTTCAGACTTCGCGCGCGGCGCCGAAGCGGAAGCAAAGTGCTGCGCGGCCGGAAGCATCGCGGGCTGACGTGCGATGAATTCCTTGAAGCCGCCGAAATCCGCCTGGCAATATGAAACGGCCCAGGCGCGCTGCGCCGGCACCAGTTTGCCGGCTCGAATCGCGTCGTCAACGGTTAGCTCGGCGCGTTCTTGTCCACGCTCGGCGCGCAGATGGTTCAGTTCGGTGACCGCGCGCTGAAAGTGCGACATTGCCACGAAGCGGGCCGGATCGGGGCTTTCGGCATCATCGTCATCGTCGCCAGCGCCCTCGTTGAGGGGCGCTGCATCCTCAGGGAGGTTGGGTGCGGCAGCCAGATTTCGGACCGCCTCGAGTATCTGGGCGGCATCAACGTTGTCGTCGAGACCTAGGATTTCACGCAACTGATCAATCAGCATTTCCATGTCGAGTTCCTTTTTGTTGGCCGCGCAGATCGCGGTCAGGTAAAGATTCGGATTATTAGTCAATCCCGCTCGCAGCAGCCGCATCACTTCGCCGCTGCGCGAAAACTGAAATACCGGCGACAGATAACGATACTGATGCGCCCGGATCGCCTGTGCGCCGTTCGGAGTCCATTCGACCTGCCCCCAAATCGATCCCGCGCGGACCTCGAGTTCTCGAATCCATCCGGCGGCCGGGGCTGGTCCGCCAGTGGGCGCGGCGAGGTCGGTGGCGTGGTCGTAATCGATCGGAAGACCGGCCTCCATCCGCAAGGCCCGAGTCGCGGCAATCACCGCCGCGGGGTCGTTTACGCGGAATGGCCCGCGGCCATCGCGTCCCGCAAACTCGCCGATCGGGAGGAGTTCGACCCACGATGGGGGAACTTCGGGAGTTGGCATGGACCACGAACCGGTGGCAGAGGAGATCACCGGAAGTTGACCGCGGGCCCGCGTGCGCCAGGCGTCGCGGTGGGGGGGGGCCGCGCCCGGCGTTCTGGAGTTGGTTGCTTGACTAGTCATTGATTGAATAGGAGTCCTTGTGAATGACTAAAGGTCAGTGGCTAATAGCCTGGGTTGGTGGAATCGGTTGGTATGATGCGGTGATCCTTAAGACTCGCGCATTCTGCGCTTTGCCAGCGGACGCAATAAGACTGAAATATTTCACTGACTATAGTGTCAGTTGCCATGTGCGAAATATTGAAATGGTCTGAACAATGCTTGGCGTGAGCGATTCGACGCTCCCGCAGGAAGCCCCTTCCGTACCTTCCCTCGGAATTAAGCGGGAGAAGGAATTCTAAGGCGACTTGCGTGTGCGGCTGGTGGAAGAGACAGACCGAATTGCTTTTCGGCGACCGATAAACGGGAAAAGTTGCTATTTTCTCGGATAGCCAAGTTCAGCCAGCGCGAGCTATCCGATCTCGATGATTACAGCGGCCCTCGCGATCGCCGCTATGTACCTCAGATCTCGTTCTTGTAGATTACGCCGTCCTTCATGATCAGCTTAAGATTCTTCTGAGGATCGGTCATGACCCTCAGGTCGCTCAAGGGGTCTCCTTCGACGACCAAGAGGTCGGCGTAGGCTCCGGGAGAAATGGTTCCCAGGTTGCCGTTCTGCATTAGCAACCCGGCATTGATGCGGGTGGCTGAAGCAATGATACCGGGCGCATCGTCGAGCTCCATTCGCATTTCAAATTCTCTGAGCTGCGACGTTTGCGCCTCTGGACCCCATAGGTCGGTCCCGAAAGCGATTGGCACCTGGTAGCGCTTCGCCCAGCGGTAGACTTGCTGGCCCCTCGCCACCGTCGTCTTCAAATTGTCAACGATATTGTTTGGCAGCCCGGTTTCGGCCGCTGACTCGATTCGTTGCACGAGCGATATGAAGGTCGGATCGAGGTAGACTCCGTGCCGGGCCATCATGGCGACCGTTTCTTCGCTGACGAAATTGGCATGTTCGATAGATCGGACGCCGGCGGTTAAACACCGGCGAACTCCCTCATCGGTATAGACGTGGGCCATGACGTAGGTGCCGCGGCCGTTCGCCTCTTCCACAATCGCGCGCAATTCTTCCAATGAGTATTCGTAAATAGTTGGATGAGCTTCCGATGGAAACACCACTCCACCGGAGACGAATACTTTTATTTGCGCCGCGCCCCGGCGCAGTTCTTCACGCGCGGCCTTGCGCACCTCGTCAATTCCATCGGCGATCACGGACATCACCGTAAACGGACCGGTGTGACCACACGGATCCAGGACCTCATCGGGAGAGCGAAAGTCTGCGCCTCCGCCGGTCTGCGTTAGCGCGCGCCCCGAGTAGAACATTCGTGGCCCAATGATTTTCCCTTCGGCCAGCAGGCGGGCGACGCCGTGGTCGGCGCCGCCCGCTTCTCTGATCGAGGTGAAACCGTCCATCAGGCTGCAGCGCAGATAATTGGCGGCGGCGATGGCAATTTCGGAGGCCGGGTAGGCGATGTTTTTCGGGCTCAGCGACAGTCCCGTTATATGCGCATGCGCATCGATAAGACCCGGCATCAGCGTCCTGCCGCGAATATCGATCACTTTTGCATCTTCATGAGCCAGCGGCGTTTGCGACACCGCAATTATGCGGTTATCGTGGACCAGCACGTCGAACGATTTTTGGAGTTCCGTGAATCCGTCCAGAACCAGGTTAGCGTTGGTGAAAAGCGTTTTGGCTGCCATTTTCATCTTACCTGGGTCGCACGCCGCGCGTACTGCCATCTCTATACGCGGTCGAATTCCGACAGGTCCTTTACGATCCGGGCCACCCTCTCTCATTGCCTACTTGAACTTGCGGCGCAGATAGAATTTCAGGTCGCTGCGGCGCGCGCGGTAGGCGTGGCGCGAGCGCAGAAAAACATCATCCCACAGAAATTTCCGGATTCGATAGCCAAGCGGATCGCCGGCAAGCGCCGCAATCGTGGCCGGCCGCCGATAGCGGTATACCTGGACTCCGTTCCACCAGGTCGGCGAATGGTTGCGCGGCGTGCGCAGGTCGAGAATTGGCTCGAAACCCGGAACGAGGGCGGCGAACAGATGATTCGCGGAACGAACGTTGCGCTTGTTGGTGTCATCCACGATCACTAATGCATCGTCGGCGAGATCGCCCAGCGCATATTTAAGCCCCTCGTACTGATCGGCGAACGAGTGCCCGCCATCGTAGAAATAAACTCCGATACGGGCCGGCCGCCACGGCGCGATCCGCAGGAACTCGCGAAACTCCATATCGAAGAAATGCACCTGCTCCGGCCGCGTATGCGACGCAATCGTGCGGCGCAGTTGGTCGGCGGTGGATTGAAATTGCGAGAAATTATCGCAGGCATAAATCGACGCGCGATCGTTGCCCGCGGCCGCCGAAACCAGGCTTAGGCCCTTGTAGCATCCCACCTCGACGTAAACCTCGCCGGGTCCAAGCTGCGCGACTGCGAGATTGAGCAGCATCAGCTTGTTCTCGGTCGCCATCCCTTCAATCTTTTTCGGCAGATCGGCCAGGCGCCGGTCGGTCGGCTTCAAAGATTTGGACAGTGATCGCGGATCGTCGAACTCGGGCCATTGCGCATGGCAGGCGGCAAGGAACGCGGCGAAATTCATCGCCAGCAAACTAGCAGGCGGAACGCCGCCTCAACCAGCGGTGCGCAAATTGTGTTTGCGGATAAAGGCGAAGCAGGCAATTCCCGGTCTGGATTGAATCGATCGCGGTCGAGGAAAACTTAAAACATGAAGCCCATGCCAGGGCCGCCCATGCCGAAGCCGAACGGACTGCCGTAGCCGCCCATCGGCGATCCGAACGGTCCCATCATCTGCATTTGCTGCATCTGCATCTGCTGCATTTGCATCTGTTGCATCTGCATCTGCTGCTGTTGCGCCTGCTGCTCGTTTTGGAGCTGCTGATTTTGCAACTTCAGGGTTTCATAGCGCTGATAAGCGCCGGCGTCGCCGACATACATGCAATGGCAATAACTGGGGTCGGCATACCAATAGCGCTGCTGACCCTCCGCGGTGGTATAGGTGTTCATCGTGAGCGCCGGCAGCGCGGCGAGCTGCTGCTGATGCTCTGTCTTCTGCGGCGCGAGTGTTTGGAAACCCGCCGCCGTCAGCATCGGCTCGACGTTCATCGCACGTTCCTGCGGGGTGGCGGTGGTGGCGCCGAACGGATTCATGCCGCCGAGGCCGCTCATTCCTCCGAGTCCGCCGAGTCCCGAGGCTCCCAGGCATCCGCTCAGCGGCAGGAACGCGGTCAGCACTAGCGTGACGATCGGCCAAGTCAGCGCGATCGATTTTCGCTCCGTGCTGCAGGGCGCCGCAATCCGCGCTGGCGAAGAATTCGATGTAGCTCTCATATGACTGCCATCCCCGTACCTGCGATTCCAAATTACCGCAGTCCGGGCCGGTATGCCACGAGCAGCACGAGCAGGATGGGGCGCGCCGGCGACTGCATTTTCAAAGCGCAGAATAATTCACTATTTTGCAACTCGTTTCGTGGGCCTTTGGGCTATGTTATAGCCGTAGCCTTCGTGGAGAGCTTGCAGATTGGAGGGGGCATGAAGCGCACGGCCGGATTACTAGCGACGATACGAAATATCCTGTTGGCGGCCGCGGCGCTGGTGACCTTCGGCTGGCTGGCGATGGTGGGGCAGGGCTGCGGTCCCGGCTTCGGCGCGGTCGAGGTGACCAGTAGCAGCAGCGGTACGCCGACCTCGAGCGGCACTGCCACTCCGGGTCCGCTCTCAGGCGATGTCCTCATCGTCGGCGGTATCAATGCCAGCAGCGCGGCGGTTGCGCAGGCCGAACTCTTCAATCCAACCACCCAGACCTTTACCACCACTAATTCGCTCAACGCGGCGCGCGCGTTTCATACCGCGACCATCCTGCACAGCGGCGCCATTCTGGTTACCGGTGGGCAGGACGGCAACGGGACTACGCTGAAATCGGCGGAGTTGTTCAACGAAAAAAATCAGTTGTTCCATCCGATCGCCGCCAGCATGACCTCCGTTCGCGCGCTGCATACTGCCACCTTGCTCAATAACGGGATGGTTTTGATCACCGGCGGCATCGATGCGAACGGAAATCCGTTGGCCAGTGCAGAATTGTACGATCCAGCTACCGATAAATTCACCGCCACTCCCGCGCCGATGCATTTCCCGCGCGCGGCACATACCGCGACGCTGCTCACCAACGGCCAGGTGCTGATCGCGGGCGGTTTCGCGAACTCCGCGATGACCGCCGTGCAGAACGAGGCCGAACTCTATAATCCCACCACCCAGAAATTCACGAACATCACAAACCTGATGCAAGACAGCCGCTTCTTCGACAACGCGATCTTTTTCTCCGGAGGCGTGCTCAATGGGCAGGTGATGCTGGCTGGTGGCCAGGATAACGCGGGCGTGATCACCTCGACCGCCGAGTTGTACAATCCCGCCTCCAATTCGTTCGCCGCGGCGGGCCTGATGACCATCAGCCGCATGCAGTTCGCTTCCGCGATCCTGCAAAACGGTCTGGTGCTGCTATGCGGCGGGCTGACCAGCGGCAACACGCTGACCTATACCGCGGAACTCTACAATCCGGGCGGAGCCTTCGGGCCGACCGGCAATATGACGGATTTCCGGCGCTATCACACCGCGACCGCGTTCAGCAGCGGTCCGCTGGCCGGGATGGCGCTGATTACCGGTGGCCAGGACGGCCTGAACGGCTTGAACGCCGCCAGCGCGGTCAATACGGCGGAGATTTACAGTTCCGGTTTCAACAGTTTCAGCCTGATTTCTTCGATGAACAACGCGCGCTTCGGCCATACCGCGACCATCCTGCCCTGACCCCTGCCTTAACACGCCTGCCTGAAGATCGCTCTATACGTGACCCGCTTTCAGCTCAATTTTGCCTTGATCGCTGTACTTTAGCTTATCTGCTCTGCTACAACCGACGCCGGGCTTAGCTAACTGTTTCGATTTATATCGTCTTGGCGGGCAGTAGGGGGGATATCTTATGGCGCGATCAACACAAAAGCGGGGAGCCGGGGTGGTTAAACTTGTTGCGCTAGTGCTGTTTGCGGCGTTGCTCGGTCTGGGATTATTAGACTCGCCCCCGAGCGCCGCCGCGCCTTCGGCGTCTACTCCGATATCCGCCTGCGGGACGACCATCAACAGCGCGGGCAACTACAAATTGGCCGGGAACCTGGCCGCCTCAGGGGCCACCTGCATCACGATTACGGCCAACAACGTGTCGATCGACCTGGGTGGACACACGATCAGCGGCAACGCCAGTTCCAGCACCAGCATGTTCGGCATCACGGACGGGGGCAACACCCTGAGCGAAATAGCGATTCTTAACGGCACCGTCACCGGCTTCAACGTAGATCTCGCGCTTAAAGCCACGAACAGCGCCACCATCGACCATGTGAAGCTGTCCGGGGCCGTAACGTCGTTGAGCAGCGGGGATGGCGACGGTCTCGAGGTCGCGTGCTGCAGCACCCTTGCCAATGTGATAGCGATTAACAACCAGCGTAGGGGCATCGATGCAAACGGGTGCTGCTTCACGATCGTCAATACCACAGCCACCAACAACGGCGACGTCGGAATCGTGGCGGGTGGTTGTTGTAGCACCGTGACCAATAGCAAGGCCACCGGCAATGGCGGCGACGGCATCGACGCGACCGGCTGCTGCAACTCGATCGTCAGCTGCTCTGCGACCGGCAACGTCGGCGACGGTGTCTACGCATCGTCGTCAAACCAATCAAACCAGGACAACCTCGTCACCAACGGCAAATTCACTAAGAACGGAAACAACGGGGTTGAGTTGGACGAAAACGGCCTGATAACCGCCACCTCCGCCACCGGCAACCACACTGACGGCGTCTCGCTCATATGTCCAGGCAACGCCGTGCTGGTGAAGGCGCTGCACAATTCGGGCGCTAATTTGGCTGAGGATACCAGCGCAGGGCCCTGCACCAACGTGAACAACCGCGCCCCGTAGCGCTGCCGATTGCCGTCCCGGCGTTAAGCGGCGCCTGAGAAGACGCGCAGCTCCGGCGCCTTAGCCCTCCGGGGCGAGGTGTGAGCTTGCGCCATACCGCGACGCCATGCGTTTGAGGGCCGCCGGATGGAGCTTTACAGTTCCGGTTTCAATAGTTTCAGCCTGATTTCTTCGATGACCAACGCGCGCTTCGGCCATACCGCGCCCATCTTGCCCTGACCTACCCGATCAAACCTTTTGCCGCAGTGGGCTTCGCACGCCTATTTGACGTAATTTTCGCGGATAATTAGCTTAGACGCGTAGACTTCATTTTCAGCCTTTGCTACAGATAATCTATCCTTTAGTCGGTTAATAGGACTTTATCTATCTTCAGGGAGGGGAAACAATGCGTCCGAATTTCAAGACAACTATGGTAAGCGCGCTCGCGTTTACCAGCTTAATATTTGTACTCACGATGGGGGGGTGTGATTCGAGTTCGAATAACAGGTTCACGCCCAAGGTAACTGGCGGTAACGCATCCACTACCGCTGCACTTACCACGGTGGATTGCAAAAAGAACTACGCCTTCGTGGCCTTGGACTTTCTGGGCACGAGTGGCGATGGTCAGGTCGAGGTGCTCAATCTGGGAGTTAATCCAGATACCGCGTCGCCGCACGTCGCCACGCTCGATATCGGACATCCGGATTATGCGATCGCGGTGGCGTTCGACCCGCGCAGTCGGCATTTATTGGTCTCCAGCGGACAGAACGGGAATAACGGATTCCTCGATATTTTCGACAGCACCGGTAACCCGATTGCCGGCTCGCCGTTTCCCTTTCCGACGGGCGCGGACGCGGCAAACGGTGGCATCGTTGCCGATCCGAAGCATAAACAGGTTTTGGTTGCCACTACCGATGGCAGCGGGTGCGCGTCGGCCGGCGCCTGCACCGGCTTTACAGCTTTCGATCTAACCACCAATACTTTCGGTCCGATCGTTGCCTCTCAGACCGGTTCGCAGAGCGACAATTTCGCATTCGATCCGACCACCAATCTGATCCTGAATGCCAACGACAACCCGCCGTCCACGGCTGACTCGATGGAGATGATCGACGTCACCGGCAGTGAAAGCTGCTTGCTTACCGACGCGAACCTCGCTGCTGGCTCTAATTCCACGGGTTGGGATTCTGCGGCGGTCGATCCTTCCACCGGAGTCTGGCTGGCCGCCGACGACATCGGAGGCGATTCAACCATCATCGTTCTGAATCTCAATGGCGCTACGGTGAATCCCGGATCGTCGTGTACGGTCACTGAAGCGGGAACGCCGCCCAACTCGATTCCGGTCGTGATCGACAGTAATAACGCTGATTTGAGCGCGGCGGTGGACAGGAAATCGCACCAGGCTTTCATAACCGAGGAGTACGAGCCGGGCATTGGTTTAATGCAACTACCGAACACCAAAGTCGCTCAGATCCAAAGCAGCGATGTTTCTTCGGTTTCCGCCAACCTGCCAAATGACCCCAACGGCAACATATGGTCTACCAGGTTTGAGCCTAACTCGACCGCCATTCAGGCTTGTGGCAAGGGCACCTTCGGCTTGGCGACTGATTTTGGTTTTCTCGTGCGAGTCGACCTTTCCAAATTGAAGAGCAACGCGGGCGGTATAAGTACAGCGCTTCCGGCTGGTAACTGCGCAGGCACCAGCACCACCTTCAGTTGTTCCAACGGCGCAGGGGTGACGTTCTATCCGCTGCCGGTTCCGCCGATCTAGCTCGGGCTGCTGCTAAAGGCGTGAGACCGCCTGTCCGTGGCCGGGCAGGCGGTCCTTTTTATGGTGGGGTTAGTGGCGGGGATCGGGCGGGGGATTTCCGTAACCTTCGATCATGCTTTGCGCGACTGATCGGCGGTGGCGGAGGCGGACGTATTGCGCATCGATTCCAGCAGCGGCTCTCCCGCCTGCGGCTCGGGCAATCCAAGCTTGTCGAGCACCGTCTTCTGACTGATGCGCAGCCCGCGGTCGGCGAGTTCTGCAATGATGTCGGCAAACACCTTGAGGTCCTGATCCTCGGGCAAGGCCAGCGTGAATTGCGGATAGCGCGGGCGCGGCCCGAAATTCAGATCGACAATCGGTCTAATTAAATCCTGAGTGATCGTGGCGGCCAGCCGCCGGGCGTCGGCGCTTAGGATGTCGCGGCGCACCGCCTGATGAACCTGGGCGGCCGCGCGCGATCCACCTTCGCGCGGCATCTCGGTGGTCAGCGTCTGTCCCAGCACCGCCTTGCTGACTTGGCGATCGAGGTAGGCGCAGAAGTTTTCGTAGAGCTCGATACTGCCCTGCTGGCGCGCTTCCGTGAACTCGATCACCATCGAGTCCGGAATAATCGCACCGGCGTCGCTGCCTATATTGGTCACCGCATCGAGTAAAACCTGCTTGTCGTTCTCAGTCGCGCCCGGTCCATATTTGCCCACCCGCAAAGGCTGGCCGAAAACTTCGGTGTAGGTGACCCAATCCTTGAGCACATAATTCTTGAACAGGTACGACCAGCCGGCCGCACGCGCCAGCCCGCCCCGAATCGGCAGTCCGGCCTTGGCCTTGGCGATATGTACGATGAACTTGTATGGCAGGAGGGGTTCGGTGAACGGTTGCAGTCCCGATCGAGCACCGGCGCCCGATCCCTGGAAATGGCTGCTGCGATCGGGCTCGAGTTCCGACTCGCGGTCGCTCGCGTCGAGCGTGCGTACCCTCAGCGTTTCGCCATTGATCCAATCGAACAGAAACCAGCGCGGATCGCGCCATACCAGGCGCTGTGGAACCCAGGTGCGTCCGGCGGTATCCCAGATTATTTCGACCGCCGAAAAGCCCTTGCCGATCGCATCGAGGCTGTCGAACAGGAACGCTTCCATCGCCAGCGTGCCGTCGAGCAGCACCTCGCGCACCATCGCGGCGATCTTCAGGTCCTCGGACGCGCTCGAAGCCGGTCGAATCACCATGTCGAGCTGGGCCACCGATTGCTTGCGGGTGGCGAGCACGGCCAGGTAGTGCAGGTCCTTTTCCTCCATCTCCTCGGCCAGTTCGAGGTACAGATATGGATCGCCGGACTCAGCTTCGCGCAAGATCGCGGACAGGCGCTCGGGCGTCAGTCCGGCCGACGGATGCATCACGGAGTAGATATTGCGGATGCCGGCGAAGGTCGGCGCGGCCTGTTCTTCACGCAGGCGCCCGGTGTCTACCGCTCGCCCATACGCGTCGTATAGCTTCATTCGCTTACTCCGTGAGCTTCCGAAGCCCTCTCCTTGTCCAAGGAGAGGGTCAGGGAGAGGTCGGACGCTGAGAGAAATAAGCACTGGGGAGTGAAGGGCTGTCGATCGATAACCATCGCGCTCACCACGCGCCCATGCCGAAGCGGCGGCTGCGATCCGACAACGCATCCTCGGACGCACCGGCGCGATTTGACATGTCATGTTCCAGCGCCCGCGCCGCGACCCGCGAAATCGGCGCATAGTCATATTCGACGGCGTCCTGATAGGAGGCGAACCAGGCCAGCGCTCCGGCGATCGCCGAATCGCCATGGCGTCCGCCGGTGGCGTCGCGTTCGCGGCGTTCCATCACTTTCACCACCCCGCGCTCCATCACCAGCGATCGATGGTCCGACAAAATGCCGTCGTCCTTGGGCAGCTCGATCGTGCCGTCCTCGAAGGCCGCCTTGTAGCGCGGCATCTGCTCGCGGTACCACTCGGCCGACAGCATCACCTGCTTGATCCGATTGCCGTAGCGCTGCATTGCGATTTCCGCCAGGTATTGCCCGTTGCCGCGCGCGTCCATCGCACCGGCGAAAAAACGCGGCAGGCGATCAACGATATAAAACAAAATCTGCTCCTGCTGACGGAACGGGATGTTGCGCAGCTCGACCGCGAACGGCGTGCGGCGCGTCAGGCGCGCCTCGATCTGAAGCGGCCAGATAACCGTCAGGTCGCCGCTGCGTCCGAAATCTTCGCCGAAGCAGCTCATCAACGAAGGGTCGAGCAGCGCGATTGCCGGATCGAGTTGTTCGCGGCAGAAATCCAGCGCGATCTTGGATCGGATCTCATCCCGTTCGCCGGCGAACTCCGCCGGCATCGCCCAGCGCACCACTGGACTGGCTGATCGCATCCGGCTTTCGATCAGCGGCGTCGACAGATAGGCGCCGGAGTTGGCGCGCGGAGTACAGAACAGCTCCTCGTCGCAGTTGTCGCCATAGAAGTCGACGATCTCGTCGCGCCACGCGCGCTCGGCCGCCGCGCTCCATTCGCGATCGTTGCGTTCGCAGATTTTGCGGAACAGGCCCTGCGCGATCGCTTCGTCGAAGGCGATTCGATGCAGCGAATAGTTGAGCCGCCCGGCGCGAACGTCGCTCACCAGTTCGTTGAAGGCGCTGCCCGCGCCGTTGTGGGTGGAAATCACGCGCACTTTGCCGCCCCACATGGTGAAGGCCAGCGCCGCCTTCATCAGGCCTGCGAGATCGTCGTGGAAGGCGGCCTCGTCGATCACCGCGCGCCCGTCCTTGCCGCGCAGGTTGGAAGGACGCGACGACAGCGCCGTAATCTTGTGGCCCGAGGCGAAGCGGATACGATAGGCGAGGATGTCGCGATCCTCGTCGTTGATCGCGATTTCCTCGAGTTCGCGGGCGGCGCGATTGAACCGTTTCGCCCATTCGGCGGCGGTCCACACGAACTCCAGCGCCATGTCCTTGTTGTAGCCGATATACCAGGTGTCGCTGCCGCGCTGACTGGCGGCCGCCAGCGCCGCATCGGCCGCTTCGGTCCAGGTGATACCCACGCGGCGTGATTTTTCGCACACCTTGACCTGCGCCGGATCGGCAATCCAGCGGCTTTGATACGGAAGCAGAATTGAAAGTTTGTCGGTTTGCGGGGTCATCGTCACACCTGTATTTCGAGCAGGGCTTTGCGGATGCGGTCCTCGGTTTCCGGCGTCAACCCGGCATTGCGCGCCACGCCGGTGATCTTCTCGCCCGCGGCGTTGACCTTGCCGGCCACTATCGCGCGTGTCTCTTCCTTCCATTTTTTCTGCATCACCCATGCGCGTCCCAGCTCCGCCACCGAGCGGGCCAGCGCGTGCAGGTTGATCTCCTTGAGCTCGTCGCCCTGGACTTCGACCAGAATTTCGAACAGCCGCTGCTGGATCAGCATCTGCATCGCTTCGTTGATCCGATTGTCGTCATCGGGCGCGCCTTCGACGATCGCGCGGGCCTGCGCAGTGGCCAGTTTCACCTGCTTAAGCCGCCGCTCGAAGCTGCGGCCGTACTTGTGCAACGCGGCGTGGGTGATTGAGTAGCCCTGTTCGGCCAGCCATCGCGAAAGCTCCCGGTAGCCGCTGAAGCTTTTTTCCAGCAGGCGGCGCTCAAGTTCCTCGCGTAACGCGGCTGGCAGCAATTTCGTCTTGGACCTGGGTGGCATCGCAGCTACCAGTTCTTGCGCGGACGCGCGATTCCGGCCGGCGCCGGTATTGTGTACTCGACCACATCGACCCCGCGCGCGGTGAGCTTGGCCGACCAGGTGTCGGTGTCTTCGTGTTCGATTTCGAGCAGCGCGAGATCGCGCAGATAGCTCAGCTCACGCCGCACCGCGTTGGGCGACAACTGGGTCTCGCTCTCGGTCACCACGCGCCATATGATCGCCTCGGACACCGGCATCGGGCGGCCCGCATCGAGCACCCGCAGAATCCGCCAGCGCGCGGTTTCGCGCTGTTTTTGTTCGAGATTAAGCCTGTCCATCAAATTTATCTCTCACCACCGCCATGTCATGGCGAATCGAGTCGAGCTTGGCGTCGATCAGGGCGCCAAACCTGATCCAGTCCTCCCGCCGCACATAGCCGGCGGGCAATTGCGACTTCAGATTGGTCAGTTCGCGTTCGAGCTGCTGCGAATGGTCGGTGCCCCGGCGCCGCAACGCTTCGAGCCGTCCGCGATAGGCCACTTCATGCTGTCTGAACAGCAGCCGCAAAGCGGCGAGGTTGATCGCGCCGGTGGCGATAAAAAACAGCAGCAACACTCCAATGGATTGCCAGTTCATCGCGCGCCGTCCCGCCTGCCGTCCGCGCGCCGCGCCGCGGAGTCGAGACGGCCTAACCCCCGTCCCCTTCCCTCGCGGGAATGGGCGTAGGATGTGAGAGTCGTGGCGTCTGCTTCCGGTCGGTCACCGGGGAAGCCATTCATGTTGCCTTCCCCCGCTTGGTTGCGGGGGAAGGTACGGAAGGGGGTCTTCTTCCACGACAGTCCTGCCCCGAATGGCCGGCGAGCGGATGACAACGGTGCGCGCGCCTCGATAATCATCGCCGCTCGGGCTCCGCTTCCTGCTTCAATCTCACCGCCCCCGACATCGCGACCATCACCAAGCCCAAACCGGTGCCGTAGGCGGCCGCGTCACCGGCGCTGAAGACGCCCAGATGGAATACCGCCGCACTCCAGAACACGATATAGGCGCCGGCTCCCATCACGCCCATCACGCGCGCGGCGTCGAACGTCAGATTGTCCTTACCTGTCAGTATGTCGGTGATAAATCTCATCACTTTGCAGCTATTTTTGCGGTGTTGGCGTTATTGGCGGAGTTGGCGGCCGGCGCGGCGCAGCCGGTGATCATCTGATCGCGCTGACGCACGGCGCCTTTCAGGATCGCGACCGCCGAGGCGTAAGCGCGAATGGTATCGGCCGGAGTTGAAGATGGCGTGAGCTCGCTTATCGGCAGCCGTGGCTTGTCCGGTAGCGAAAGCGGGCAATAGACCGGCACCGGCACCGGAACTTTGACCATGACCGGACGCGGGGCCATCGGCGGGCGCGCGGCGCATCCGCCCACAGCGGAGATTATCGCGATCGCGGCGAAGGCTTTCGCAGCGGTTACCATCTGCCCAGCTCCGGTCCTTCGGCGCGGCCCCATCGAATCGCGTTCTCGCAATCGGGAGCGATTTTGGCGGTCTGCAGAATCGCGGCCTGAGTGGCCGAGGCCGCCACGATCGCATTTGCGCGTTGATTGAAACTGTTTTCCCGAGCCTGCTGCTCCCGTGCGAGCGCGCCGGCCGCGCTCCTGAGCCTGGTCACCTGTGCATTGCATTGGCCGACCGCCGCCTGAAACTGCTGATTACTCGACTGCAGATCAACGATTTGCGCGCTATCGCGCCGTACCTCGCTACGGGCGGCGTTGCGCTCATGCACCAGCACCGATAAATAGATCAGCGCGCCCGCCACGATCGCGGCCAACATCGCCGGTTTCCAGGCCCTGGTTAGTATCGGAAGCAGCGCGAACATGACTATTTCACCGGCTGCGCAGCACTGGGCGCCGGAGTTGAAACCAGAGCTTTCGCCGGCGCGCTGGTGACCGGCTTGCCGCCAAGTCCGAGCGCATGTTCGACCGCGGCGAGACGCGACTCCAGTCCGTGAATCGCCGCCATCAGGCGTACGGCCAGCCAATGCCCAAAAAGAGTTCCGAGCGCGAATCCGGCAGCGCCAAGCGTTACACCGGCCACCGAAACATCAAGCAATGAAGATAGGTTCATGAGTTCTCTCCTTCTTTATTCGTAAGCGCGATTAAGCCAGCCCTCGAGAAACACTTTGCGGCGAGCATCCGAGACGGCCAGCACTCGATAATGGCCCGCAGCTTCCGAGCGCAGCGCCGCAGCGAGCGCTGCTGGATCGGCGGATTGCGCCGCGGCGCGGGATTGATCACCAAGTGCGCCATCTTCGGCCACCCGATGGCCGCAGGCCCGCAACGCGCGCTGCAAGCACAGCGACGCCTCGCGCGGACCGATATTAATTGCCAAATTAAACAGTTTGCCGCCGACAGTATCGGGCAACGAACCGAAGTCGAAACGCTGCCACCAGTCGCGGTAGTAAATTGTTGCGGCTTCGTCTCGCGTCAGCTTCGCAATGTCGAGCGTCGGATACTGATGCTGCGAAATTCCATATTTGGTGGCGCCACCCGGATCGTTACGCTGATCGCTATAACCGCCCTCGTCGGCAAATACGCGGGCGAGAGCGACCGCAAATGCCTGTGGGTAGCCAGATGATGGCGCATTACGAAACAAATCTGTGTTCATGGTTGAATCAATTGATGTTTCAGGACAGGTCACTCGCGCAGAGTAGAGACAGTTTGGCGAAGCGAACAGACTGAAATTTTTCACTGAATAGGCATTTTGAAATAAGTGGCTAGTGTGCAGGCATCATTCAGAAAGGAAATAATTACAAACCGAGTAGTCAGTGGTGTGCTACTTGCTATCTCGGTAAAATTGGACCTGAAACGCTTCCGCTACGGCAGTGCTAGCGGCTTAGTATGTCGCCCTCGCGCCTCAAGCGAGTAGAAAATATAGTGTGTGGTGAGTAGCAAAATGTAGTGATGCGATGAGGGTCCTCGTCCGTTCAAAACACGTAGTTGCGCGTCAAGCGATAACAAGAACAAAGTATAAACGGATTGGGTGCCGCCCTTGGAGGGCAGCGCGAGACCGGCGATATGCCGGGAATCAGAGCGAGGGACTGACGGTGCGGGCTTCGGCCAGCACCTGGTAAACACGCCGCGCGGTGCATCGGAGTTCCCGCGCGATCGATTCCACGGTGGCCCCGGCCGCACGCATTTGCAAAATCCGCATGCGGCGCACCGCAGGATTGGGGACGTCCATGCGATCACCGCCGTACAGGCGGGCCAGCTTTTGCGCCGCCGGCAGGCCGATCGAGCGGGAGATCGGATCCTCGGGATTTGGCTCCTGCGGTACATAAAGACGCGTGCCGGCAAAATCGGCGATCAGTTTCAAGGCTGCGTCGTCGCCGATCGTATCCACGATTTCCATCAACATCGACATTGCATTCACCATGAGGCCGCGTCCAAGCCAGGCATGACGCCGATGGCTCGAACCGCGGGATGAGGAACCGTCTTACAGGCCGGTTCTGGTTTTCGAATGCCGCTGAAACTTCAGCGGGAATGGAACAAATTTGCAGGTTCCGCTTAATCGGCCACCGCTCAGGGCGGGCGAAGTATGCCTGCCGCAAGTGGTTCGGAATTGGAAAGAAGCAGGCGCTGTATAAAGCGCCCGGCGTGTACTCGAACGTGATCCATGAAGCCCCCTCCTTGGATCGGTGGTTGGCGGCAAATCAGCGGGACGTGCGCGCCATTACATCGTAGCTGCTCCATCGCGGGATGGGGCGCTGGGATCGCGCGCGTTTCTCCCCGCGTTGAATGATGCAAATATCCTACAGTAGTGTGCTAAGTCCCCACAGGAAGGGTTTGTCCCGCGATGCCCGGCGGTGAATGTGAGCTTTGCGCGAAAGTCCAGGTCTGGCAGCGCCGGGGCGATCTTTTGAGTGCGTGCACGGTCATTCGATTGGCAGCGGCATGTGACTTGCTGTACGACGGGAGCCTGGTGATCGAAGCAGTTTAAGGTCGATCTGGCAGCGCCAATATGCGTGATTGCGAAAAGTAACAGCCGGTCTGAAGTCCATGGAATCAAAGTGGACCCATGTATAACGGTGGGATGCGCAAGCTCTGAGTCGCGGGAAACCGGGATCGTATAATCAGACAAACAGGCGGCTCCCCTTCACCATAGGACCTGTTCATATCTCACAAAGACCGACAGCTTGTCAAGATTTTGATAACAATATGTCAACCATAGTAGAAGAGGGACTGTTTAGTGATCGGCTGAAAACGATCGTGCGGCAGTTTGTGGGCGTGGCCGAACTGGCGCGAACGATCGGGGTGTCCGATAACGCGGTCTACAAATGGATCGCGGGACGAGGGCAACCGAATCTCGCGAGCCTGGTGGCGCTTGCGCGCGCCGCCGGAGTGTCGGTCGAGTGGCTCGCAACCGGCCGGGAACTGGTCAATAACCTTGGATCGCAAGGAGCCGCTTACGACGATTTTACATTTTTATCGAGCAGCGAAGTTCGAACCGGCTCACGTGGCCGATCGCGCCTGCGCAGTTCGCAGATTACCGACGTGCTCGCCTTTCGATCCCACTGGCTGCGAGGCCGGTTGGCGATCGATCCCAAGTGCTTGATGTTGCTTGACGTGATTGGCGATTCGATGACGCCGACGCTGGCGGAGGGCGACCTGGTGCTGGCCGATTTGCGGCAGACTCGGGCCGTGGTTGACGGCTTGTACGTGTTGCTCGACGGCAGCGATTTGGTGGTAAAGCGCGTGCAGCGTGAGCGCGGTGGGACGGCGCTGGGGATTCGCAGTGACAACCCTGCCTATTCTGCGGTCACGGTTTCCGCCGGGCTGGTGAAGATCGCCGGCCGTGTAGTTTGGGCTGCCGGGGCAATGTAGTCAAATCCTCCGTCCGTTTCGCTAAATTTCCCCGGCTTGACCATCGCATAGCGCGATTCATAGATTCAGAATGACGAGCAACGATGTGTTATCTGAGCGAGGCCGATAGAGCGATGCCGGTGAAGGGACCGGCAGCCACAACACTTGGCGGATACCCATTTTGAACCGAACAACAGGATTTTTTGAATTAGTGACCATGCGCGGAGTTAACCTGGCGATGGTCGTGCTGGCGCTGGCCGGCTATGCATGTTCGTCAGCCACGGCGGCCGCACCATCCGCGATGCCAGCTTCGGGATCGCAGTCGCAGGTCGGGTCGGCTGCGGGGCATGGTTTTAACGCCAGCGGCATCTGGGAGGGCAAATCGGTGGCGACCTGCCTGGCGGGCCCGTTTTCGATTGATACCCGCTGCAATGCGATCAATCAAATCGCGATTACCATGGTTCAGGACCATGAGAAGATCACCGGCTTCTACAAATGTTCCACCGGCAATACCGATTGCCGCAACCAGAACGACAGCGGCACAATCTTTGGCGGCTCGCTGAAGAACGGAAAGCTGTTTCTGCGGATCGGGATGCCGGATGGATCGAGTTGCCTGTTCAACGGCTCCCCAGTCGCGGCCAACCTGATCAGAGGCGGCTATTCCTGCTACCAGGGCGGCGGCTTTGAGGAGCAGGGCCGCTTCGAGGTCGGGCGCAATTATTGATCCTCGCCGCCGTGCGCATGGCCCAGCCGTGCGGTTCGGGTTATGTTTCTAATCGATGGCCTCTTCAGTAGCCCATGCGATAATCGGCACCGCAGGACATATCGACCACGGCAAGACCGCCCTGGTGCGGGCGCTTACCGGTCAGGAAACCGATCGTCTCAAGGAAGAGAAGGAACGCGGGATCTCGATCGATCTGGGCTTCGCCTACTTTACGCTGCCCGATGGCATGCGGGCCGGTATCGTCGATGTCCCCGGCCACGAGCGCTTCATCCGCAATATGCTGGCGGGTGCGCATGGAATCGATCTGGTGTTGTTTACGGTGGCCGCCGACGACGGCGTGATGCCGCAGAGCGAAGAGCATCTCGATATTTTGCATCTGCTCGGCGCCGGTCGTGGCATCTTCGTGATCACCAAGTCCGATCTGGCCGATGCCCGGCGGCTCGACGAGGTACGTGAGGAAATCGGCCTTTTGACCGACGGCACTGCGCTGGCCGATGCCCCAGTGATTCCGGTTTCCTCGCTGACCGGGGCCGGGATCGATCAGCTCAAAGCCGAAATCTCGCGCCAGCTCGATGGTTTCGAGTCGCGCCGCGCCACCGGATTGTTTCGCCTGCCATTGGATCGTGCGTTCGTGATCAAGGGCCATGGCACCGTGGTGACCGGCACCGCGATGGGCGCCTCGGTCAAGCTGGGACAGAAGCTGCGCGTCCTGCCCGGCGGCGGCGAGGTCCGCGTCCGCGCAATTCAGGTGCATTCGGAGCCGGTTGAGAGTGCGGGACTGTGCCAGCGGGTGGCGCTGAATCTCTCCGGCGCGGAGCGAATTGAACTTAAACGCGGCGACGTGCTGGCCGATGAGCGGCTCGAGATCGTGACCTCCCGCCTCGATGCGTGGCTGGAGGTGCGCCCGGCCGCGAAACACGCGATTCGCAATAACCAGCGCTTGCGATTTTATATCGGCACCAGTGAGACTATGGCGCGCGCGATCGTAATCGAATCCGCGGGGCAGATTCCGGTCAAAAGCGGTGGCTTGGTCCAGTTGGTGCTCAACGATCCGGTGGTGGCTCTGACCGGCGATAAATTCGTGGTCCGCGACGAAACCAGCCGGCGGACGCTGGGCGGCGGGCGCGTGCTGAATCCATTGGGCCGCCGCTCGCGCAAACCGGTCGAACTCTACCGCGAACGGCTGCTGGCGATTCGCGATCGCAGCGGTCCGCTTGCGATCGAGGCCCTGCTCAATCTGCAGGATAGTTTCGCGGTCACCAGATTACATACCGCGCTGATGCTCAACGCCCCCGTGGCCGAGGTCGAGGAAGCGCTGCGCGACACCCGTTTCATTAAACTTTCGCTCGGCGACGAAGAAGGCTTCACTACCCGGACCAAATGGGAGGAGCTGAAAAAATCCGCGCTTGGCGCGATCGCGGCCCATCATCAGGCGGAGCCGCTTTCGCCGGGCATGGAGATGGAAGCGATGCGCGCACAGCTTCCATACGAGATCGCCGCGCGAAATTTCCGCGCGGTGATCGATCGGCTGGGACGCGAATCGGACCTGGTTCGGGAGGACAACCTCCTGCGGCTCAAGTCGCACCGGGTGAAGCTCGGCGGCGACGACAGCCGCGTCGGCGCGCGAATCGAACAGGTGCTGGCGGCGGCGGGATTCCATCCGCCGGAACTCAAGCAGTTGGCGGAAGAGCTTAAGCTTCCGGCCTCGGAGACCGGACGCCTGCGGACCCTGCTGGCCGCGCTCGAGCGCGAAGGGAAAGTGGTCAAGATCGCGACCGACCTCTATTTCGATCGTCCACGCCTCGAGGACGCCCGCGCCCGGCTGCTTAAATATCTTAACGGCAACCCTGAAATTACCGCCGCCGGCTATCGCGATTTGCTCGGCGCGTCGCGTAAATTTGCGATTGCCCTGCTGGATTTTTTCGATCATACCGGCGTCACCACGCGGGTTGGCGATGCGCGCCGGCTGCGCTCGCATCAGGGCTGAAATAAAATGCGCCGCGTGCCACAATCCGATAAGTCATCGCGGCAAGGTCATGATGAAGGCGAAGGACAATAACGCCGGGCGTGAAGATCTGATTCGGCTCACGGCGCGCTGTAAAGCGGCCGGCTGAGCCGGCAAGCTGGGTCCGGCGGACCTCAAAGCAGTGCTCGGGCAGCTCGATCTTGGTAGCCATCCCGATCTCCTGGTGGGAATCGGAACGGGCGACGACGCCGGTGTGTATCGTCTTTCCGATCACCTCGCAATCGTCAACACCGTCGATTTTTTTACGCCGGTGGTTGACGATCCATTCACCTACGGTCAAATTTCCGCCGCCAACGCGCTGTCCGATGTATACGCGATGGGCGGGCGGCCACTGACCGCGCTCAATATCGTTTGCTGGCCGCAAACCGGTTTGCCGGCCGAGATGCTGGGCGAAATTCTGCGCGGCGGCGCCGAAAAGGTGCGCGAGGCTGGCGCCATGATCGTGGGCGGGCACAGCGTGGCGGACGAGGAAGTTAAATACGGCATGGCGGTGACCGGTGTGATCGATCCGCGGCGCATCGTGCGTAATGTCGGTGCGCAGCCGGGCGATGCACTGATCCTCACCAAGCCACTCGGCACCGGCGTCCTGATGACCGCGTTCAAGCGCGATCGGCTACCCGAAGATCACTATGCCACCGCGGTCGCAATCATGGCGGCGCTCAATTCCGACGCGGCCGCCGCGATGCTCCGTTATGCGGTTCATGCCGCCACCGACATCACCGGCTTCAGCCTGATTGGACATGCGATGCAGATGGCGGAGGGCAGCGGTGTCACGCTGGCGATCGAGGAATCGGATCTGCCCCTGCTGCCGGGCGCGCTCGATGCGATCAGCGCCGGGATGATCCCCGGCGGCGGCAAGCGCAATCGCGAATTCTTTGGCCCGCGCCTCGCTATAGCAGAAGAAGTGATTGACGCGATGGTCGAGATCGCATTCGACCCGCAGACTTCGGGTGGACTGTTGATCGCATTGCCGCAAAAGGATTCGCTCGCGCTGCTCTCCGACCTGCAGGCGGCGGGGATTGTCGAGGCCGCGATCGTCGGCCGCGTCGAAACCGCCGGCGCTTATCCGGTCAGGCTGGTCTAGTTCGCGGAGGCCGCTGATTTAAGCCGATCGCCGACTTAGAGATGATGCGCTTCCAGCCATCGCTCGGCGTCCAACGCCGCCATGCAGCCGGTGCCCGCCGCCGTCACCGCCTGTCGATAGACTCGATCCGCGACATCACCCGCCGCGAAGACACCATCGATATTGGTGAAGGTCGAGCCCGGTTTCACCTTTAGATAGTCGAGTTCGTCCATCTCAAGCTGGCCGCGGAAGATACCGGTGTTTGGTTGATGGCCGATGGCGACGAAAACCGCGTCGGTCGGCATCCGGCTCGACTCGCCGGTCTCGAGGTTACGCAAGGTCACGGCCACCACGCCGCCTTTCTGATCGCCATGGATATCTTCGACCGCGGAATTCCAGACAAAGCCGATCCGGGGATTAGCGCGCGCGCGTTCCTGCATAATCTTCGAGGCGCGAAGCTGGTCACGCCGATGCACTACGCTGACCTTCGGCGAAAAGCGCGTGAGAAACAGCGCTTCTTCCATCGCGGTGTCGCCGCCGCCAACCACGATCACGTTGCGATCTTTGAAAAACGCGCCATCGCAGGTGGCGCAGGCGCTCACGCCATAGCCCATCAGATGTTTCTCGGCCGGCAATCCAAGCAGCTTGGCGGAAGCGCCGGTTGAAATGATCAGCGCATGGGTGCGCAACACCTTGCCCTCGTCGAGCGTTATTTCGATCGGCCGCTTTTTCAAGGCCGCCGCGGTTGCGACTCCGGTGATGAATTTGGTTCCGAAACGCGCCGCCTGACGCCGAAACACCTCCATCATTTCCGGACCCTGGATGCCATGCTCGAAGCCGGGATAATTCTCGACCTCGGTCGTAATCGTGAGCTGTCCGCCCGGTTCGCCTCCTTCAATCAGGACCGGCGCGAGGTTCGCGCGCGCGCTATAGAGGGCCGCGGTCAGTCCCGCGGGGCCGGAGCCAAGAATCGCAAGGCGATAAATCTCTTCTGTCATATTTGAAACTCGATAATTGAATAGCTTGCCGGAGTAAAATGGTTATTGTTCTCATTGTATAGCGCGAGCAGCGCCGCATAAACTGCGGCAGGGAATCCCTGCACATGCCGGGTTGTCATTCTGAACCGAGTCCGTGACGTGAAGAATCCCGGGGTTCTTCGCTGCCCTCAGAATGACAGCATGGGATGCAGAGCTTCCCTGGGAGTTCCGATGGCCTCGGGAAAATCAAATTCACGCAGTTCCGGCAGAGCGTCGCGCGGCGTGCCGAAACTTACCCATCTCGACGATCAAGGGCGCGTCAGGATGGTCGATGTCGGCGCTAAACCGATAACGCGGCGCGAGGCGGTCGCGCGCGGACGAATCGCGATGCAATCGGCGACCCTCAAAGCAATCATCGGCGGCCAGCTCAAAAAAGGCGAAGCGCTCGCGGTGGCGCGAGTGGCAGGCATCATGGCGGCCAAGCGCACCCACGAATTGATTCCGCTATGCCATCAGCTACCGCTCGAACTGGTCGAGGTCGACTTCCGGCCCGCTGAACAGCCGGCCGCGATTGAGATTCAGGCCCGCGCAGTCACGATCGCCCGTACTGGAGTCGAGATGGAAGCGATGGTGGCGGTCAGCGCGGCGGCGCTCGCAATCTACGACATGGCGAAGGCGATCGACCGTGGCATGACGATCGATGCGGTCCGGTTGATCAGCAAAAGCGGCGGCCGCAGCGGCGTATATTTGCGCGATCACGAGCGTCCGTGGCCGAATCCGGCAAGCCGGTCTTAGCTGGTTTTCACTATCAATCCGTCGGCCAGCCATCGCGCGAGCATCCGGTTGATTGCGGCCACCGCGTCGCCTTCGATTTCCGCGCTCGCCGCTTCGCATAGGGTAGCGAAAGTCGCGCCATGCCTTGCGATTTCGAGCCCACTGCGTTCGCCGGGCTCGAGCCGCCGATAATAGACCTGCGATTGCTCGCGCCATACCACGAGACCGATCGGGCGGAAATCCGGTTGATGCCACGGCTCGGCGTTCGTGATCATCCGCAGCAGTTCGTCCACCGCCCATCGGCAATCGAGCATCTGCAAAGCCGGATGGGTACGCAGCTCGATCGCGGCCCATTGTGCGGCCGGTATGGAGCGCATCGCGGCGGCCGTGAGCGTCTCGGCTTCGGGCCCGTGAAAGACCTCGATAGTCGCGCGTTCGAGCGCCGCCAGTTCGGCGATAAAAGGATACTCAGCGGTGTCGTCGATATCGCAACGATCAGCGAGAAAACCGGCGAAGTTGCGCCCGAGCGGAAAAATCGAAGGATCGGCGGGCGGATGCTTCATCAGGTAATCGTGTATCCATTTCGTGAAAGTTTCCTCGCCGGCCAGTTTCAGCACCGCCGGAAAATCTTCTTTCATAATTCCGAGCAGCCGGGCAAAGTAAGCATCGGCGTAGATCTGGATGCGCCTGGCGGCCCGCAGTTTTTCATCGCCAGCGATTACGGAGTCAATGGCGCCGGGGCCGAAATCGTTGGCGCCGGCGATCGTCGTTGGTCGCGCGACAAGGGCATAGATCAACTGCTGGATTTTCTTCAGTTCGGACATCGCGGCACCATCAGCTTTGCCAAGCTCGCGCCGCAGTGCAATCTATGAAAACGAATTATGACCTCGCTTAATCAGACAACAGGAAGGATTTTTCTCCGTCGCGGCAAGGACGGCCCGGTAAGGGGCGGAAACCCGTGGATATTTTCGCAGGCGATCGAGCGTCGCGAACCGTCCGGCCTGCCAATCGGCGCCGCGGTCGAAGTTCTCGACGCCAGCGGCGCGGCGATCGGAGTTGGCCATTTTAATCCGAACACCACCATCGCGGTGCGGATGCTGCTATGGCGCAATGGCGCTGAGAGTGCGGACAGCGACGATCTCGATCGCGTTATCGCCGGACGTATCGAGCGCGCGCTCCGTATGCGCCAGCGAACGATCGGCGGCGACACCAATTGCTACCGGCTGGTCAACGGCGATGGCGATGGGCTGTCCGGGCTGGTGGTCGATCGCTACCACGAAGTGCTTGTGATCCAGCTTCTGAGCGCCGGGATGGATCGCATGCGCGAGGCGATTATCGCTGCGCTCAAGCATCTGATCCGGCCGCGCGCGATAATCGAGCGCAGCCAGGGCGCGGTCCGCCGGCAGGAAGGGCTGGCGGATCGCAGCGGAATCGTGACTGGCGATGCGCCCGGTCCGGCGATCGTGAGCGAGAACGGAGTCCGGATCGAGGTGGACTTCGAGCACGGCCAAAAGACCGGCTACTTTCTAGATCAGCGCGAAAACCGCCGCCGCATAATGGATCTCGCGGCCGATGCGCGCGTGCTCGATCTATGTTGCTACTCGGGCAGCTTCGCGATCGCCGCAGCGAAAGGCGGCGCGCGCGAGACGGTCGCGGTCGATACGTCGGCGCGGGCGCTGGAATGGGCGCGGCGCAATGCCGATCTCAATGAAATCCCGAACGGACGAATCGAGTTAGTGCATGAGGATGCGGGTAAATACCTGAGCTCAAGCGGCAAACAATTCGACCTGATCGTGCTCGATCCGCCGCCGCTGGCCCGTTCCCGCGAGCAGGCCGCGCACGCCGGCCGTTTGTATGTCGAGTTGAATGCCGCCGCGATGCGCGCGCTGGCCCCCGGCGGCTATCTGATGACCTTCAGTTGCTCAACTCATCTAAGCGGCGAAGATTTCGTGCGCGCAATGCGGATGGCGCAGTCGCGGGCCGGAGCGCAACTCAGACGGCTGGCGCGGCTCGGCCCCGGTGCTGACCATCCGGTGCTGCTCGGCCATGTCGAAGGCGAATATCTGACGGGGTTGCTGCTGAACGACTTGCGCTGAATTCGATCGGAATCGATCGGCGCACAGGCATGAAAAATCAGGCGGCGGCGGTTGCCGGTTCCAATTCAAAAGCGCCGGGACTCAGCCCGTCCTTGGGCCGCAAAACGATCTTCACGTTCAGACGATTCTCCAGCGTGGCGAGGTCTTTCGAGCCGAAATCGTAGAGGTAGTGCGCGATATCGGGACTCACCCTGACCAGCAGCATCTCGTCGCGCGATCGATGGGCCGCCTCGCGATAGAGCGCGCGCAGCACCTCGGCCGCCAGCGTCGGGGTGGATTTGACTACGCCGCGGGCCTGGCAATGGGAGCAGGTGGTGGTAAGCAGCTCCTCGAGGCTTTCGCGCGTGCGCTTGCGCGTCATCTGTACGAGGCCGAGTTCGGAAATTTTGAGCGCCGAGGTGCGCGCCTTGTCGCGCTTGAGCGATTGCGAGAACGCGTCGCTGACTCGCTTACGATCGCTTTCGCGCACCATATCGATAAAATCGACGATGATAATCCCGCCGATGTTGCGCAGGCGCAGTTGCCGAACCACCTCGTCGAGCGCTTCGAGGTTGGTCTTGAGCACGGTCTCCTGCTGGCTTTTTTTGCCGACGAAGCGGCCGGTATTGACGTCGATCGCGGTCAGCGCTTCAGCCTGGTCGAAGACCAGGTAGCCGCCGGATTTCAGCCATACTTTGCGATCGAGCGCGCGTTCGATCTGTTCTTCGAGATTGAAGCGATCGAAAATCGGCTCGGCGTCTTCATAGCGCGCGATTCGCGAGCGCAGGCGCGGCAGGTAAGTCTGCACGAATTCAACGATCCGCTGATAGGTGGCCGGATCGTCGCACCACAGTTTGTCGACCTCGCTGGAGAAAAGGTCGCGCACGGTGCGCAGCGCCACGTCGAGATCGTTGTAGAGCACGGTCGCGGGACCGGTGGTTTCGCTTTTCTTGAGGATTGAACTCCAAAGCTTGGTCAGGAATGAAACGTCGCGCTGAATCTCGCGCTTGCTCACGCCCTCGCACGCGGTGCGAACGATAAAGCCGCCCTGCGGCGGGCGCAGTTCGATCAATGCGGTGCGCAGGCGGTTGCGCTCTTCGGCACTCTCGATACGGCGCGAAATTCCAAGATGATTGTTGGTCGGCGTGTAAACCAGATGGCGGCCGGGAATCGAGATCGAGGAGGTGAGCCGCGCGCCCTTGGTGCCCATCGGCTCCTTCGCGATCTGTACGATTATCTCCTGGTTGCGGCGTAACTGCTGCTCGATCGGCAGCCGGTTGCGTTTGACGCCGCGCCGATGGCCGCGAGGGCGGCGTCTATGATCGCCGCCTGACCCATCTCCATTCGCGCCCTCGCCATCTTCGGGATTACCATCTTCGGCATTGCCATTTCCGCCCTCGCCATATTCGGCGTTCTCTCCCTGAGCATCGTCAGAGTCGGCAAATTCGTGGTTGGCCCCGGCGTCGTAGGCGGCGTCATCCTCGACCGGCTCGGTCTCGATTTCCTCGCCTGCCACTTGCGCGATCGTATCAAAGGCCTCGGTATCATCATGGAAGTCCGAGACGTGCAGAAAACCCGCCTTCTCCAGACCGATATCGACGAAGGCCGCCTGCATTCCGGGCAATACCCGCGTCACCCGGCCCTTATAGATGTTGCCGGCCAAACCGGTGCGTGTGTTGCGTTCGAGGAAGAATTCGGTGAGCTGCCCGTCTTCGAGCAAGGCCACCCGCACTTCCATCGCAGAGCCGTTGATTACGATTTCACGTTTCACAGGGATCCAGATCCAGCGCAAGAAATGTCAGGCGGGCGATGTGACCCGGATTGGAAAACTGAGCGTGAACGCCCGCGGCGATTACTCAGCAAAAAACAACGATGGTAGCGTCGGATTGCCGTCGCGCTCCCCTCAACTCCTGCACATCTTGCGTAAATCATACGGAGACCGGTTCCGACGCGCAAGGCGAACGGCGAGCGTAACTCAGGCTTAAGGCTTGCTTGGTTGAGCCTGCCTTGACTTGCCCGGTTTGGGCACGCTACTGCTTTTCCAATGTCTGCTGCGGTCGAAAGTGCTTTGCGGCCCACGGGAACCTCGCTCCTTAATAGCAAGGTGTTGGTGCTCAATCGCTCTTATCTTCCAGTTCACGTCACTTCGGTCAAGCGCGCCTTCGCTTTATTGTATCAGGGCGTGGCGCGCGCAGTTGATGAGGAATACCGCACCTTCGATTTCGAGAGCTGGCGCCACCTGTCGATCGAGATGCATCACGACCGCCTTGGTATCATCGGCGGCTTCATCCGCGTGCCGCGAGTGATGGTGCTGATGGCCTATGAACGCATCCCACGCCGCCACGTACGTTTCTCACGCTTCAACATTTTCGCGCGCGATAACAATACCTGCCAATACTGCGGCCAGCGATTGCCGCGTACGGAGCTCAACCTCGATCATGTAGTCCCGCGATCGCGCGGCGGCATGTCGACCTGGGAGAATATCGTCTGCTCTTGCCACATATGTAATAGGCGCAAGGGTGGCCGCACGCCCGAAGAGGCCCGCATGATGTTGATCCGCCGGCCGTGCCGCCCGGAATGGACGCCATTTTCGGCCGATATCTTCAGCCTGCGCCGTTATCGAGAATGGACGCCGTTTCTGAGCGCGGTCGATACCGCCTACTGGAATACCGAACTGTTGCCCGAATAGTCGACCGTCCTCTCCGTCAAATCACAATAAGTTGGGTTTCCGATCGCGGTTATCCACATTATATTGATTCAAGGCTTGACCATCCGGCCCCGATGTCGGATATGCTGGTGGCCTCTGAAGAGTGGATGGCGCGCCTTGTTGTGGAGGGCGGAGGTGAGGGCGGTGTATGCGTCTTAAGAGCCTCGAATTGGTAGGCTTCAAATCTTTTCTGGATCCCACGCTGATTTCGTTTTCACCCGGCATCACTGCCGTGGTGGGTCCCAACGGATGCGGCAAGTCCAATGTGATGGACGCGATTCGCTGGGTGCTGGGCGAGCAGGCGCCGACCCGGCTGCGCGGCAAAAGCGTGGAGGATCTAATTTACGCCGGCAATGAGCATAACCCCGCCGCCGGGATGGCGGAGGTTTCGCTCACCCTCGAATCCGAGGAAAACTCGCCGCTGCCCGAGCCCTATTCCAGGCTCAGTGAGATGTGCGTTATGCGGCGCGCCTATCGATCGGGAGACTCCGAGTATCTGATCAATAAGATTCCCTGCCGGCTCAAGGATATCGCGGAGTTTTTCATGGCCGCGGGCATCCACAGCCGCGGCTATGCATTGATCGAGCAGGGCCGGGTGGAGGAAATTATCCAGGCTAAACCGGCCGAGATTCGCACGCTGATCGAGGAGGCTGCCGGGCTGGGTCTGTTCAAAGGGCGCCGCGAGATGAGCGAGCGCAAGCTCGAGCGCGTGCAGGAAAACCTGAGCCGGGTCAGCGACGTGGTGGCCGAGATCGATCGGCAACTGAACTACTCCCGCCGGCAGGCAAAAAAGGCCGAGACCTACCGAATCATCCGTGCCGAGTTGCACGAGGTCGAAAGATTCGCGGCCGCCCGCCGCTTGTTGCATACGCGATCCGAACAGCTCCGATGCTCGGGCCGCGAAACTGACCTGCGCGCCGACAGCGAAGGTTTGCGCGGCACAGCTCAGGAGTTCGAGGTTGGCGTACGTGAACTGGCCGAAACGCTTACGGGCGAGCGCGAGCGGCTGCACAGCGCCACCCGCGAATTTGAAAGCCTTCGCGCCAGCGACGCCGATCGTGCGCGGGCTCGCGAATTTCTGGCCCGTCGGTTGGCCGCGGCCGATCAGGATGAACCTGCACTGCGTGCCCGGCTGGCTGAGCTTGAGCTGAAGGCCACCGCCTCGCGCGCCGACCGCGCCCTTTATGGATCGCGATTGGCCCGTGAGCTACGCGATGACGATGGTTCGGAATCGGTACTGGCCGATCAACGCCAGCGTCACGAGGCCGCGCGGGCCGCGCTGCGCGCGGTGGAACGCGGGACCGAGAATCTGAAGGACGAGCTTTCCGAGGTGGTGCGCGAGGCCGCCGTGATTCGCGGTCGCTTGGCCGACCTCAGCGGCGAGCGGGCGGAACTCGAGTCGCGATTGGCGCTGAGCACGCCGCGCGATATGCCCTCCGCGCAGATCGATCCCGCAGCCAGTCTTGGTCCGGCACAGGAAAACCTGCGCACTGCCGAGGCCGCGCTCGATAGCGCGCGCGCACGCCTGCCGGAGATCGAAAGATTGCGTGGCGAGGCCACCGAACGCGAACTGGAGGCGCGCACAATCGTCGAGCGCGCCGCTGGCCGCGTCTCGTCAACTCGCGAAATATTAAAAACTGCCGAGCGGCGCGAGGCGCGCCGGGCGCAGCGGCCGGTGGCGATGCGTTTGCGCAAAGTGCTCGAATCGCTCAACGGCGATCGGCCGGCGGTAGATCCGCCCGCCTTGACCGATCTGTTGACGGTGCCGCCCGCGCTGGCGCCCGCGGTGCACGCGGTGCTGGGCGATCAGCTCGAAGCGGTGGTGGTCGAATCGCCATATTTCGCGGTCAAAGCGATCGACATTCTTAAACAAAAAAAGGCAGGGCGTCTGAGCTTTGTGCCGCAGGCCGATATAACGGCGCGATCAGAAGGCATCGAAGCGCCCGGTATCGCCGGACGTTTGGTCGAGATGCTCGAGATTGAGCCGCGTTTCAGCGCCACCGCCGAAGCGCTGCTGGGCCATGTGATGCTGGCCGATAATGTCGAGTGCGCGCTGGCGGCCTCTAATTTGAACGGACATGGGACCGTGTTCGTGACCCGCGAGGGCGACCTGGTGCATCCGGGGCGCGTGATCAGCGGCGGCAGCAGCGATAATCACGACAGCGAATTCGAAGCCGAACCGGTGGTCTCGCTCGATGACGCCCGGCGTGCGCTCGATGAAGCCGTGCGCGAGCATGCCGGCGCCGAGCAGGCACTGGCGGCGCGGCGCGCGGAAAGAATTCAGCTTGAAAACCAGCTTGGCGAGGCCCGTCGAACGGCAAACACCGGCGAACGCGAGTTGGATGAAAAGCGCAAGCTGTTGGCGCGGATCGAAAGTCAGATCGCACTGGCCGAGGCGCGCCGTAGCGACGCCGCGCGCCGCCTCGGTGAGATTGCCGAAACCGTGGCCGGATCGAACGTACGCCTGGAAGCGTTGGCGATTGCCGAACAGCGCTTCCGCAGCGAGTTGGCCGCGATTAACTTCGAGCTCGACGATAAGAAAAAAACCGCCGAAGAGCTTGCACACGCGGCCGCCCAGACCGCCTCGCGGGTTGAGGCGCGGCGCGCGACCTTGAAGTCTCTGGAGCAGGAGCTGCGCCATCTGCAACAGCTCACGATCGGGTTGGAATCGCAGATCAACGACGGTTTGGCCACGCTTGCGCGTCTGGCCGGCGAACGAATTGAGTTTGCGGGTGAGCTTGAAAAGCTGGCGGTGCAGGATGCGCAAAATCGCGATCGCGAAGCCGCTCTTGGAACCGAAATTGAAGCTTTGCGCGCACAATGCGCCGGGTGCGAAAGTGCGCTCAATCAACGCCGAGCGCATCTGAATGAAACCCGCGATCGGTTGTCGCGGCTTGAGCGCGAGGCGATGGAGTGCAGTCTGCAAAAAGAACGCGCCAGCGCACTCGGCGAGGAGCTTGATCGCACCTTTGCCGAGAAATTTTTAACCCCGTTTACGGCAGTCGCCGATGAAATCGAGCAGGCGCTGACCGCGCGCAATGCTGAAGAGGACGATCGACGGCTGAGCGAGCTGCGCGCCAGGGCTGAGAAGATTGGCGAGGTGAACCTGGCGGCCGAGAGCGAGGTGCGCGAACTCGAGGATCGCGCGGCGGCGTTGAACACCGAGAAGGCCGACCTCGAAGCGGCGGTCGAAGACCTGAGCCAAACCATCAAAAAGCTCAACACCGAGGCGCGCCGCCGATTCGCCGAAACTTTCGAGGGCGCAGCCCTCAACTTTTCACAATTGTTCCCCAAGCTGATGCGCGGCGGACAGGGCCGGCTCGAACTCGACGGTAATGGCGACCTGCTCGATGCCGGGGTCAATATCCTCGTGCAGCCGCCGGGCAAGAAGGTGCGTGAAATCGGATTGCTGTCGGGCGGCGAGAAGGCGCTCTCCGCGATGGCGCTGATGTTCTCGCTGTTTCTGCTCAATCCCAGCCCGTTCTGCGTGATGGACGAGGTTGACGCGCCGCTCGACGAATTCAGCGTGGCCGCCTTCGCGACGATCGTCGAGGAGTTCAAGGAACAGTCGCAATTTATCGTGATCACGCACAATCAGCGCACCATGCAGCGCGCCGACCAGGTGCACGGCGTCACGATGGATCGCCCCGGGGTATCGAAGGTGATCTCGATGCGCATCCCGCGCGCCGCCGCGTAATCCGGCCGCTTCGCAGCAGCATCGTGTGAATTTACGATGGATTTTTTAAGATCGTGGGTTCAATCCCTCCCCTTGTCCAAGGGGAGGGTAGGGCGAGGTCTTCGTCTTCGCCTTAAAGATGCATTAGCTACCAGGATAACCTCTCCCTGACCCTCTTCTAAGACAAGGAGAGGGAAATTTTGAAGTGTTTCAGGCAGTTTTTGCGTACCGGAGTTTCCCATCCGTGACGCCCTTGTTATTCTCGTAACGCCGAGTTCAGCGTATGGGCGTCTGTCTCCCGACTGGCCCTGGCCGCACCGGTAATCTACATTCGAGGTTCGCGTGGCTTCCTACCAGATTGCTGTGCTGCTCATGATGGCGATGGGCATGCAGTTCGGGCTGCTCGGCTGCGCCCTGTTGGTCGAGCTGAGCGATCGCAAACGGCGGCCCGCCGCCTTTGCCGATGCGGCGCGGCCCGCGGTCGACGGTGGTGAACCCACGAAGGCGCCCGCGGCCGAACGTGCTCCGTCGGCCCCCGCTCGGGTCAGACGTCCGTTCCGCGCGACTCCACCGGTCCAACGCCCACCTGCGCCGGCGCGTCCGATCGAGCATGAGAACGAGCATCCATCGGAAGCTGGGGCCGAGCCGCTGTCACTGGAAACGCAGCCCGAGGCACTGAAGGCCGGGCCGGAGGTCGCTCCGTCGGTGGTGGAAGCGCCCGCTGCCACGGTTCCGGAGACTGAAGTTGCTGAGCCGCAGCAAGCTGAAGCGGCGGAGCCAGCCCCTATCGAAGCGGCGCCCAAAGCCGCGCCAAAAAGGCTCGGATTTGGCTTGCGCCGCACACGCGACGCCTTTATGGGCCGGATTCGCGCGGTGCTGGGGGGCGGAGCCAAGCTTGATCAGATGTGCGAGGAGCTTGAGGAAGCGCTAATCGCGGCGGACGTCGGGGTCGAGGCGAGCATGCGGATAATCGCAGCGGTGCGCGACCGGCTCAAGCACGATGCGCGGCCTGATGCGATCCGTGAAGCGCTCAAGGCGGAAATCGAGCGCATCCTGGCTGCGGTCGAGCGTCCGGGTGCCGATTCGGGCGACGAGCCGCTGGTGGTGATGCTGGTGGGCGTCAATGGGGTTGGCAAAACCACGACGGTCGCGAAGCTGGCCACCATGTTCAAGCTCGAGCGCGGGCCTGTGATCGTAGCGGCGGCGGATACTTTTCGCGCCGCGGCTATCGAACAACTCGAAGTATGGTGTAAACGGGTGGGGGCGGAGATCATCAAGCAGAAGCCGGGATCCGATCCGGCTGCGATCGCCTTTGACGCGGTGGCGGCCGCACGGGCCCGAAGTGTGAGGACGGTCTTGATCGATACGGCAGGACGGCTGCAAACCAAGACCAACTTGATGGAGGAGTTAAAAAAGATCGCAAGAGTGGTCGGGCGAAGCCTGCCCGGCGCGCCGCATGAGACCTGGCTCGTACTGGACGCTACAACCGGCCAGAATGCGCTTAGCCAGGCGAAAGTCTTCAAAGATGCCGTGGCGCTTACCGGCGTGGTGCTCGCGAAACTGGATAGTACTGCGAAAGGAGGGGTGATTGTGGCGGTGGCGGAGCAGATGAAGCTGCCGGTCAGATATGTAGGATTAGGTGAAAGCGTCGAGGATCTGAGACCTTTTGACGCTCATGAATTCGTCGAAGCGCTGTTCGAGAGCGAAGAATCCGCCAATCAGGGCACCAGTGGTTCTTATGCGGCTTGACAGCTTTATTTATGGAAAATTAGAGTGGCTGGGGATTTATGCCAATGGCGATTGATTCATTAAAACAGTTGGATGAAAGAATTCAGGCTTCGGTAGCCAGAATTCATCAGTTACGGCAGGAAAACGAGAAACTGGTGCAGCAACTTGCGGAGAGCGAGGGACGCTTTCTGGAAGCGAGCGAGGAACTCAAGCAGCTCCATTCCGAATGTCAGCAGCATGAGGACGAGCGTAACGAGGTTCGCAGCCGAATCGAGAAGATACTGACCCGCTTCGACGGTCTGGAGCTTGGCTGAACGGGCGTGATGCGATGAACGTTAATGTCGAGATTATGGGCCTGAGCCTGACAGTCGCGAGCGATCGTGGCGATGAATGGGTCAAGGCCCTGGCTCGACAGGTGAACGACAGAATTCGGGAGATTCAGACCCGGACCAGGACCGTGAACTCGGTCAGCGTGGCGATTTTGGCGGCGCTCAATCTCGCTGATGAACTCGAAAGCTTACGCAGAGAGCATCGGGAATTGACCGATCAGATTGAGGCTTTGAACGGCAGACTGTCCGCGGCGATGGAGGATTAAGGGGCATCGCTGAATTGAATATTCGGCGCGCCAGCGGACATACTATAGATTGCGGCGGGGTTAGTGGGGCTTAGCGGAAGGCATAACGCGGTGTGTGTATCGATATTATTGGTTTATGAGTTGTCGACGATGATACGACCGACTTTAACCGCGAGGGAAATATTGGACGGGCAGCAAGTGGCGGATTGTTCTCGGCTGCGCGCTGGCCCGTGAGCGAATCGATGAGCTTACCGACTTAGGCCCTGTACCTGCCGCTGGAAGACCAGTGGCGGACGAAAAAGGATTATTCAGGTCGATTATTGCGCACAGCCGCGAGGACTTGTCTTCGTCGCGCGCGGCCGCGCTATCCGAACTAATTCAGGACCGTCTGCTTCGATGGGACAGGTATCGCGCTGCGAGCGCGATCCTGCTTTACGCTGCCCACCGCCAGGAAGCCGCCACCGACGCAATTCTTGCCGCCGCCTTGGCCAGCGGCAAGGCGGTTTTCTATCCTCGTCTGAATGCCGGGCGCGATCGCCTGGAGGTCATCAGGATTACCGATCGCTCCAGCCTGCGGGTTGGCGCTTACGGAATCCTTGAGCCGGACGGCGAAGAAACCGCCACTCCGGAATCCTTGCGCCAGATGCTGGTATGCGTACCGGGCGTCGCGTTCAGTAGCGCTGGAGATCGGATCGGACGTGGCGGTGGCCACTACGATCGTCTGCTACGCGAGATTTCCCCTCCGGCGACAAGTATTGGACTTGCTTATTCGTTCCAGTTGCTCGATGAGCTGCCGTGCGAAGCGCACGATCGGCGGCTCGATTTTGTGATTACTGAATCCGCCATTTATCCGGACGGCATTGATGCGCCCTCGCCGGCCCGGATATCGGCGGAAGAAGGAGGTCCCAGGTGGAGATACTAATTGCAATCGTCCTGGGTCTGATGATCGGCGGCGCGGCTATCTTTATTTTGACGGCTTCCCGGCAACGCCAGCAGGCAGCCGATGGGGAAGCCGCGGCCAATAAAGCCGACGAGATCATCCGTGAAGCCCAGACCAAACGTGAACTTCTGATCAAAGAAGGAGAACTAAAGGCAAAGGAACTAGTGGCCACTGCGCGAGCCGAAGCCGAGCGCGAAGGGCGCGAGCGGCGGCGGGAATTATCCGGGCTCGAAAGCAAGCTTCAAGCACGGGAGGAAAGCTTTGAAAAACGAGTCGAGTCGTTCGAGCGGCGTGAAGCCGAGCTCAACCGGCGCGATCAGGGTCTCAAGACCCGCGAAGGCAACCTCGCCAACAAGGAGGCCGAACGGCAGGCCTTGATCGAGGAGGCGCGCGGCCGGCTCGAAGCGGTGGCCGGACTGACCCGTGAGGAAGCCAAGCGCACGCTGATCGAAGAGATCGTGTCGCAGGCCCGGCACGACGCCAACAAACATATCCGGGTGGTCGAGGAGGAGGCGCGCGAAGAGGCCGAGCGACGCGCCAAACGGATCATCTCGATTGCGATCGAACGGCTGGCGGGTGAATTCGTGACCGAGCGCACGGTCGCGGTCATCGCCCTGCCGAGCGACGAGATGAAGGGCCGGATTATTGGCCGCGAGGGCCGCAACATCCGCGCGATCGAGGCTGCCACCGGGGTCGATATCATCATCGACGATACTCCCGAGGCGGTCGTGATCTCATGTCATAACCCGATTCGCCGCGAAATCGCACGAGTCGCGCTCGAACAGCTAATCTCCGATGGCAGAATTCATCCGGGCCGCATCGAAGAGGTGGTGCGCAAGGCCGAGCAGCGGGTCGAGGAATCGATTCGTGAGGCCGGCCAGCGCGCAATCCTGGAGGTCGGCGTCCACGGGGTGCATCCGGAACTGGTGAAGCTGCTGGGGATGCTCAAGTATCGCTACAGCTACGCGCAAAATGTGCTGACCCATTCAATCGAAGCGGCTTTCATCTGCGGTTCGATGGCGGCGGAGTTGGGCTTGAATGAGAAGCAGGCCCGGCGCGCGGCGCTGCTGCACGATATCGGCAAGGCGTTGACCCACGAGATTGAAGGATCGCACGCGCTGATCGGTGGCGAGCTGGCGCGTAAGTACGGCGAGTCAGCCAAGATCGTCAACGCTATCGCGGCCCATCATGAGGAAGTCAAGGCCGAGACTATCCTCGCTCCGCTGGTCGATGCGGCCGATGCACTGTCGGGGGCGCGGCCGGGCGCCCGGCGCGAAGTGCTGGAGAGCTACGTCAAGCGGCTGGACGATTTGGAAACCATCGCGAAATCGTTCCGCGGGGTGGAGAAATGCTTCGCCGTGCAGGCCGGGCGCGAGATGCGCGTGATTGTCGAGCCAAATCAGGTTTCGGACGACGACACGGTGATGCTGGCGCGCGATGTAGCTAAGAAGATCGAAGCGGATATGACCTATCCGGGGCAGATCAAGGTGACTGTGATAAGAGAGACGCGGGCCACCGAAGTGGCGCGCTGAATCATGGTGGGGCGCGCGAGCAATCGCGCGCCCCCCGAAACAACATCGATGCGTTAAAGTTTTATCTCAGCCCTCCAGTTCGGGGTAATAACGAAAGATGCCGTCCTGATTGAACGCGAGACGGCGCTCCGACGCGAGGTAGGCCGCGATGCGCGGGCGCGCCGCCACTCGATCATGTAGCGCAATCACTCGCGGGTAGCGCTTCGCCATCTGCGCCATCGCCTGCGGGAACGCATATCCAAGACCGGCAACCACCTGGAATAACGACAGGTCGGCGTAGGTAACCTTCGCCCCTGCCAGATAAGATTTGTCTTTATTGCGCTGAAGTATCCGTTGGAAGTAGCCGAGATATTTCGGCATCCGATGCGCGCGAAAATCCTCCGCGCGCCGCAGCGCCTCCTTTTTCTGATCCTCGTAATAAAGGCTCGAAGCGATCGGGTGATGCGTGTCGTGGACCTCATCGACCAGATCGGCGATCGTCAACTGCAACTGATTCGTCCACGACCGCCCAGCCTCGCCCGCGGGCGCTAATCCATGGTGGGCGCCGATGAACGAAAGGATGTTCGCGGTTTGAGCGATAATCATTTTGCCGGCCTTGAGAAAGGGTGGGGCAAATGGCGGCTGAGCCGAGGAATGAGTGGCATCGCGAGCCGCGAGAAAGGCCATCAGCGCCTTGAGGCCGCCTTTTCGGCGCGCTACGTCATCGTATTCGGCGTTGGCCTCCTCAAGTGCGAGCCGCACGAACTCGCCGCGTCCCGGGATCGAAGGCCAGTAGTAAAGTTCATATCGCATTTATGCATCGCTCCTGGCTGAACTGGACGAAAGATACTCTCTGTCTACGGCCCGGAAGCTAGCACATACCTTGTGGGTCTCAGAGAGCAGGAAATGTTATGCTGAAACTGTAATCAAGATATCTGAGATCGAAAAGGGTGCCGTTTTGACATATCCTGCCGCCGGAATTGGCATGAAGATCGCCGTGCTGGCCGTGACTTTCGTCGCGATGGGCTGCAGTTCCAACCATCATGCCGAAGTGACGATGCCCAACAATGTACACTGCACCTCCGATTCGAGTGGATGGTTCCTGTTTACGAATACGGCGACCTCGTGCGTCGATGCCAACGGCAAAATAATCGGTGCCTTCAGTTACCGATAGAAAATCTGCCGCTTTGCGCCGCAGTTTAGCCCGCGCTATGATGGGTTTGCGTTAGCGAAATGCCCACTAATCGTGAAGTTCTCGATGTGACCATCGCTCTTGAGCGCCAAAGCATGGCTATTTATGCACGTTTTGCCAAGCTTTTCATGGCCACCAAGGGACTGCATGAATTTTGGTTCGGGATGGCCCGCGATGAGGCCCGGCATGTAGGCGCGCTGCATTTGGCGGCAACCGTGCTTGAACTCGAAGGCAAGCTCGACCAGCCCAGTCCCATTCGACTGGATGAAGCGACCATCAGGCATATGCGCAAGCTGCTGGCGGATTGCGGGAATGCGGTTGACGGTGAAATTTCGGTCGAGCGGGCATTGGCGATGGCGCTCGAGGTCGAGGAGAGCGAACTCGAAGACCTGGTGAGCGATCTGCTGAAAGCGTTGCAGGAAGGTGATGAATATAACTCCTGCATGCGTCTGCTGGTGCATGATCTCGGCGAGCTCAGCTATATGATCGAACAGCACTGCCAGGATGATCCGGCGTTGCTCCAGCGCTGCGACACGCTGGTGAACCGGCACGCCGAAAATCTGTGTGGCGGCGCAGCGCATCGTGCGTCATAGCAGTGTCTCCGTGGACCTGCGCTTTCACCGGCGGCGTCAGTCTTGTATAAATTCGGATGTGCTGAGGAGTCGGCTAATTGGCAAGCCACCTGACTCTGGATCAGGCGATTGAAGGTTCGAGTCCTTCCTCCTCAGCCAATTTTACACCCTGCAAGCGTGGTCCCATCGTCTAGGGGTTAGGACACCGGCCTCTCACGTCGGGAACGCGGGTTCGAATCCCGCTGGGATCACCAGGTACGCTCGCTCAGTCCCATGCCTTTCCATACCGCGCCTGCCCGCATGTCATTTTGATATGCAGCGGCACGATGCGTGCTCGAATCCCCTTTATAATCTAGATGATTTTTCAATCCCACATGAATTGTGGGGAACAATTGCGGATGCCGCGCGCTAATTAAGCATGCACGGTGCATTTTCTTCACGCTCCCTCGCTGACCGGCGCGCGATCATCCGACTGCAATCATCTGCTGCGTAGCAATTGTGCGGCGCGGCGACGGTACTGAACGATGCGGGGCGCTTCGCAACATACCCCGAAAGACCCCCGAATCGGGCAGTCTCAAAACTTTCAAGGAGCTAAAAAAATGGCCCTGAGTCAAAGAAGTCTCGCAGCAAGTGGAAACATGCTGGTAGATGAGGCGCGAGCCACCTTCACTAATCCCTCGGTGGTACCGCATTTGGTGCTGGCGGGTGCATCTCTGATCGCCGCTGTCGCGCTGTTTCTCGGCAACAAGCGCGAGGAGGCCATTTTCGTCGGATTGTGGCCGCCTACCTTTCTGGCTCTGAGCATGCTGGGGAAGATCGCCAGCCAGCCCACCGAGCAGGTGCGATCGACCATCAGCTCGGCGACCCGCTGATCCTGGCGCGAGGGCGGCGTCCGCGACCGTCGACGCTGCTCTCGCTCAACCAAATGGTTTGGACCGCGATGGTTGTGGACGGATGCTGATTTGCACATTGTGGATATCATGCAACGTCCGATTGATTAAGTTAAGAATAACTACGTATGCGTCCTTTGGCTTAGGGGGGCTGCGTTAGGCATTGCTTGCATGGCATGAGCAATGCACAACCTTCCCGCTGACTTGATCGAGCCGGGCAATTTGGCGAGCTCGACGGCGCGGCAGGAGGGTGTCAATGCGACGAATCGCGACGCGGTCTGGTCGGGGCCAGATTGTGGTCCTGGTGTCTTTGGTTCTTCCGGTTTTGCTCGGGGCAGTTGCGCTGGGCACCGACATATCAATTTTTTATTTCAATTGGACGCAGTTGCAGAAAGCCGCCGATGCTGCCGTGATTGCGGGAGCGAATTACCTGCCGTCCAATCCCAGTCTGGCCCAACAGACGACCGATCAGTATGCGGAAATGAACGGGATCGCCTCGAGTGAAATCGTCGCGACCACCGTCGCTTCCGATGACCTCTCGATTCAGATCCAGGCGAAGCGGACGGTACCCTATTATTTCGCGCGAGTGCTTGGCCTGAGCACCGGTGCGGTGGCGGTAAAGGCAACCGCGGGACTGCAGGCCTCGAACTCGGCAAACGGTCTGGTGCCGATCGGTTTGCAGTACAACACCCCGCTTACCACTTACCAGACTGTGACGCTTAAGCTCGCGCCGGCGCAGGGTTCGGTGGGACCCGGCAACTGGGAGCCGCTGGCGATGGGTTACACGCCTAACTCGGATCCCGGCGGGGCGAACTACAAGACCAATCTTGAGAATGGTTACAATAGCACGATTAATATAGGCGATCAGATTTACACCGAGACTGGCAATTTGGTTGGCCCGACCCAGCAGGGTATCAATTATCGCTTGAGCCAGGGATCGACCACCGATTCGGGCGGCACCGCCTCTAACCATACCTTGAACGATCCCCGCGTGATTGAAATACCCCTGGTCAATTTTAGCGATATCAACGGCAGCTCTCAGGTGCCGGTGATGGGATTCGCCGAGCTCTGGATCAGCAGTGTCGATGGGAACGGAAATATCACCGCCGAGTTCATCAATCAGGTTTCCGCGCAAAACACGCCCAGCTCCAGCGCACCTCAGTACGGCGCATTCAGTGTGGTGCTGATGCAATAGACGGAGACTCGTTCAAAGTTGCGTGGGCGGCGCGAGGATTCGTGCCGCCCACGTTTTTATTTGATGGCTTGCGGGTTCACCGGCGAGCCGACCGCGCCGGTAATCGGTAGCGGCGGGGCCACCAACATAAATTCGTACACCTGATCGTTCGCGCAATCCGCGCTCAACGCTTCGAGATCGAAAATCTCGCCAACCAATAAACCGATGTTCGGAATCATCACTTGGTGCAGCGGTTGGAATGCATCGGGTAGCTCGTTGGGCCGCACCTCGCATCCCCAGGTATCGCTTGCGATCGCCGCGATTTCCGTCCGATGCAACCAGCCGGCGGTGTAGAACGACAGGCCGGGCGCATCGCCGGCTGCGAAGGTGCCCCAGCCATGTTTTTTGCCATGGCCGAGCTGTCCGGTTCTGATCAGCACTGCGTCGCCGCGTCCGATGGTGACCTTTTCGCGCGCGGCGCACTCGGTCAGGTCCTGCTCGGTTATCGGGTAGCCGGATGGCAACGTATCGACCCCTTTGAACCGTGCGATATCGAGCAACACGCCGCGAGTGACGATCTGGTCCGCCATGTGCTCGATTCCGTTGCGCTGCGCGCCGTGGCTGGTGACCAGGCCGGCATCGTAACCGTTCCACATTTTGCCGTTGTCGTAGATATGGGCCAGCGCGTCCCATTGCGTGCCACATTGCAAAAACATCGAGATGAAATCGTCCGCTGCGCCGATTCCATGCGGCATATTCTGCTGACCGGCCGCCGCATCGGTCCCGGTTAACACGAAGGTATGAACCGGGTTGACGCGTCCCCACGCGCCGGTCTGCGGTCCTTTTTCGTCGAACGGCAGCGCCAGCGCGATCACCTTCCCCTGGCGAACCATCCTAGCTGACTCGATCACTTTTGCGGGGGTAATATAGTTCAGCGTGCCGAGCTGATCGTTGGCGCCCCACTTGCCCCAATTACGATACTTGCGCGCCGCCTCCTGAATAATCTCTTCGGTTCTCGCCATGAAAAATCTCCTTGCTATCCTGCGGGGAAAGGGCGCGAAGCCAGCCTCTCACATGCGCCTATTTCCACAATGAATGCGTCAGCTCGGCCACCATCTTCAGCTTGGTTTCCTGCATCTGTTCGCTGATTGGATTACCTTCCCATACGGTGCCGAAGCCGCATTGAGTTGACAGCGCGAGTTGATCGCGCGGAAAAAAGCGCGCCGCTTCTTCGACCCGCTTGATCACGCCGTCGGCCGCCTCCATGGTCTCGTGCTTGGTCGAGATGATTCCCAGCACCAGGCTTTTGTCCTTCGGCAAATCGCGCAATGGCTCGAAGCCGCCCGACCTCCAGTCGTCGTATTCGAGCAAAAAGATTTTGAAGTTTTTGGCGCGTTTGAAGGCCTCTTTCGAAATTGCTTCGTAGCCGCCTTCGCCCACGTAGTAGCCTTGATTATTGCCGCGGCACAGATGCAAACCGAAGGTGACGCCCGGTACCGCCGCCACCGAATCGAGGATCTCCATGCCTTCGGTCGCCATCCGGTCCGGATCGATACCCTGATCGGCGAAGTCGGTGCGCCGCCGCTGCGGATCGCACAGCATCCCGAGTTCCGGTGCGTCGATCTGGATATACGTGCATCCGAGCTTAGCCAGTTCCGCCGCGTCGCGCCGCACCAGTTCGGCCGCGTCGCGAAACAAATCGAATGGATCGGCATAGGCTTTTTTCGAGTACTGCGGCGAGTAGCGCAAAGCCATCATGAGCGGGCTGGGCAGGGTGATCTTGAGCGGCTTGCGCGCCTTCGCCCGCGCATAGACGAACTCCTCGATCACCGGCGATCGCTTACGCGCGATCTTCTCGACCACCGCGAGCTGCACCTGCATCTCGATCTTCTTGCCCTGATCGGCTTCGCTGTCGCGCCGGCGCCAGGTGCGGGTGAAGGCGGGAATCACCTGCACGCCTTCGAGCACGTCGCTGAGCGGCGAGATGAAATGCGTGCGCCGCATCTCGCCGTCGGTGATCACATCGACCCCGGTTCCTTCCTGCATCGCGATCGCCTGATCGACCGCGCGATCTTCGATCCGTTTGAACTCGGCGGGGTCGATACCGCCCGCCTCGTAGGCCGTGCGCGCCTGCTTCAGATAATTGGGACGCAGCAGGGACCCGATCACCTCTGCGCGATAAAATACCGTCATGCCGAGTGCTCCTTCCGCTTGCGAGGCATTACGCGCCGAACTCTACAAACTTCGCGCAGCATTGGCAAAAGCATGATCGTGAATTCTGCGATTGAAGCGCCTTGTTTGGGCGAGGGTGCGCGCTAGAATCGAGGCTTATGATTCTGAAGGTTGCCCGTCTCGGTCATCCGGCCGTCCGCACGGCCGCGAAGCCGGTGGATAAAGACCAGATAAAGACTCACGACTTTCAGAAATTGCTCGACGATATGGTCGAGACCATGCATGAGTATCATGGGGTCGGACTGGCCGCGCCGCAGGTGCATCTTTCGCTTCAGCTCGCGGTGCTCGAGGTCGAGCAGAATCCGCGCTATCCCGATGCGCCCTCGGTGCCGCTGACATTTCTGATCAACCCGATAGTGACGGTGCTGGACGCTTCCAAAATCTCGGAATGGGAAGGCTGCCTCAGTATCCCGGATATGCGAGGGGCGGTTGCTCGCTACAAGCAGGTGCGCGTGACCGGATTGGGACGCGAGGCCGAGCCGCTGGACTTCATCGCCACCGATTTCCATGCCCGCGTTATTCAGCACGAAACCGACCATCTCAAAGGCGAAGTCTACCTCGATCGGATGGACGGGATGAGCACGTTGAGTCATCTGGCGGAATGGCAGCGCTTCGTGCTGAGCGCGCGCGGATGAGTTTTATTTGGGCGGATAGGGCAGCGGCGGAACTTCGGGAATCTTCCCGCTCACGCGCGACTTTGCGATCGCCTCGTTCAGCAGGTTATTTTCGGCGGCGAGCCGGTTCTCCTCTTCCTGCACTCTGGCCAGGTTCGCCTTTAACTGATCCAGATCGGCTTGTTTGCGATCGATCTGATGCTGCATGTCGGCCATCTGCTGTTGTTGCTGGAGCGCCTCGCGCTGCCGGACCACTGACCATCGCCAGCCGATCACACCGGCGATTACCGCGACCATCGCCGCGCCTATCAGCACTCGTACCATTGGGGCGAGCATAGCGGGCGCTGCCCGTCACGCCAACCGATCGCAATCGCGCTGGCGGTTGCTTAGCTGCTAAAATCTGCCGCGATGTCTGCGAATCAACCGCTCACGCCGCGGGGCGCCGTGGTCCTGGTGACTGGGGCGGCCGGGTTCATCGGATCGCATCTGGTCGACGCCCTGCTGGCGCTTGGATACCGCGTGCGTGCGCTCGATAATCTGACCGCCGGCCGGCGCGAGAATCTCAACCCGGCGGCCGAGTTCATTCACGGCGACATCCGCGACCTCGAATCGATTCGATCGGCCTTCGCCGGCGCCGACTGCGTGTTTCACGCAGCCGCGTTGCCGCGTGTGATGTTATCTATCGAACGGCCGCTGGAAACTCATCTGACCAACGTCGTGGGTACGCTGAACGTCCTGATCGCGGCGCGCGAGGCCGGGGTCCGCCGTTTGGTTTACTCCGGATCGTCGTCAGTCTATGGCGATCAATCGACGCTGCCGCTGGTCGAAACCATGACGCCGAATCCGCTTAATCCGTATGCCCTGCAAAAGCTTGCCGGCGAGCAATACAGCCGCATGTTCCATCGCCTATACGGATTGCAGACCGTTACGCTGCGCTATTTTAACGTGTATGGCCCGCGGATGGCGGTCGAAGGCGCCTACGTCACCGTCATGAGCGTCTTCATGCGGGCGCGGCGCGAAGGCCGGCCGCTGCCGATTCATGGTGACGGCGAGCAGACGCGCGATTTCACTCACGTCAGCGACGTGGTGCGCGCGAATATCGCCGCGATGCAGACGGCGGACGCCGACGGGCGGGCCCTGAACGTCGGGAGCGGGCGGGCTTTGAGTGTCAATCGAATCGCCGCGCTGTTCGGCGGATCGCGAACTTATCTGCCGCTACGTCCTGGCGATGCGCGTCATACGCTGGCCGATCTCAGCGCCGTGCGGCGTTCGCTCGGATGGGCGCCGCAGGCCGATACCGAGGCGGGCGTGCGCGAAGTGATTCGCGAAGCGGGCCTTACCGCCGCAGACTAATGGCCGAGCACTGCGCCGATCGCCATCCCAAGCAATAGCACCAGGCCCAGTATCAGCAGCCCGACCAAAATCGACCCGGTTCGTTCGGCGCGCACCTGAGTGTCGGCATCAACCGGTTGTTCGGTGTGCGCCGAATGATAGCCGGTGTGGGAACCGGTATGTGAGGTGTAATAGATGCCGGTGCCGGGGACTCCAATCGTGCGGCGGATGCCGGTTCTGCCGAAAGTCATGTGCGCGCCGCGCATCCCGACCGTCACGCTGGGACCGGATTTCGACAGATTCAGCGACAGCCCCGGAAAGATCTTCATTCGCCGGTAAAATCTGAAGTTACCCATCGCCCCCTCCGTTAATGTCTCATCTTCACTTACGCCGATCGCGAAAAAATTCGCGCATCACGGCGGCGCATTCATCCGCCAGCAGCCCGCCGGCAATTTCGATCGTATGATTCAGGCGTCCGTCGCGACCGATATCGTACACCGACCCCGCGGCGCCGGTCTTGTCGTCGCGCGCCCCGAACACGATCCGCGATACCCGCGCGTTGACCAGCCCGCCGATACACATCACGCACGGTTCGATCGTGACATACATCGTAAGCCCGCTCAGGCGATACCGATGCAGCTTGCGCCCGGCCTCGCGTAGCGCCAGCATTTCGGCGTGCGCGGTCGGATCGTCGAGCGCGATTGGACGGTTATGCGCCACGGCGATTACAGTTCCATCGATCACGGCGATCGCGCCAACCGGCACCTCGCCGTCGGCGGCCGCGAGCCGCGCCTGCTCAATCGCCAGGGCCATCAATTTTTCGTCGTTCGAATCCAACACGCCAGTTCCGGAAATAATCGTATTGCGTGCGGCGCGCATGCGATATGCTTTTAGCAACGGAGCACCAATGGCGGAAATCGAAGAAATAGAGCCGATCGAACTCAAGGATCGGATCGATCGCGGGCAGCGCCCGGTGATCGTCGATGTGCGCGAGGATTTCGAACTGAAGATCGTGGCCTTTCCTGGCGCAGTCCATATCCCGATGGGCGAAATTCCGGGCCGCCTGGCGGAATTGAATCCCGCGGCCGAGACGGTGGTGGTCTGCCATCATGGGATTCGCAGCGCGCAGGTCGCGATGTATCTGGCGCAGGCGGGTTTCGCCCGCGTGCTTAATTTGAGCGGTGGAATCGACGCGTGGGCCGGTGCGGTCGATCCGCGGATGCCGCGCTACTGAGCGGCGCAAGGAGTTCAAAGGTGGCATTCCTGGCTGCCGCGATTCAGATGAATGCCGGCCGCGACAAGGCGGCCAATCTCGATTGCGCCGAACGCCTGCTGCGCGAAGCGGCGAAGCGGGGCGCGGTTTTCGCCGCCTTGCCCGAAGTGTTCAGTTGGCGGGGAAGGCGCGATGAAGCGCCGGCGCAGGCTGAAAGCCTCGACGGTCCCACGCTCACCCTGATGGCGAAGCTGGCGCGCGAACTGGAGATCCATCTGCTGGCCGGATCGATCTACGAGCGCATTCCCGATGAATCGCGATCGCACAACACTTCGGTGCTGTTCGGACCTGACGGCGCACGGCTGGCGGTCTATCGAAAAATACATCTGTTCGATGTAGACCTGCCGGGACGGGTGACGGTGAAGGAATCGGCCGCGATGAGAGCGGGCGGCGATACGGTATGCGCCGCGACCGCGCTGGGTCCGATCGGGATGACGATCTGTTACGACCTGCGTTTTCCGGAGCTTTATCGCGAGCTGGCCTGGGCCGGTGCGAAAATTGTAACGGTCCCGAGCGCATTCACTTTTCCGACCGGTGAGGCGCATTGGGAGGTATTGATCAGGGCGCGTGCGATCGAGAACCAATGCTACGTGATCGCGCCCGCGCAATTCGGTCCCAATGTTCACGGCTTTGCCGATTACGGCAATTCGATGATCGTCGATCCTTGGGGCCGCGTGCTCGCGCGCGCGTCGGATCATGAAGACGTGATCCTCGCATCCATCGATCTCGACTATCTGGCAACGGTGCGCAGCAATCTTCCGGCGCTTACTCACGTTCGCCTGCGCCCACCGCGCTAGGGAAGCAGCCCCCGCCATCGGCGCGATTCAGGAAAAAATCTGCGGTTTGCGGGTGCCGAGCCAGGCCAGTCCCTGGTATGCGTAATGGATTCCCGACAGCGCCGTCACGCCGACGGTCGCATAGAGCAGCACATACCAGTAACCGGGCGCATAAGAATCAAAGCGAATCAGCGCGCCGATTACGCAGGCGAGTTGCAGCACGGTACAGACCTTGCCGATATGGCTGGGCCGCACCGGCATCCGCTCGCCGGTAAAAAAATAGATCATGAAGTAGCCGAAGACGACCACTACGTCGCGCATGATCACGACGCTCAGAATCCAACCGGGAAAAGCATTTTCGATCGTCAGCACCACGAACGAGCTGAGCAGCAGCAGCTTATCCGCGAACGGATCGAGGATGGCGCCGAGCTCGGTTCGCGATCCCGACCATCGCGCGACCGTGCCGTCCAATGAATCGGTCAGCGCGGCCACGATAAAAACGTACAGCGCGTAGGTGTAGCGATGCTTGCTCAGCAGCGCCAGGAACACCGGAATCAGCAGCACACGGCACAGCGTGAGCAGGTTCGGTGTTTTCAGGAGTTGCGCGAGCGAGGGCGGGACGGACTTCTCCGGCGCGGACTTGATCGGATGTAGCGAGGGACCGGGCATGATCGCCGCTTCAAACTTTCTCTGCTATTTGCGCCTGGCGCAGACGGCCCGCCACCGGCGGCGTAACTACCGCATGCATTGACACGATGCCATCGCCATATTCTTCGCTCAGCACCTCGCCCTCGCGCCGCGCCAGCGCGATCAGGTCCCCGCGATCCATCGGCAGAACCACCCGTACTTCCTGGCGCTGCGCCGAAAAAAAGCGCGCCATCGCGCCGCGCAGTTCATCGAGTCCCTGGGATCTTAAAGCCGACACCGCGATCGTATCGGGAGCGCGCGGCGGCAACATGCCGTCTGTCAGCCGGTCGATCTTGTTCATCACGATCAGCCTCGGAGTCGCCCCCGCGCCGATCTCTTCCAGCACCTGATCGACGATCTCCATTCGCTCCCAGCATAACGGCGAACTCGCATCGGCCACGTGCAGCAGCAGGCCCGCGGTGCGGACCTCTTCGAGGGTGGCCTTGAAGGCGTCGATCAGACTATGCGGCAGGCGATGAATAAAACCGACCGTATCGACCAGCATCACCTGGGTCCGACCCGGCAGCAGCAGCCGGCGGACGGTCGGATCGAGGGTCGAGAACGGACGGTCGGCGGCCTCCACGCCCGCGCCGGTCAGCGCGTTCATCAGGGTGGATTTTCCCGAATTGGTATAGCCGACCAGGGCGACGGTCGGGTAGGGCACATCGATACGGCGCTGGCGCTGAATCGCGCGCGTGCGCTCGACCCCTTTGAGCCGGGTACGCAGCCGTGCCAGCCGCTCACGGACGCGGCGGCGATCGACCTCAAGCTGCGTTTCGCCGGGGCCGCGCGTACCGATTCGGCCGCCGGAACTGCCCGAGCCGCCAGTCTGGCGCGACAAATGGGTCCATTGCCGCGTCAGCCGCGGTTGCAGGTAAACCAGTTGGGCAATTTCGACCTGCAGCTTGCCCTCCAGCGTGCGCGCGCGTTGCGCGAAAATATCGAGGATAAGCTGGCTGCGATCGATTACGCGCAGGTTCAACTCGCGTTCCAGGTTGCGCGCCTGCGCCGGGCTGAGCGCGTCATCGAAAATCGCCAGCGAGGCTTCGTTGCGCAGAGCCAGTTCGCGCGTTTCGGCCGCTTTGCCGCGGCCAACGAAAGTGCGCGAATCAATTTCCTTGAGCTTTTGACGAACCGTTCCGGTAACCGTGGCGCCAGCGCTTTGCGCCAACGCTTTCAGTTCGTCGAGCGAGTCATCGGCATGAATCCCGCCGTCACGATCGAGCTCGACGCCCACCAAGACGGCGCGTTCCTTATAATCGGCTTGAAGATTGTGCGGCAGGTCCAGATTGCGCCTCGTCGCGGAGATTTACCGTCCCCGATGCTAGCAGAAAAGAGTCGAGGCGGATAATCGAATGGCGCCACCGCTTAGCGCAGGGTGACGCAATCGGTCTCCAGCACGCGCTCGACTTCGGCCACAAAAGCATCGTCGGGCGCCACCCGGAAGTTGTCGCCCAGCATGAAAACCGCCTCGCGGCCGTTATCCATCCCCAGATGCAGATAGGCCAGCGCCCTGCCATTATGGCGCGCGAGTACGGTCTTGAGCTCATCCAGCGAACCATTTTCAAGCCGCTCGCGCTGGGTGTGCAGATGCACCTCGCGCACGGCCGCGATCAGGGCTGAATTGAGCGGCCGCAGATCGTCGAGGATTATCTGTGCGCGTTCCTCGTCGACATCGAGCTTGCCGCGCACCACCACCGGTTCGTCGCCATTAATGATCGTCTCGAATTTCTGGTAGCTTTCCGGCCATACGATCGTCTCCACCGTGCCGTTGCGATCTTCGAGGCTGAATACCGCGTAGCGCTTGCCGGCCTTGTTGTTGCGCAGTTTGATCGATTGGACCACGCCCGCCAGGCTGACCTGGGTGCCATCGGGGATGCCGGTCAGGTCGGCGGTGGTGATCCGGCTGATGCGGCGGATCTCCTTATTGTACTTATCCAGCGGATGGGCGGTGATATAGAATCCCAGCGCCTCTTTTTCGTTCTTGAGCTTTTCCTTGGAATCCCATTCCTGCACGGTTTTCGGCAGCGGCAGCTTCGGCAACGACTTGCCCGGCGCACCAAACAGATTGATCTGATTACGAGCGATTTCATCTGCCGCCCGCTGCGCCATCCGCAGTGCGTCTTCGAGTTGAGCGATCAGGCCGGCGCGCGCGATCCCGAGCGAATCGAACGCCCCGCATTTGATCAGCGCTTCGAGCGCCCGCCGATTCATGGTCTGGGTGCCGACGCGCAGACAGAATTCCGCCAGATTACCGAAACTGCCGCGCGCCTCCCGCTCGGCGACGATCGAATCGGCGGTCTTGGCGCCCACCCCGCGCACCGCGCCGAGGCCGAAGCGGATCTGATCGCCATCGACGGTGAACTTGACCCGGCTCTGATTGGCATCCGGCGGCAGGATGCGGATTCCCATGTCGCGCAGCGCCGCGATGTTCTTGTAGGTCTTGTCGGTATCGTCCATGTCGAGCGTCATCAGCGCCGCCATGAACTGATGTGGGAAATGGGCCTTCAGATAGGCGGTGGTGTAGCTGGTGAGGGCATAGGCCGCCGCGTGCGAACGGTTGAAGCCGTAGGAGGCGAAGGTCTCGATCTTCTCGAAAATCGATTGCGCCATCGCGCGATCGACGCCGTTGCGTTTCGCGCCGTCCATGAAACGCTCGCGCTCGCGTTCCATCACTACTTTGTTCTTCTTGCCCATCGCGGCGCGCAGAATATCCGCTTCCTCCAGCGTGTAGCCGGAGAGCGCCTGCGCCACGCGCATCACCTGTTCTTGATAGATGATGACGCCGTAGGTGTCGCGCAGCACCGGTTCGAGCAGCGGATGGTCGTATTCGACCTGCTCCTTGCCGTGCTTGCGCCGGATGTACGGCTCGACCATGCCGGCATCGAGGGTGCCGGGCCGGAACAGCGAGATGGCGGCGATCACGTCCTCGAAGTTGGAGGGTTTCAGATCGGTCAGGAAGCGGCGCATGCCCGAACCTTCCATCTGGAAGACGCCGACGGTGTCGCCGCGCGCCAGCAGACGGTAGCTTTCAGGATCGTCGAAACTAAGCCGGCTCAGATCGGGCGGAGTTTTGCCGCTGGTCTTGATGATCTCTAGCGTGTTCTCGATCAGGGTCAGGTTCTTGAGGCCGAGGAAATCGAATTTGATCAGCCCGATCTCCTCAACTCCCTTCATCGAGTACTGCGTGATCGAAAGGCTGTCTTCGCTGCGCTGTTCCTTGTCGGTATAAAGCGGCACCAGATCGGTCAGCGGTTGATCTGCGATCACTACGCCCGCCGCATGTTTGGACGCATGCCGCAGCAGGCCTTCGAGCTTGAAGGCGAACTCGAACAGCTCGGGATGGGCCTCCTGTTCGGCGCGCAGCCGTGGCTCCATTTCGAGCGCTTCCTTCAGCGGAAAATCGCGGCCCTGCTTGGGTGCGGGATAGAGCTTGACGATCTTGTCGGTTTCGCCGAACGACAGGCCGAGCACGCGGCCAACGTCGCGGATGGCTTGTTTGCCCTTGATGGTGCCGAAGGTGATGATCTGCGCGA
>JADEYI010000266.1_pt1 | contig 89249 bp, 89 predicted proteins | sample 8542331 | NCBI WGS metagenome assembly JADEYI01 (sample SAMN16510988, study PRJNA670497) | mine drainage metagenome | isolation source: biofilm near Copperflume 1 | place: Germany: Marsberg coppermine Kilianstollen | collected 2018-02
GCGCGGCCGATGCCGGAGCGGGTTGACACCGTGCAGTTCAGCCGGCCGGTGAAGTCGCGGCTGGGCTACGACCTGCTGGCGGCGGTGAACGCCGGGCGCTTGCGCTCCTATGCCGCGGACGGCTCGCCCGAGTACTCCGAGCTGTGGCAGCAGGCGCGGCTGTGCCGCTACGCCACGTATCCGAACGCCGCCATGAGCTTCTTCGTGGCCGAGCGCGACGGGCACGATTGCCTCGAGGAAGTAGCCGCGGAAGGACAGGCCGAGCTTCTGCCCGATCAGCATGTTCTGCGGGTTGCCGATCAGGGTCGCCGCCGAGCCGACGTTCGCCGCGCAGGCGAGCGCGAGCAGGAACGGCACCGGATCGAGGCGGCGCCGCAGGCAGGCCTGGATCAGCACCGGCGCGATCGCGAGGCAGACCACGTCGTTGCTGAACACCGCCGAGAGCGCGGCGACCGCGAGCATCGCAGCGCCGAGCAGCGCCGGCGGCGAGAGCGGCAGCGCGGCGATGCGCTGCGTGACCCAGGTGTAGAACCCGCCCAGGCGCATCTGGGCCGAGATCACCATGAACGAGAACAGCAGCAGCAGCGTCGGCAGGTGCACCGCGCGCGCCGCCTGCTCGGGGGTCATGATCTCGAGCCCGACCAGCGCGATCGCGCCCAGCAGCGCCACGCCGGCGCGGTCGAGCTGCAGGAACGGCAGCCCGCCGACGATCATCCCGAGGTAGACGGTCGCGAAGATTGCGACCGTGAGCGTGCTCACGCCAGCGCTTTGGTGACGATCTCGGCTACGTCGCGCGAAAGCCCTTCGGCGTCGCGGATGCGCGCGAGTTGCGCCCCGGCGAGCGCCTGGCGTGCCGGGTCGAAGCGCTTCCAGCGGTCGAAGCCGCGTGCCATGCGCGCCGCGACCTGCGGGTTGAGCTTGTCGAGCGCCAGCACCTGGTCGGCGAGGAAGGCGTAGCCCGCGCCGTCGGCGGCGTGAAAGCGCACGTGGTTGGCGGCGAAGGCGCGGATCAGGGAATAGACCTTGTTCGGCACCCGGATGTCGAACGCCGGGTGGGCGAGCAACTCGCGCACGCGGGCGAGCGTGCCGGGCAGGCGCGAAGTCGCCTGCACCGAGAGCCACTTGTCGACCACCAGCGATTCGTCGCGCCATTTTTCGTAGAAGCGCTCGAGCGCGGGTTTGCGCTCGGGGCAGTCGCAGTTGGCGAGCAGGGCGAGTGCGGCGAACGACTCGGTCATGTTGTCCGCGCGCTCGTACTGCGCGAGGCACAGCGCGCGCGCCTCGTCGTCGGCGAGCTCCATCAGGAAGCCCAGGCACAGGTTTCTCAGCGCGCGGCGGCCCGCCGAGGCGGCGTCGGGCGAGTAGGGGCCCTTGGTCTCGTTGGCGCGGTAGGCGTCGAGCAGCGGCCCGCGCAGCGCCTCGGCGATGCGCCGCCGAAGCGCGTTGCGCGCCGCGTGCAGCGCGTCGGGGTCGACCACCTCCATCTGCTCGGCGAGGAAGGATTCCGAGGGCAGCGCGAGGGCCTCGGCGGCGAACGCGGGGTCGGCCGCGCTTTGCGCGAGCAGGCGCGCGCAGGCAGCGACGAATTCCTGCGACGGCTCGCCCGTGCGCTCGAGGATGATGGCCGCCATCAGCCGCTGGCCCGCCTCCCAGCGGTTGAACGCGTCGTCGTCCTCGGCCATGAGCCCGATCAGCTCGGCCTCGGTGTACGGATAGTTCAGGATCACCGGCGCGGAGAAGCCGCGTAGGAGAGACGGAACCGGTCTCGACTTCAAATTCTTGAATTCGAATGTTTCTTCAAGAGAACGGATCGAAAGAACTTCTTCCTGATTTCCGATCTTCACCGCAAGCGGGATGTGGAAGGGCGGGTTCATCGACTGCTTCACGTGCAGCGTGAAGGTGCCGCCGGCGTACTCGCCGCGGCAGTCGAGCACCGGGGTGCCGGCGACGTCGTACCAGCGTCTGAACTGGGCCAGGTCGACGCCGCTCGCGTCCTGCATCGCCTGCACGAAGTCGTCGCAGGTCACCGCCTGGCCGTCGTGGCGCTCGAAGTAGAGCTTCATTCCCTTCTGGAAGCGCTCCTCGCCCAGCAGCGTGTGCTGCATGCGTACCACTTCCGCGCCTTTTTCGTACACCGTCATGGTATAGAAGTTGCGGATTTCCATGTACGACTGCGGCCGCACCGGGTGCGCCATCGGCCCGGCGTCCTCGGGGAACTGCGCCGCGCGCAGCATGCGCACCTCGGCGATGCGCGTCACCGCGCGCGAGTAGGTGTCGGCGCCGTACTCCTGGTCGCGGAACACCGTCAGGCCTTCCTTGAGCGAGAGCTGGAACCAGTCGCGGCAGGTGACCCGGTCGCCGGTCCAGTTGTGGAAGTACTCGTGCGCCACGACGCGGTCGATGGCGAGGTAGTCGGCGTCGGTCGCGGTGTCGGCGCGCGCCAGCACGTACTTGGTGTTGAAGATGTTGAGGCCCTTGTTCTCCATCGCCCCGGAGTTGAAGTCGCCGACCGCGACGATCTTGTACTCGTCCAGGTCGAGCTCGAGGCCGAAGCGGCGCTCGTCCCAGGCGATCGCGCGCTTCAGGCAGTCCATCGCCCATCCGGCCTGGTCGAGCTTGCCCGGCTCCACATAGACGAATAGGTCCTTTCGTCCCGTTGAAGTGACTATCTCATCTTTCAAAACCTCCAGATGCGCCGCGACCATGGCGAACAGGTAGGACGGCTTGGGGAAGGGGTCCTCGAAGCTCGCGCAGTGGCGCCCGCCGGGCTCGTCGGCCGCCGCCACGCGGTTGCCGTTCGACAGCAGCACCGGATAGGAGGCCTTGTCGGCGTGGATCGTGACCCGGTAGCGCGCCATCACGTCCGGACGGTCGATGAACCAGGTGATGCGGCGGAAGCCCTGCGCTTCGCACTGGGTGACGAAGCCGCTCTTGGTCGCGTACAGCCCCTCGAGCTTGGTGTTCTTGTGCGGCACGATGCGCGACACGGTCTCGAGCGTGAAGGCATCGGGCACGCCCGGGATCACGAGCCGTTCGGGGTCGAGCGAATACGCGTTGTCGCGCAGCAGCGTGCCGTCGATCGCGACCGACATCAGCTCGAGTTCCTCGCCGTCGAGCGCGAGCGGGGCGCGAGGGTCCGTCGCCTTGGGGTTGCGCTGGATGCGAAGCCGCGCCTGCACCAGGGCGTCATCCTGCCGGATGTCGACGTCGAGCGCCGCGTGCTCGACCAGGAAGGCGGGCGGCGCGTAGTCCTTGAGGTAGATCGTCTGCGGCTGCGGTTCGCGCATTCAGCCGTCCAGTCTAGCCGAGCGCGTGTTACGAATCAGCGGCTTCAACCGTTGTCTTCCTGGCGCGGCGTGCCGAGCAGCACGGCACGCTGCTTCTTGTGCGTCACCACCGGGCGACGCGGCTCGCGCGGCGCCTGCGGCTCGCCCTGGCGCGGCGCGTCGTGGAATTCCTCGCGCGGCTCTTCGCGTGCGCGGCGGCGCGCTTCCTGGAGCTGGGCCTGGTACTCGTCGTTGGGGTAGGGGATCCCGCGCTGGCCGCCGTTGGGGCGGCCGCTGCGATGCGCGCCCGGTGCGCCGCGCTTCGGGCCGCGCGGCGCCTCCCGGCGGGGCTGCGCCTGGCGCTGCTCTCCCCGCGGTTGCTCGCGGCGCGACGGTTCGCGGCGCGGCTGCTCGCGGCGCGGCTGGCCCTGGCGAGGCCGGCGCTCGGGCTCGCGCGGACGGCTGGGCGCAGTTCCCGGCTCGAAGCCGGGGACGATTTTCTTCTCGACCGGGCGGTTCATCAGGCGCTCGATCGCCGCCAGAAGCGGCTTTTCCTCGTGCCCGACCAGCGACACCGCTTCGCCCGTGCTGCCGGCGCGGCCGGTGCGGCCGATGCGGTGCACGTAGTCCTCGGCCACGTGCGGCAGGTCGTAGTTCACCACGTGCGGCAGGAATTCGATGTCCAGCCCGCGCGCGGCGATGTCGGTCGCCACCAGCACGCGCAGCTCGTTGTCCTTGAAGCGCTTGAGCGCGCGCGTGCGCGCGTTCTGGCTCTTGTTGCCGTGGATCGCGTCGGCTTCGATGCCGTCGCGCTCGAGCTGCTCGGCCAGGCGGTTCGCGCCGTGCTTGGTGCGGGTGAATACCAGCACCTGGCGCCAGTCGTTGGTCTTCACCAGGTGCGCGAGCAGCTCGCGCTTGCGCGCCGCGTCGACCGGGTGCGCGACCTGCGCCACCAGTTCGGCCGGGGTGTTGCGGCGCGCGACTTCGACCGTTGCCGGGTCGTGCATGAAGCCGGCCGCGAGCTTGCGGATTTCGTCCGGGAAGGTGGCCGAGAAGAGCAGGTTCTGGCGCTGCCTGGGCAGCAGCGCGAGGATGCGCCGAATGTCCGGGATGAAGCCCATGTCGAGCATGCGGTCGGCTTCGTCCAGCACCAGGATCTCGACCTTGCTCAGGTCGATGGTCTTCTGCTGCACGTGGTCCAGCAGCCGGCCCGGCGTGGCGACCACGATGTCGACGCCGCGGCGGAGCTCCGCGATCTGCGGGTTGATGCCCACCCCGCCGAAGATCACCGTCGAGCGCAGGTGCTGATGAGCGCCGTAGGTGCGTACGCTTTCCTGCACCTGGGCCGCGAGCTCGCGCGTCGGAACGAGGATGAGCGCTCTTACCGCATGATGATTTGCCCCGCTCGCACCGAGCCTTTGCAGCATCGGCAGCACGAAGCCTGCGGTCTTGCCGGTACCGGTCTGCGCGGCGGCGAGCAGGTCGCGGCCGGCGAGCACGACCGGGATGGCCTGCAACTGAATCGGGGTGGGCTCGGTATAGCCCTGGTCGGCGACTGCGCGCACAAGCTCTGCGGCAAGGCCGAGGCCTTCGAATGACGTAGTAATAGCGATCTCCTGACGATCGGCCTGCAAGGAACCGGCTCAGGCAGATCTGGTTTCAGGTTTTTTTGATTCGCAGCCCAGGACGGGCCGGGAAACCACTGAGACGCTAACCGGAACACGCGCAACAGAAACCTTGCGGGGATTATACGCTATCAGGCCTTCTTCAGCATGTCGGGGTCGATCGGCAGGCGGCGGATGCGCTTTCCGGTCGCGGCGAAGATCGCGCCAGTGAGCGCCGGCGCGAGCGCCGGCAGGCCGGGCTCGCCGATGCCGCCCGGCTTCTCGCCGCTCGGCACGATGTGCACCTCGACCCGCGGCATCTCGTTGATGCGCAGCACCGGGTAGCTGTCGAAGTTGCCCTGCTCGACCTTGCCGTCCTTGAACGTGATGCGGCCGTAGAGCGCCGCGCTGAGGCCGTAGACGATCGCGCTCTCGATCTGGCGCCGGATGATCTCGGGGTTGACCGTCATGCCGCAGTCGACCGCGGCCACCACGCGCTCAACCTTCACCCGCCCGTCGTCGGCCACCGATGCTTCCACGACTTCCGCCACGTAGCTGCCGAAGGACTGCGCCACCGCGATGCCGCGCTGCAGGCCCGCGGGCGGCGGCGTGCCCCAGCCGGCCTTTTCGGCCGCCAGCTCGAGCACGCCCTTGTAGCGCGGCTGCTTGGCGAGCAGCGCGCGGCGGAATTCGAACGGGTCCTTGCCCGCCGCGTGCGCGAGTTCGTCGACGAAGCTCTCGCTGAAGAAGATGTTCTGCGAGTGCCCGACCGAGCGCCAGAACCAGACCTGCACGCCCGGCTCCTGCTGCGAGTACTCGACGCGCAGATTGGGAATGTCGTAGGGCAGGTCCTGCACCCCTTCGAGCGCGAAGCGGTCGACGCCGTTCGGCGGCAGCTTCATGAAGCCCGAGCCCTCCATGATCGAAGGCGAGGCGACCCGCGCGCGCAAGCTCAGCGGCTTGCCGCCCGCGTCCAGCCCGGCGCTGAAGCGCGTCACCGATGCCGGACGGTAGTAATAGGCGCGCATGTCGTCCTCGCGCGAATAGACGAGCTTCACCGGCCGGCCCGACATCTTGGACAGGATCGTCGCGTCGATGGTGAAGTCGGGCGCGGAGCGCCGGCCGAAGCCGCCGCCGAGGTACATGGTGTGCACCTTGACCTTGCCCGGGTCGACGCTCGCGACCTGCCCCAGGATGCCCTGGGTCGGCCCCTGCGACTGCGTGCCGGCCCAGATCTCCACTTCGCCGGGCTTGACCCAGGCGGTGCAGTTCATCGGCTCCATGCAGGCGTGCGCCAGGTAGGGCGCTTCGTACACCGCCTCGAGCGTCTTGGCGGGCACCGTCGCGGTGGCGAGGTTGCCCTCGTCGCGGCCGACCTTGCCGGGCAGCGCGGTCGCGTCGGTGAGCCTCTTCGAAATGTCGTCGGAGGACAGTCCGGCGTGCGGGCCGTCGTCCCACTTGATCTCGAGCACGTCGCGGCCCTTTTTCGCCGCCCAGTAGCCGTCGGCCAGCACCGCGACGCCGTGCGGCGTCCGCAGCACCTGCTTCACGCCGGGGACCGCGCGCGTCTTGCTGTCGTCGAACGACAGCGCCTTGCCGCCGAGCACCGGCGCTCGCGTGAGCACGGCGGTCAGCATCCCGGGCAGGCGCACGTCGAGGCCGAACTTGGCGCTGCCGTTGACCTTGGGCGGTGTGTCGAGGCGCTTGAGATCCTGTCCCAGGATCACGAAGTGCTTCGGGTCCTTGAGCTTCGGGTCGGCCGGTACGGGCTGCTTCGAGGCCCTGGCGACGAGCCGGGCGTAGGAAAGTCTCCTGCCGCTCTTGTGGAGCACGATTCCCTTTACCGTGCGGCAGTCCGCGGGCTTCGCTTTCCAGGTCGCGGCGGCCGCGGCGACCAGCATCTCGCGCGCGGCGGCGCCGGCCTTGCGCATCGGCTCCCAGAAGCCCCGCACCGAGGCCGAGCCGCCGGTGGCCTGGATGCCGAACATCGGATTGGCGAATGCCTTGTCGACGGGGGCCTGTTCGACGCGCACCTTGGTCCAGTCCGCGTCCAGCTCCTCGGCGACCAGCATCGGGATCGCGGTGAGCACGCCCTGGCCCATTTCCGACAGGCCGCATACCACGGTCACGCGCCCGCTGGCGGCGATGCGCAGGTAGGCGCTGGGGCTGAACGGTTGCGCGGCTTCGGCCAGACGTCCCGCCGCGGGCAGGACGAATCCGATCACGAGCCCGCCGCCGGTGGCGGCCGAGGCCTTGAGGAAGCCGCGGCGCGAGGGTCTGAATGCCGCCTTCATCGCCGCCCTCCCAGCGCGGCGGAGGCATCCTTGATCGCGGCGCGGATCTGGTTGTAGGTGCCGCAGCGGCAGACGTTGCCGCTCATCGCGGCGTCGATCTCGGCGTCGCTGGGCGACTTGTTCTGCGTCAGCAGCGCGGTCGCGCTCATGATCTGGCCGCTCTGGCAGTAGCCGCACTGCGGCACGTCGTTCTCGAGCCAGATCTTCTGCACCAGCTTGCCGACGTGGGTGAAGTGCAGCGCCTCGATGGTCAGAACGTAGTGGCCGGCCGCCTGCGACAGCGGCGTGCCGCAGGAGCGTACCGGCTTGCCGTTGAGGTGCACCGTGCACGCGCCGCAAAGCTGCGCGCCGCAGCCGAACTTGGTGCCGGTCAGGCCGAGCTCGTCGCGCAGCACCCACAGCAGCGGCGTCTCGGGGTCGAGGTCGAGGTTCTTCTTCTTGCCGTTGATGGTGAGCGAGATCATTCAGGTATCCGCGGGAAGGTGAAGGGCGAGGGCGAGGGCGGGATTGTGCTCGCGCCTGCGAGGCGATGTCGAGATGTCGGGCAGCGCCGACAGCTTATTTTTGCGCGGCGCCGCCGTTCTTCTGTCCCAGACGTGCGATCAGGCCCTCGATGCCGCCGTTGCGTACCTGCTGCGCGAACTCGCTGCGGTAGGTGGCCACCAGGCTGACGCCGTCGAACACGATGTCGTAGATCTTCCAGCCTTCCGGCTGCTTTTCCATGCGGTAGTCGACCTGCACCTCCGGCCGCCCGGGGCTGAGAAAGCTGTTGCGCACGGTGACGTCGGTGTCGCCGGGCGACATGCGCGTCGGCTTGACCTCCATCTTCTGCCCCTGGTAGGTGCCGATCGCGTTGGAGTAGGTCCGGATCAACATGCTGCGAAATCCGTTCACGACCTGCTCCTGCTGCGCGGGAGTGGCCTTGGCCCAGTTGCGGCCGAGCGCGAGCTGCGTCATGGCACGGAAGTCGATATGCGGCAGGATCTTCTCTTCCGCCAGCGCGAGCGCCTTCTGCTTGTCGCCCGCCTGCAGCGCCTTGTCCTTCAGGATCGCGCTCATCACGTTGTCCGTGATCTGGCGCACCAGCGCGTCGGGGCCGAGCTCGGCGGCGCCGGCGGCCGGAACGGAAAGGACGCAAGCCAACAAGAACGTATGAATGAGTTTCATGCCTGCACCTTACACCGGGTTCGAGCGTTCGGCGAGGAACGCCGACAGCACTTGTGCGGTATGCGACTGCGCCGTCGTGGAAAAGTTCTCGGGCGCGCCCTGCAACACCACCCGACCGCCCCCTTCGCCGCCCTCGGGGCCGAGGTCGACGATCCAGTCGGCCTCCGCCATGACGTCGAGGTTGTGCTCGATCACCAGTACGGTGTTGCCGGCGTCGACCAGCCGGTGCAGCACGCGGATCAGCTTCTCGACGTCGGCCATGTGCAGCCCGACGGTCGGCTCGTCGAGCACGTACAGGGTGTGCGTTTCGGCGCGCACCTTGGCCAGCTCGGTGACCAGCTTGATGCGCTGCGCCTCGCCGCCCGACAGCGTCGGGCTCTGCTGGCCGAGCGTGAGGTAGCCCAGGCCGACGTCCTGCAGCAGCCGCAATGCGTGGTGAATCGACGGCTGCGCAGCGAAGAACTCCACCGCTTCGTCGACGCTCATCGCCAGCACTTCGCCGATGTTCCCGCCGCGCCAGCGCGGCGCAAGCGTCTCGGGATTGAAGCGCTGCCCGCCGCAGGCCTCGCAGGTCACCCTGACGTCGGGCAGGAAGGACATCTCGATCTTCTTCATGCCCTGGCCCTCGCAGGCCTCGCAGCGTCCGCCCTTGGTGTTGAACGAGAACCGGCTCGGCGTCCAGCCTCGCATGCGCGCTTCCGCCGTGTCCGCGAACAGCCGGCGCACCTGGTCCCAGAACCCGACGTAGGTGGCGGGGCAGGAGCGCGGCGTCTTGCCGATCGGCGTCTGGTCGACTTCCAGCACGCGAGCTACCTCGCCCTTCAGCGCGCGGCAGCCGACCGGGGCTTCCTGCTCGAGGCTCTTCAACAGCACGTCGCGCGCGAGCGTCGACTTGCCCGAGCCGGACACGCCGGTCAGCACCGTCAGACGCCCGAGCGGCAGCCGCAGGTCGACGTTCTTGAGGTTGTGCAGGAACGCGCCCTTCACCTCGAGCGCGGCGCCGCGCGCGCTCACCGGCCGGCGCGGCTGCAGCGGGTGCTTGAGCGGGGTGGCGAGGAAGCGCCCGGTGAGCGAATCGGGCAGTCGCATGAGATCTTCGGCCGAGCCGGCGCCGATCACCCACCCGCCGAGCTTGCCGGCGCCGGGGCCGAGGTCGATCACGTGATGCGCGCGGCGGATCGTTTCCTCGTCGTGCTCGACCACGACCAGGGTGTTGCCCTTCGCCTCGAGCTTCTCCAGAACGTCGAGCAGAATCCGGTTGTCGCGCGGGTGCAGGCCGATGGTCGGCTCGTCCAGGATGTAGCACACGCCGCGCAGGTTGGAGCCGAGCTGGGCGGCCAGGCGGATGCGCTGCGCCTCGCCCCCGGAGAGCGTCGGCGCCGAGCGATCGAGCGTGAGGTAGGAAAGGCCGACCTCGTGCAGGAAGCTCAGGCGGCTTTGCAGCTCGGCCACCAGGTCGCGCGCGATCTCGCGCTCGCGGCCTTCGAGCACCACCTCGGAGAAGAGGCGCGCGAGCGCCTCGACCGGCAGCGCGCCGTAGTCGGCGATCGATCTTCCGCGCCAGGCAACCGCGAGCGCCTCGGGATTGAGGCGCTTGCCGCTGCAGTCGGGGCAGGCTTCGTCGACCTCGAGCCACTCGATCCACGAGTCGAGCACGTGATCCTCGGTGCCGGTGCGCGAGCGTTCTGCGTCCCAGCCGACGTCGGCCAGCTTGAGGCCGGTGCCGTAGCAGCCCGGGCACCAGCCGTGCTTCGAGTTGTAGGAGAACAGCCGCGGGTCGGGCTCGGCGAAGCTGCGCCCGCACGAGGGGCAGGCGCGCTTGGTCGAGAACTGCGCCTGGTGCAGCACGAGTTCGACCGCTCCCTTCGCCCTGGAGGCTGCCTTGACCAGCGCGTCCAGGTCCGCGAGAAGGTGCGCCGTGCCCTTGCCGAGCTCGAGCGTGGTCGCCAGCGCCTCGCGCAGCGCGCGTTCGTTCTCCGGCGCAATGCGCAGGTCGGCCACCGGCAGCTCGATACTGTGCTCCTTGAAGCGGTCGATGCGCGGGAAGGGGTCGAGCGGCAGGAACGCGCCGTCCACGCGCAGGCTGGTGTAGCCCTTCGCCTTGGCCCATTTGGCGAGGTCGGTGTAGACGCCCTTGCGGTTGACCACCAGCGGCGCGAGCAGGCCGATGCGCTGGCCGCGGTACTCGCGCAGGATGCGTGCCGCGATCGCGTCCTCGCTCTGCGGCTCGATCGGCACCTTGCAGTCGGGGCAGTGCTGGGTGCCGAGCTTGACGAACAGGAGCCTCAGGAAATGGTGGATCTCGGTCAGCGTGCCGACCGTGCTCTTCCTGCCGCCGCGGCTGGTGCGCTGCTCGATCGCCACCGTCGGCGGGATGCCCCAGATCGCGTCGACGTCGGGGCGCGAGGCGGACTGCACGAACTGGCGCGCGTAGGCGTTGAGCGATTCGAGGTAGCGGCGCTGCCCCTCGGCGAACAGGATGTCGAACGCGAGCGTCGACTTGCCCGAGCCCGACACGCCGGTCACCACGCTGAAGCGGTTGCGCGGGATCTCGACGTCGATGTTCTTCAGATTGTGCTCGCGCGCGTTGTGGATCCGGATGGCGTTGCCGAGGTAGCGGCCGTGATCTTCTTTCGATTGTGGAATTTCTCTTGTGAATGCCTGTTCGTACTCCCGCAGTGCCTTCGCGGTATGCGACGTTTCGTGCCGCATCACCTGCTCGGGCGTGCCTTCGCACACCAGCGCGCCGCCGGCTTCGCCGCCCTCGGGGCCGAGGTCGATCACCCAGTCGGAGGCGCGGATGACGTCGAGGTTGTGCTCGATCACCACCAGCGAGTGGCCGGCGGCCAGCAGCCGCCGGAAAGCCTTGAGCAGCTTGGCGATGTCCTCGAAGTGCAGCCCGGTAGTCGGCTCGTCGAACAGGAACAATTTCGAGAAAATAGGGACAGACCCCAATTTCTCGCCATGTTGAAAAATAGGGTCTGTCCCTAATTTCCGGGTGTCTGCAAGATGGCCGGCGAGCTTGAGGCGCTGCGCCTCGCCGCCGGACAGGGTCGGCACCGGCTGGCCGAGGCGCAGGTACTCCAGGCCGACGTCGGCGAGCGGCGCGAGGCGCGCCTCGACCTCGCGTTCGCCGGCGAAGAACGCGAGCGCCTCGGACACGGTCAGTTCGAGCACGTCGGAGATGCTCTTGCCGCGCAGCGCGACTTCGAGCACCTCGGGCCGGAAGCGCTTGCCGTTGCAATCGGGGCAGCGCAGGTAGACGTCGGACAGGAACTGCATCTCGACGTGCTCGAAGCCGTTGCCGCCGCAGGTCGCGCAGCGGCCGTTGCCGGCGTTGAAGCTGAAAGTGCCCGGCGTGTACTTGCGCTCCTTCGCCAGCGGGCTGCGGGCGAACAGGTTGCGGATCGCGTCCCAGGCGCCGACGTAGCTGGCGGGGTTGGAGCGCGTGGTCTTGCCGATCGGCGACTGGTCGACCATCACTGCCTCGGAGACCTTCTGCGCGCCGCGCAGCTCCCGGTGCGCGCCCGGGGCCTCGGTCGGCTTGCCCTGACACTTGAGCAGCGCGGGGTAGAGCACGTTCTGCACCAGCGTCGACTTGCCCGAGCCGGAAACGCCCGTGACGCATACGAGGCGCTGCAGCGGGATCGCGACATCGAGATGCCTCAGATTGTGTTCGCTGGCACCTTCGATTTCCAGAAAATGAATGTTTGGTTTTGATCTCTCACAACCCGCATCCGCGCGCTTGCGTCCCGACAGGTACTGCGCCGTCAGCGTGTCGCGCGTCTTGAGCTCCTGCGGCGTGCCGAAGAACACGATCTCGCCGCCGCGCTCGCCCGGGCCGGGGCCCATGTCGAGGATGCGGTCGGCGGCGAACATGATCTGCGGGTCGTGCTCGACCACCACCAGCGAGTTGCCGGCGTCGCGCAGGCGGCGCATGACCTCGATCACGCGCCCCATGTCGCGCGGGTGCAGCCCGATCGAAGGCTCGTCGAGCACGAACAGGGTGTTCACCAGCGACGTGCCGAGCGCGGTGGTGAGGTTGATCCTCTGCACCTCGCCGCCCGACAGGGTGCGCGACTGGCGGTCGAGCGTGAGATAGGACAGCCCGACCTCGTACAGGTACCTCAGCCGCGAGCGGATCTCGCTGAGCAGCAGCTCGGTCGCCTCGTCTGCCGGCGCCGGCAGCGCGAGCGCGTCGACGAACCCGCGCACGCGCTCGATCGGCAGCAGCATCAGGTCGCGGATCGAATGCGGACCGATGCGCCACAGCGTCGCGTCCGGCTTCAGGCGCGTGCCGCCGCAGGCCTCGCACTCGGTGTAGGCCCGGTACTTGGACAGCAGCACCCGGATGTGCATCTTGTAGGCCTTCGACTCGAGCCACTTGAAGAAGCGCCGCACGCCGTACCAGGTGCCGGGCCAGCTCTTGCGCCAGCTGATCCATTCGGGCTCGCCTTCGAGGGCCCATGTCTTGTCCTTTTCAGAAAGCTCTTTCCATGGGATATCCAATGCGATGCCGCGTTTCTTGGCATACTTCACCAGGTCGTCCTGGCATTCCTTGAAGCTCGCGGTCTGCCACGGCCGTACTGCGCCCTGGCGCAGGGTCTTCGACTCGTCCGGGATCACGAGGCCGAAATCGACCCCGATCACGCGCCCGAAGCCGCGGCAGGTTTCGCACGCGCCGAGCGGCGAATTGAACGAGAACGCGGCCGGCACCGGGTCGGAGTAGTGAATGTCGCACTCCGCGCAATGCAGATCCGACGAGAATTTCCAGATCGAATAATCGAGGTCAGAGTCGGATTTCGCTTCGGTAATCCGACTCTGACCCCGATTTTCGAAGTGGACGTTGACCTTGCCCTGGCCCACACGCAGCGCGGCCTCCAGCGCCTCGATCACGCGCGCGCGCTCGGCGCTCGCGAGGCGCAGGCGGTCCTGCACCACTTCCAGCAACGCCTTGGAGCGCGCGTGGATGCGGGTGTAGCCCTGGCGCTCGAGCAGTTGCAGCACCTCTTGCTCGCTGAAGTTCTTCGGCACCGGCACCGGGAATGCGATCACCAGGCGCGGGTCGCCGTGCACGGCGCAGCGCGCTTCGAGCGCACCGTAGATGGAGTCCGGCGTGTCGCGCGTCACCGGCTTGCCGCAGCCTCGGCAGTAAAGCGTCGCCGCGCGCGCGTAAAGGAGCTTGAAGTGGTCGTTCAGCTCGGTCATGGTGCCGACCGTCGAGCGCGACGTGCGCACCGGGTTGGTCTGGTCGATCGCGATCGCCGGCGGAATGCCCTCGATCGCATCCACCTGCGGCTTGTCCATGCGGTCGAGGAACTGGCGCGCGTAGGGGCTGAAGGTCTCGACGTAGCGCCGCTGGCCTTCGGCGTACAGCGTGTCGAACACGAGCGAGGACTTGCCCGAGCCCGAGACGCCGGTCACCACCACCAGCTCCCCAGTGGGAATCGCCAGTGTGAGGTTCTTGAGGTTGTTCTGCCGGGCGCCGCGGACGACGATCGCCTCGGCCGGAAAGGATTCGGGTTTCACGGGTACGCAATGCCGGGAGGAGGCGTATTGTATGGTCTTGAGAACACCACGCAAGGAGAAGGGATTGAAGCTGCGCGAACTGCTGCTGCTGCTGGCGGCGATCCTGCTCGTCCCCGCCCTGGCGCGCGCCGCGCCGGCGCCGGTGATGGTGCTGACGATCGACGGCGCGATCGGGCCGGCGACCTCGGACTACGTCCACCGCGGCCTCGAGGCGGGGCAGAAGGACGGCGCGCAGCTGGTGGTGCTGAAAATGGATACGCCCGGCGGCCTGAGCAGCGCGATGCGCGAGATCATCAAGGACATCCTCGCCTCGCCGGTGCCGGTCGCGGCCTACGTCGCGCCCTCCGGGTCGCGCGCCGCGAGCGCCGGGACCTACATCCTGTACGCGAGCCACTTCGCGGTGATGGCGCCGGCGACCAACCTCGGCGCGGCGACTCCGATCCAGATCGGGGCGCCGTCAACGCCTGCGCCCGCGGCCGGGAAGAAGGGCAACAAGGGCGAGCAGGGCGGCAGCACGCTCGAGCACAAGATGGTGAACGACGCCTCGGCCTACATCCGTGGCCTGGCGCAGATGCGCGGGCGCAACGCCAAGTGGGCCGAGCGCGCGGTGCGCGAGGCGGTGAGCCTGTCCGCGGCCGAAGCCGAGAAGATGCACGTGGTCGATTTCATCGCCGACAGCGTGCCCGCCCTGCTCGAGAAGCTCGACGGGCGCAAGGTGAAGGCGGGCGGCGTCGAGCACACGCTGCAGCTCGCCGGCGCCAAGGTCGAGATCTTCGAGCTCGGCTGGCGCACCGAGCTGCTCGGCGTGATCACCAATCCGAGCGTGGCCTACGTTCTGGTGCTGCTCGGCATCCTCGCGGTGATCTACGAGTTCTCCAACCCCGGGCTGGTCCTGCCCGGCGTGGTCGGCGCGATCTGCATCCTGCTGGGCATGTACGCGTTCCAGCTGCTGCCGGTCAACTACGCCGGGCTGGGGCTGATCCTGCTCGGCATCGCGTTCATGATCGGCGAGGCCTTCCTGCCCGCGTTCGGCTCGCTCGGCATCGGCGGACTGATCGCGTTCGTGATCGGCTCGATCATCCTGATCGACACCGACGTTCCCGGGTTCGCGATCCCGTACGCGTTGATCGGCGGCATCGCCGCGGCGAGCGCCGCGTTCCTGATCCTGGTGGTCGGCATGCTGGTCAAAGGCCGGCGCCGGCCGGTGGTGAGCGGGCCGGAGCAGATGGTGGGCGCGAGCGGCGTCGCGCTCGAGGACATCCGCGGGGAAGGCTGGGCGCGCGTGCACAGCGAAACCTGGCGCGTGCGCTCGAGCGCGCCGCTTACCAAGGGGCAGCGCTTGCGCGTCACCGCAATCGACGGCCTCACACTCGAAGTGGTGGCGGAACCCGGTAACGGCAACGGAGGATAGCGATGCCTTTCAGTCTCGGCTTCAATTTCGTCTACGGCGTGCTGATCATTATCATCGTGCTAGCGTTTTCGTCACTGCGCATCTTGCGCGAGTACGAGCGCGGCGTGGTATTCATGCTCGGCCGGTTCCACAAGGTCAAGGGCCCCGGAATGATCCTGCTGATTCCGGGCATCCAGCAGATGGTGCGCATGGACCTGCGCACCGTAGTGCTCGACGTGCCGAGCCAGGACGTCATCTCGCGCGACAACGTCTCGGTCAAGGTCAACGCGGTGTTGTACTTTCGAGTCGTCGACCCGGAAAAGGCTGTGATCCAGGTCGAGGACTATCTCGGCGCTACCAGCCAGCTGGCGCAGACCACGCTGCGCGCGGTGCTCGGCAAGCACGAGCTGGACGAGATGCTGGCCGAGCGCGACAAGCTCAACCTCGACATCCAGACCGTGCTCGACACGCAGACCGACGCCTGGGGCATCAAGGTGGCGAACGTCGAGATCAAGCACATCGATCTCGACGAGAGCATGGTGCGCGCCATCGCGCGCCAGGCCGAAGCCGAGCGCGAGCGCCGCGCCAAGGTCATCTATTCCGAAGGCGAGGCGCAGGCCGCCGAAAAGCTGCTGCAGGCGGGCGTGAAGCTGTCCACCCAGCCCGAGGCGATGCAACTGCGCTACATGCAGATCCTGACCGAGATCGCCGGCGACAAGAGCAACACGATCGTGTTTCCGGTGCCGGTCAACCTGCTCGGCGCCCTGGGCGACCTGGTGAGGCGCAACGGCAACTGAACGCGCGGCGCTCGCCGCAGAGTCCGCGGCGAGCGCCTGACTACGTAAGGGTCGGTCTCAGGGCCGGTAGTAGATCCAGCCTTCGCGCTGCTTGTTCGCGATCTCGATCAGGCCGCCCGGCACGACCCGAACGCCGCCGATCAGGTCGTCCTTGCTGACCTTCATCGCGTGCATCGTTTCGCCGCAGGCGACGACGTCGATGCTCTTGTCCAGCGCCTGCCCGATCCGGTCGGTCACCTTCGATTCGCTCTTGAGCATGTTGAGGCCCGGCCCGATCGCGACGATCTCGATCTGCGAGTTGCCGGCGCCGACGTTGCGCTTGAAGGCCATGGCGTTGTTGAGCGCGAGATTCCAGTTGCGCGGGTCGTTCTCGGTGACCTGGATGACGATTTTGTACTTGCCGCTTGCGCTCGACACCGCGCCTTCGGCGCGGGCGGCCGACGGCAAGGCGCCGGCCAGGAAGCTGACGACGACGAGAGACAGAAGCGCTGCGATGCGTTTCAAGATGACTCTTCCTTTGTGGAGTGCCCGCCGCACTCGGCGCGGCGGGCGGTTGGGGTGCGTGCCGCGTCCGCGTTTACGGACGGATGTAGGCCCAGCCCTCGGACTGGCGCTTCATGATCTCGATCACGCCGCCGGGCACCACGCGGCTGCCGCCGATCAGGTCGGCCTTCGTGATCTTCATCTTCCTCATCGTGGTGCCGCACGCGACGATGTCGACGCTTTGGTCCATTGCGGCATTGACGCGCGCTGCGACCTTCGACTGCGCCTTGAGCATGTTCAGGCCGGGGCCGTAGGCCACGATCTCGATCGTCACCTTGTCCTTGCCCAGCGCCTGCTGCATGTTCTGCGCGTTGTTGAGCGCGAGGTTCCATTTCGCCGGGTCGTTGTCGCTGACCTGCAGGACGGCGTGCGTCATCGCCTTCTCGCCCGCGGCCAGCGCGGCGGGAGCGGCGGCGAGGCCGGCCAGGCCGGCAACCAGCGTGATTGCTGCAAGTGCTTGTTTCATGGCATCTCCTCTCTATTTTCTAATGGTCCGTTCGGGCGCAAAAGACGCCCGCGACCCAGATAAGACGCAAATGTCGCCTCTTTTATTCCATGGAATAAACTGCACCTCTGGGACGTCATTGGTGACATGAAGATGAGGGGTCTGTTCGGCGTATCGGCGCAGTTGCGCGCCCGGGTCGAGGCGCAGCGCGAGCCGTTGTTCCGCTTGGCGTATTCCTGGTGTCACGACGCCGCGCTGGCCGACGACATTGTGCAGGAGACGATGCTGCGTGCGCTCGGCCGCGCCGAGCAACTGCGCGATCAGACGCGGCTGAAGGGCTGGCTGTGCGCGATCCTCGCCAACTGCCTCAAGGACCACTATCGCAGCGCGGGACCGCTCGAGCCGCTGGACGAAGACATGCCTTCGCACGCGCAGTCGCCGGAAGCGGCGAGCGCGAGCAGCCAGCTCGCGGCGCGCGTGCGCGCCGAGATCGGGCGCCTGCCGCTGGGGCAGCGCCAGGTGGTGACGCTGGTCGACCTGGAGGGTTTTTCCTACGCCGAGGTGGGCGAGATCCTCGAAGTGCCGGTCGGCACCGTGATGAGCCGGCTGTGCCGGGCGCGCGAAGCGCTCAGGGCGCGGCTGATCGACCTCGCGGCCGGTCAGGAAATCAAGATCAGGAGCATCCGATGAGCCAACAACGGGAAGTCTCGCGCGAGATGCAGAATGCGTTCGTCGACGGGCAGCTCGACGCCGCCGACTGGACTGCGCTGGTCGAGCGCATGGGCAGCGACGAGGCGCTGCGGCGAGAGCTGTGCGAGCTGCGCACGCTCAAGGACATGGTGAAAGGCGCCTACGCGGACGCGCGTCCGCGCCGCGCCGCGCCCGCGGCGGACCGACGCGGCTGGGCGCGGGTGGCCGGGCTCGCGCTGGTGTTCGCGCTGGCCGGGTGGCTCACGCACGACGCGACCGAGCGCATCGGCGCCGCCGCCGCGCTGCACGGCGTCGCGGCCAGCGGGCTCGTGGTGCACGTCGCGTCGTCGCGCGGCGAGGTGGTCGACACGGCGCTGCAGGAAGTCGAGGACTACCTGAGCGATGCGCGCGCCGCCGGGCGCAAGGTGCATGTCGAGATCGTCGCCAATCAGACCGGCCTCGACATCCTGCGCGCCGGCAAGTCGGCCTACGCAAAGCAGCTCGAGCGCCTGCGAGCGACCTACCCGAACCTGACCTACGTCGCTTGCCACCAGACCGCCGACCGGCTGAGCGAGCAGGGCGTCAAGGTGAAACTGCTGCCGGGGGTGCACTTCGCGCCGACCGCGCTGGACGAGATCGTCAAGCGCATGCAGCAGGGTTGGGTCTACATCCGCGCCTGAAGGCCTTCTTCAGGGGACGATGCGCTCGGCGCGGAAGCGCTCAAGCAGGCGCACGAACATCTCCTCGCTGTCGACCACGTCGTGGAAGCCGTGCAGGCGCGACTTGGTGACGCTCGATATCACGTCCCAGTCGCAGCCGAAGACGTAGTCGCCGAACGGCCAGGCCACCAGCTCCTCGAAGCGGTACGGCCGCAGGCCGTGCTTGCGGATCATCTCGTCCCATAGCGGCGCCTTGTCGGCCATGTGCGCCACGAGCGAAATCGTCTGCGGCTCGGCCCAGGGCATCTCGAACACTTCGGCGATGCGCGGCCACAGGTTGCACCAGCGGAAGGTGTCGCCGTTGGTGATGTTGTAGGCCTGGTTGGCGCAGCGCGGCTCGGTCGCCGCCCACAGCGCCGCGTTCGCCATGTGCGCCGACTCGGTCACCTGGTAGACCGAGCGCCAGGCGCCGGGCTTGCCGGGGAAGCGCAGCGGCAGCCCCAGCGCCTTCGAGACCGCCGCGTACACCGCGATCACCGGCACGATGCTCATCGCCGTGCCCGGCGCGAAGCCGCACAGCGTCTGCGGGCGCAGCTCGCACCCGCTCCAGCGCTTGCCGCGCTGGAACGCGCTCAGCCAGTCGATCTGGTCGAAGTAGTAGTTCGGGCCGAGATGGCGCGGGTCGTCCTCCTTCGCCGGGGTGCGAAACGGGCCCAGGTGCGAGCCGTAGTACTTGGTGCCGGTCACCAGCACCACGCGCTCGAGGCCGGGCGCCACCGCGTCGACGGCCGAAACCGCGTTCACCAGCATGTCGCGGTTGGCGGCGACATTGCGCGCGTAGTCGGCGGCGGCGCCCGCGGCCGGCTGGAAGGCGCAATAGAAGACGTGCGTGGCGTCCTGCAGCCCGCGCAGCTTGCGCCCGGCGTCGGCCGGATCGAGCAGGTCGACCGACACGTGGCGCACGCGCTCGCGCTCTTCGCCCAGCCGGCGCGAAAGGCCCACCACGCGCCAGTCCGGCAGCTGCGCGAGCCGCTCCGCGACGTAGCGACCGATCACGCCGAGCGCGCCGGCGACGACGGCGGTCTTCATTGCTCAGGGCCGCGCGTAGGCCCAGCCCTCGAGCTGGCGCCGCATGACGTGCGCGAGCCCGGTCTTGACGAAGTCGACCCCGCCGAGCATGTCGTCGCGGGTGAGCTTCATGCTCGTCATGGTGTTCTCGCACGCGATCACGCGGATGCCCTCGTCGATCACTTGCGTGACGCGGTCGCGCCAATCGGAGTCCATCTCCAGCATGCGGATCGCCGGTCCGTAGACGACGATCTCGAGCTGCACCTTGTCCGGGCCGAGGTCGTGGCGCACGTTGCGCGCGTTGGCCAGTGCGAGACCCCACACTTTCGGGTTTTCGTCGCTGATCTGGATCAGCAGGCGCTGCGGCCTGTCCTGCGCGAGGGCAGGGCCGGCGAGGGCCGCGCCGAGCAGCGCGGCGGCAAGCAGGAATCGCATGGCGCAATCCTTCCTGGGAGTCGAGGCACACATTATCCGTCTTCGCCGAGCGCCTGGCCCGTCACGCGCCGCACCAGCTTCCTGAGCGCCGCGGGCGGATCGATGAAGCGGCAGCCCGCGCGCCGCGCCCGGCGCCCGTCCTTTAGCCGCACGGGCTCCGAGTACCGAACTTCCATGTCGACGTTCACCGGGCCGATCGAGGGGTGCTCGATGATGCAGCCCCTGAGCACGGTGCCGGGCTCGAGCGTGATGCCGGGGTGGTAGAGCAGGACGGCAATCCCGGCCGGGCTGATGTCGACCACGTGCGCGTCGAAAGACATCACGCCGCCGGCGTCGGCAACGCATTGCAGCGGCAGGTCGCGCGCCGGCGCCGCGCGGTGCTCGCTCCTTCGCTGGTGGCCGGACATGAGCTCGGGATAGCGCAGGCGGATCGCTTCCTGCGCGCGGTGGCGGACCAGGCGCGGCTCCGCGGCGACGAACTCCACCTGCCATGCGCCCAGCGCGCAGGCGAACACGCAGCGCGGGCGCGCAAGCAGCGCGGCGTCGGTCGCCGGGTCGGTGCCGCGGGCGACGACGATGAACTGCATCTGGGGGTCGATCCACACCAGGCGCGACGAAAAGGTCGGCCTGCCGCTCTCGAGCTGTGCGTAGACCGCTTCCCCGCGGTCGCGCAGCGCCACCAGCACGCGCATGATTTCGTACGGTGACTTCGAAAGCAGCCCGGTTGCGCTCGGCGGCAATCGGGTACCGGACTGCGCCATCGCGCCTAGCGCAAGCCGACGACGGCTTCGATCTCGACTTTCATGCCGAGGATCAACCCCTGCCGTTTCATGGCGCGCCCCTCGTGACCGGGTTTACGTAACTTTACGCCACGGAGAAGGCGCGCTAACGCGCGCGGGGCAGACTTTCGGACGTGAGGACAACATAAAGGAGATGACATGAGTCAAACTGCACAAAACAAGCCGCGCCGGCGGTTCTTCCAGCGCGCCGCAATCGCCGGCGCCTTCGTCGGCCTCGGCGGCCTCGGGCTGGGCGCCTTTGCGCGCGGTCGGGGCGGCCCCGGCGGCCGGGACGGCGGGCCGCTCGACCCGGCCGAGCTCGATCAGCGGCTTGAGCGCATGCTGAAGCACTTGTACGTCGAGATCGACGCCACCGAGGCGCAGAAGGAGAAGCTCGGGCCGATCGTCAAGAGCGCGGCCAAGGACCTGATGCCGATGCGCAAGGAAATGCGCGAGGCGCGCCTCAAGGCGATGGACCTGTTCACCCGCGACCAGGTCGACCGCGCCGCATTCGAGAAGCTGCGCGCCGAGCAGATGGCGCTCGCCGACCGCGCCTCGAAGCGCCTGACCGAGGCGCTGGCGGATGCCGCCGAGGTGCTTACGCCGCTGCAGCGCAAGCTGCTGTCCGAGCGCATGCACCGCTTCGGCGGTCATCGCTGGCACGGCAGGGGATAGGTAAACTGCGCGCGTGGCGGCGCGCATCCTGCTGATCGAGGACGATCCCCGCCTGGCCGAGATGGTGTCGGAATATCTCGGCCAGGCGGGTTTTCGCGTGTCCGCGGCCGGCAGCGGCAAAGAAGGGCTGGAGCGGCTCGCGCGCGAGCCGTTCGACGCCCTGGTGCTGGACCTCACGCTGCCCGATATGGACGGTCTCGAGGTCTGCCGCCAGCTGCGCGCGCGCGCCGACACGCCGGTGCTGATGCTCACCGCGCGCGGCGATGCGATGGACCGCGTGGTCGGGCTCGAGCTCGGCGCGGACGACTACCTGCCCAAGCCGTTCGAGCCGCGCGAGCTGCTCGCGCGCCTGCGCGCGATCCTGCGCCGGCGCAGCGGCAGCGAGGCCGGCGACGTGCTGCGCTTCGGCCGGGTCGAGATCGACCGCGGCGCGCGCGCGCTGCGCCTGGACGGCGCGGAGCGCCCCCTGACCGGCTACCAGTTCGCGCTCCTGCTCGCGCTGGCGGAAAACGCCGGCAGGGTGATGTCGCGCGACGCGCTCATGGACCGCCTCAAGGGCGAGCCGCTCGAGGCCTTCGATCGCTCGATCGACGTTCACGTGTCGCGCATCCGCCAGGCGCTGGAGGACGATCCGAAGCATCCGCGCCGCATCCTGACGGTGCGCGGCGCGGGCTACGTGTTCGCCAAGGCGCAGGACTGATGCGCAGGCTGTATCTGCGCATCTACCTGGCGCTGCTCGCCAGCCTGGCGGTGTTCGCGCTCGCCGCGGGATTCCTGTGGCGCCAGTTCGCCGACACCGGCATCGTGCGGCCGGCGACCGAGATCGCGGCCGTGCTGGCGCAGAACTCGCTGCCGCCGGCGCAGGCGCCGCTCGCCGCGCAGCAGGCCGCGCTCGAGCGCCTCGCCGCCGGGCTGCGCGCCGACGTCACGCTGTTCGGCGCCGACGATACGGCGCAGGCCTGGGTCGGCGATGCGCTGCCGCCGCCGGGCGCGGAGCGCAGCGAAAGCGGCTGGCTGCGCCGGCACGCCGGCGCGCCGACGTGGGGCCTGAAGCTGGCCGACGGCCGCTGGCTGGTGGCGCGCGTGCCGCGCACCCGGCGCCATCCGGCCTGGGGCCTGTTCTACACCCTCGCCATGCTCGCGCTCGGGGTCGGCGTCGGCGCCTATCCCGTGGTGCGGCGCCTGACGCGGCGGCTGGAGAATCTGCAGGCGGGCGTCGAGTCGCTCGGCGCGGGCGACTTCGCGGCGCGCGTCAAGGTCGAGGGCGGCGACGAAGTGGCGCGCCTGGCGGAGAGCTTCAACCGCGCCGCGGCGCGCATCGAGCAGCTCGTCGCCGCGCATAAGACGCTGCTCGCCAACGCCTCGCACGAGCTGCGCACACCGCTCACCCGCATCCGCATGGCGCTCGAGCTGATGAAGGGCGGCGCCGAGCCCAAGCGCAAGCTCCAGCTCGAGCAGGACATCGCCGAGCTCGACGCGCTGATCGACGAGATCCTGCTCGCGAGCCGGCTCGACGCGGTGCAGGCGCGCGAGGCCGACGAGGAGGTCGACCTGCTCGCGCTCGCGGCCGAGGAGTGTGCGCGCTACGAGGGGGCCGAGCTGCATGGCGAGCCGGTCGCACTGCGCGGCGACCCGCGCCTGCTGCGGCGGATGCTGCGCAACCTGCTGGAAAATGCCGCGCGCCACGGCGCCCCGCCGGTGGACGTGCGCGTCGGGCGCGGCGCGCGCGGGGTAGAGATCGCGGTCTGCGACCGCGGGCCCGGCGTGCCGGAGGCCGACCGCGAGCGAGTGTTCGAGCCGTTCTTCCGCCGATCCGGGGGCGGAGAGCGCGCCGGCGCGGGCCTTGGGCTCGCCCTGGTGCGCCAGATCGCGCGCCGTCACGGCGGCGAGGCGCGCTGCATCGCGCACGAGGGCGGCGGAAGCTGCTTCGTTGCGGAGCTGACCTAGCGCGCGGCGGCGAACTCGAACTCGCCCACCAGCACGTGATGGTCCGAGGCCGGCGTCGGATGCACTGCGTGGTCGAGCGCGCGCAGCTCCGAGTTGTAGAAGATGTGATCGAGCACGTAGGGGCGCCGGCGCCAGGTGTACTCCTGCGTCTGCACCGGGCGGAAGCCGGCGCGCGCGAACTGCTGCACCAGCGACTCGTGCTTTCGCACGTTGAAGTCGCCCCCGATAAGCGCCGCGCCCCGCGCCTTGACGATCTGCTCCAGCACCAGCCTGCGCTGGGCCTCGTGCATCTCGCTGCTCGAATTGAGCATGAAGAACGCGAGCAGGTGGGTGTTGAACACGAACAGTTCGTGCCCGCCGATGGTGGTCGCGGCCCCCATCAGCAGGCGGTCGGTCGGGGTCAGCGTATTGCCCTGGAACTCGAACTCGATCGGCGGCGAGGGCAGGTCCCAGTGGCGCTGCTCGCGCAGGGGCGTCCTGGACAGGATCGCCAGGCCGACCCCGAACGGCAGCTCGCGCGGATCGGCCTTCGGGTAATGGAAATATCCGTCGTAGCCCGGGAACTCCGCGCGCAGCCGGGTATAGTTCGGCGGCGGATCGACCTGGGCGCCGCCCGGCTGGGCCTGCTCGACTTCTTGCAGCAGCACGACGTCGGCGTCGCGCTTGCGAATCTCGGCGATCGTCTGCTCGAGCTCGATCGGCGCGTGGTCCGGATCGGTTTCGCGCCAAATCCGCCCGAACTGCATGTTGAACTGGATGACCCTGAATTTGCTCATGGGCTGAGTGGGCAGCGACCCGATTTCGGGTCACTGTACCAAAATACGGCGAACGACACGCGATGCGATATTCGAATCTCGGCGGCCACTCGGTCGGCGGCAGCCTGCTGCGGGTGCTCAAGTGGAAAGCCGGCTGGCACGACGAGAAGCGCCCTCCGGCGCCGATGACCGGAGTGCCGGTGCCGGCGCTTGCGAACGACGGGCGAGCATTGCGCAAGGCGACGCACGACACCTTGACCTGGGTCGGGCACGCGACCTTTCTGGTCCAGCTCGGCGGCAGCAGCGCGCTGATCGACCCGGTCATGTCGCCGGCGCTGGTCGGCGGGATGATCCCGCGCAACGTGGCGCCGGGGCTCGCCTGGCAGTCGCTGCCGAAGATCGACCTGGTGCTGGTGACCCACAACCACCGCGACCACATGGATGCGCCGACCCTGAAACGGCTCGGCCCGGATCCGGTCTACGTGGTGCCGCAAGGGCTGGGGCGCTGGTTCGCGCGTGCCGGGCTGCGCCGGGTGGTCGAGATGGCGTGGTGGCAGCGCGAGCGGATCGCGGGCCTGGACGTGACCTTCGTTCCCGCCGAGCACTGGAGCCGGCGCGGGCTGCTCGACAGCAACGAGTCGTGGTGGGGCGGCTACCTGATCGAGCGCGGCGGGCTGCGCGTGTACCACTCGGGCGACACGGCCTGGTTCGACGGCTTCGCGCTCATCGGCGAGAAGTGCGGCGCGATCGACGCCGCGATGCTGCCGATCGGCGCCTATGCGCCGCGCTGGTTCATGCAGCGGCAGCACATGGATCCCTTCGACGCGGTGCGCGCCTTCGCGGCGCTTGGCGCGAGGCGCTTCGTCGCCATGCACTGGGGCACCTTCAAGCTGACCGACGAGGACCTGGCCGAGCCGCCGCGGCTGCTGGCCCAGGCCTGGCGGCGCGCGAACCTGCTGCCGGAGCGGCTCGCGGTCCCCGCGATCGGCGAGACGTTACGGTTGGACTTCCCACGACGCTGAGGCTCAAATAACGAGCTTCGATCCCTCGGCCGGCGCCTCGCATTCGGTATTTACTCCGAGGGCGCAGAGCTGCTGCCGCGCTTCGGCGTGCTTGCGGTCGATATCGTCGTCGGTCTGGTCTGGGTCGTGATGGAACAAGTGCAAGCGCTTTACTTTCGCCTGTGCCGCAAGCGCGACCACTTCGCGCACGCTCGAATGCCCCCAGTCCGCCTTCGACGCGTACTCGTGGTCTCGATACGTACAGTCCGTGATCAAGACATCGGTTCCATGCACGAATTCGGTCAACCGTTCGAAGTAGTGCGCGTCGTGACGCGGATGTTGTTTCGGATATAGCTCGTTGTCGGTTATGTAGCAGATCGAGCGGCCGCGCGCGGTCAGCTTATAGCCGAGGCAATACCCGGGATGCTTCAGCAGCATCGTCTCTACCCTTGCCTGGCCCAGCTCCAGCTTTTCTTCGCGCAGGCTGCGGTAGCTGACGTGCGCGCCGAATTCCCGGGTGGTAACCGGAAAGTACACGCTGTTCATTTGCGCGCTCACCGCCTGGTCGATGGTCAGATCTCCCTGGTGCGGACCGTATATTTCTATATGGTTGCCCGGCGCGTACAAAGGCGCGAAGAACGGAAGGTGGTTGATATGGTCCCAATGAGTATGCGAGATGAAGATACGCGCCGTGATCCGTTCCGGATGTGCCGTCGCAAGATGGTCGGACAGCTGCTTGATCCCGGTGCCGCAGTCGAATACGGCCAGCGGCTCGCTGCCGTGCTCGACGCTCAGGCACGGCGTATTGCCGCCGTAGCGCACAGCCTGCGGCCCGCAGACGGGCATGGTTCCGCGCACGCCCCAGTACCTGACCACGACCTGGTCCGACATGATGTTCATGATCGATTGCAGCAGCGCGTTGTGCGCAAGCGACTTGACGAGGTATCCGTCCGCGCCGAACTCGAGCGCGCGCCGGCGGTCGAGATCGTACGGTTTCGCGGAAAACATGATGATCTTCGTCTTGTCGAGGCTGGGACGACGGCGCAGCTCGCGACACAGCTCGATCCCGTCCATCTCGGGCATCAGGACATCGGCGATGACGCAGTCCGGCCGCTCCTGCTCGAGCTCCAGAAGGGCGCTTCGACTTGAGCTATAGACGCTTACGTCGTGACGAGCCGCTTCCAGGGTGCGGGCGAGCAGGGCGAGAACATCCAGGTCGTCATCGACGATTACGAATTTCATGCTTGCAAGACTGAGGTGGAAATTCGGTGCCGAGCGCGGTCGCGTGTTGACGGTGCGGACGCCGGCTCGAAGTTTTCGCTGGCTGAGGTATCGCCTCTTCTTATCGTCGGCCGCAGGTTCGGATTGGCTGCTTTACGCCTGCAGGCTGGACAGAACAGTACACGCGATCCGGGGACGCAGCGAGGCACTTTTGCATTTGCTTGCGGCAGGCTGACAGCGCGCAAACGCCCCGAGCGGCGGCTGTTGCGGCACCAAATCAAGAAGAGGGATTTACGACGTTGATTGGCGCACCGGCGGCGTAGGCGAGGATCTGGTCGAAGATGTCGCTGAACTGGATTTGGTACTCGTCGCGCGTCACGTAGCCGATGTGCGGCGTGCAGACGACGTTGTCGAGCGCGAACAGGGGGTAATCCGGGTCGAGCACCGGCTCATTCTCGTAGACGTCGAGCGCCGCCATGCCCGGGCGCCCGGCCTTGAGCGCGGCGAGCAGCGCGCCGGGCTCGATCAGCGGCGCGCGGCTGGTGTTCACCAGCAGCGCGCTCGGCTTCATGCGCGCGAGGTCGGCCGCGCTGACGATGCCGCGCGTCGCTTCGACCAGCCTCAGGTGCAGCGACAGCACGTCGCAGGCCGAGAAGAACGCTTCCTTGCTCGGCGCCGCGGACCAGCCGTCGGCGCGCGCGCGCTCGAGCGAGTGCTCGCGCGCCCACACCAGGACCTTCATGCCGAACGCCTTGCCGTAGCTCGCGACGGTGCTGCCGATGCGGCCGTAGCCGTAGATTCCGAGCGTCTTGCCGCGCAGCCCCGAGCCCACCCCGATCTGCCATTCGCCCGCCTTGAGCGCGGCCATCTGCTGCGGGATCTGGCGCATCGCGGCCAGCACCAGCGCCCAGGTCAGCTCGGCGGCGGCGAACGACGGCGTGCCCGGGTGCTGACTGGAGGACACGACGATGCCGCGCCGGGTGCAGGCGTCGACGTCGATGTGCGGGTAGACGCTGCGCTGGCTGATCAGGCGCAGCCGGTCGAGCCGCTCGAGCAGCGGCGCGCGGATCTCGGTGCGCTCGCGGATCAGCACCAGCACTTCGGTGTCGCGCAGCCGCGCGGCGAGCGTGTCCACGTCCTGCACGTGGTCGGTCCAGATCTCGATCTCGTGCCCCTCGAGCTTGCGAAAGCAGCCGAGCGTGCGGACCGTGTCATGGTAGTCGTCGAGGATCGAAATATTCATCCGGCGGCGGGTGGGCGGCGTAGGAACCAGAATCGAGCGATAATAACGCCATGAGCACAGAGCAACCGGATACCGAACAGCCCAACCCGGGGCAACCCAGCGTCGAGCACCCGGAAGAGGCGCAAAAGGCCGAGCAAAAGGCCGGGCAGCCGCGCTTGCGCGAACTGCTCGCGATTCCCGAGCGCGACCGCAGCGATGCGGTCTGGGACGAGATCATCGAGCTTGAAATTACTCTCGCGCCGGGCAACCGGGCGGCCGGGCCGCAGGGCGACGGCGGGCGCCGTCACGACCCGGGGCGCGGGCCGCAGCCCCAGGGCCCGGGCGGCGGCAGGCCGGGGGGCAGGGGAGCGTTCAAGAAGTCGCGCCGCCGCCGCAGCGGCTAGCGGCTGCGGCGGCGCATGGCGCGTGACCCGGTGCGGGTGGCGGTGTTTGGCGCCGGCGCGGTTGGCTGCTTCTACGGCGGCATGCTGGCGCGCGCCGGGCACGAGGTGGTGCTGATCGGCAGGTCGGCGCACGTCGCGGCGATCCAGAAGGCGGGCCTGCATTTCGAGGGCCTGCAATTCGACGAGCATATCCGCGTCGCCGCCAGCACCGGGCCCGAGGCGGTGCGCGGCGCGCGCCTGGTCCTGTTCTGCGTCAAATCTACCGACACCGAGCAGGGCGCGGCGCAGATGGCGCCGTTTCTCGATTCCGGCAGCCTGGTGCTCAACCTTCAGAACGGGGTCGACAACACCGAGCGCATCCAGGCGCGGGTCTCGCAGCCGGTGATCCCGGCGGTGGTGTACGTTGCGACCGAGATGGCCGGCCCGGGGCACCTCAAGCACCACGGTCGCGGCGAGCTGGTGATCGGCGCGCCCGACGGCGCGCCTTCGGCCGAGCTGGGCGAAGCGCTCGCGAGCGTGCAGCGCTGGTTCGCCGAAGCCGGCGTGAAGGTGACGATCTCCGACAACGTCGCGGGCGAGCTGTGGGCCAAGCTGGTGGTGAACTGCGCCTACAACGCGATCTCGGCGATCTCGCAGCTGCCCTACGGCGAGATGATCCGCGGCACCGGCGTGCGCGAGGTGATGCGCGACGTCGTGGCCGAGACGCTCGCGGTCGCGGCGGCGAGCGGCGTGCGCACCGCGCCCGAGCTGGTCGACAACGTGACTCGCATCGCCGACTGGATGCCGACCCAGTATTCGTCCACCGCGCAGGACCTGCAGCGCGGCCGCCCGACCGAGATCGACCATCTCAACGGCTACGTGGTGCGGCGCGGCGACGCGCTCGGCATCCCGGTGCCGGCCAACCGGGTACTATGGTCGCTGGTTAGGCTGGTCGAGTCGAAAGGAAAGTCATCATGAGCAGGCACGGACGGGGCGGGCGCTTCGGCGCCATTGTGCTGATCCTGGTGGGCGTCGTCGGCCTGCTCGCCAATTTCGGGCTGGTGGACAAGGAGGCTCTGCGCCAACTCTGGAAGCTCTGGCCGCTGATCCCGCTTGCGATCGGCATCGCATTCCTGCTGCGTCCACGCTCGGGCGGGCAGTAGCCGTTCAGGGACGTGCCGGCGGCGGGGCAGCCGCCAGTCGCTCGAGCACGGGAATGCCGGCTTGGAGCTGCTCGCGCAGGGTATGCGCGACGACCCAGGGGCCGATCAGGGGCGGAATCCAGAAGTCCGGCACGCGGCTCGCCTCGTAGTGCAGCTTCGTGCGCGCGCCCTGCGCGCTCAGGCGCCAGGCGCTCCAGCCGCGCTTGAAATCGCCGCGCCCCGGGACGATGCGGGCCAGAATCCTGTGCGCGTCGGGCTCGACCACGTCCTCGACCTGGACCACCTTCCTGCAGAAGAACCATATGCACGATTGCAGCACGCTGCGCACGCGTTCGCCCTGGCCGCCGGGGGCCGCTTTCACGCTCACCGCGACGATGGCCGGGTTGAGCGCGGGCAGCCCGGCGGTGCTTCATTTGTCGGTGAGCAGGCGTGCGAGCTCCGGGTCGAAATCCTGCAGAAGATTGACCCCGGCCGCGCCGAAGCGCAGCGCGGCGGCGCGCGGCGCGGGGTCCTTGCGATGATCGAGCGACCACTGCGCCTGGCGCGCGAGCAGCGCCGCCGCGGTGACGCGGCCGAGCGTGAGCGCGAAGCGGCGCGCGCCGGCCTCCAGCGCTGCCTCGTCGCGTCCGGCGTTCGCCGCCAGCCAGGCCTCGGCGGCGTCGGCCGCCCCTTCCACGCGCGCCGAGAGCGCGAGCAGCTGCGGCTCGCGCGCTTCGGCGACGATCGCGTGGATCTCGCGCCGCCACGGCGCGAGGCCGCTCGGCGCGATCGCGCGCAGGGCATCGAGCGAGAGCACGTTGGTGGTGCCTTCCCAGATCGGGAACACTTGCGCGTCGCGCAGCAGCATCGGCAGCCCGGTGTCCTCGATGTAGCCCGCGCCGCCGAACGCCTCCAGCACTTCCGAAAGCAGCGCGACCGACTGACGGCCGGTGGTCAGCTTGGCGACCGGGGTGAGGATGCGCAGCAGCGCCTGCTGCGCCTCGCCGGCCGTGCCCTGCTCGACACGCCCGAGCAGCTCGACGACGAAGAAAGTGAGCTGGAACGCGGCCTCGAACTCGGCCTGCAGGCCGGCGAGCGTGTCGACGTGCAATGCTTTTTGCGCCAGCGGCGCGCCGAAGGCGACGCGCCGGCCGGCGTAGTCGCGCGCGAGCGCCAGCCCGCGCCGCATATAGGAAGTCGCGGAGACCGCGTTCCACACCCGCGTGATGTTGAGCACGGTGCTGATCGCGCGCACGCCGTTGCCGAGCTCGGCCAGCGGGATCGCCGGCACGCCGTCGAGGGTCAGTTCGGCGGTCGGCACCTTGCGCGTGCCGAGCTTGTCCTTGAGCCGGTCGATGCTCAGGCCGTTGGGGCGGCCGGCCGCGTCGCGCGTCTCGAGGTAAAAGAGCGCCAGGCCCTTGCCGCCGGGCGGGTTGTCCACGGGGCGCGCAAGGGTCAACGCCATCTGGGACGCGATCGCCGAGGTGAAGTACTTGCGCCCGTACAGGCGCCAGCCTTCGCCCGGCGCGAAGCGCGCCTCGGTCTCGGCCAGGCCGACGTCCGAGCCGCCGATCGGCTCTGTCATCCACTGGCCGCTGGTCCAGAACTGCGCCGGGTCGCGGCTGACGAGGTGCGGCAGCGCGCGCTCGATCAGCGCCCGGTTGCCCGAGGCCGCGATAGTACGCGCGGCGCCGTCGCTCATCGCCAGCGGACAGGCGTAGACGTCGGTCGAAGGCGTGAACAGGTACACCAGCGCGAACTGCAGCACGCGCGAAAGCGCCCCGAGCGGGGCCTCGTGCGGCAGCGCGACCAGCCCCTCGCGCGCCGCGAGTTCCTCGGCGCGCAGCCAAAGCGGCGTGAGCTCGATGTGGTCGACGCGGTTGCCCCAGGCGTCCCACTGCACCAGCTGCGGCTCGAGCTCGCGCTCGGCGAGCTGCTGCGCGTAGAGTTCGCCGCCGGCGAGCGCGCCCATGCGCTCGAGCTGCGTCTGCACCGCCGCGAGCGCCTCGGTGCCGAGCGTGCGCTCGAGGTAGGCGCGCAGCACGCGGTCGTCGGAGTACTGGTTGCCGAGAGCCGGTGCGCTCTGTACGAAGGGCATGGCTTCCCCTGTCAGGCCTCGGGCCCGAAGTAGGTGCAGCGCTGGCCGCAGGATTCGCGCCCGACCGCGACGCGAGCGAGCGAGCCGTAGCGCGGCGCAAGGCGATCCCAGATCCAGACGCAGATCCGCTCCAGGCTGGGCTGCGCGAGGCCCTCGAGGTCGTTCAACAGGCGGTGATCGAGCGCAGCGCGTACGTCGGCGCAGGCGCGCTCGATTTCGGCGAAATCCGCCACGAAGCCGGTGCGCGGGTCGGGCTCGCCGCGCAGCGCGACCTCGACCTGGAACGAATGGCCGTGCAGGGCGCCGTGCGGATGGCCTTCGGGATAGTGCGTGAAGCGATGCGCGGCGTCGAAGCCGAAGCGGTAGGCGATTTCCATCATGGTCTCAGCGTATGCCCAGAATTTTGTGCGTCTGCAGGCTCAGGCGCCAGCGCGGGTGCGCGAGGCAATACGCAACCGCGTCGGCGGTATTGCGTGCGCGCGCCGGGCCGTCCATTGGCTGCAGGAAGAAATGTGCGAAATCGAGCCGCTCGTATCGCTGCGGCTCGGCGCCGGGCTGGGGAAAGACCAGCTTGAGTTCGTCCCCGCGCTCGAGCGCGAGCCGCGCATCGGCCTTGGGGCTGACGCAAATCCAGTCGATTCCGCCGGGAGGCGGGAGCGTGCCGTTGGTTTCGATCGCGACCTGAAAGCCGCGCCCGTGCAGCGCCTCCAGCAACGCGGCGTCGAGTTGAAGCAGCGGCTCGCCGCCGGTGCAGACCACGAAGCGCCCGCCCGCCGCGCCGGCAGGCCACGCCGCGTCGATGCGCGCGGCCAGCGCCTGCGCGCCGGCGAAGCTTCCACCGCCGGGACCGTCGGTGCCGACGAAATCGGTGTCGCAGAAGCGGCACGTGGCGGCGGCGCGATCGGCTTCGCGCCCGCTCCACAGGTTGCAGCCGGCGAAGCGGCAGAACACGGCGGGCCTGCCGGCGTTGGCGCCTTCGCCCTGCAACGTATAGAAGATCTCCTTGACGCTGTACACTCGCAGCCCTGGCTAGGACGCGATTATCCTTTATCCGCTACCCTATCGGAAGGCAAACGCGGAATTTCCATGGCCCAATACGTCTACACCATGCGCCGGGTCGGCAAGATCGTGCCGCCGCAACGCGCGATTCTCAAGAATATTTCGCTCAATTTTTTCCCGGGCGCAAAAATCGGCGTGCTCGGGCTGAACGGCTCCGGCAAGTCGACCCTGCTGCGCATCATGGCGGGCGAGGACAAGGACATCGAGGGCGAGGCGATCCCGATGCCGAACATGCGCGTGGGCTTTCTGCCCCAGGAGCCGCAGCTCGACCCGGCCAAGGACGTGCGCGGCAACGTCGAGCAGGGGCTGGGCGAGACGATCGCGCTGGTCGAGCGCTTCAACGCCATCAGCGAGCGCTTCGCCGAGCCGATGGCAGACGACGAGATGAACCGGCTGCTGGAGGAGCAGGGCGAGCTGCAGACGCAGATCGACGCCGCGAACGGCTGGGAGATCGGCCGCACGCTCGAGGTCGCGGCCGACGCGCTGCGCCTGCCGCCGTGGGACGCGGAGGTGAGCAAGCTCTCGGGCGGCGAGCGCCGGCGCGTCGCGCTGTGCCGGCTGCTGCTGTCGGAGCCCGACATGCTGCTGCTGGACGAGCCGACCAACCACCTCGACGCGCTTTCGGTGCAGTGGCTCGAGCAGTACCTGGAGCGCTTTGCCGGCACCGTGGTGGCGGTCACGCACGACCGCTACTTCCTGGACAACGTCGCCGGCTGGATCCTGGAGCTCGACCGCGGCCACGGCATCCCCTGGGAGGGCAACTACTCCTCGTGGCTGGAGCAGAAGGAGCAGCGGCTCGAGATCGAGGCCAAGCAGGAGGCGGCGCGCATCAAGACCATGAAGGACGAGCTCGAGTGGGTGCGCTCCAACCCCAAGGCGCGCCAGGCGAAGTCCAAGGCGCGGCTGGCGCGCTTCGATGAGCTGGCGTCGCAGGAATTCCAGCAGCGCAACGAGACCAACGAGATCTACATCCCGCCCGGCCCGCATCTGGGCGAGCTGGTGGTCGAGGCCGAGGGGCTCAAGAAATCCTTCGGCGACAAGCTGCTGTTCGAGGACATGTCGTTCCGCCTGCCGCGCGGCGGCATTGTCGGCGTGATCGGCCCCAACGGCGCGGGCAAGACGACCCTGTTCCGCATGCTGGTGGGGCAGGAAAAGCCCGACGCGGGAAGCCTGCGGCTCGGCGACACGGTCAAGCTCGCCTACGTCGACCAGAGCCGCGACACGCTCGACCCGGCCAAGACGGTGTGGGAGGAGATCTCGGACGGCGCCGACAACATCCAGGTCGGCAGCTACTCGACCCCGAGCCGCGGCTACGTGGCGCGCTTCAACTTCCGCGGCGCGGACCAGCAAAAGCGCGTGGGGGACCTGTCGGGCGGCGAGCGCAACCGGGTGCACCTCGCCAAGGTGCTCAGAAGCGGCGGCAACCTGCTGCTGCTGGACGAGCCGACCAACGACCTCGACGTCGAGACGCTGCGCGCGCTGGAGCTCGCGCTGCTCGATTTTCCCGGCTGCGCGGTGGTGATCTCGCATGATCGCTGGTTCCTCGACCGCGTCGCGACCCACATCCTCGCCTTCGAGGGCGACAGCCGCGCGCTGTGGTTCGAGGGCAGCTTCAGCGACTACGTCGCCGACTGGCGCAAGCGCGTCGGCGACGACGCCGACAAGCCGCACCGCCTGCGCTACAAGGCGCTGACCGCCTAGAGCATCGCTCCCGGCTGGTCGATCGCGCCCTCGCTCAGCCGGGCGACGACCCACTCGTAGGCGTCGTCGACCGAGTCGGTGCGGTGCATGAGCTCGACGTCCTTGGCGTCGATCGTGCCGTGCTCGACCAGGGCGTCGAAGTTGATCACCTCGCGCCAGTAGCGGGTGCCGAACAGCACGATCGGCAGCGGCTTGGTCATCTTGCGCGTCTGCACCAGCGTCAGCAGCTCGAACAGCTCATCCAGCGTGCCGTAGCCGCCGGGGAACACGATCACCGCCTTGGCCAGGTAGGTGAACCAGAACTTGCGCATGAAGAAGTAGTGGAAGTGGAACGCGAGCTCACGCGTCACGTAGCGGTTGTCGAACTCCTCGATCGGAATCGAGATCGTCAGGCCGACGTTCATTCCGCGCGCGTCGGCGGCGCCGCGGTTGGCCGCCTCCATGATGCCGGGGCCGCCGCCGGTGCAGACCACGAAGCGGCGCTCCTTCGAGTCGAGCCCCTTGGACCATCCGGTGAGCCGGAACGCGAGCTCGCGCGCGGCCTCGTAGTACTCGGACATGCGCAGCGCGGCCTGCGCCCGCCCCGGGTCGCCTTCGCCGAGCTGCGCCTGGCGCAGCTCGGCCTCCGCCTGCTCGCGCGGCTTGATCCGCGCCGAGCCCATGAAGACGATGGTGTCGTCTACCTTGTGGTATTCGAAGCGGCTCTTGGGCTCGAGGTACTCGGCCAGGATGCGCAGCGCGCGCGCATCCTTGCTGTTGAGGAATGCCTGGTTGCTGTAGGCCTTGACGCTGTGGCGTCGACGTTCGGTCATGAACGAAGTCTAGCGCGCTGGCGCTTGCCGTGCACTTTACGCAGGCGAGCAGCGTCGCCTAACCGAACATGCATCCGGGCCGAGGTCTGAGCTATGCTTGCGGCGCAGCCGGGGGACGGGCGATGAGCAAGATCCTCGACAATCTCAAGCAGGCGGAGCTCGACCGCACCGTGCTGGCCGAGGCCGAGTCGCGTTTGGCGTCGGACCGCCTCGGCACGGCCTTGGCGGAAGAGCAGCGTCTGCTGGAGCTGAAGGCCGAGCGCAAGGCGCGCGAGCGCGGCGTGGCCGAAGCGCGGGCGCTCGAAGTGGCGCAGGCGCGCCTGGCGGCGGAGCGCGAAGCGCAGCGCGCGGCGCACGCCCGCATGGAGGCCGCGGCCGAAGCGAGCCGCATCGAGCGCGAGCGCCTGGTGACCGAGCTCGAGCTCAGGCGCGCGGCGCAGGCGCGCACCGAAGAGGAGGCCAACGCGGCGCCACGCAGGGGCCCGCTCGCGCTTGCCGCGGCGCTGCTTGCGCTGGCGCTGCTCGCAGTGCTCGCGGCAGGGATTGCGATCGGAAGATTTGCCGCGACGAGCGCGTCGCGCCCGGCGCTCCGGCCCGTGCCCGCGCCGGGCGCGCAGCTCAAGCCGGAGCCGGGCTTGAAGCTCGACCGCGACCTGGACGCGTTCGCGGCCCGCGCCGCGGCGCTCGAGCGAGAGAAATAGGCCGGTCCGGCACGTCGTCCGCAGTCCGATGGTGCCGCGCCGCTGAACGAATCGCGCGCACAACTGTCCATTGCTGGTCTAGCCCGGCGTGCTCGAAAGGAGATGCCCTACGCATTCGGCTTTGCGGCGCTGCTGGTGGTGACCAGCACGCTGCTCCACTACGAGTCGCTTAGGCTTCTCTCGAGCTGGATCCCGCATCTCAGGATCAGGCCGCGCGCGCGCCTGCTGGCGGTGATCTTCGGCGTCTTCCTCGGTCACCTGCTCGAGATCGCGTGCTACGCGCTCGCCTTCTACTATCTGCACGACCATTTCGACCTGGGCAGTTTCGGCGGCAAGTTCGTCGACAATTTCGCGACCTATTTCTACTTCTCCGCCGAGAGCTACACCTCGATCGGCATGGGCGACATCTACCCGCTGGGGTCGCTGCGCCTGATTACCGGGGTCGAGGCGCTCAACGGCCTGCTGATGGTCGGCTGGTCGGCGTCGTTCACCTACCTCGCGATGCAGCGTTACTGGAACGTCATCGAGCGCGACTAGCCGTCGCCGCAAGTCAGGAACGTGTCAGGCAGGTGTGTTGCAGCGCAGAGCGACAAGTCGTTCGCTTGATGGAATGATGCGCGCACCCTGGGGAGGGAGATATGACAACCAAACAAACGTCGGACCAAGGCAGTGAAGTACCGCGTGCAGTGCAAGCAAAAGGCTGGAACGAGCTGTACTTGAAGGAGGACTGGTGGGCGATCTGGCTCGGACTGGGAATCGTGCTGGTGGCGTTCCTGTTCTTCGCCGGAGGATCGAGCATCAAGTGGATCGCGGTCACGCCAGGCGGTTGGACCTCATTCGACCAGCTGTGGGCGGATTTCGTTGCGAAAATCCCCCAATACATCGCGCAGTTCGTCATGTGGCTGATCATCTTCTGCATCAGCGTGAAGGCGATGGGCTACAAGCTGAGCGAGTTCATCCCGTCCTTCATCTTCATCTACGTCTTTTCGATTGTGATCATGATTCTGTGGGGGTGGAAATACTCCCACACCTACAACCTGGAGCCGCCTCTGGTGGCCTTGGTGCTGGGCCTGCTCATCTCCAATACCGTAGGACTGCCGCGGTGGATGGATGCCGGCTTCCGGGTGGAGTACTACATCAAGACGGGCATCGTGCTGCTCGGCGCCACCCTGCCTTTCACCCTGATCATCTGGGCGGGTCCGGTCGCCATCTTCCAGGCGTCGACGATCTCGATCGTCACTTTCCTCGTCATCTACTTCGTCGGCCGCAAGCTGGGCATTGACCGCCAGCTCTGCGCCACCATGGGCGCCGGAGGAGCGGTGTGCGGCATTTCCGCCGCCATCGCCATCGCCGGTGCCGTGGGAGCCAAGAAGGAGCACGCGCCCATCGCGATCACCCTGGTGGTCATCTGGGCGATTGCGATGGTCTTCTTCCTGCCCCTGGTGTCGCGGGTATTGGGCCTGCCGACCGGCGTCGCCGGGGCGTGGATCGGCACTTCCGAGTTCGCCGATGCCGCCGGCTTCGCCGCCGCCTCGTCCTATGGCAATCTCGCCGGGCATGTCCAAGGCATCTCCGGCACGCCCGAGCAGGCGGTCCAGGCCTTCACCCTGATGAAGGTGGTGGGCCGCGACATCTGGATCGGCATCTGGGCGTTCGTCATGGCGTTCATCGCCACGACGCGCTGGGAGGTCAAGACGGGGCAGAAGCCGCAGCTCGGCGAGATCTGGTGGCGGTTCCCGAAGTTCGTCATCGGTTTCGCCATCGCCTCGATCGCGATAACGGCGATCGCCAGTTACTACGGCCCGGCGCAGTACAACAAGGTGGTGAAGCCGGTCCTGACGATCCCGATCCTGGACCTCAGGACCTGGGCCTTCGTCTTCTGCTTCTTCTCGATCGGCCTGACCACCCGCTTCCGCGAGCTGGCGGCCGCCGGCGGCAAGAACTTCTGGGCGTTCAGCGCCGGCGCGGTGGTCAACGTGATCCTCGGCTTCATCATGTCGGTCGTGATCTTCTACGAGTTCTGGGCCAAACTCGGCGTCCACTAGGCCGCGGGCCCATTGCGACGACGGAAACGGCGCATGAGCGGAGATTCGTCTTGAGCGCGACGCGCGAGCAGTGCTGCCTGCACTGCTCGCACTTCCGCAATTCGCCGCGCTATCTCGAGTCCGCGATTCCGGGGCTGACGATCATGGGCTCCGCGTACGCCTCGGTACGCAAGGACGACGGCATTTGCCTGCTGAGGGACCTCTACCTCTCGGCCGATGCCTGCTGCGAGGCGTTCGAGGCCGCGACGCTCAGCGCGCCAGGGTCACGACCACCAGGCCGAGCGTGAGCAGCGCGATGCCGCCGAGCTCGATCCGGCTCAGGCGCTCGCGAAACACGCGCCGCGAGACGACGTAGCTGAACAGGAGCTCCACCAGGCCGAGCGTGCGCACGTGCGCCACCGGCTCGATCGCCATCGCGGTGAACCAGCCGGCCGAGGCGGCCGCGCCCATGAAGCCGGCGAACAGGGAGGCGCGCCAGGCGCGCAGCACGCGCCGCACGGCTTCGACATTGCGCGCCAGCAGCCAGCCGCCGAGCAGCAGGGTCTGCACCAGCTGGGCGGCGACCAGCGTCGCGGCGCCGGCCATGAGGAACTCGGCGTGCAGCGCGAGCGCCGCGCCGCGGTAGCCGACCGCCGCGAGCGCGAAGCCGGCGCCCGAGGCGAGGCCGATCAGCGCGGTGTGCGAAGTCCAGCCGGTGAGCATGGTGCGCAGCGGCCGGGCCCGGTCGGCCGGCGACAGCAGCAGCACGCCGAGCGTGCCGAACGCGATCGCGATGCCGGTGACCGCGTTCACCCGGTCGCCGAGAAAGACGAAGGCGAACAGCGCGACCTGGATGATCTCGGTCTTGGAGTACGCCACGCCGAGCGCGAAGTTGCGCTCCGCCATCACGCGCAGCAGCAGCGCGGTGGCGACGATCTGGCTCACGCCGGCGACCAGCACCCAGAGCCAGAACGCGGGCGCCGGCGCGGGCAGCGGCAGGCCGGTGACCGCCTGCACCCCCCCCAGCCAGGCCAGGGCGAAAGGCAGGCCGTAGAGGAAGCGCACCAGTGTGGCGCCGAGCGTGCCGAGCTCGGCGGTAAGGTGGCGCTGCGCGGCGTTGCGCAGCGTCTGCGCGAAAGCCGCCCAGACGGTGATCGGGATCCAGAGCCAGGCGGCGGGCACCGCTCAGCTGCCGCGCGGGCCGATCACCTTCTTCAGCACATGGCGGCGGTTGCGCGTGTACGGCCGCACCTCGCCCGGCCAGCGGCCCGAGTCGATCGCCGTCGCCCAGGCGGGGCTGAGCAGCACCTCGGCGCTCTCGAGCTCGTACAGCGCGCTGTAGCGCGGCTCGCCCTCGGCCACGATGGTCTTCTTCTCGCCGCCCATGACCATCTCGAGCGGCGCGGTGGTAGAGCGGGTGACGGCGAGCACGCCCGGGACCTTGAGCAGCAGCGGCACGTGCTCGGTCTCGTAGACTTCGTTGAACAGCGCCTCCTTCTCCGGCGCGACGTCCATGCTGGCGATGAAGATGAATTTTGTCTTTGGATGCATCGTTCGCTTTCCCTTAATGAAAACCTCATCCCAACGACCGCTTCTGCCGCGTGCGGCGGCGCTCGTGGTCGTAGGCGAGAGCTGCGCCGATGATGCCGGCGTCGTTGCGCAGCTTCGCCGGCACGATCGGCGTGATCAGCTTCAGGTGCGGCAGGAACTTGCGCCACTTCCCGCTCACGCCGCCGCCGATGATGAACGCGTCGGGCCAGAAGTAGCCCTGCAGCAGGCGCAGGTAGGCATCGACGCGGCGCGCCCACTTCTTCCAGCCGAGGTCCTTCTTCTCGCGCACGCTCTCGGCGGCCCAGGTCTCGGCGTCGCGCCCGCGCAGCGTGAGGTGGCCGAGCTCGGTGTTGGGCACCAGGTGGCCGTTGATGAACAGCGCGGTGCCGATCCCGGTGCCCAGGGTGACCATGATTACCAGGCCCTCGCGGTTGCGCCCGGCGCCGAAATGCATCTCGGCGTAGCCCGCAGCGTCGGCGTCGTTGATCACGCTCACCGGGCAGCCCGTTTCCTTGCGCAGCAGCGCGACCGCGTTCACCCCCAGCCAGCTGCGCGAGATGTTGGCCGCGGTGCGCAGCCTGCCGCGCTTCACCACCGCCGGCATGGCGCAACCGATCGGGCCTTCCCAGTCGAAGTGCCGCGCGAGCTCGCGTACCGTGCGCGCCACCGCCTGCGGCGTGGCCGGGTGCGGCGTCTTGATGCGCTTGCGCTCGGCGAGCAGCTTTCCGCTCGCGGTGTCGACCGGCGCACCCTTGATGCCGCTGCCGCCGACGTCGATGCCGAGCACGCGCATGCGCTAGCCGCGCCCGACGAAGGGCATCTTGGTCGCCATGATGGTCATGAACTGCACGTTCGACTCGAGCGGCAGCCTGGCCATGGTCAACACCGCGTTGCCGACGTGCGCCACGTCCATGCGCGGCTCGACCATGGTGGTGCCGTTGGCCTGCGGCACGCCCTTGGTCATGCGGTCGGTCATCTCGGTCGCGGCGTTGCCGATGTCGATCTGGCCGCAGGCGATGTCGTGCGCGCGCCCGTCGAGCGAGATGCACTTGGTCAGGCCGGTGACGGCGTGCTTGGTGGCGGTGTAAGGCGCCGAGAACGGGCGCGGGGCGTGGGCCGAGATCGAGCCGTTGTTGATGATGCGCCCGCCGCGCGGCGACTGCGCCTTCATGATCCGGATCGCCTCCTGCGAGCACAGGAACATTCCGGTCAGGTTGACGTTCACCACCGCCTGCCACTGCTCGAAGCTCAGGTCTTCCATCGGGATCGCGGGCGCGCCCATGCCGGCGTTGTTGAACAACAGGTCGAGCCGGCCCCAGGTCTGCTTGACCTGCGCGAACATCGCCTTGACCGTGTCGGGCTTGCCGATGTCGCCCGCCAGCACGAGCGCGCGCGCGCCGGCGCTCGAGTCCGCTGCGGTCTTGTCGAGCAGCTCCTTGCGCCGGCCGACCAGCGCGACGCTCCAGCCGTCGCCGAGCAGCGCCAGCGCCGCCGCCTTGCCGATTCCGGTGCCCGCGCCGGTGACCAGTCCGACCTTGTTCGAAGCAGCCATGGGTGCCGTCTCCTCTCGTTCTTCGCGTTCTTCGGATCGGCGATGGTACCGCAGGGATGAGCGGTACGGCTGGAGTAAGCTTGCGCAATGGAGTTCGACGTGAACGGCAGGCGCTTGAGCGCCGACGCGGATCCGGACATGCCGTTGCTGTGGGTGCTGCGCGACCTGCTCGGGCTGACCGGCACCAAGTACGGCTGCGGCATCGGTGCCTGCGGCGCGTGCACGGTGCTGATCGACGGCCGCGCCGTGCGCAGCTGCGTGTTCGCGGCGCGCGGCGCGAGCGGGAAGACGATCCGCACCATCGAGGGTTTGGGGGCCGGGCGCCTGCACCCGCTGCAGCGCGCCTGGATCGGGCACCAGGTGCCGCAGTGCGGCTATTGTCAGTCCGGCATGCTGATCGCCGCGGCCGCGCTGCTGGCGCAGAACCCGCACCCGAGCGACGCCGAGATCGACGCCGCGATGACCAACATCTGCCGCTGCGGCACCTATCCGCGGGTGCGCGCCGCGATCCACGCCGCGGCGCGCGCGATGCGGGACGCGCTTTGAAGCGGCGCAGCTTCATCCTGGGGGGCATCGGCCTCAGCGGCGCGCTGGTCGTCGGCTGGGGCGTGCTGCCGCCGCGCAGCCGGCTCGGCGGGCGCGAAACGCTGCCGCCTTTGTATGGCGCGGTGTCGCTCAACGGCTGGGTGCGCATCGCGCCCGACGGAACGGTCGTGGTGGCGGTGCCGCGCTCCGAGATGGGGCAGGGCGTCTACACCGCACTGCCGATGCTGGTGGCGGAGGAGCTCGAGGTGCCGCTGGCGCAGGTGCGAGTCGAGCAGGCGCCGATCGACGCCATCTACGGCAATGTCGCGGTGCTGGTGACCGGGCTGCCGTTCCATCCCGACCAGGAGAACGGGGACCTTGCGCGCGCGAGCGAATGGATCGTCGCCAAGCTCGGGCGCGAGCTGGACCTTCAGGTCACCGGCGGCAGCACGAGCGTGCGCGACGCCTGGCGCCCGATGCGCGAGGCCGGCGCGGCTGCGCGTGCGATGCTGATCGCGGCGGCCGCGAAGCAATGGAACGCGGCGCCGGCGCAGTGCAGCGTCTCCGACGGCGTGGTCAGGCACCTCGACGGCCGCAAGCTCGCGCTGCGCGAGCTGATCGGCACGCTGCGCGAGGTGCCGCTGCCGGGCGAGGTGCGGCTCAAGCCGGCGCAGGAGTTCACGTTGATCGGCAAGCCGGCGCCGCGGCTCGACGTGCCCGACAAGGTCACCGGGCAAGCGCGCTTCGGCATCGACGTGCGCCTGCCTGGCATGCTCTTCGCGGCGCTGCGCGCCTGCCCGACGATCGGCGGCACGCTGCGCACCGTCGACCCTGCGCCCGCGCTCGCGCTGCCGGGCGTGGTGCGCGTGTCGACCCTCTCCGGGGCGGCGGGCGGCGCGCCGGCGGTCGCAGTGGTGGCCAACAGCTGGTGGACCGCGCAGCGCGCGCTGGACAAGCTGCGCATCGAGTGGGACGAGGGCCCGAACGCCGGGATGTCGAGCGACTGGCTGCTCGCGCGCATGCGCGGCGCGCTCGGCGCGGAGGACGGATTCACCTTCTACGAGGGCGGCGACGGCGAGGCGGCGCTCAAGCGCGCGGTGCAGCGGGTCGAGGCGGAGTACCGCGCGCCCCATCTCGCGCACGCGACCATGGAACCAATGAACTGCACCGCGCGTTTCGCGGACGGCAGGCTCGCGATCTGGGCCCCGACCCAGGTGCCGAGCGTGCTGCGCCACGTCGCGGCGCGCGCGGCCGGGATCGACGCCGACCGGGTCGAGGTCAACGTGACGCTGCTGGGCGGTGGCTTCGGCCGCCGCCTGGAGGTCGATTTCGTGCCGCAGGCGGTATGGCTGGCGCGTGACGTTTCGCCGGCGCCGGTGCAGCTGCTGTGGTCGCGCGAGGAGGACACCACGCACGATTTCTACCGTCCGGCGGCGGTGGCGAAGATGAGAGGCGGGCTGGATGCGAACGGTGCGCCGCTCGCCTGGGTCACCAAGAGCGTGAGCGACGCGATCGTGCCCCAGTACCTGCGGCGCACCTATCCCGCGCTGGCCGCCGACACCCCCGACAAGACCACCATCGAGGGGCTGTTTGACCAGCCCTACGAGTTTCCGCACCGCCATTGCGCGCACGTCACGCACCATACGCCGGTGCCGATCGGCTTCTGGCGCAGCGTGGGGCACTCGCACAACGCGTTCTTCGCCGAGTGCTTCATCGACGAGATGGCCTATGCGGCGAGGCGCGACCCGGTCGATTTCCGCCGCCGGCTGCTCGCGCGCCACGCGCGCCACCGCGCGGTACTCGAGCTCGCCGCGGCCAAGGCGCAGTGGGGAAGGGTGGGGCCGGGGCGCGCGCACGGCATCGCGCTGCACGAGTCCTTCGGCTCGATCGTGGCGCAGGTCGCCGAGGTGTCGCTCGCGCAGGGCGAGATTCGCGTGCAGCGCGTGGTGTGCGCGATCGACTGCGGTACTGCGGTCAACCCCGAGATCGTGGCGCAGCAGCTGGAGAGCGGCATCGTGTTCGGGCTCACCGCCGCGCTGTACGGCGAGATCACGATCGCCGCCGGCCGCGTCGAGCAGCGGAACTTTCCGCAGTACCGGATGCTGACGCTGGGCGACACGCCGCGCATCGAGACCCACCTGGTGCCGAGCGACGCGCCTCCGGGTGGAGTGGGCGAGGTGGGCACGCCGCCGATCGCGCCGGCAGTGGCGAACGCCGTGTTCCACCTCACCGGGCGCCGCCTGCGCTCGCTGCCGCTCAGGCTCGGGGCCTAGTTGTCGCGCCGCCCGCGCCCCTGCTGGGGCTGATCGTCCCCGCGCGGGCTCGCCTTGCGGGGCGCCTCGCGCGTTTCACGCTTCGCCGGGGCGGGCTTCACGCGCTCGCGCGCCTCGCGTTGCACAGGCGCGGGTTGTGCGCGCTCGCGGGTTTCGCGTTGCACCGGCGCCGGCCGCGCGCGCTCCGGGTAGCGCTGGTTCAGTGCCGGCCTGCGGTAGGGGATCGCCCTGCGGTGCAGGGCCTCGTGCTGCCAGCGCACCGGTTCGCCGCGCCGCAGGACCTCGACGTGGCGGCGCTCGACCACGGTCACCGGCCGGTAGTAGTAGCTCTGGCGCACGATGTTCACCCGGCGCTCGCGCCAGTCGAAGTCGCCGAAGAAGAAGCCGCTCGACACCCGCACGCCGCCGCCGAGGTAGAGGCCGACCGAGATGCCCGGCCGCACCCTGTATCCGGGCCACGGCGCCCAGCGCACCGGCGGATACGCCGGCCACCACCAGCCACCGTAGACCAGCAGCGGGTCGTAGTAGGGCACGTAGACCAGCTGCGGATTGGCCGGCTCGATGAAGATCGTTCCGGTCTGCTGCGACACCCGCATGCCGTCGTTGCTCGCGAGGTTGCCCGAGGCCAGCGCGCGCTCGCGCAGGCGCTGCACGGTGTCCATCACGTACGGTTCCTGCTCGAGGAAGGCTTCACCGAGCGACTGCGTCCACTCGAGCCGTTCATCCATCATGGCGAGAATGCGGGGAAACGCGACCAGCGACTTGACGCTCGGATCCCAGTTCTCGGCCTCGACCGCGCGCACCGCATCGTCGCCCTGCAGGCCGGGATGCACGTCGGCCCAGCGCGCGGCCTTGACCACCTCGAGCGGATAGGTCGACGCCATCAGGATCTGCGACAGCAGCGGGTCTGGATATAGCGCGATCGGCGCCAGCATCTGGTCGAGCTGAGCCTGCGTGTAGACCCGCGCCGGCGCCGACTGGGCGAACGCGGCGGGGGCCGCGAGCACCAGCGCGAGGAGCGGGAATAGCCAGCCGACGAGGCGTGTTCGCATGAGGATTCTCCTTGATCTGCCCCATTTAAGCGCCGCGCCGCCGATCGCGTATCGACCAAATGCAACCGAATGTTACGGCGATCGCGCGCAGCAACATTTCTTTACCCGCGCGCAGAACTATTTGACCCGGCCGGGTCTATATTTAGAGTTGAGTGAGCGCGAGGGACACTGCTATGCGAGCTCCAAGAGGTATCGTGATCCTGGCACTAGCGCTTTGCGCCGTCGCGGCGAGTGCGCCGGCATTCGCGGACCGCTGGCACGGGCACAGTCGGGTGCACTTCGGGCTGTATTTCGGCGCTCCGCTGGGCTGGAATCCGTATCCGTACTATCCGGCGCCCTACTATTACCCGCCGACCGTGGTGGTGCCGCAGTCGCCGCCGGTGTACGTGGAGCGGGGCGAACAGGCCGAGAAGGCCCCCGCGGGGCAGGGCTGGTGGTACTTCTGCCGCGAATCGAACGCATACTATCCCTATGTCAAGCATTGCCCGGACGGGTGGGAGCGGGTCAGCCCCCAGCCGCCGGCGCAGTAACCCGGAGGCGACGATGAAGCTCAAACCAAGATATGCGGCGCTCGGCGCCGCGCTCCTGCTCGCGGCGTGCGTGACCGTGCCGGAGGGCCCGAGCGTGATGGTGCTGCCCGGCAGCGGCAAGAGCTTCGACCAGTTCCAGCTCGACGACTACTCTTGCAAGCAGTTCGCCCAGGCCCAGATCGGCGGCAGCAACGCGCAGCAGGCGGCGACCGAGAGCGGCGTGAAGAGCGCCGCGGTCGGGGCGGCGGTCGGGGCGGCCGCCGGCGCGCTGCTGGGCGGGCACCAGGGTGCCGGGACCGGCGCTGGCGCCGGGCTCGCGGTCGGCGCGCTCGCTGGCACCGGCGCGGCGCAAAGCTCGGCGGGTAACCTGCAGCAGCGCTACGACACCGCGTACGTGCAGTGCATGTACGCGAAAGGCAATCGCGTGCCGGTCTACGGCGGCATGCAGCAGGCCCCGGCCCCGCCGCGCGGCTACAGCGCGCCGCCCCCGCCCCCGCCGCCTTCGCGCTGAGCGCGCGAGCGCGCCGGCGGGAACTCCGCCGGTGGCCTGCATCGACCGCGAACTGTAAGATTGAGCGGGAGGAGATCGCTCATGAAGAACATGTTCATTGCCTTCCTGCTGGGGATCATCGTCGGCGCGGCGGGCTATTGGTACGTGCTGCAGCTGCCGGTGCAGCAGGCGGGGCAGCAGGCGAAGCAGAAGGCGACCGAGGCCGCCAAGGCGGCATCCGACGCCGCGGCGCAGGCCAGGCAGGCCCTCGCGGCCAAGCTCGACGCGCTGCAGCTCAGCGCGGCCGACATCCGCGACGAGCTGAAGCAGACGGGCGAGGTGGTGCGGCGCAAGGCGCGCGAGATCGGCCAGGCGGCCACCGACGCGGCCACCGATACGCGCATCACCGCCGAGGTCAAGCGCAGGCTGCTCGCCGACCCGGCGCTGTCGGCGCTCGCCATCTCGGTCAACACCACCAACGCGCGCGTGACGCTCTCGGGCTCGGTGTCGGCGGTGGATCAGATCGGCAAGGCGATGCTGATTGCGCTCGAAACCGACGGCGTGCGCGAGGCGATCTCGACCCTGCAGGTCAAGACCGTGGAGCCGCCCGCAAAGAGCGGCTGACCGCAAGCCATGCGCGCGACGCTGGCGCTCGGTGATCTGCGCGTTCATCGCCTCGGCTTCGGTGCGATGCGCGTGTGCGGCCCCGACGTGTGGGGGCCGCCGAAAGACCGCGCCGCGGCGCAGCGTGTGCTGCGGCGCGCGCTCGAGCTGGGCGTCGACTTCATCGACACCGCCGACAGCTACGGCCCGCACGTGGACGAGACGCTGATCGCCGAGGCGCTGCACCCCTATCCCGCCGGCCTGGTGATCGCGACCAAGGGCGGGCTGGTGCGCCCGACGCGCCACGCCTGGGACCCGGACGGCAGGCCCGAGCACCTGCGGCGCGCGCTCGAGGGCAGCCTGGCGCGGCTCAAGCTCGAGCGCATCGACCTGTACCAGCTGCACGCGCCGGACCCGAAGGTACCGTTCGCCGAGTCGGTCGGCTGCCTCGCCGAGCTGCAGCGCGCGGGCAAGATTCGCCACCTCGGGCTGTCGAACGTGTCGTTGGCGCAGCTGGAGCGGGCGCGCGGCATCGCGCCTATTGTCTCGGTGCAGAACCGCTACAACCTTGCGGACCGCGCCTCCGACAAGGTGCTCGCCGCCTGCGAGCGGCTCGGCATCGCGTTCCTGCCCTGGTATCCGCTCGGCGCGGGAAGCAGCCTGCGCTCGGCGCCGGTGAAGAAGGTCGCCGCGCGCCGCGGCGCGACGCCAGCCCAGGTGGCGCTCGCCTGGCTGCTCGCGCGCTCGCCGGCGATGCTGCCGATCCCCGGCACGGCTTCGGCTGCGCACCTGGAGGAGAACCTGCGCGCCGCCGATCTCGCACTCTCGGCGCAGGACATCGCCGAGCTCGGCTAGCGCCGCGCTGTCAGGCCGCGGCGACGCGGTTTTCCGTTCCGCATCAGTCGGTCGGCCCTTGCCCGTCGCCTGCAGGCGACGAAAGCGGCAGGCGGCACGGGCACGGCGAGGCTGGCACGGCAGTTGCTGCACTGGCGGCATTCATCCGCGAAAGGAAGCAACGATGAGCGCTCGACTTCATCTCCTTGCCGCCGCGCTGGGCGCCTGCCTCGCGCTGGCGGCGACTCACGCCAGGTCCGCCGGCGCGCCGCACGCGGACGACTTCGCCACGCTCGACGCCAACCACGACGGCAGGCTGGACCGCAACGAATACGTCAAGGCCGGCGCGATCTACGACCGCATCCGCGTCGCGAGCTACGTCGACGACAGCATGATCACCGCCAGGGTCAAGGCCAAGCTGCTGGCGGAGGAGAAGCTCAAGGGCTTCCAGATCGGGGTCGAAACGGACCACGGCCGCGTGCTGCTCTCGGGCTTCGTGGACAGCCCGACGCTGCGCGAGCGCGCGCTGCGGATCGCCTCCAACGTCGAGGGCGTGCTCGACGTGCGCAATGGAATCGTGGTTCGCTGACCCGCGCGCGCGGGCGGCGGCCCGGGCTCAGGCCTGGACCGAGTAGCCGCCGTCGACCGGGATCGCCGCCCCGGTGACGAAGTCCGACGCCGGCGCGGCAAGAAAGACCGCGATGCCGCGAAAGTCGTCGATCGCGCCCCAGCGCCCGGCCGGGGTGCGCTTGAGCACGCTGTCGTGCAGGCTCGGTATCTGCGCGCGCGCCTTCACTGTCAGCTCGGTGTCGATCCAGCCCGGCAGGATGGCGTTGACCTGGATGTTGTCCGCGGCCCAGGCCGAGGCGCAGGCCTTGGTGAACTGCACGATGCCGCCCTTGCTCGCGGCGTAGGCGGGGGCGAAGCCGGCGCCGAAGATCGATAGCATCGAGCCGATGTTGATCACCTTGCCGCGCCCGGCCTTTTTCAGCAGCGGATAGGCCGCGTGCGAGCACAGGAAGGCGCTGGTGAGGTTGGTGTCGATCACCTCGCGCCACTCGGCGAGCGACAGCGCCTGCGGCGGCTTCCTGATGTTGGTGCCGGCGTTGTTGACCAGGATGTCGAGCCGGCCGCAGCGTGCCGCGACGGCCTCGAACAGCGCGCCGACCGATTTCTCGTCGGTGACGTCGGCCTCGAGCGCGAGCGCGCCGCCCGCGCCCAGCGCCTGCAGCTGCGCCACCGCGGCGGCGGATTTCTTTGCGTTGCGCGCGGCGACGACCACCCGCGCGCCTGCGCCGGCCAGCCCGCGCGCGAGCCCGAGGCCTATGCCGCCGTTGCCGCCGGTGACGAGCGCCACCTTGCCGTCGAGTCGGAACATCCTTCCTCCTAGCCGATCGCGCCCGCGGTCTGGGGCTTGATGCCGAGCCGCTCGAACAACGACTGATCGCTTTCGACTTGCGGGTTGCCGGTGGTCAGCAGCCTGTCGCCGTAGAAGATCGAGTTTGCGCCGGCCAGGAAGCACAGCGCCTGAAGGGTATCCGACATCGTCTCGCGCCCGGCCGACAGGCGTACCCGCGCGGTCGGCATCGTGATCCGTGCCGCCGCGATCGTGCGCACGAATTCGAGCTCGTCAATTCGTGCGGTTCCATACAGCGGCGTGCCTTCGACCTGAACCAGATTGTTGATTGGCACGCTTTCCGGGTGCGGGTCGAGCGCCGCGAGCTGGGCGATCAGCGCGGCGCGGTCGTGCCGCGACTCGCCCATGCCGACGATTCCGCCGCAGCACACCCGGATCCCCGCCTCGCGCACGTACTCCAAGGTCTGCAGCCGGTCCTGGTACTGGCGAGTGCTGATAATGTGGCCGTAGAAGGAAGGCGACGTGTCAAGATTGTGGTTGTAGTAGTCCAGTCCGGCATCGTGCAAGCGCCTAGCCTGCGCTTGCTTCAGCATGCCGAGCGTTACGCAGGTCTCAAGCCCCAACGCGCGGACTCCGCGCACCATTTCGATCACCTTGTCCAGGTCCCGGTCCTTCGGGCTGCGCCACGCTGCGCCCATGCAGAAACGCGTTGCGCCCCTGTCCTTTGCGGCGCGCGCGGTTTGGAGCACTTCGACCAGTGGCAGGAGATCCTCCGAGGCGACGCCTGAATTGTGGCGCGCCGCCTGCGGACAGTAGGCGCAGTCCTCGGGGCAACCTCCGGTCTTAACCGATAGCAGGGTGGACAACTGCACCTCGGTCGGATCGAAGTGCAAGCGGTGGATCTGCTGCGCACGGAACAGCAAGTCGGAAAACGGCGTCGCGAACAATTCAGAAACCGTGTCGACGTCCCAGCGCAGTTCCGTGATGGTTGTTTGGGTCATCAGATCGCTCCTTGGTTCATGAATGCAATGCGAACGACCGCTGCGTCAAATCGCCGCGGAATTCTGCAGCCGCGCGCGAACCAGGGCGATGTGGCTGCGCAGCTCGTACAGCTCGTCGGTGTGCGACAGCGGCACCGCGATTCCGCGCGCCTTGGCTTCCAGTTTGTCGAGCTCGGCCAGCAGCTCGGCGGGCTGCGCCTCGGCGCGGCCGATTCGGTCCTCGATGTGGCGCAGCTGCCGGTACCAGCGGAAGACGCGCGAGCGGACGCGGAACCGGTACACCGGCGGCACCACGCGCGAGAGCGGGATCAGCACCGCGACGATCGAGAACAGCACCACCCACATGCGGTCGATCAGGTTCGCGAGCCAGAACGGCAGGTAGCGCTGCAGCAGCGGCGGGCCGCTGCGGTAGAAGCGCTCGGCCTCCTGCGCGAGCGGAAACTCGGCGTGCTGCGGAGACGGGAAGTGGCCGGCGCGCGCGATCCAGCCGGCGCCGCTGTGGATGCGCGCCGCCGCCTGCACGAACAGCTGCACCAGCGCCGGGTGCGTGCCCTCGCGCGCGAGCAGCGAGGTGGTGGTCGCGATCAGCGGCACGTCGCGCGGCGGCACGTCGCGCGCCAGGTCCGCCACGCCGCGCGGCAGCACCACCGGACTGAGGAATGGAAAGCGCCGCGCGTAGGCCTCCGCCTGCGGGAAATCGAGCAGCCTCACCCCGGGGGTCTGCAGCAGCATCTGCACGATCGGCGACTCGGGCGCCGAGGTGAACGCGAGCGCGTCGATCTCGCCGCCGAGCAGCGCGACCACCGCGGGAGTCAGGTCGAGATTGCTCGCGCGCAGGCTGTCGCGATCGATGCCGTTGGCATCCAGCAGTTTGCGCATCAGCCCCGGCGTGCCGCTGCCGCGGGCGCCGAGATTGACGCGCAGGCTGCGCAGCGCCGCCAGGTCCGCGAGCGGCGCCGGGCCGCGGGTGAAGACCCACAGCGGCTCGTAGAACAGGCTGCCGAGCGACTCGAGCGGGACGCCGCCGTGCTGCTCGTCTACCGTGCGCGCGGCCTCGCTCGCGCCGCCCTGAACGAAGCCGAGGTCGACCTCGCGCTTGGGGTCGCGCAGCGCGCGCAGGTTGTCGAGCGAGCCGCGGGTCGGCTGCAGCACGACCTCGATGCCGTAGCGCGCAAGCTCCGCCGCGTAGCGCTTGCCGAACTCGGCGTACGCGCTTTGCTCCGGGCCGGTGGCCAGCACCACGCGCTTGGGCGGCGCCGGCTTGAGAACGAAATAGGCCGCGACGAGCAGCGCCAAGGACAGCAGCAGCAGCGGCCCGGCGGTGGCGAGCAGGTCGCGGAACGAGATCAGCGTGTCGCGCAGGATACGGGGCATGACGGCGCCGGAAGCCTACACCAGCGCGACCACGAGCGCCGCGACGGTGGCGAGCGCGACGCCCGCGGCCAGCAGCGCCAGCAGCGGGTCTTCGTTCAGGCGCCGGCGCGGCGGCAGCGCCGCGCCGTCCGCGCTGCGCCCGGCGGCGGCGAGCGCGGCGAGACGCTCGAGTCCGCCGGCGGAGTCGAAGCGGCGCGACAGCGGCAATCGACCCGGGGCGGGCGCAGGGACGACGGTGTCCTCGAGCTCGAAATCCAGCGCCGGCGCGGCCTGCTCCGCGATTCCGGGCTGTGCCAGGCAGGCGCGCAAGTCGGCCGCAAAGTCGGCCGCGCTCGGGTAGCGCCGGACGGGATCCTTCTCCAGCGCGCGCGCGACGATCAGGTCGAGCATCGGCGGCAGCGCGGGGTTCAGGACGCTCGGCGGCGCAGGCGTCGCACCGGCGATCTGCAGCATGTACTGCTGCACGTCGGGCGCCGAGAACGGCGCCGCGCCCGACGCCAGCTCGTACAGGATGACGCCGAGGGAAAAGATGTCCGAGCGGCCGTCGATCGGCTTGCCGGCAACCTGTTCGGGCGACATGTACTTGGGCGAGCCGAGCACGGCGCCGACCTGGGTCTCGATGTCGGAGGCGCGCATGCGCGCGATGCCGAAGTCCATCACCTTGGTGCGCCGCCCGCCCGCGATCATGATGTTGCCCGGCTTGACGTCGCGGTGCACCACGCCGCGCTCGTGCGCGAAAGCGAGCCCGTCGGCGACCTGCGCCAGAATCTCGAGCACGAACGGCAGCTCGAGCCGGCCGCTCTTCATCATGTCGCGCAGCTCGACGCCCTCGAGCAGCTCCATCGCCATGTAGGCCATGTCGCCCTCGCGCCCGATGTCGTAGATCGTGATCAGGTTGGGGTGGTTCAGCCCGCCCGCGGCCTTCGCTTCCTGCCGGAAGCGCGCCTCGTACTCGGCGCGCACCGCGGGATCGGAGGACATGAGGATGGTCTTGATCGCCACCGTGCGGTTGAGCATGGGGTCCTCGGCGCGGTACACGACGCCCATCGCGCCGCGGCCCAGCTCGCCGAGCACGCGGTAGCGTCCGATGCTTTGCGGCAGCGGCTCGTCCATGCCCTAGAACCCCAGCTTGCGTTTCATGTTGTCGAAATCACTCCTGATGTTCTCGCCCCAATTCACTTCCTTTTTCGATTCCTTCTTCACTTCCTTCTTCGCTTCCTTCCTGGGCTCTTTCTTCGGCTTCCTGTGCGGCGGCGTCGGGCCCTTCATCTTGCCGTCGAGGTAGACCTCGCTGCGCGGCCTGATCTCGGACTGCAGCAGCGCGGGCTTGAGCGGGGGCGAGGGCAGCGGGCGCAGGCTGCGTGCGCCCACGCCGAGCGCGACCAGCACGCTCGCGGCGGCGGCGAACAGCGCCGTGCGCCAGCGGCGCTGCGCCCGCGCGGTGCCGGCCGAGGCCGAAGAGGCGGCAAGCGCGGCGCGAAACTGGGGCGAGGCGAGCATGTCACCGGGGGCGGCGGCGTCGGCCAGCGCGAGCGCCGCGCCGAGGCCTTCGCCTGCGAGGCAGGGGCCGCGCTGCGGGTTCTCGACGCTGCCCAGCGGTCCGTAGTCCACCCCGACCCGCAGCGGCAACTCGCCCGCCGCGGCACGCGCCCGCTCGGCGAGCGCGAGCGCCGCGGCGGGGCCCTCCAGCACCACCACGGCGAGCGCGTCGGCGGCGTCGAGCACGATCCGGTCGGCGGGGGTGAGCGGCTGGAGCGCGATGCCGGTGAGCGCCTCGAGTTGCGCGCGCAGGGCGGTCCGCTCTGCCGCGGGCTGGCGCGCGGAATCCGCCATTCCCAGCACCACCACGCTCGCCAGCACCGGCGCGGGCGCGTCCTCGTTGGTGTGCATCATGCGCCGATTATCTGTCGGTCGAGCTCGGCGTAGTGGCGGAATATCCCGGATTCGTTGAACGGGATGCGCCGCGGCGAGGCAAGGTAGGCCGCGAGGCGCGGGCGCAGCGCGACGCGGTCGTGCAGCGCCGCGACCCAGGCGCGGCGGCGCTCGAGCCCGGCCATCGCGCGCGGGAAGGCGTAGCGCAGCCCGGCGATCATCTGGAACAGGGACAGGTCGACGTAAGTGACGCGCGCGCGGTGTTTTGGCGCGGCGAGCGCGCCGAAGTAGTCGAGGAATTTCGGCAGCCGATTTATCCGGAAGTCCTCCGCGCGGCGCTTCGCCTCGCGCTTTTGCTCCTCGTAGTACAGGCCGCTGCCGATCGGGTGGTGCGCGTCGTGCGCCTCGGTCACCCAATCCGCGATGGTGAGCTGGAGCTGGTGCAGCCAGAGGCGGGCGGCCTCGCTCTTGGGCGCGAGGCCCAGGCGCGGCGCGAGGTGGAGCAGGATGTTCGCGCTCTGCGCAATGAGCTGCTTGCCCGCAGCGAGAAAGGGCGGCGCGAACGGCGGCTGCGCGACCGACCGGCTGTCCATCAGGCGCATCATCCGCGCCATGCCGCCCGGCCGGCGCGCGACGTCCACGTAGTCGGCGCCGGCGTCCTCGAGCGCGAGGCGAACGAACTCGCCGCGGCCCTGGATCGAGGGCCAGTAGTAGAGCAGGTAGCGCATCGACGATCCCGCAAGCGTGAAACTCGAATCATAATCGCTCGCGCACCGGTAAACTGAATCCATGCGCTCCGAATTGACACCCGTTCACAAGCTGCGCGACGCGCTCGCCCGCGGCGAGCTCAGCTCGGCGGCGCTGGTCGAGAGCCTGCTCGAGCGCATCGCGCGCGAGGACGCCAAGCTGCATGCCTTCGTCGCGGTCTACGCCGAGGACGCGCGGGCGGCGGCGGCCGCGGCGGATGCCGCGCGCCGCGCGGGGCACGCGGTGGGCCCGCTGCACGGCATTCCGGTCGCGGTGAAGGACATCGTCGACATCGAGGGCCGCGTCACCACCGGCGGCTCCAAGGTATGGGAAAAGCGCGTCTCGCCGCTGACCGCGACGCTGGTGCGGCGCATGCTCGGCGCGGGCATGATCGTGCTCGGCAAGACGCACTCGGTCGAGTTCGCCATGGGCAGCTTCGGCACCAATCGCCACATGGGAACGCCGTGGAACCCGCACGACCGGTCGACGCACCGCGCGCCCGGCGGCTCGAGCTCGGGCACCGGCGTGGCGGTGGCGGCGGGCATGGCCCCGTGGGGCATCGGCACCGACACCGGCGGCTCGGTGCGCATTCCGTCGTCCTGGTGCGGGATCACGGGCCTGAAGACGACCATCGGCCGCGTCAGCTGCCACGGCGTGCTGCCGCTCAGCAGCACGCTCGACACGCCGGGCCCGATGGCGCGCTCGGTGGAGGATGCGGCGCTGCTGTACGGCGTGCTGTCCGGCGCCGACGCGCTTCCCCGGCTCAAGGCGGGCGTGCGCGGCCTGCGCCTGGCGCGCATGCCGGCGGCCGAGCGCAAGGGCTGCGAGCCCGAGGTGCTCGCGGCCTACGACGCGTCGCTGGAGCGGCTGGCGGGACTCGGCGCGAGCATCGTCGACGTGCGGTTGCCGCTCGGCTTCGCCGAGATGGGCGCGGTGGTGGGCCGCATCATCGGCGCCGAGGGCTATTCCTTCGTCGGCGAGCTGGTGGACGACCCGGCGCTGCCGGTGGATGACGACGTGCGCCCGCGCATCCAGCTCGGGCGCGGCGTGAGCGCGAAGGACTACCTGCTGACGCTGCGCGAAAAAGACCGCATCAAGCTCGAGTTCGAGGCGGCGCTGGCGCAAGTCGACGCGCTGCTCACGCCGACCACGGCGACCGTCGCGCCGCCGGTCGCGGCGATCGACCAGTCGGGCACCGCGGCGGGCTTCACGCGGCCGTTCAACCTGATCGAGTGGGGCGCGCTCGCGCTGCCCAACGGCAGCGGCACCGCCGGGATGCCGACCTCGCTCCAGATCGCCTGCCGCGGCTACGACGAGGCGACCGCGCTGCGCATCGGCTGGGCCTGCGAGCAGGCCGGGGCGCCCGGCTAGCGCCTTTGCGCCTGGAGCGCGCGGTAGATCTCGTCCTTGACCCGCAGCCGCTCCTTCTTCATTTCCTCGAATTCAACGTCCTGGAACGGCTTTTTGTTTTTCTCGATGTCGACGATTGCGCCGTTCACTTTGTCGTACCGCTCGAACAGGTGGCCGAGCTTCGGGTCGCGCGCCCTGAGATCGTGCATCAGGCCCGAAAACTCGGGAAATTCGTGCTCGAGATCGTGAGGCAGAAGCTGCATCGGAGGTCCTCCTCTAGGCTGCCTTCTGCGCTTTTAGGCCCATCTCGTCGGCGATTTTCTGCCGCAGGATGTATTTCTGGATCTTGCCCGTGATGGTCATCGGGAAGCCGTCGACGAACCTGACGTAGCGCGGGACCTTGTAGTGCGCGATCTGGCCGCGGCAGAACTCGCGGATCTCGTCCTCGGTCGCGCTGGCGCCCGTGCGCAGCACGACGCAGGCGCACAGCTCCTCGCCGTACTTGTCGTCCGGCACGCCGACGCACTGCACGTCCTGCACCTTGGGGTGGCGGTAGAGGAACTCCTCGACCTCGCGCGGGTAGATGTTCTCGCCGCCGCGGATCACCATGTCCTTGGAGCGCCCGACGATGTTGCAATAGCCCTCGGCGTCGATGGTGGCCAGGTCGCCGGTGTGCATCCAGCCCGCGGCGTCGACCGCCTCGTGCGTCCTGTCTTCGTCGTTCCAGTAGCCGAGCATCACCGAGTAGCCGCGCGTGAGCAGCTCGCCCTTCTCGCCGCGCGGCACTACGCGTCCCTCCGCGTCGACGATCTTGACCTCGATGTGCGGCTGGATGCGGCCCACGGTCGAGACGCGCCGCTCGAGCGGATCGTCGACCGAGCTCTGGAAGCTGACCGGCGAGGTCTCGGTCATGCCGTAGGCGATCGTCACCTCGCGCATGTTCATCGTCTCCGCCACGCGCTTCATCACCTCGACCGGGCAGGGCGAGCCGGCCATGATGCCGGTGCGCAGCGTCGAGAGGTCGTACTTGGCGAAGTCGGGGTGGTCGAGCACGGCGATGAACATGGTCGGCACGCCGTGCAGCGCGGTGCAGCGCTCGGCCTGCACCGCCTCGAGCACGCTCTTCGGTTCGAAGCCGCCCTCGGGGTAGACCATGGTCGCGCCGTGGGTGAGGCAGGCCAGGTTGCCGAGCACCATGCCGAAGCAGTGGTACAGCGGCACCGGGATGCACAGCCTGTCCTTGGCGCTGAAGCGCATCGCCTGGCCGATGAAGTAGCCGTTGTTGAGGATGTTGTGGTGGGTGAGGGTGGCGCCCTTGGGCGCGCCGGTCGTGCCCGAAGTGAACTGGATGTTGATCGGGTCGTCGAACTGCAGCGTGGCGCCGAGCGCCTCGAGCTGCTCGACCTCGGCGTCGCTCGCGTCCACCAGCAAGTCGTCGAAATTGAGCATGCCGGCGGTCTTGTCCTTGCCGAGCCGGACGACGATCGAAAGGCTCTTCAGCTCGAGCGCGACCGACTGCAGGATCTCGAGGTAGTTGCTGGACTTGAAGCCGGGCGAAAGGATCAGCGCCTTGCACCGCACCTTGTTGAGTGCGTACTCGAGCTCGGACCTGCGGTAGGCCGGGTTGATGTTGACCAGGATCAGGCCCGCCTTGGCGGTCGCGAACTGGGTCAGCACCCATTCGGCGCAGTTCGGCGACCAGATCCCGATCCGCTCGCCGGGCGCGAGCCGCAGCCGCCGCAGCCCGCAGGCCAGGTTGTCGACCCGGCGCTTGAGCTCGGCCCAGGTCCAGCGCACGTCCTGGTGCCTCACCACCAGCGCTTCGCGCGGCGCGTGCTTCGCCGCCACGCGGTCGAAGTGCGCCCCGATCGTGTCGCCGATCAGCGGGGCGGACGACGCGCCGTGCACGTAGCTCGGTTTCAGGTCCATCTCGCGGCCTCCTCTCGCTTTGGCCCCCCGCGCCGATGCTACTCCAGAACAAACGACGGGGTCATGAGTGCCGCTGTCAGGTTCTTACGTCAAAATCCTTCAAAGCCCTTGCGCCGGGTCCGGCAGCGGTGCAAACATGGAACGCGGTCTTCGATGGGCCGCGTGGTTGTGGGGGGCGCAGATGGCAGTGAGCGACAGGGTCTACCGGCGCACCGAGGCCGGACGCAAGGCCTGGCAGGACAAGAATCCGGGGCTGTCGGCGGAATGCCGGCGCATCCTGGGCCTGGTCGACGACGAAGCCCACTGCGACTCGATCCGCGCCGGCCTGCGGCGCTACAGCGACGCGCAAATCGACGACTGGCTGGCGCAGCTGGAGATCCTGCGCCTGCTCGAATCGTCGCCGGCGGCGCCGGAGCGCGACCTCGATTTCACCGGCAAAATCAAGCTCACCGATTTCCTGGGCAAATCGGGCGCCTCCTAGCGTCAGGACTTTCGCAGGCAATCCTGCAGCAGGTCGAGCGCCCGCTGGGCGAAAGCCCACATGTTCGCCTCGCGCGCGTCGCTGCCGGTTTCCAGTGTCACCACCGCCTCGAATGGCCCGCTGACCGCGATGCATGCGTGTCCCGGCGCGTCGCCGTAGCGGTTGCCGCTTGGTCCGCTGGCGCCCGTTTCCGCCAGGGCCCAGGTGGCATCGAGCTTGGCGCGGATGCGGCGCGCCATGAGTTGCGCGAAGGGCTCGCTCGCCGAGCGAATTCCCTTCATGTCCTCCTTGCCGAGGCCGAGCAGAGCCTCGCGCCCGGCGTGGGTGTAGATGATCAGACCGCCGAGATAGAAGGCCGATGCGCCCGGAACGGCGACCAGCGATGCGTTGATCAGGCCGCCGGCGGAGGACTCGGCCGCCGCCAGCGTTTCCTTGCGCGCTTTGAGCAGCGCGCCGACGGCGCCGCCCAGCGCGGTGAGCGATTGCATGCTATACCTCTGGAAAAGTTGTTCGGAATGCGGCAAAAAGGTCTAGAGTAGCTGTAAGCTGGCTGAAGGGGGAGATCGATGCACGTGCGCGACGACAAACAGGGCCGTTCGGCGTTCTGGTGCGGCGTATTGCAAGGCGACGCGCGGCCCGTCGCGGCGGGGGCCGCGGTGCGTACCATCAGGGGCGCGTTTACCGCGTCCCGCTCGCCGGATTCGAAGCACTCGAGCGAAGCGCCGCTTCCGCCGTCCTGGCCGAGGCGCGCATGAGCAAGATGGAAAAGGCCAAGGCGCGGCAGAACGAGACTTCTGCCGAATACTTCCGCCGCTCGCGGCCCAAGTTTCTCGACTGGGAGCCGCCGACCGAGGAGGAGCGCTTGCAGGAAGTGAAGGCGCGGCGCGAAGCGAAGCAGCGCGAGCTGGACAAGGTCACGCGCCTGGAGAAGGAACGCCAGGCGGCGAAGAAGGCCGCCCGCAAGTAACGCTCACACCATCAGCATGCCGCCGTCGATCAGGATCGACTGGCCGGTCATGCCGTCGGACTCGCCCGAGCCGAGATAGACCGCCAGCTGCGCGATCTCCTCGGGCTTGAGAAAGCGCCTGAGCGGCACGCGCGCAAGACCCGCCTCCTTCACCTCCTCGAACGGCACCCCGAGGATCTCGCCGTGGGCGCGGAACTCCTCAAGCATGTCGGTCTCGACGAAACCGGGGCAGATCGCGTTGACGTTGACCCCGAACGGCCCCATCTCGAGCGCGGCGCAGCGCGTCAGCCCCACCAGCGCGTGCTTGGAGGCGTTGTAGGCGCTCTGGTTCATCGACATCCACTTGCCGGCGGTGGAGGCGATGTTCACCACCTTGCCGCTCTTCCTCGCCTGCATGTGGCGCAGCGCGAGCTGCATCACGTTGAACGCGCCGTACAGGTTGACCTTCATCATGCGGTCGAAGTCCTCGGGCGTGGTGTCGACCAGACGCGCGGCCTTGTACACCCCGGCGTTGTTGACCAGAACGTCGATGCGGCCGAGCGTCTTCAGCGCCGCTTCGACCATCGCCACGACCGCCGCGCGCTCGCTCACGTCGGCCGGGTGCGTGACCACCTTGCCGCCGTGCCTGGCGGCGAGCGCTTTCGTCTCTTCCAGCTTCGCCGCGCTGGTCGCCGTCAGGAACAGGTCGGCGCCTTCCTCGGCGTAGCGCAGCGCGATCGCGCGCCCGATGCCGCGGCTCGCGCCGGTGACCAGCGCGGCGCGCCCGGCGAGCCGCCCGGGACGCGCTTCAGCCGCCATGGCCGTGCCGCGCGGCGAACCTGACCTGGTGCAGCGTCATCGTGGTGTTCGTCTCGCCCGGGCCGTAGTCGGGGTAGATGAAACCCAGCAGCTGGAACGCAAAGCCCACGCACAGGCACAGCAGCCCGGCGCGCGTCGCCACCGCGTTGCGCCAGTAGCGCCGCAGATTGCGCGAGCGCTCCTGCGGCGACGGCTCCGCCTGCGTCGCCACGCTGCGCCCGTCGTCGGTCACCTCGAGCACCGGAAACCGGTGCAGCACCAGCAGCAGCGCACCGGCGAAATTCAACATCAGCCCGACCAGAGTCAGCGTGTCCGCCATATCTCGTCCTTTCCCGAAAGGCGGAAGTCTACAAGCACTTCGACGCGCGAGCGGCATGCCTCATTCCGGGGCGACCCACTGCGGATTCCACGCCACCTCCCAGAGATGCCCATCGGGATCCTGGAAGTAACCGGCATACCCGCCCCAGAACGTATCTTGCGCAGGCTTGACGACAACGGCGCCCGCCTTGGCCGCCTGCGCCATCACGCCGTCAACTTCGGCTTTGGAGGAAACATTGTGACCGATGCTGAGCTCGGTACGGCTTTTACGATCAAGCTCCACTCCCGCATCATGCGCGAGACTCGATCGGGGCCACAGCGCAAGCTTCAGGCCAGCCTGCAAATCGAAGAACGCCACCGCCCCGTGCTCGAACTCCCGTCCCACAATGCCGTCGGTTTTGAAGCCCAGACCATCACGGTAAAACCGCACCGCCTTCTCGAGGTCGTCAACCCCGAGCGTGATCAGCGTGATCCGAGGCTTCATGAGCTAGGTGTGCTTCTTGGCGCATAACATCCCGCTTGAGGCGCGCGGTCACGCATCGCTTCGAAGCGGTTGTTATGCGCTACCGGACTACGGTTATCCATAACGTGTAAAGCAGAGCTATCGCCCCGTAAACAATCAATCCCCATAAGATGGTAATGGCCCACTTTGGTAACTGCACGGTAGGCAGTACGCGCAGAACTCGGACCGGCCCTTCATCCGACTCCAGGTGCGTATTTACTTGGTTCCAGGTTAGCGGAGGAATGTACAGATACGTAACTGTAATTTCCTTCTTCGGAACCAAGGTCGGAATCAGGATTTCTCTCTGTCCACCCGGAAGATCCCTGACTGTGTATTCAATATCTGGAAAGATTTGAAAGTCTGGTAAGACAGCATGGCCCAGGCGAACATTCTTTGCGGTACTTCTACCAGCGTTTCGCACGACAACGGAATGAGTGTTAATGACAACGGGCCCCTCTGGTCGCGTCAATCGAATACCAGAAGCATGGCCGAGATAACTGACCACCCTTGCCCGCCGTTCGAGGTATTGATTCAGGGCTGCCCCCACAAACAGGGCGATGATCGGCGCGGCAATAGTCGCGACTACTGACCAGTCGATTGGAGTCATGGATTCATGTCATTGTGACGCATAACGAAGCTGTATAAAAACCCGTTTTTGGGGCGCACGCCGGGTGGTACGAGCGAGCGGCGCGCGCGCGTTCGAGAACTCGGTGTTCATCGAAGCATTCGGCTCGGCATGCGAGGGATATCCTCTCTCGATCGGTTATCGTCCGTATCCATGATGCGCCAGCTTCTCGATGTTGTGAACCAGGCAGTACAGGTTCCACTGCGCGTTCACCTTTGGGCGCGTTCGCAGCGTAAAGCGGTCCAGGCGCTTGTTGTGCCGCAGGTTGGCGAAGACCGGCTCCACCGTCGCGATGCGCCGCCCATAGAGCCTTCGTCCCCGGTCGCTGTCGATCGCCGTCTTCATCCGCTCGGTGAACTCGAGCGGCGATGACTGGTCCTTCGCGAAGAGCGCCACCTGCCGTGTCGGGGTTCTCTCCGGATGGCGCAGGCAGCGCTCCCTCAGATGGCAGGGCACGCAGTCGCGCCTGGCACCCTGGAACTTGTGGTGCACCCGGCCGTTCGTCGTGCAGTGGCTGCCGGTGGAGTAAAGCTTCTTGCCTGCCGGACACAGGCAGGTGTTGGTGGCCGGCTCGTAGCGAAAGTCCGAGGGCTTGAACTTCCCGGTGGATGTCGTTGCGCTGGCCTTCTTGTCCCAGAGCGGATCGGCAAGCGCCTTGTACTTCGTCTGCTCGGCGAAGCGCTCGTCGCGCCGGCGCATGAGACCGTCGGCAATGAGCGCCGGCACTCCGCGCTCGTACAGCCCTTTGAGGTTCGCCTCGCTGTGATAGCCAGCATCCGCGGTGATGAGCGTCTGCTCGGTCCGTATGTCAGAAGTGCTCTCGACAATCGGCACAAGCACGCTCTGCTCGCTGCCCGAGCCGTGGGCCTGGGCGGCGACGATGACCTGGGCCTTCGCGTCCACCGCCGCAACCGCCGTGTAGCCCTGGATCACGCCCTTGGCGGTGGCCATCTTCGCGCTGTCGTTGTCGGTAAGGTTGCTCTTGCGGATCGCTCCCTTCTCGGAGCGGCGCTCGGCGCGAGTCGCGAGGAACTCGCGAATCCGGCGCGCTTCGGACTGTAGCCGCTCGATCTGCGCGCGCTCCCTGCCCGCGTCTTCGGCGGGCTCGCCGGCTTGATCCCGAGCCTGGTGGGCCTCGAGCATCTTCGCCACCGCCTTGTCCATCCTCTCGGCCTCGTGGGCAAGCTCGGCGTGGGTGCCGCTGCGGCGCTTGTCGGCGTTGCTCGGCAGCTTCACCCCGTCGATCGCAAACATCTGCCGGCCAATCAGACCGAGCCGATCGCAGGTCAGCAGCACCTCGGTGAAGATCGCTCCAGCTTCCTCGCCAAGTTCCCGCACGAACTTCGCAATCGTGGTGAACTGCGGGGCGCTGTCCCCAGAGATCGCCATGAACAGCACGTTCTCGCGGCAAAGCCGCTCGATCGAGCGGCTGGAGACCACGCCGCGGCTGTAGGCAAGCAGCACGATCGTGAGCATCACCGCCGGGTCGTAGGCGGGCGCACCGGTTGCGTCGTTCCTGAAGCGCTTCGCCAAGCGCGAGAGGTCGACCTCGGTGTCGATCAGGACATCGAGCGCGTGCTCGAAGCTGCCGGGAATGAGCTGGGACTCCAGGACGATCGGCAGAAACCGCGGGCTCCGATCAACAAGCTTGTAGCGCGCCATGTTCTTGTTCTCCATTCGAGGCGTTCCTCCCATTAACGCTCGAAGGCCCTGACCGAGGACGTGCGTCCAGACTTTTTATACAGCCTCAACGCCCAGCATCAGTGGCGACGCGCAGCGCTGTTCGCAGCGTGCTGTTGTTAGCCCGCAGGTTGGTATGGTGGCGACTCCTCCCTTGCCACCACGGTGTCGTACAGTCCGTAATGGGTCAGTCCCGGGTGGCTATCTATGCCCGTATATCGGAGCGACGCGTCTTCGTAGCGCCGAAAGGCAAACACGGCCTGATTCATATGCTCAGTGTTGAACACCTTTAGCCGGACAAGCAGGTGGAAATCCTTTACCGTCAGACCGGTTACGGTCTGAAACAAGTCGGGTTCGATCTTGGTGATGACATCCTGCAGCGTGTTCTCCCGGAAGTCAGTCAGATACATGAATGCCGGGATGCGCGTGGCGAACTTGATGAGCTTTTCCTGCACCAGCTTGCGCTTGGACTTGTATTCCTTCTCCTCGTCCGTGAGCTGCTTTTTCTCTTTTGCCGACAAGTCCTTGCCCTTCGCCTTGTCCTTCAGATCCTTTACCATCTCGCTTTTGTTGATGATGGTTTCGATGATGTTATCGCCGAGCGAGCGCCAGCCTTCGATGCGCTCCACGGCGGCCATCGCCTCGGGGTTGTCGAGGATGCGGCGCAGAGTGTCGTTGTCCACGTTCACCAGCATGGCCGATTCCCACTTGCGCGCGAGCAACGTGGCCGAAGTTCCCGCCATCGCGATGTCGAGGATGCCGCCTGCATTAATCTGCGTCATGTTCGCGCCGTCGTAGGCCAGCACCGGCAGGAACGACACGAGGTCTCTCACGGCGTTCTCAGGGTTCGGCTCGCCGGGTGAAAGCCCGATCCCGTATGCGGAAAGCTGCTGCAACGCGCGCGTGGGCGCGAAGTCGAACACGAAACAGACAGGCTTGAGGATTTCCTCCTCGTTCGGGTCGTCGCCGTTGGGGTTCTTGAGAGACCATGGCGACTGCACACGAAACGCCGCCTGGAAATAGGTCTCCGGCGACTTGAGGTTTCGCAACATCAGGATAGACGACCACTGTGGCACAGTGATGCCGGTGGTGAGCTTGCCGCACGAGAGCGTGATGGTCTTGGTGTCGAAGCCGCCGCCGATCGCCTTGCGCACCGGTGGAAGCGCATCCAACCCGATGCCCGCCGAGGCGCCGGCGGCGACGAGCAGATCGTAGTCATGCCAGAAAACGTTTTGCTTCTCAGCGAGCAGGTTCGCCATCGCGTGACAGGCCGCGACGTTCGGCAGGAACCAGAACGAGTGCTGGAGATAGGGCAGCAAGGTGACGTCAAAATATGGGAACGGTGCTCGCGACCCGGTCTTGAGTTGTTCCAGCGTCTTGGGCGCATACCCACCGCGGATGATATCGAGCCACTTCTGGACATCGCTCTTGTGCTTGAACTGCGCTTTCTTCCCCTCGCTAGAGGCCTCGAAGAAGGTGTTGAGGTCAAACTCATCAAATTCTCCGGCGCTCGCAATCGCCACCAACTCGGGAGGCATCTGATACGTTAGCAGGTGTAGCCGAGGTAGCGCGCCGTATGGATTCCACTTGCCAGGGTTCTTCTGCGCGAACTCTTCTTTGGCGCGCTGTTCGTCGGTGTAAGTCCAGTTGAAAATCGCCTCCTCGATAAACTCGCCCGACGCGAGCGCCTTGAATGGCGTGCCTGACAGATACAGGTATGCCTTTGTGGTGATGGGCAGGAAATCTGATTCCTTTTCCAAAGGTTCTTGTTGGTCTGCAATCTTTGCTTTGAGTCGATCCGAAACAGCTTTCTCTTTGCTTGCCGCTTCGAGTTCCGCTTCCTCCCGGGCGATGCGTTCTTCCTCGCCTTCGACTAACTCCTTGGCTGACTCGCGCCAGGCCCCAAAGTGGTACTCATCAAACACCACCAAGTCCCACTTGATCTTATGAATCCACTGGTTCTTTGGCTTGATGTTGCCCGTGGCTTTATCGCGGCCCAGCAAGTCCTGCAATGAACCGAAATAAACGAGGGGCGTTGCGTCAGAAAGGTTCGTTGAGACGCTGCCAGAAGCACGGAATTGCCAACCATCAAAGTCCACGTGGGATTCGAGGTCCGTCTGCCATGCGTCCGCCACGGCAGGCTTGAACGTCATCACCAGCACCCGCTTGGCCTTGAGTTTCTTGGCGAGCTGATAGGTGGTGAAGGTCTTTCCGAAGCGCATCTTGGCATTCCACAGAAATCGGGGAGTGGCTTTGTTTTTCTTATCCGCCCAGATGGAATTGAAGTAGTCAAGAGTTTTTTCCACGGCGGCACGCTGCTCAGCGCGCATGGCGAATGTCAGGTCGTGCGTGCCAGTGAATCGCTGCCCGGTGCGCAGCTCGGTGAGGACGGTTTTCACGTCCTTTAGCGTGCAGCGCATCCATTCCAATTCAGCGTTCTCGCAGCCCTTCCTGGCGAGGGCGGCGCGCACCTCACGATCCGTGAAGATCGTGCCGTCGTTGCGCTCGGCGAACTCATCGAGAACGATGGTGTAGTTCTTGATGTTGGCGGTCTTGAGCTGTTCAGAGACGCGACGTTTCACGTCGCGCGTGGTCTGACCCACCTTGAGCAGACCCGCGTGCGCGTTGTCCGCGATGGAATAGGCGTAAATTCGCGGCCGGGCCTGTGGCTTCGGCGCAAGGATGTCTTCGATAGTTTTACTTTTTGTCATCTGCCATTGGTCGAATCATTGACTCGATGAATGCCACCTCGTTTTTCGTGAGCCCGAATTTTTTATATAGCGTCGCGTCGGTCCATTTGCGATCCATCGGAAGGTCGGGCACGAACGAGAAACGGTCGCTGTAAAGGTGTTGGGTGTATTTTTGAAGCGAGATGAGAAAACGAACGAAACGGGTTCTCAAATAGATGGCGAACAATTTTGCCGTCTTCTCATCCTGAAATCGGTCAATGACGAGGTAGGTCTCTGTCACCGCTGTGTTCGGGCCAAGCACTTCTGGCGCTGACGTGATCCAATATGGAAATGATCCACGCTCACCATATGCAAGTCCAAGAATCACTTTCCATTGGTCAATCCACTCATGATTTCTCGGAATGTCTCGGCGGTCTATGTAGGAGAGCCCTGCGCTAGACCAAAGAGTTACTGGTTTCTTAAGCCCCTTAGTAGTCTCAGCGCCTCGCACATTGGTGCGCAATCCAAAGGGTTGTGTTGGAGAAACCTTGTTGGCCAAAGTCGCACCGTTAATTCCCTTCGGCCAAACTTGCTTAAGAATGGCAACACCTGTGTTAAATCTAACAAATACTTTGTAGGCATCCAATCGTCGGACAACGGGCTTATCAGAGATGCCTTTTGAAATAGTCTGAACGCGACATCCGCCTTTGTGCTGTGAGTCCCAAAGAAAGTAGGAGATGCCACCACCGATGTCGACGCCTGGAAATGCCTCGGCGGCGTCTGGAAAGTCGACGAGTTCGCGCATGCGTTGGTCGCCGAGCATCTCCGCCCGGTAGTCGTCTAATCCACGACCACCGGCGAACCATCGTGAAGGTGTCACCATCACGACATAACGGGGGTCTAGGCTTTTCGCAGCCTGAACGAATTTTTGATAAATCGGCATAGCAAAGCTGCCAACTGCCTCTCCGCCACTTTGCCCGAGTTGATACGGCGGGTTTCCAATGATTACGTCGAATTGCATGCTTCCTCCAAATATCTCGGCCAACCGAGCCTTGATGTTGTCAGTGTGAATGAAAGCATAGGCGTGCGTCTCCAGTCCTGCGGCACGGTCGTAATCACGGCGATTTGCTCCGCAATACTTGCACTTGTCGCCTTCCCAAGTGTGTTTGAGGCGCTTGAACCAGATGTTGCCATCATCACTGGTGAACGATTTGGCGATGGAGTGCTTGCCCGTGGCGTGCTTGGAACAATACACACTTCGCCGCGCGAGCAAGCTCGTGATTTGCGTAATGGCGATGCCGAACACCTGCTTCGTCAGGATGTGGTTCACGCGCTTCTCCAGATTCGGAATCTCCTTTTCCAGCCCCGTTGTGAGGCGGCTGGTGATCTCGCGCAGGAACACGCCGGATTTCGTGCAGGGGTCCAGGAACTTCACCGATTTGTCGGCCCAGATGTTCGCGCCGCCGTGGTTGGCGGCCCACGCCTCGGCCAGCGTGTCCAGCATCCGGTTGGCAAACTCTGGCGGGGTGAACACTTCGTCGTTGGAGAGGTTCGCGATGCACGTCAGCACGTCCGGGTTGCGGCTGCGCAAGGCAAAGCTGGCTTGGTCGCTCATACGACGGCCTCGGGCGCAAGGGCGGCCAGCTCACCCACCGTCATTGGCGGGTAGGTTTTAGCCGGTGTGAAAATCTCGTGTTTGCCAAGGTGCGCAAAAAGCGAGCCTTCCTGGCTGAATTCCGACGAGTGAGTGAGGCTGTCGTAGCGAAAGTCACGCCGCTGGAACCGGCCTTTGCCCAGATAACCCCACTCTGCGAAGGTGATTGGCAGGTTGCCTTGGGCGCGCATCGTCAGCGCGTCGCCATGGACGAGGTTTTGCGAAAGCACGTAGAACGCGGCGCGATACAGGTCGTCCGACGGAGCGAGGTTCAGATACTCGGCGATGATCGCCAGCAGGTTCGCGCGGCACTCGGCGATGTTGTCCGTCAGCAGCTCAATGCCGTAGAGGCACATTAGCGCGAGCAGCGCGTAGTGCTGCCGCTCGAAATCGGACTTGCCGTACTTGAGTTCCACGGCGGCCAGCTTGCGCCGCAGGATCTGCACGAGGAAGTTGCCGTCCCCGCATGCCGGCTCCAGAAAGCGCGAGTCAATGCGCTCGGTCTCGTTTTTCACAAGGTCGAGCATGGCCTCAACCATCCATGCGGGGGTGAAGACCTCCCCGTGGTCGGCGACGCGCTGTTTGGATTTGACGTAGTTCATGGGACGATGCACTCGGGGCGACGCTTGCTCTCGGTCACTGCGGGCTAGTGATTAGCCCGCATGCTGAGGATGCTAGGAGCATGTATATGTCGATGCAACCGTCTATACGGGGATGGAGACATCTGCCGGCATGGATATGGCGGCAGATGGGACGCGGGGATAAGGGCGCCGTGTGGGATCGGCGCTGGGACGGCGGGCGAAGGGCGCGGAGGGGTTAGTGCGCGGCGAGTTGGCGCACGGCGGCGGCGAGGGTTTCGGCGGCGTGCCGGGTGCCGCCCTCGGGCTGGCCGAAGGGGCCGAGGATGAGTTTCTTGTTTTTCAGCGCGCTGTCGACGGCGCGGCGGATGAGGGCGGCGGCGTCGCGCTCGCCGATGTGCTCGAGCATGAGCGCGGCGGAGAGGATCTGGGACACGGGGTTGGCTTTGTCCTGGCCGGCGATGTCGGGCGCGCTGCCGTGGATGGGTTCGAAGTAGGCGTGCTTGTCGCCGATGTTGCCCGAGGGGCACAGGCCGATGCCGCCGACGGTGGCGCCGCCGAGGTCGGACAGGATGTCGCCGAGGAAGTTTTCCATCACCAGCACGTCGAAGCGCTGCGGCTCGAGCACCAGCGCCTGCGCCGCGGCGTCGGCGTAGAGGTGTTCGCGCCGGATGTCGGGGTAGGTTTCGCCGACTTCGTCGAACACGCGGCGGAAGAACGCGAGCGAGGCGAGCACGTTCGCCTTGTCGACGCAGGTGACCTGCTTCGCGCCGTTGCGCCGCCGCGCGAGCTCGAAGGCGTAGCGCGCGACGCGCTCGACGCCCTTGCGCGTCACCAGCAGGGTGTCGGCCATCGCCTCGCTGGTGCCGACGCCCTTGCCGCGCGAGAGGTACAGGCCTTCGGTGTTCTCGCGCACGATGACGTAGTCGATCTCGCCCGCCTTGGCCTTGAGCGGCGCCTCGACCCCGGGCAGCAGGCGCACCGGGCGGACGTTGGCGTAGGCATCGAGGCCGATGCGCAGAATGCCGCCCAGCAGCCCGGCCTCGGTGCCGTCGGGCAGGCGCACCCCGGGCAGGCCGACCGGGCCCTTCATTGCCGCGTCGGCCGCCTTGATCGCCTCGAAAGACTCGGGCGCGAGGCTGACGCCGCTCTTGCGGTACAGCCCGGCGCCGCCTTCGCGCAGGTCGATTTCCAGGCCGAAGCCGAGCGCCTCGCGCGCCGCGTCCAGCACCTCGAGCGCCGCGTCGACCAGCTCCGGGCCGATGCCGTCACCCTTGATGACGACGACGCGATGGCTGCGCGCGGCGCTCATGCGTCGGCGAAATAGCGCCCGGGGGTGAAGTCGGCCAGCGGCCTGCCGCTCGGCTTGAGCACCTCGGCGCGACCTTCGAGCCAGTCGCCGACCTTGACCGGGGCGAGGAAGTCGACGTCCGGGCTCACCGTCAGCATGAACTGCCCGAGCCTGGTCTGGATGTTCGTTCTCAGCAGAAGCAGCATGTCGGCCAGCGTCGCCACCATGCCGCCGTGGCAGACCATCATCGGGTTGCAGTGCTTGGCCTGGCACAGGAAGCCCATGACGAACTGCTCGCCCTCGAGCCGCCCGTAGAGCGGGCCGTTGGCCTCGATGAAGGGGTTGCGCGGCAGGTTGAGGAGACGAAAGCCCTCCGGCACGGCGTTGCTCAATGGCTTGCTCCTTTCAGCGCCGGATTATCGCCCGATTGCCAAGCGCCATGGCATACGGCAATCTGCCTGCCATGCGAAACAGCTACGACCGCGGCGCCGAGGACCTGGGCAACGTGATTGCGCTCGAGCACGTCAACACGCGGATTCCGGACCAGCAGCTCGCCACCGCGTTCTACGTCAGCGCGCTCGGCCTCACGCGCGACCCCTACCTGATGACCGGCACCGACAACATGTGGGCCAACGTCGGGCGCAGCCAGTTCCACCTGCCGACCGCGAAGCCGCAGGTGCTGCGCGGGCGGGTGGGGATCGTGGTCCCCGGGCGCGAGGCCCTGCTGGCGCGCCTGGCGCGCGCGCGCAAGCCGCTCGAGGGCACGCGCTTCGCGTTCGAGGAGCATGAAGACTTCGTCCAGACGGTGAGCCCCTGGGGCAACGTGATCCGGGTGCACGAGCCGCAGCCGCGCTTCGGCCGCATCCGGCTCGGGATGCCCTACGTCGAGCTCGACGTGCCGCCCGGCGCAGCCGAAGGCATCGCGCGCTTCTACCGCCAGATCGTGGGCGCGCCCGCGCGCCACGAGAGCGGCGTGACGCAGGTGGCGGTCGGACCGGACCAGGCGCTGGTGTACCGCGAAACCGAGCGCGAGCTTGCGCCCTACGACGGCCACCACGTGCAGATTTACATCGCGGATTTCTCCGGGCCGTACCTCAGGCTGCTCGAGCGCGGCCTGATCAGCGAGGAGAGCGACCAGCACCAGTACCGCTTCGCCGACCTGGTCGATCCGGCGAACGGCAAGAAGCTCTTCGTCCTCGAGCACGAAGTGCGCAGCATGCGCCACCCGCTGTACGCGCGGCCGCTGGTGAACCGCGACCCGGCGCAGAGCAACGTCGATTACGCGCCCGGCTACGACGCCGTGCCGGCGGCGCAGCCGCGCGCGGAGCATCCGTGAGCGGGCTCGGCTCGCTCACCGAACTGGTCGCGCGCTCGGCCGAGCGCATCGAAAAGGAGCGGCGCCTGCCGCCCGAGCTGCTCGATGCGCTGCACCAGGGCGGCTGGTTCCGGCTGCTGCTGCCGAAGGCCTACGACGGCGGCGAGACGGACCCGGTCGGATTCGTCGAGACGATCTCGGAGATCGCGCGCCACGACGCCAGCACCGCCTGGTGCCTGTGCCAGAACTCGGTCTGCTCGATGGTCGCGGCCTTCGTCGCGCCCGAGGTCGCCCGGGAAATCTACGGCCGCGACCCGCGCGCGGTGCTCGCCTGGGGACCGGGGCCGAACGCGCGCGCAGTGCCGGTCGAGGGCGGCTGGCGCATCTCGGGCTCGTTTGCCTTCGCGAGCGGCGGCCGGCACGCCAACTGGCTCGGCGGCTACTGCGCGATCGAGGGCGCCGCCATCGGGCGCACCATGCTGTTTCGCGCCGACCAGGCGCAGATGAGCGACATCTGGCGGGTGATCGGACTGCGCGGCACGGCGAGCGACGCCTATGAGGTGAAGGACCTCTTCGTGCCGGCGGCCTTCAGCGTTGCGCGCGACGACCAGTCCGAGCGCCGCTGCCAGGGGCCGCTGTACTGCCTGTCGACCGGTTCGATTTACGCTTCCGGCTTCGCGGGCGTCGCCATCGGGCTTGCGCGCGCGCTCATCGACGCGCTTGCGGCGCTCGCGCTGGAGAAGACGCCGCGCGGCTACAAGACCAGGCTGCGCGAGAGCGCGCCGTTCCAGCTCGATCTGGCGCAGGCCGAGGCGCGGCTGCGCGGCGCGCGCATGTACCTCATGGGCACGCTGGCCGAAGTGTGGGCCGAGGTCGAACAGGCGAACCGGCTCACGCTCGATCAGCGCATGGCGATCCGGCTCGCGGCGAGCCAGGCAATGCAGGAAGCGGTCGCCGTGGGGGATGCGGCCTACCACGCCGCCGGCGCCAGCGCGGTATTCGAGCGCAACCCCTTCGAGCGGCGCTTTCGCGACCTGCACGCGGTGGCGCAGCAGCTGCAGGGCCGCCGCGCGCACTTCGAGACGGTAGGGCGCTACCTGCTCGGGCTCGAGCCGGATCTCAGCTTCGCCTGAGCCCGACTCAGTCGAGCCCGATCATTCGCCCGATGGCGCTGAGGAACATCCCGGCGCGCACGCCGTCGGCCTGCAGCTCGGTGCTGGCGCGCTCGAACATGCCGTGCACCGACTTCATCTTGACTTCCAGCTCGGGCGGTTCGGCGCCGCTCGCGCCGAGCATGTCCTTCAGCTCGTTCACCTCCGCGCGCAGCGCGGCGTGGCTGGTGCCGGCCGGCAGCCGGGCGAGATTGTCGGAGATTTCGTCCACCAGCTTCCTGGCGGCGTCGACGTCGATGCGGCGCTGGCTCATGTCGCGGTTCCTCGGGGCAGAAGCGCGAGGATAAATCAGAAATCGAATTGTTACTTGTCGGCGCGGTTTTGGCGCCGGGCGAGGAGGTAGCGGGTGCGGGCCGAGAATCGTGCCAGCGGGATGGGCACCGGATCGTCGCGGCCGACCAGCTCGCGGATGCGGGCCGCCACTTCGGCCAGCTCGTCCTCGTGTCCGTACCAGCTTGTCAGCGCAAGGTATTCGGCTGCGGCGGCGAGGGGCGCGCCGTCGCGCTGCGCGCGTGCAAGCCAGGCCCCGGCGTCGAACGCGTAGTATTGCGCGGCGCAGAACTCTTCGATCCCCGCGAGGGCGTCGTGTTCCATGGCGGCATAGCCTGCGACGCCAACATTACACCCGATCGCGATTAGGGGGCGACCGGCGTGGGGGCGGGGAGCGTGATTCCCGCATGCTGCATCGCATCGCGCGCGAGATCGGGACGGTCCGTAATCAATCCGTCCACTCCCAGGGTCAGCATGTCTTCGATCTGGGTCGGCTTGGAAAGCGTCCACACGACGACTTTCAGCCCCAGGGCGTGCGCCTCGGCCAAGCTGGCGGCGTCGAGGTCGCGGAAGTAGGGCGACCAGACCGCGCCGCCGGCGGCCTTGACCATCCTGGGAACCGAGCCGCCGTAGTCGGCGAGCCTGAGGCCCGCGGTCCACGGCGAGCCCGCCGGGTCGCCGGCACGGATGTTGTCGAGCCAGCTCCGCTGCGCGGTGAGGTAGACGGTGGGGATCCCGGGCGCCTCGGCCTGCACGATCCTGAGCGTGCGCCAGTCGAAAGACTGGATCATCGAGCGCTTTTCCATTCCGCCCGCGCGGATGGCCGCGATCAGCGCGCGCGCGAAGGGCTCCGGCGGCAGCGTTTCGTCCGGCGCCGCGGGCGACAGCTTGGTCTCGATGTTGAAGCGCACCGACTCGTTGCGCGCCTTGTTCACCAGCGCGAACAGGTCCGCCAAGCGCGGGATGCGCGCCCCGTCCGCCGGGACCTGGTCCGGGAACTGGCGCGCGTAGCTCGTCGCCGGGTTGAGCCGCCCGACGTCGTAGCGCTCGAGCTCGGCGTAGCTCAGCGCGTGGATCATCGGCCCGGGCGCGGTGAGCCACTTGCCGTGCGGCCCGCGCGCGGTGTTCGGCGTTAGGCCGCGCTCGTGCGAGATCACCACCACGCCGTCGCGCGTCACCCCGACGTCGAGCTCGAGCGTGGTCACGCCGAGCGAGAGCGCGCGCGCGAACGCGGGCAGCGTGTTCTCCGGCGCCAGGCCGCGCGCGCCGCGGTGGCCTTCGAGGTCGAACGCGTGCGCCGCGAGCGAGACGCAGCAGGCGAGGGCGGCGACGCCAGCGCGGCCGATTACTTGCCTGCGCCCCACGAGTCCCTCAGCGTTACCGTGCGGTTGAAGGCCGACGCGTCGGCACGGTCGGCGACGAAATAGCCGTGGCGCTCGAACTGGAAGCGCTCCTCCGGCTTGGCCTCGCGCAGCGCCGGCTCGAGCCGCGCGGCAATGACCTTCTTCGATTCGCGGTTCAGATCGCCGACGCCTTCGGGCTGAGGCGTCGCGAACAGCCGGTCGTAGAGGCGGACCTCGGCCGCGTGCGCGTGCTTCGCGCTCAGCCAGTGGATGTTGCCCTTCACCTTGTAGGCGTCGGCGCCGGGCGTGCCCGAGCGCGAGTCCTCGAACACCCGGCAGCGCACGCTGTCCGTGCTCTTGTCGTAGCCGAGGCACTCGACGACATAGGCGTAGCGCAGGCGCACCTTGTTGCCGGGATAGAGGCGAAAGTACCCTTTGGGCGGGGATTCGGCGAAGTCCTCGCGCTCGATCCACAGCTCGCGCGAGAACGGAACCGGGCGCCTGCCCCAATCGGGCTTCTGCGGATGGTTGGGCGCCTCGCACGGCTCTTCCTTGCCTTCGGGGTAGTTCTCGATCACGAGCTTTAACGGGTCGAGCACCGCGATGCGGCGCGGCGCGACCTCGTTCAGGTGCTCGCGCATGCAGTCCTCGAGGATCGAGAAGTCGATCCACGAATCCGCCTTGGCGACGCCGATGCGCTCGGCGAAGCGGCGCAAGCCCTCCGGCGTGTAGCCGCGCCGGCGCGCGCCGACCAGGGTCGGCATGCGCGGGTCGTCCCAGCCCTCGACGTGGCCTTCGTCCACCAGCTGGATCAGCTTGCGCTTGCTGAGCACGACGTAGGTGAGATTGAGGCGCGCGAACTCGATCTGCTGCGGCAGCGGGCGCTCGAGCAGGGCGGCTTCGGCCAGGCGCTCGTTGAACCAGTCGTACAGCGGGCGGTGGTCCTCGAACTCGAGCGTGCAGATCGAGTGGCTGATGCGCTCGATCGCGTCCGAGACGCCGTGCGCCCAGTCGTAGCTCGGGTAGATGCACCAGGCGTCGCCGGTGCGGTGATGCGCCGCGTGGCGAATGCGGTACATCACCGGATCGCGCAGGTTGATGTTGCCGCTCTGCATGTCGATCCTGGCGCGCAGCACGTGCGTGCCGTCGGCATGCTTGCCCTCTTTCATCTCCTGCAACAACTTCAAATTATCATCGACCGCACGATCGCGGAACGGGCTGTTGCGGCCATGCTCGGTGAGCGTGCCGCGGTGGGCGCGCATCTCCTCGGCGCTGAGCGAGTCGACGTAGGCCAGTCCGCGCTCGATCAGGTTGCGCGCGAAGCCGTACAGCCGGTCGAAGTAGTTCGAGGCGTAGTACTGGTGCTCGCCCCAGTCGAAGCCGAGCCAACGCACCGCGTCGATGATCGAGTCGACGTACTCCTGCTCCTCCTTGGCCGGGTTGGTGTCGTCGAAGCGCAGGTGGCACACGCCGCCGTAGCCGCGCGCCAGGCCGAAGTTGAGGCAGATCGACTTCGCGTGGCCGAAGTGCAGGTAGCCGTTGGGCTCGGGCGGAAAGCGCGTGCGCACGCTCTTGTGCTTGCCGCTGGCGAGGTCGTGCTCGACAATCTGACGGATGAAATTCGACCCCGAGGGGGTGTTCGGGGTCTTGCTCGAAGGTGAGGCCATTCAAGGATAAGCGCTGATTCAGGAAGGGAATTCTACTCTAGCCGTCGCGCGCCATGGCCGGTTTGTCCCGCTTTTTGTCCCGCTTTGGGCGACCACGGGCGCTTGGTACCGACGTCAAATGAAGGCTCTTCAACTTTACGGAGAATGAGCCATGAGCTGGAAGATCGAAGGAACCTATTTCGAAAGCTGCAACTGCGAAGTCGCCTGCCCCTGCATCTTCTTGAGCGACCCGACCGATGGACAGTGCGACGCGCTGGTCGCCTGGCACATCGACAAGGGCAAGTTCGACGACGTGCCGCTGGACGGGCTGAACGTGATGCTGGCGGTGCATTCGGGAGGCAACATGGCGCAGGTGAAGTGGGACGCCGCGGTGTACCTCGACGAGCGCGCGAACGCCAAGCAGAAGGAGGCGCTGACCAAGGTCTTCGCCGGCCAGGCCGGCGGGCACCCGGAGCGGCTCGCTTCGCACGTCGGCAAGATTCTCGGCGTCGCGAGCGTGCCGATCAAGTACACGGCGGCGGGCAAACAGCGCAGCCTGAGCATCCCCAACATCGCCGAGGTCTCGATCGAGGCGCTCGAGGGACAGGGCGGCGCGGAGATCACGGTCACCAATCACCCGCTGTGCATTGCGCCCGGAAACCCCGCGGTCACCGCGCGCTCGAAGAAGCTGAGCTACAAGGACCACGGCAAGAGCTGGGAGCTCTCGGGCAAGAACGGCTTCTTCTCGCCGTTCCAGTACGCGGCGTGAACGGGCGGGCGCTGCCGCTCGCGTCGATCGGCGTGGTCGGGCTGCTGGCCTGGGCCTGGTTGGTGCAGATCGGGCGCGGCATGTCGATGCACGCGGCGATGCCGGGCATGCAGATGAGTTTCGGCATGCTGGCGACCATGTGGGCGGTCATGATGGCGGCCATGATGGTGCCGGCGGCGGCGCCCTCGTACCTGCTGCACGCGCGCATGGCGCAGCGCCCGCTCGCCTCGTGGGCCTACCTCGCGGGCTACCTCGGCGCATGGGCCGGCGCGGGCGTGGCCTACGCGCTGGCGCACTGGGGCTTGCAGCGGGCGGGGCTGGTGACGGCTGACATGCGCCTTGCCAGCACTGCGCTCGCGGGAGCGCTGCTTCTCGCCGCCGGCGTCTGGCAGTGGTCGCCCCTGAAAGCGAGCTGCGTGTCGCACTGCCGTTCGCCGCTCGGCTTCATGCTGAACGAATGGCGCGACGGCCTGGCGGGCGCGTTCGGCATGGGGCTGCGCTACGCGGCCTGGTGCGTGGGCTGCTGCTGGCTGGTGATGGCGGTGCTGTTCGTCGCCGGCGCGATGAGCTTCGCCTGGGCGCTCGGGATCTCGGCTTACGTGCTGGCGGAGCGCCTGCTCCCGCTGGGACGCGCGTTCGACCGCGCGGTGGGCGCCGCGCTCGCGGCCTGGGGCGTCTGGCTGCTCGGCACGGCGATCGCATGAGCTGGGCGATCGTCGGCTCGTACTACGAAAGCTGCAACTGCCAGGCGGTGTGCCCTTGCCGGCGGCTGAACGGGAAGTCGGGTGGAGATTCGACTTACGGCGTGTGCCAGTTCCTGCTGTCGTGGAGCATTCAGCGGGGTCAGGCCGACGGCGTCGATCTGGCGGGACTCCAGGTCGCGATGGCCGGCTTCTACCACGACGCCGAGCCGGGCAAACCGTGGTCGATCAAGCTGTACGTCGACGACCGGGCGGAGCCGGACCAGGCGGGGCAGCTCGAGCGCATCTTCCTCGGCAGGGCCGGAGGCAATATGCCGTTCACTTCCAATATCGTGACCAACCTCGGCCTGGCGCGCGCGCGGATCTCGCTTTCGCACGAACCGGGCCGGGAGGCGATCCGGGTGGGCGGGCTCGGAGAATCCGCGGCGGCGCGCCGCGCGCAGTACGAAGGCCTGGTCAGCTGCGGCATTCCCGGCCACGATCATCCGGGCACGGAATACGTCGCCTCGCTTGCGATGCATGACGGACCGCTGCAGTGGAATTACGAGGGGCGCTGCGGCTTCGCGACGGATTTCCATTTTCACGACTGAGCCGCGGGCTCGTCTTTGCGCGCGCGACCGTCGCCGTCCGGCGACAGGACGCAAGCAATTTTCAGGCGGAGATTAATGCAGGTTTAAGAATGTGCCGCTAGCTTCGCGGGCAATCCGCTCTCCCGTTCGTTCTCGAAAGGAGAACTCCCATGGCCCGGCAGCTCATCCCCGCGTCCGCAGCCGAATTGTTCGCCCACGCGCTCGCCATCGAGCGCGAAGCATTGTCGCGCTACCACGAGTTCGCCGACTGGATGCAGGACCTCGGGATCGAGGGCGTGGAGAGCGTGTTCCGCAAGCTCGAGCGGAGCGAGCGCGCGCACCTCGATTCTCTCGAGCGCAGCGCGGCGGGGCTCGAGCTGCCCGAGATCTCGCCCTGGCAATACGCCTGGTTCTTCACCTCGTCGCCCGCTTACATGGAGCTCACCTTCCCGCTCATGCCGCAAACCCCGCGCGACGCGCTCGCGCTCGCCTGCGTGGCGGAGCGGCGCGCCGAGGAGTTCTTCCTGCTGGCGGCCAACCGCTGCGGCGACGCGGCCGGAATCAAGCTGGCGGTCGAAATGGCGCTCGAGGAGCACCGGCGGGTGGCCGAGATCGAGCGCGCGCTGCGCGTCACCCCCGACCCGAGGCTCGACTGGGAGCAGGTCTACTCGCGCCGCTAGCGCACCGCCGGAAGGTATGATCGCGTCATGGACGCGAACGACCGCCGGCGTTTAGGGGAAGCGGTACGGGCAGGGATCATCGACGCCGGCCAGGCCGAGCGCCTGCTCGAGTATTTGGTCCAGGAGCACGAGCGGCCGCGCTTCACCCTGGTGCACGTGCTGTACTACCTCGGCGGCATGATCGCGATCGGCGCCATGTCGCTTTTCATGACGCTGGGCTGGAATTCGCTCGGCGGCTGGGGCGGATTCGCCACCGCGCTCGCCTACCTGGTGCTGTTTCTCGCGCTCACGCACTGGTTCCTCGAGCGCAGGCAGCTCGCGATCCCGGCCGGCATCATGGCCACGCTGGCGGTGGTGATGGTGCCGCTGGCGATCTTCTCGGCCCAGGCCGCGCTCGGCGACTGGGACGCGGCCAAGGCTTACCGCGACTACCACGTGTTCATCGACGGGCGCTGGCTGATGATGGAGCTCGGCACGCTCGCCGCCGGCGCGGCGCTGCTGTGGCGCTACCGCTTCCCGTTCATGCTGATGCCGATCGCGCTCACGCTGTGGTACATGAGCATGGACCTGGTGCCGTTCCTGTTCGGCGCCGGCCTGTACGACTTCGAGATGCGCAAGTTCATCTCGCTTTACTTCGGGCTCGCCACGGTGCTGCTCGCGTTCTGGGTCGACCTGCGCTCGCGCTTCTCGCAAGACTACGCGTTCTGGCTCTATCTGTTCGGAGTGCTCGCCTTCTGGGGCGGGCTGTCGCTCATCGATTCCGGCAGCGAACTCGGCAAGCTCGCCTACTGCGGTATCAACCTGCTCATGATTCTGGTCGGGGCGGTGCTGGGACGGCGCGTGTTCGCGGTTTTCGGCGGGATGGGGGTCGCCGGCTACCTCGGCCATCTGTCGTGGCGCGTGTTCCGCGACAGCCTGATGTTTCCGTTCGTGCTGACCCTGATCGGCCTGGCGATCATCTGGCTCGGCGTGGTCTGGCAGCGGCGCGAGCAGGAATGGTCGCAGCGGCTGCGGGCGGTCCTGCCCGCGGCGCTGCGTGAGCTGATCGAGGCGCGCGCCACGCGCTGAGCGCCCGGCACGGGATCAAGCCCCGGATGATGACCGAGCTGATCGCGCGCCACTGGCTGACGCTGCAAGGCGCGCTGGCCGTGCTCGGCCTGGCGATCTACGTGGTGGGCTCGCGCACCCTGCGCCAGCGCCGGCGCCCTTCGGCCGCGATCGCCTGGGTCATCGCGCTGCTGCTGCTGCCCTACGTCGCGCTGCCGCTGTACATGGCGTTCGGCACGCGCAAGATCGTGGATCCGCGCCAGCTGGCCGGGCCGCAGCCGTACCCGGCGCGCATTGCCGGCGACCCCGAGTCGCCCGAGGTGCATCTGCGCAAGCTCGCCGCGGCGATGTCGCTGCCGGGCGCCGAGTCGTACCGGCAACTGAACGTTCACCAGGACGGCGCGCAGGCGCTGCAAGCGCTGCGCGACCTGATCGAGGGCGCCGCGCGCACGCTCGAGATCTGCACTTTCGTGTTGGGCAGGGACGCGATCGGCAGGGAGATCGCCGAGCGCCTGGAGCGCCGTGCGCGCGACGGCGTGACGGTACACCTGCTGGTGGACGGGATCGGCGCCTATCTTTCCGGCCTGCCGGACTTCCGGCGCCTGAGAGCGGCGGGGGTGCGCACCGCGCTGTTCGTGCCGCCGCTGCGCTCGTCGCTGCGAGGGCGCACCAACCTGCGCAATCACCGCAAGATGGCGATCGCCGACGGCGGCTGGCTGTGGTGCGGCGGCAGGAACCTGGCGCGCGAATATTTCGACGGCAGCCCGGCGCCGGCGGGCAGGACGAGGCCCTGGATCGACCTGAGCTTCGACCTGCGCGGGCCGCTGGCCGGGCGGGCGCAGCAGCAGTTCGTGCAGGACTGGGCGTTCGCCACCGAGCAGACTGTCCCCGAGGCGGCGCCCGCGGCGGCGGAGGAGGCGCCTGCGCCCAGAGGCCAGCTCATCCCGAGCGGCCCGGACCAGGCCGACGACACGGTCTACACCCTGCTCGTGTCGGCCTTTTTTGCCGCGCGCCGGCGCATCCTGGCGGTCACGCCGTACTTCGTTCCCAACGCGACCCTGCTGATGTCGCTCGCGCTAGCGGCGCGGCGCGGCGTAGCGGTCGACCTGGTGATGCCGGCGAAATCCAACCACCTCTTGGCCGACATGGCACGCCACCGGGCGCTGCGCGACCTGGCCGCCGCCGGGGCGCGGATCTGGTTTGTGCCGCGCATGATCCACGCCAAGGCCGTGGTGATCGACGACGATCTTGCCCTGGCCGGATCGGCCAACCTGGACGAGCGCAGCCTGTTCCTGAATTACGAGCTGATGGTCGCGTTCTACGACCCGGCCGCGATCGAACGCTTCGCGCAGTGGATCGCGCGCCAGCGCGCCGCCGCGGCCGCCTACCGCCCGCGCCCGCCCGGGTTGGCGCGCGACGTGGCGGAGGGGCTGCTGCTCTGGCTCGGGTTCCAGCTCTGAGCGCGGCGGGGCCGCCTCAGGCCTGGTGAAAGCGGTTGCGGCCGGCGGACTTGGCCTGGTACATCGCGCCGTCGGCGCGCTGCAGCAGCTCGGCTGCGCCGGGCTCGCCGTTCGCCGCGATGGCCAGGCCGGCGCTGGCGGTCGCGGCCACGGCGCGCTCGCCGACCATGACCGGCTCGCGCATGTGGGCCACCAGCTTGCGCGCGACTTCGCGCGCGTCGTCGTCGCTTGCGAGGCTCTCGAGAAGGACCACGAACTCGTCCCCGCCGACCCGGCTCACGAGGTCGTTCGAGCGCACGCAGTGGCGCAGGCGCATGGCGATGGTCTTGAGCACCTCGTCTCCGGCGCGGTGGCCGAGGCTGTCGTTGATGCCCTTGAAATTGTCGATGTCCAGGTAAATGAGCGCGAGCCGCTTCCCGCTGTGCCGGGTGCCCTCGAGCGCCCGCTCCAGGCCGTCCTCGAACAGGTCCCGGTTCGGCAGCCCGGTGAGCGGATCGTGATGCGCCTTGTGCGCGAGCTCCTGCTCGAGCACTTTGCGGTCCGAGATGTCGACCGCGAGGATGAATAGCCCGGCCACCCTGCCGTCATCCTCCATGTGCGGCACGTAGACGTTATGCAGGTAGTGGCTGCGCCGGTTCGCGGTCACCGTGCGGTCGTGCATTGTGCGGCGCCCCGCCAGCGCCTCGTCGATGTGGGGCTTGGCCTCCGCGTACTTCGCGCCCAGGACTTCGCGCATGGTGCGCCCGATCATCTGCTCGGGCGCGAGCCCGAACAGGGTCTCGTAGGCGCGGTTGGCGAAGCGGTAGATCTCGTTTGCGTCGACGTAAGCGATCAGTGCCGGGACATGGTCGATGACCAGCCTCAGCTGGTCGGCGATGCGCTTCGGATCCGGTTCGCTCATGGACGCGGTTCGGTTGACCCCAGTCGATATCGATTTTCGCCTCGGAGACGAAATTTGGTCTAGTCTTACTTTGGTCTAGTCTTACGAAACGGAGGTCGCGCGATGGCCTCGAACCGGATTGTGGCGTTCGTTCTCGCGGGCGGCGAAGGCACGCGCCTGCGCCCGCTGACGCGCGAGCGCGCCAAGCCGGCGCTGGGCTTCGCCTGCGGCTACCGCCTGATCGACTTCGTCCTCAGCAACCTGGTCAACTCGGGCGTCGACCCGATCTACGTCCTGGCCCAGTACAAGCCGGACTCCGTCCTCGAGCACATCGCTGCGGCCTGGGGCCCGCGCGTCAAGGTGCTGCTGCCGCGCTCGGGCAACGGCCAGGGTTACACGGGCACGGCAACTGCGGTGCAGCAGAACATGGATGCGGCGGAGCGCGCCAGGCCGGACCTGGTCGCGGTGTTCGCCGCCGACCACGTCTACCGCATGGACGTGCGCCAGATGGCGGCCTTTCACCGCGCGCGCCGGGCGCAGGTGAGCGTGGCGGCGGTGGCGGTGCCGATCGAGTGCGCGCACGCCTTCGGCATCGTCGTCGCGCGGCGCGACGGAAGGGTGAGCGAGTTCCAGGAAAAGCCGCAGCGGCCTCGGCCGCTGTCGGGCGACCCGAGCCATGCCTACGTGTCGATGGGAAACTACCTGTTCGATCCCGGCGTGCTGGCGCAGGCGCTGCGCGAGATGCAACAACGCGGCGGCACCGACTTCGGCCGCGACGTCCTGCCGTACCTGCCGGCGGGCTACCGCGTGTTCGCCTACGACTTGGCCGAGAACGTGCTGCCCGGCGTGCGCCCCTACGAGGAGCCGGCCTACTGGCGCGACGTCGGCACGCTGCCGGCGCTGATCGCGGCGCGGCGGGACGTCCAGGGCGCGCGCCCGCGCTTCAAGCTGCGCAACCCGAGCTGGCCGATCCACGGCCACGCCGACGAAACCCGCGGCGCCGTCTAGGCTGCGCCCGGAGCGCGGCCGAGGGTACACTTGGCCGCATGGGCGATTATCCGGCAATCACGCTGCGGCTCCTGGTGGCGCTTGTGTTCGGCGGGCTGGTGGGGCTGGAGCGCAGCTACCACGGCCGCCCGGCAGGCTTTCGAACCCACTCGCTGGTGTGCCTCGGGTCGGCCCTGCTGATGCTCGTCACCGTCTATGAGGGGCAGTGGTTCGGGCCGCACGTCACGGGGCGAACGACGATCGACCCGACCCGCATGGCGCAGGGGATCATGACCGGGATCGGCTTTCTCGGCGCCGGCGTGATCATGAAGGAAGGCCTGTCGGTGCGCGGGCTGACTACCGCGGCGTCGATCTGGGTCACCGCGGCGATCGGCACGCTGGTCGGGATCGGCTTTTACTTCCCCGCCGCGCTGGCCACCGCTCTGACGCTCGGCACGCTGTCGGTGTTCCGCTGGCTCGAGAGCCGCATGCCGACCCAGTCCTACGCGCACTTCACGCTGCGCTTCGCGCGCGAGGCACCGATGTCGGAGGCCGAGCTGCGCGGGCTGGTCGCGAGTTTCAATTTCACTATCGCCAACCTGAGCTACCGCCTGACCGACGACGGGCGGCACTTCGAGTACCGCATGATGATCCGCACGCTCGAGCCGGACAACCTGCGCCGCCTGTCCGAGGCCCTAATGCGGACAACGGCGGTACTCGAGTTCCGCATCTCGCCCACCGGGGACTGACCACGTGCAGGAGCGCATCGGGCGCGCCGCGGCGCTGCTCTGGCTCGCCGGCAGCGGCCTGCGCCTCTCGATCCTGGCGGTGCCGCCGGTCATCACGCTCATCCGGGGTGAGTTCGGGCTGAACGCGACTCAGGTCGGCCTGCTCGGCAGCATTCCGCCCGCGCTGTTCGCGCTCGCCGCCCTGCTGGGCTCGCTGCTTGTCGCGCGCCTGGGCGTGAAGGGGGCGCTGGTCGGCGGCCTGCTGATTGTCGCCGCCGGTTCGGCGCTGCGCGGCCTGAGCGGCGGCTACGGCGCGCTGCTCGCAACCACGATCGTGATGTCGGTCGGCGTGGCGATCATGCAACCGATCATGCCGAGCGCGGTGCGACTCTGGCTGCCGCGCCACATCGGACTCGGCACCGCGATCTACACCAACGGGCTGCTGGTGGGCGAGGTGCTGCCGGTGGTGCTGACGCTTCCTCTCGTGCTGCCGTGGCTGGGCGGCGGCTGGCGCACGGCGCTGGTCGCCTGGTCGCTTCCGGTGGCGGCGATCGCCGCCGCGGTCGCGCTGTTCGGACCGCATCCGCCGCCGCGCAGGGCGGCCGCGTCCCTGCCGCGCGCCGGATGGCTGCCGGACTGGCGCCGCCCGCTGGTGTGGCAGCTCGGTGCGCTCTTTTGCTGCGTCAATGCGATCTACTTCAGCGCCAACTCGTTCATCCCGATCTACCTCAAGAGCGCGGGCCGTCCGGATCTCATCAGCGCCGCGCTTACCGGGCTCAACTTCGGCCAGATTCCGGCCTCGCTGCTGCTGCTTGCCGTGGCGGGAAGGATCGAGCGGCGCGCCTGGCCGTACCTCGCGTCTGGCCTGTTGTCGCTCGCCGCGGTCGGCGGCTTGGTCTTCATGGTCGGCGCGGCGACGCCGTGGTGGGCGGCGCTGCTCGGGTTCTCGGATTCGTCCGCGCTCATTATCGGGCTGACCCTGCCGGCGCTGCTGTGCGAGCCCGAGGACGTCGCGCCCACCGCCGCGGGTACGTTCGCGCTGAGCTACGGCGGCGCCGTGCTGCTCTCGATCGTGAGCGGCGCCGCCTGGGATCTCACGGGATGGCCCGCGCTCGCGTTCGCGCCGCTGGCCGCCTGCGCGGCGGGGCTCGCGGCGAGCGCCTGGTGGATGCGCGCGAGGGGCGAGCTGCGCTGATTTTGACTTTTGCCGCCGGTGCGCTTAGCTTGCCCGGTCATGCACGAGCTCCTGATCCGTGGCGCCACGCTGTATGACGGCAGCGGCGCGCCGGGCCGCCGCGCGGACGTGGCGGTCGCGGGCGGGCGTATCGCGGCGGTCGGGCGGGTGAAGGACGGCGCGCGGCGCACGCTGGACGCCGACGGCCTGGCGCTGATGCCGGGCATCGTCGACGTGCACACGCACTACGACGCGCAGGCGACCTGGGACCCGACGCTGTCGCCTTCGACCGCGCTCGGGGTGACCACCGCGGTGCTCGGCAACTGCGGCTTCGGCATCGCGCCGTGCCCGGCGCCCATGCGCGAGACGATGGTGCGCAACCTCTCGGTGGTCGAGGGCATGGACCTCGGCGCGCTGCTCGCCGGCACGCGCTGGGAGTTCGAGACCTTTGCCGAATACCTGGCGCAGCTGCGCCGCGCGCGGCCCTACCCCAACGTCGCGGTGCTGGCGCAGCACTCGACCATCCGCACCGCGGTCATGGGCGAGGAGGCCTCCACCCGCTCCGCGGCGCGCGCCGACGAGATCGTACTCATGCGCGCGCTGGTGCGCGAGGCGCTCGACAACGGCGCGATCGGCTTCGCCTCGTCGTTCTCGCCCAACCACAGCGGCTGGGGCGGGCGCCCCATGCCTTCGACCATCGCGACGGAAGACGAGCTCAGGGCGCTCGCCGGCGCGCTGGGCGACGCGCAGCGCGGCGTGTTCGTCATGGCGACCGGCTCGCGCGCCACGCCCGAGATGATGGAGTCGATCGCGGCCGCGACCGGCCGGCCGGCGTTCATGGTCACGGTGCTGACGATGCACAATCACGCCGACCCGGACCGCGCGCTGACCTACTACGAGAAATGCGCCGCGGCGATCGAGCGCGGGCACGAGGTCTACATCCACACCAGCTGCCAGCCGCTGTCGTTCGACTTCACGCTCAGGGACCCCTACCTGCTTTATTCGCACGACGCGTTCGAACCGGTGCGGCGGGCGCGCCCGGAAGATTTGCCGGAGATCTACGCCGACGCCGCGTTCCGCGCGCGCTTCCAGGAAAACCTCGCGCATCCGGGCAAGGGCATCCTGTTCTACGGCGACTGGTCCAAGGTCGAGGTCGATGGGACCCCATTGCTTCAGCTCGCGAACGAGGCGGGCAGGGACCCGCTCGACTTCTTCTTCGACCTGCCGCTTGACGCGCCGCTGGTGGCCAAGCTGTTCCAGAACGACGACGACGGGGTCGCGCCGCTGCTGCGCCACCCCGCGGGAGTGGTCGCACTGTCGGACGCGGGCGCGCACCTCATCTTCCTGTGCGACGCGGGGTTCGGGCTGCACTTTCTCGCCCACTGGGTGCGCGACACCGAGACCTTCAGCCTCGAGGAGGGTGTGCGCCGCCTGACCAGCGACCCGGCGATGAGATACCGCATCGCCGGGCGCGGGCGCATCAAGCCCGGGTTCGGCGCCGACCTGCTGCTGTTCGATCCGCTCGGCGTAGGGGTGTCGCCGCTCGAGCGCGTTGCCGACCTGCCGGGCGGCGGCACGCGCGTGATTCGCCGCCCCAAAGGCGTCGCCGGCGTGTGGGTCAACGGCCAGCAGGTGTTCGACGGCACCCACTACCTGCGCCTCAAGTCCGGCCCGGGCCAGGTGCTCGACCGCTTCGAGGCCTGACTACTCCAGCAGCAGCCGGTTGACGCGCTTGACGAACGCGGCCGGGTCGTCGAGCTGGCCGCCTTCGGCGAGCAGCGCCTGATCGAACAGCAGACCGGCCCAGTCCGCCAGGTGCGCCTCGTCGGCGGCCATGCGCGCCACCAGCGGATGCGAAGGGTTGAGCTCGAGGATCGGCTGCGCGGCCGGCGCTTTCTGCCCGGCGGCCTTGAGCAGGCGCTGCAGGTGGCCGCTCAGGTCGTGCTCGTCGGCCACCAGGCACGAGGGCGAGTCGGTCAGGCGCAGCGTGACGCGCACCTCCTTCACCCGCTCGCCGAGCGCGGCCTTGACCTTTTCCACCAGCGCCTTGTGCTCCTCGACGGTCTTGTCCTGCGCCGCCTTCTCGTCCGCGTCGGCCAGCGCTCCCAGGTCGAGGCCGCCGCGAGCGACCGACACCAGGGGCTTGCCTTCGTATTCGGTCAGGAAGCCGAGCATCCATTCGTCGACGCGCTCCGACAAGAGCAGCACCTCGATCCCCTTCTTGCGGAAGATCTCCAGGTGCGGGCTCGAGCGCGCCGCGTCCCAGCTGTCGGCGGCGAGCGTGTAGATCTTGTCCTGGCCGGGCTTCATGCGCCCGATGTAGTCCTCTAGCGAGACGCTCTGCTCGGCGGAGTCGGCGGCGGTGCTGGCAAAGCGCAGCAGCTTCGCCAGCGCGTCGCGGTTGGCGCTGTCCTCGCCCACGCCTTCCTTCAGCACCTGGCCGAACTCGTTCCAGAACGCGGCGTACTTGTCCTTCCGGTTTTCGGCCAGGTCGGCAAGCAGCGCGAGCACGCGCTTGGTCGAGCCTTCGCGGATCGATTTGACGTCGCGCGACTCCTGCAGGATCTCGCGCGAGACGTTTAGCGGCAGGTCGGCCGAGTCGATCACGCCGCGCACGAAGCGCAGGTAGGCCGGCAGCAGCTGCTCGGCATCGTCCATGATGAACACGCGCCGCACGTACAGCCGCACGCCGCGGCGCTGCTGGCGGTCCCAGAGGTCGAACGGCGAGCGCTCCGGGATGAACAGCAGCTGGGTGTACTCGCTGCGTCCCTCGACCCGGTTGTGGGTCCAGGCCAGCGGCTCGCCGAAGTCGTGCGAGACGTGCTTGTAGAACGCCTTGTACTGCTCGTCGCTGATCTCGCTCTTGGGCCGCGCCCACAGCGCGCCCGCCTGGTTGACGGTTTCCCACTCGCCGCCGTCCTTCTTCATCCTGATCGGAAGCGAAATGTGGTCCGAGTAGCGGGTGACGATCGCGCGCAGCTTCCAGTCCGAGAGCAACTCGTCCTCGCCTTCGCGCAGGTGCAGCGTGACGTCGGTGCCGGGTGCGTCGCGCTCGGCGGGCTCGACGCTGAACTCGCCCTCGCCGTCGCTCTCCCAGCGCACCGCCTCCGACGCGGCCAGCCCGGCGCGGCGCGTGACCACGGTGACCCGGTCGGCGACGATGAAGGAGGAATAGAAACCGACCCCGAACTGGCCGATCAGCTGCGCGTCCTTCTGCGCCTCGCCTGTCAGGCTGGCGAGAAACTCGCGCGTGCCCGAGCGCGCGATGGTGCCCAGGTGCTCGACCGCCTCGTCGCGCGACATGCCGATGCCGTCGTCCGACACGGTGACGGTGCGCGCGTCCTTGTCGAAGCCGATCCGGATCGCGGGCTCGGTGCGGCCCTCCAGCAGCTCGGGCCGCGCGATCGCTTCGAAGCGCAGCCGGTCGCAGGCATCCGATGCATTGCTGACCAGTTCGCGCAGGAAGATCTCCTTGTTGCTGTACAGCGAATGCACCATCAGGCGCAGCAGCTGCTTCACCTCGGCCTGGAATCCGAGCGTTTCCTTGTCTGCTCCCATGACTGCCTCCTGCAATGAATCGCGGCGCGTATGATAAATTGATTCATGTCTTCCGGATTTCAAGTCAGGCGCATCGCCGGCGCCCTCGGCGCCGAGGTGAGCGGGGTGGACCTGTCGCGGCCCCTGCCGGCCGGGGCCGCGGCCGAGCTGCGCCGCGCCTGGCTCGAGCACCTGATCCTGTTCTTTCGGGGGCAGAACCTGACGCCTGAGCAGTACATGGCGTTCGCGCGCGGCTGGGGCACCCCGGTCGAATATCCCTTCGTGCACGGCATCGAGGGCTTTCCCGAGATCATCGAAGTCAAGAAGCTCGAGCACGAGACGATCAACTTCGGCGGCATCTGGCACTCCGACACCTCCTACCTCGAAGTGCCGCCGATGGCTTCGATGCTGCTCGCGCGCGAGCTACCGCCCTACGGCGGCGACACGCTGTTCGCCAACATGTACCTCGCCTACGACGCGCTCTCGGAGGGCCTGAAGAAAACCCTTGAAGGCCTGCATGCGCTCAACTCGTCGGCGCGCGCGGACGTGACGCGCACGCGCGAGGACCGCATCAAGTCCGACGGCGGGGGCGGGGAGAAAAAGCAGTTCAATGCCGAGCACCCGGTGGTGCGCACCCACCCCGAGACTGGCCGAAAGGCGCTGTACGTGAACGTCGCCCACAGCGCGCGCTTCGTCGGCTGGAGCGAGGAGGAGTCGCGCCCGCTGCTGGAGTACCTTTTCCGCCACCAGGTCCGGCCCGAGTTCACCTGCCGCTTCGCCTGGCAGCCGGGCTCGATCGCGCTGTGGGACAACCGCTGCGCGCAGCACAACCCGGTCAACGACTACCACGGCCACCGGCGCCTGATGCACCGGATCACGCTGGCGGGCGACCGGCCGGCCTAGCCCGGACGATCGAAGATGAGGCAGGTCGTGGTGGCGTGGGCGTAAAGCTTGTCGTCTGCCCCCACCAGCCGGCCTTCGGCGGTGGCGACCTGGCGGCCGGCGTGCAGCACGCGCCCTTCGGCGCGCACCAGCGGCACCGCATCGGTCAGGGCCCGAACCAGGTTCAGCTTCAGTTCCAGCGTGGTGTAGCCCTTGCCGGCGGGCAGGGTCGAATGCACCGCGCAGCCGACCGCCGAGTCGAGCAGGGTGGCGAACCAGCCGCCGTGCACACTGCCCATGGGGTTGTAATGCTTGGTGCGCGGGCGGCCCTGGAACACGGCCAGGCCCCGTTCGATGCGGATCGGCATGAAGTCGAGCGTGTCGCCGATCGGGGGGCGCGGCAGCCGTCCGGCGAACATCGCTTCGAACACCTCGAGGCCGGACAGGCCGGCCACCTGCTCGGGGCTGGCCCAGCCGACTTCGGCCGATAGCTTCGCGGCGACTTCCTTTTCTTCTGCGCGCCAGCGGGCGAGCGTCGATTCCGGGCTCATTGCCGGACGCCGATGACCGCCACCTCGCGCAGCTCCGCGCGCAGCGCCGCGGCGCGTTTGACCCCGAACTGCGCCTCGAAATCCGCTTGCGCGTTGGACCAGAATTTCGCCGCCCGGCGCAGGCGCGCGGTTCCCTCCTGGGTCAAGGCGAGCTCCTTGCGGCGCTTGTCGGTCGTCCCCTGGCTGATCGCAATCAGCCCGTCGCGCTCGAGCGGCAGGATGTTGCGCCCAAGGGTCGTGCGGTCGATGGCCATTTCCTGCGCGAGGCGGTTGATGGTCATGGGACCGAGGCGGCGCAGATTCACCAGGACCGAGAACTGGGTCGTGCGCAGCCCGGCCGGGGCGAGGTGGCGGTCGTAGAGCTGCGTCGCCTGGCGCGCCGCCTGGCGCAGCGCAAGACAGTTGCACAACTGCGGTCCCGACTCGGATCCGGAGCTCATCGGTCTCTCCGCCTTGACAAAAGGTGCATATGCACGCATTGTACGCGCATATACACCTATGTCAAGCGTCGCGCTCGCTCCGAAGACTCAAGACCCGCTGCTCGCGGCGGCGATCCTGCCGACGCTGGCGCGATTCGCGCTGCCGAACATGGTCGCCATGCTGGCCACCGCGCTGGCGACGATCGCCGAGACGACCTATGTCGGCAGGCTCGGCGTGAGCTCGCTGGCGGGGATGGCGCTCGTGTTTCCGATGGTGATGCTGCAGACGATGCTCTCGGGCGGCGCGATGGGCGGCGGCGTGTCGTCCGCCGTGAGCCGCGCCCTCGGCGCCGCCGACGGCGCGCGCGCGAACGCCCTTTCCGTGCACGCGCTGTGGATCGGGCTGGCGGGGGGCGCGCTGTACTCGGCGCTGATGCTCGTGCTGGGGCCGGCGATGTTTGCGGCGCTCGGCGGCCGCGGCGAAGCGCTGGCGCAGGCGGTCGCGTACTCCAACGTCGCCTTCGTCGGCTCGATAGGCGTCTGGCTCATGAACATCTTCGCCTCGGTGATCCGCGGCGCAGGCAACATGCGGGTGCCGTCGGCGACCTTGTTTGCGGTCGCCCTCCTGCAGGCGCTGGCGGGCGGCGCGCTCGGTCTCGGCTGGGGACCTTTTCCCCGTCTGGGCATGCCCGGTGTCGCCGCCGGCCAGGCGCTCGCGTACGCGCTGGGCGCGGTGGTCCTGTTCGGCTACCTGCGTTCGCGCCGCTCGCGGGTGCGGCTGTCGGTGCGCGCGACGGCGCTGCGGCGCGAGCTGATGCGCGACATCCTGAGAGTCGGCGCACTGGCGTGCATCTCGCCGCTGCAGACGGTGCTGACGATCCTGATTCTCACCCGGCTGGTGGCGCAGTTCGGCACCACCGCACTGGCCGGCTACGGCATCGGCACCCGGCTCGAATTCCTGCTCATCCCCGTCGGATTCGCGGTCGGCGTGGCGTCGGTGCCGCTGGTGGGCATGGCGATCGGCGCGCACAAGATCTCCCGCGCCCGGCGCGTGACCTGGATCGCGGCCGCGCTCGCCGGTGCGCTGCTCGGCGCGCTCGGGCTCGCGG